>Ga0209979_1000935_pt1 | contig 34938 bp, 37 predicted proteins | sample AnhtaG_FD_183114 | JGI IMG/M metagenome (GOLD analysis project Ga0209979, IMG submission 183114) | Deep subsurface microbial communities from Anholt, Denmark to uncover new lineages of life (NeLLi) - Anholt_01485 metaG (SPAdes) (version 2) | ecosystem: Environmental > Aquatic > Marine > Oceanic... | reverse complement strand
CTGCAATTCGCAGCTACATCTCGACCACCCGCAAGCACGGGCTGAACGTGATCGATGCCGTTCATGGCGCTTTGACTGGCTCCCCTTTTATCCCGTGCGCTCTTGGAGGGGTGGCCTGAGTAGTAACGAAATGAGATTGTTTGGCATTATGACATAGGTGGTAAACCTAGAAATGCATTTCGCAGGAAGCATGACCTGATCCTACGGTACTCCAAGACAGAGTCGCTTGTATTCAATGAGATCATCCTACCACCGCTTAATCCTGATAGATATGACCAAGTGGATGAAGACGGCAGAAGATACTACGTGTACTACGGCGAAAAGAGATACATCGACCATGGAACTTTAGCAGATGATGTGTGGACTTTTGTAAGAGAGCCTTGCTTCAGAACTTTGAATTCGCAAGCTCTCGAAAGATTGGGTTTCCCTACTCAGAAGCCTGAAGCGTTACTTAACCGCATCATCAGGGCTTCATCCAACCCTGGCGATCTAGTGGCGGACTTTTTCTGCGGCAGCGGCACTACGCTGGCGGTGGCGGAGAAGCTGGGTCGGCGCTGGATCGGTTCAGACCTGAGCAAGTTTGCCATCCACACCACGCGCAAGCGGCTGATGGACATCGCTGCCTCAAAAGCTCTACGCCAGACTTCCGAAGTCTTGGAGACTTCGAAAGTCTATGGATTACCGCCACGCCCCTTCGTCATCCAAAACCTCTCCGAGTACAAGACTTACCAGTTCGCCGATAGCGAGGAAGAGAACCGAGAAAAATACTTTGAGTTCATCCTGGAACTCTACCGCGCCGAACCCGAGCCGGGCCACGACCTCCTGCACGGCAGAAAGGGTGGGCGCTACGTCCACATCGGCGAACTGGACAGCGAGATGACCATCGAGAACGTCCGCCGGGCCGTGGCGGAACTCAAGGCGCTGGTCGCAGATAAGCTAGACGTGCTGGCCTGGGAGTTCGCCATGAACATGGACCTGAGCATCGAAACGCTCCAGCAACAAGAGGGCGTGGACGTGAAACTGATCCGCATCCCCCGCGAGGCGCTGCAGGTCAAAAACCCGCGCAAAGAGAACATCCACTTCTACGAGATGCCCCGCCTGGACGTGGAGGTCGAACGGCGCGACGGACAGATCGTGCTGCGCATCACCGACTTCAACATCTACAACCTGGAGGACTTTTCTGAGGACGTAATTGAGGTGTTGCAGAGCTACAGCGATCTGATTGACTACTGGGCGGTGGACTACGACTACGACGGACAGCACTTTGTCTCCCGCTGGCAGACCTACCGTACCCGGAAAGATCGCAGCCTGGAACTGGAGTTTGCGGTGGAAGAGTCCGAGGTGAGCGGCAATCAGATGGTCGTCAAGGTGGTGGACATCTTTGGCAACGATACCAACAAACTGGTGGAGGTAGGGAGCGAGTGAGCGGCCGATCGCCCGGCCCGCCGGCGGTAGGCCGGGAGAGGAGAAAGGAGCCGAGCAATGGAAAGGGCTTTGGGAACACTGTCAGCAAAAGAGTTCGAGGAACTGATTGAACACACCATAGACAGACGCTTTGAGGTCTGGCTTACGCAATTGATGGATGCCTTGATGGGTTTGCAGGATGAAGAAAACGCGGAATTGCAGCCCGAGTTTGCAGCTTCCCTCAGACGTTCTCTGGAACAGGCGCGCTCAGGAGAGGGGGTCGATCTGAAAACCTTTCGAGAGCAGATCGGACGATGAGGACTTTTCAAGTCATCCTGACGCTCGAAGCGCAGGCGGATATAAAGCGCCTCGATCCTGCCCTTCAGACACGCCTTCTGGACAAACTGGAATGGATAGGGCAAAACGCAGAACTGCTGCACCATCGGGCGCTCCGGGGGAAGGAATGGAGTGGCTGTTTCAAATATCGTGTTGGTGACTATCGAATCATTTACCAGATAGACCGCCCTGCCGAAAAGCTGATTATCTTGAAAGTTGGACATCGCCGAGAGGTCTACGGATAACGATGCTGTTTTCCAGAAAACTGCTGCGGGAAATCCAGTTCTGGCGCGGAAACACCACCCGCTGGGAAGAGACCAACTACAAGGGCACCACCCCCATCACCAAGCGGCTGCTCCAGTACTGGTTCTACGAGGAGCAGTTTCTGGAGCAGGACCTGGTTTTCAACTACTGGCGCTGCCAGCGGGAAGCCATCGAGGTGCTGATCTATTGCTGCGAAGTGCTGAAGGTGAGAACCATTAGGGAGTTGGCCTCCAAACTGGACTTTCAGTTGATTGAGCAGGCTGCGCTTTTGGAGGAATTCCAGCATTACAGCGCACCAGAGCTATTGGAGCGACAAAACCAGATCAAGGAAGCCTTTGTCGAGTATTTGACTAAATCGTCTATCCCCAAGTTGGCCTTCAACATGGCCACCGGCTCCGGCAAGACGATGGTCATGGCCCTGGCCATCGCCTGGATGTACCTGAACAACTACAGCCGCACCTTCCTGATGATCTGCCCCAACACCATCGTCCTGGACCGCCTAGCGCTGGCCTTTGAGAACCTAGCGATTTTCAAGCAGTTCCCCATCGTGCCGCCCGAATACTGGGCCAACGACAAGGTGCACGACTTCAACTTCAAGAATGTGCAGGTGGTGAAGCAGAATGAGGGCAACACGGAGTTTGGTACCGGCGTCGTTTTTCTAACCAACATCCAGCAACTTTACGACAAAGAGACTGCCAGGGGACGGAATATAGTGCAATTGAGACTTGACAACGCCCGCATCGGCGAGTTCATCAACCCCCTGGTCAACCGGGTGTTGAGGTATGACAGCGTCACCGTCATCAACGACGAAGCTCACCACAGCGCCGCGCCGGAATGGTCGCACGTCATCCAGCACGTTCATGACAACGCGCGGGGTTTCCACCTGCAAATGGACTTTTCCGCCACCAACAAGTACTACAGCGACGGCTCCCCCTTTGAGCACATCGTCTACGAGTATGGCCTGAAGCAGGCCATAGACCCCGACGGCATCGTCAAGGATATTGAGATACAGACCTACGCCAATATGCAGGATAAGATTGTCCTCTGGTCGGACGAAAAGCAAAAGCAGTTCTTGATTGAAGAAGGCCTGAAGAAGCTGGAGGAACTGAAACAGACCTACGCGGACACGCCTGCCAAGCCAGTCCTCTTTATTCTCACTAGCACCACTGATGAAGCCGACGAGATTGGCAATGCCATTATTGAGGACCCGGATAACCCTTACACTTCCGAGGAGGTTTTGGTTATCCACACCAACAAGCGGACCGGGGAGATCCTAAAGCGAGACCTGGAGACCGCGCGTAGAGTTGCCAGAGAAATTGACGAACCTGGGAGCAAGATTGAGGTCATCGTCAGCGTGCTTATGCTCCAGGAGGGGTGGGACGTCAAGTCGGTCTACTGTATCGTCCCCTTGCGGGCAGCCGGCAGCCAGATTATGGTGGAGCAGATCATCGGCCGGGGGCTGCGGCGCCGGTTCCCCCACAAGAACCGGGATCAAGAGTACGAGGTGGAAGAGAAACTTTGGATCATCGAGCATCCTAACTTCAAGCGATTCTGGGAGGCCGAAAAGAAACGACACGGATACGATTTCCACATTGATTCGGGCCGACCGGAGAAGCCACCAAAGACAGTCAGCGTTGACGAGACCAAGCTGGAGTACGACATCGAAGTTCCCATCCTGTCTGGAGGAACCTACCAGACCCGAGCCATTGACGCCACGTTGATCAACGTGGACGCGATGCCTGCCAAAAAGTTCTACGTTGCGGTTTTTGACGTCAGCAACCCTCAGCGCGTGCACAAGCGACTCGGCGAACGCGAGGCCGAGGGGGAGCAAGTCGAACTGAGGTTCTATACCTTCTATAACTTCGTCAAAGCCAAGCTGGTCAATATGATCGTCGAGGACAACAAACTGATCGGGACGGACGTGAAAGCAGTCATTGACCGGAAGCTGGATGAGTACATCGCTGGGAAGCTCTTTTGTGACTTTGACAGGGACAACCCCGACCACGTGAAGCGGCTCAATCTGGCGCCCATTGTAGACGAAATCCTGACGGCTTTTCGAGGTCAGATTCGCAAGATCGCCGCCACCGTGCGGGATTTTGAGCCCAGCCTGAGAATGGTGAAAGTATCCGAGACCAGGCCGAAGCAAACCTCGAAGGATACGTATGTCCCCCAAAGGTCGGCGTTCAACCGGGTGGACTATGACAGCGAGTTGGAGCACGAGTTTATGGAGAGGCTGGACACGTGGGAGGGCGTCGAAGCGTGGAGCCGCGTGGTGCCCTTCAAGATTCCCTACTACGACGAGGAGTATGGCTTTCACTACTACATCCCCGATTTCATTGTGAAAGCAGATGGGCAGTATTATCTGGTCGAAACCAAGGGGGCGGGTTTTGCCAGGCAAAAGGACACCGAATCCAAGCGGGAAGTGGCCGAGGAATGGATTGCGAAGGCCAACGAGAGCACAGAGATTGTGTGGGCCCACCTCTTCGTGTTGGATCAAAAGTTCAATCAGTACAAAGGCCTGGGCTCCTTTGATGCATTTGCCAAAGCAGTTGGGTAAAGGGTCATTACCGAATTGCACACCGCCTGGTATCGCCTACAAGCTGTCCAGGTGGCAGAGCGAAGGCCGCCGAAACTGCGTATGCATAAGAGATGACACATGTGTTGGAAGCGCAACGGGTGCTCGTTCTGGCCCTCGATGGCCTGGATCCCAACCTATTCGCCCGTTTCAGCGACGAGGGCCTGTTGCCCCATCTGACGAGACTGCAGCGGGAAGGGGCCTGGGGCCAGCTCCTCCCCGTCTTTCCTCCCGTATCCCCTGTAGTGTGGACCTCTTTCCTCACCGGCCTATACCCTGCCCGCCACGGCATCCTTGATTTCGTCACCAAAGCGCCGGGCGAGTACCGCCCCACTATCGGCCTCTATCGGGTGACTGCCGGCCCTGATGGCCTGTTTTGCTATCACAACCGCCGGTCGGCCCCGACGCTCTTCCATCTCCTGCCCCCGGGCGATGATTTCTGCCTCTGGCTTCCCGCCACCTTCCCAGCCGAATCCCCACCAGCGCGCATGCTCTCCGGCCTGGGGGCTCCCGACCTGCTGGCCACCCTGGGGACCTCGGCTCTTTACACCACCCATCCGCACCGCTATCCCTCCTCGGAGCCGGGCTACGTTCACCCCCTGAAACCCGCGCCACCGGGATGGCAGGGCGAGGTGCAGGGCCCTGGCGATACCCGGCTTCCCCTCTCCCTCCACCGAACAGAGGGGGGCGTGAACCTGCGCTTGAGTGGCGATCCGGCCCGTCTCATCCCCATCGGCGAATGGTCTCCCTGGCTGGAGCCCTGTTTCCCTCTGGCCAGGCATCCTGTGCGCGGGCTGTGCCGCTTCAAGCTCCTCCGGGCCGAGGAGGAGTTGACTCTCTACAGGACCCCGTTGTGGTGCCATCCGGCGGATCCCCTGTATCCCCTGGCTCAGCCGCCGGAACTGAGCGCTATCCTGGCCGCTGAGATCGGTCCTTTCCCCACGGCGGGTTTCGCTGGCGATCAGTTAGCTCTGCGCGAGGGGCTCATCGGGCGTGTCACCTACCTGGAGGATGCTTACGCCCTCTGGGATGCTCAGGCAGCCATCGCCCGGCGCTTCGTGGCGGAGCGGCAAGGCTGGCGGCTGGGGATCATCCATCTCATGGCCGCCGATGCCCTTCAGCACCTCTTCTGGCGGGATTTCGACCCCCTCCACCCGGCCCATGATCCACGTGAGGCCCCCCATTGGGGAGCGGAGATTGGGCGGGGCTACCAGTGGCTGGACCATCTGGTGGGCGAGCTGGAGGCCCTGGCCGGCCCGGATACACTGCTGGTGATCCTCAGCGATCACGGGGTTGTTCCTTTGAACCGACGGGTGGACGTGAATGGCTGGCTACATCGGCAGAGGTATCTCATCCTGCAGGGGGAAGAGGTGGATTGGGCCCGAAGCCGGGCCTTTGCTTTCGGCCATGGCGGGATCTGGCTGAACCTGGCGGGAAGGGAGAGAAGGGGCTGTGTGGCTGGCGGGGACTATGAGATGCTTCGGACGGAACTCGTGGCTGCCCTGCGCGGCTGGCGCGATCCGGAGGCGGGCACGTCCGTGCTGCGGGCGGTGTGGCGTTGGGAGAAAGCACAGCCCGGCAAAGGCGGTGATCCGGCTCCCCCCGACATTGGCTTTGCCCTGAACCCTGGCGATGGGCTGGAGCGCAGGAACCTGATGGGTCGTATTGGGACAGAGGAGCGGTTGATCCGCGCCAACCGAGGGGCGTGGTCGGGGGGGCATGAGGGGCCCTATCGTCCTGCTGATGTACCGGGCCTGCTCTTCCTTCACGGGCCAGGCATCCCGGCCGGGATTGAGCTTCGGGGCGCGCGCATCGTTGACCTGGCCCCCACCCTGCTCCGATGGTTGGGTGTGCGGCCACCCTCCCACCTCGATGGAAGCCCCTTGCTTCAATAATCAAGGCCAGGATGCAGTCCCGTCTAACCGCTCTGCAAGAGCTGGATGACCTCCCCGTCAGAGGTCTGACTGAAATCCATGTAGACGCCGCCCACAGCCCAGAAGAAGGTGGGGGTGAGCAGACAGACCATCCGGTCGACCATATCAGCCAGCTCCTGAATGGTGTCCGGGGGGCCTACGGGGAGGGCGACGATCAGTTCCCCCAGCTCTGTGGCCTTCAGGGCCTGGATGGCGGCCCGCATCGTGGCACCCGTGGCCACGCCGTCGTCGGTCAGGATGACCGTCTTGTCCTTGAAGTCGGGGGCAGGCCGGTCCCCCCGATAGGCTTTCATCCGCCGTTGGATCTCAGCCCGCTGTCGCTCAATCTCCGCTTCCAGATAGGACTGCGGCACGCCCAGGGCAGCGATGAGCTGCTGATCCAATACCACCTCGCCCGAACTGGCCACCGCACCCACCGCCAGCTCGGGGTTGTGCGGCGCGCCCAGCTTGCGGGCAATGAAGACATCCAGGGACGCACCCAGCGCCTGGGCCACCTCAACAGCCACCACTACCCCTCCGCGAGGGATGCCCAGCACCAGCAGGCCCTTGCGTCCCCGCAGGAACTCCAGTCGCTCAGCTAACAATTGCCCCGCCTCACGGCGATCTCGAAAGCGCATTCTTAACCCTCTCTCAGTTCAATCTCTCGCAGGGTAGTGTACACTGCCCCCCTAGGCCGCAACTCGCTGCGGATGAGGCTGATCCCCTTTGCACTCACTGTACCCAGTGATGTCACCTCCGTGCCCTGAATGACCTCGCCAATGGCACGACGCTCATCTGCGGAGGCTCGGTCTCGGAGGCGGCCCAGGGTGAGGTGGGGGTGGAAGGCTCTCCTCTCGCGCTTGAAGCCCGACTCCGCGCACGCACCCTCAATCGCCTCTTGCAGCCTGGAGAGCGCGCCCGTGGGCTCCTGGACCCCTACCCAGATGACCCGGGGGCGGCGGAGGTTAGGGAAGCAGCCCAGCCCGCCGACGGTGCAGGTGAAGGGGCAGAGGGAAGCACAGGCCGAGCTCAGCGCCTTGACGATCCCCTCAATCTGATCCAGCGGGGTCTGGCCCAGGAACTTGAGGGTGAGATGGATGCCCTCTGGCTGAACCCAACGCACTGACCGGGGAGGGGCTTGCTCCTTGAGCCTCCCCTGCAGTGCCAGCAGGCTCGCTTTGAGCGGGTCCGGCAGCTCGATGGCGATGAAGACGCGAATTTCTTGAGGCATCAGCCCCCTCCTTTCATGCGACAGTGCTCGCAAAGTTCGTAAGGCCCAGGATGCGGGCCGCGTTGCCCCCTAGCAAGGCTTTCAGGGGCTCGGGCTCCAGTCCGACGGAGCGGAAACTCCGCAGGCAGCGGGCTGGGGAGAGCAGGGGAAAGTCGGAGCCGAAGCAGATCTTGTGGGGGACGAGTTGGGCCAGGAGAGGTAGGATCCGGTCGTCGTAGAGGAAGGGAGAAGCGGCAGTGTCGTAGTATGCGTGGGCCAGCGCCCTACGGACCTCGGGCATCAGCTCGTAGAAGAGAAGCCCGCCCCCCCAATGGGCGCAGATGAGCGTCACTTCGGGAAAGGCCTGGGCAAAGTGGTAGATGACCTCTGGACTGACCGTGCCCTTGCCGGGGTAGTGATGGCCTACTGGCTCGCTGGAGTCCACAAGGATGGGTAGATGGTGCGCTGCTGTGAATTGGGCTAGCGGAGCCAGGAGCGATACGTCGTCCAGGGAAAAGCCCTGACCGTCGGGCATCAACTCGCCCACCCCTCGCAGCCCGGCCGCAACACAGCGTTCCAGCTCGTGAATGGCCTCCTGTGGCTGCCGGGGGTTGACCACGGCGAAGCCGATCAATCGGTCTCCATAGCGTCTCACGGCCTCGATGGTATAGTCGTTGGCTGCTTGACATAAGCGCATGTCGGCCCAGGCGAAGCCAAAGGCCACTGCGCGATCTACTCCGGCTTCGTCCAGGGCCTCGAGGAGCGCCTCTGCAGTGGCCAACCGGGCCCGCGGATTCTCATACAGCGCTCCGAACCAGGCATCCCGCTGGCAGTAGGCCTCCCGCTGGGTGATGGTCTCCGGCGCGGTAATGTGGGTGTGGATGTCAATGATCATCTTGGCAGCGGCCTCTACGGTAAGAAACTTGATTCATTGAGTGACACGAGCACCGGCTGGCCATCGAAAATCTGTAGCTCAGAGAGGGCTCCCGCTTTCAGAAGATATGACCAGCGGGCACGAAGGGGAGGGCCCAGCGCCTCGCAGAGCAGGGCCTGCAGCACCCCTCCGTGGGCCACGATGAGGACCGCCTCTCCCTCGGCATGGCGGGCCACGATCTTATCATACGCCCCCTTGGCCCTTCGCGCTACCTGCACCAAAGTCTCTCCGCCATGTGGAGCGGGCTCAGCAGAGGGATCAGCCTCCCAGGCCCGCATCTGCCCTGGGTAACGGGCCGTGATCTCGGTCCGCGTCAGTCCCTCCCAACAGCCGAAGTCCATCTCCCGCAACTCCGGCTCGATCTGCAGCGCCAGTCCACAGGCCCTGGCGATGGCATCCGCCGTCTGCCGGGCGCGAAGTTGGGGGCTGGAGTAGATGGTCGTTAACCCCTCCCTGCTCAGACGCCCGGCGAGGGCCTCGGCCTGGGCCAGGCCCTCATCGCTCACAGGAGGATCGGTACTTCCAATGTAGCGGTCCTCCTGATTGGCGCTGGTCAGCCCGTGCCGGGCAAGCAGCAGCCGCAGCATCAGCCGGAGGGCCCTTCGATGGTCCGCAGCAGGTTGGCCATCTCGATGGCCGCTTCCGCTGCGTCGAACCCCTTGTTGCCGGCCTTGGTCCCGGCCCGCTCAATGGCCTGCTCGATGGTGTCAGTGGTGAGCACCCCGAAGAGGATGGGCACCCCGGTTTGCAGACTGGTGTTGGCGATGCCCTTGGAGACCTCGGCGGCGACGTAGTCAAAGTGAGGGGTTGCGCCGCGGATCACGGCCCCCACACAGATCACTCCGTTGTAGCGGCCTGTCGTGGCCAGCCGCTTGGCCACCAGGGGGATCTCAAAGGCCCCCGGAACCCAGGCGATGTCCACATCGGCCATGTCCACGCCGTGGCGAGCCAGTGCGTCCTCGGCTCCCTCTAAGAGCTTGCCGGTGATGAACTCGTTGAAGCGAGCCACAACGATGGCGAATTTCAACCCTTCGCCGATGAGTTGTCCCTCAAAGGTTCTGCTCACTATCCCGTTCCTCCTGACTTGAAACTAGACGTGGAGAAGATGTCCTAGCTTCTGCCGCTTGGTGCGCAGATAACGGATGTTTTCAGGGTTGGGGGGCATCTCGATGGGTATCCGCTCCACCACCTCCAGCCCGTAGCCGCTGAGGGCCGCCACCTTGCGGGGATTATTGGTCAACTGCCGCAGCTTCTTGAGGCCCAGGTCCACCAGAATTTGAGCACCGATACCGTACTCTCGCAGGTCCGGCGGAAAGCCCAGGCGTTTGTTGGCCTCCACCGTGTCCAGTCCCTGGTCCTGCAACTCGTAGGCCCGCAGCTTGTTCAAAAGGCCGATGCCCCGTCCCTCCTGCCGCATGTAGAGCAACACCCCCCGTCCTTCCTCGGAGATCATCCTCATGGCCGTGTGAAGCTGATCCCCGCAGTCGCAGCGCAGCGACCCCAGTGCATCGCCGGTCAGACACTCGGAGTGGATACGCACCAGCACTGGCTCCTCGCCAGCTACCTGGCCCTTCACCAGGGCCACGGCCGCGCACTCACTCGTGACCAGGTTCTCGTAGGCGATGGCGGTGAAGTCGCCGTAGCGGGTTGGCAGCCGTGCCTCGGCCACCCGCCTCACTAACTTCTCGTGCCGCCGCCGGTACTCAATCAGATCAGCTACGGTGATGATATTTATCCCATGCTCCTCAGAGAACTCCTCCAAACGAGGCATGCGGGCCATCATCCCGTCCTCGTTCATGATCTCGCAGACCACCACTGCCGGATAGAGACCCGCCAGCCGGGCCAGGTCCACTGAGGCCTCGGTCTGTCCCGCGCGAACCAGCACGCCACCCTCCTTGACCCGCAGGGGGAAGACGTGCCCTGGGCGGACGAGATCCCGCGGCTTGGTCTGGGGATCGAGTACGGTCCTGATAGTGTGTGCCCGGTCGTAGGCGGAGATGCCGGTGGTAATCCCCTCCCCGGCATCAATGGATACAGTGAAGGCTGTGCCGAAGCGGGAGGTGTTCTCCTGCACCATCATGGGGATCTGAAGCTCGTCCAACCGCTCGCCGACGATGGACAGACAGATGAGCCCCCGCCCGTACTGGGCCATGAAGTTGATCGCCTCTGGTGTTACCTCTTCAGCGGCGATGCTCAGATCCCCCTCATTCTCCCGATCCTCATCGTCAACGATGATCACCATCTTCCCCTGTTTGAAATCCTCAATTGCCTTCTGAATCGTCGCCATACCCATACTTCATCCTCCAACCGCTTACAGTAGCGGCGTACCGTTGCAGTCGTCCCTGGAACGTGGGCAACCGCGAGGGTTGCCCCTACATGAATCCATGCTGGGCCAGAAACTCCAGCGTGAGCCCTTCGCGTTCCGGATGCAGCAACTTGTCCACGTATCTGGCCAGGACGTCCACCTCCAGGTTGACCTTGTCTCCCACCCGCTTGCGGGGCAGAGTAACGTGAGCTCGGGTGTAGGCCACCAGCGAGACGGAGAAGGCCGATTCCGCGACTTCAACCACGGTCAGGCTCACGCCGTCAACGGCGATGTAGGCCTGGGGCACCAGGTAACGCATCACCTCCGACGGAGCGCTGATGGTGACCCACAGCGCATCCAGTTCCGGCCGCTGGGCCACGATCCGCCCTACCCCATCCACGTGCCCCTGCACGAAGTGTCCGCCCAGTCGGCTCTGGGGCGTGAGCGACCGCTCCAGGTTCACCCCCTCGCCGGGCGGCAGATCACCCAGGTTGCTTCGCCGCAGCGTCTCGGGCATCAGGCCCACGGTGAAGGTGCGGGGGCTGAGTTGGGTCACGGTCAGGCAGGCCCCGTTGACGTTGATGCTGTCGCCCGGCTGAGTGTCCTCCAGCACCCTCTGGGCAGCGATGATCAGAAGGTGTGGCCGCCGACCCACCTCCAGCCGCTCGACTGTGCCAATCTCTTCGATGATTCCGGTGAACATCGCTCCTCAAAGTAACGAGTTAACGAGGTACGAGGCAACGAGTCCTCGTTCACTCATTACCCGTTGACTCGTCACTCAGATACCCCACAATCAGCACATCTTCCCCTACCCGCTCGACGCTCACCCGCTCCAGGCGCAGGGCGCCGGACAGGCGAGACGCACCAGTGCCTTTCACCGGGGTCGGGGCGTCCTGACCACCGATGATGAGGGGGGCCACGAAGGCCAGTACCTTGTCCACTAGTCGCCCCTCAAAGAAGGAGGCCAACACGCTCCCACCCCCTTCTACCATCAGGCTGATGACCACCCGCTCGCCGAGGCGATCCACCAGGGCTGCCACATCCACGCGGCCCTCATCGTCGGAGGGTAGCAGCCACACTCCCACCCCCTGGGCTTCCAATGCGGCGCGATGATGGGCAGGCATGGCCGCGGTGGTAGCCACGATGGTCTTGCCCGGCAGGACGGGATCGAAGACGCGGGCGTCCAGCGGTGCCCGTCCCCGCGAGTCAAGGATTACCCGCAGGGGGTGTTTGACGTCGGGCTTATCCAGGCGAGTGGTGAGGCGGGGATCATCGGCCAGCAGGGTGTTCACCCCCACACAGATGGCGTCGCTCACATCCCGCAGTTCATGCACACGCCGCCGGGCCACCTCCCCCGTTATCCAGCGCGACTCGCCCGTGGAGGTGGCGATCTTCCCATCCAGGCTCATGGCGAATTTTGCTGTCACGAAGGGGCGCGCAGTGGTGATGTACTTGATGAACTCCTCATTGAGCTGGCGCGCTTGGGCCTCACGTTCGCCGACGAAGGTGCGGATGCCCGCTGCCTCCAGTGCCGATCGCCCTTTTCCGTGGACCAGGGGGTTGGGGTCCTCCATAGCCATGTGCACCTCGGTCACTCCGGCCTGAATGAGCGCCTCGGTGCAGGGCGGGGTCCGTCCGTAGTGGCAGCAGGGCTCCAGATTGATGTACAGCGTGGCCCCTCTGGCCCGCTTGCCTGCCTGGCGCAGGGCGAATATCTCAGCGTGGGGCTCCCCAGCCTGGGGATGGAACCCCTGGCCGACGATCTCCCCATCTTTTGCCAGCACCGCCCCCACCATGGGATTGGGACTGGTGCGGCCCCGCGCACGCGCGGCCAGCTCCAGTGCCCGGGCCATGTAATCCACCTTCGACCCCTCCGACGAAAAAACCCGAGGTGATTCCTCGGGGCAGGCCTTCTTCACTTGAACAGTTCCCTTCTCCCCTCCGGACTGTACCGTCGGCTCCGGCTTGCCTGTCCTGACCAGGGGACAACGGACTGGGGAATTAAGCGGCTGCCACAGCCTGTTCATTCAAGTCTCAGGCCCGTTTCTGCACCGGATCTACCGCTCTTGCGGCTCGTGGGCTCGGCGCACGCGCACCCTACCACCGCTCGGGAATCTCACCCTGCCCCGAGGGCTGTTTTTTTCGGCTGTCTACTGTGTTTATACACCCTTTTGGGGGGTTTGTCAATCCCAGGACAGGACCTTCGCCAACGCCACACGGAGAAAAGGGCGGTCGTGTCAAACTCCGAGCTGACCCGGGTCCGCCTGCACGCCTTCCTCCACCGTCTGTGTCCGCCCTTCTATCCCTCCTACGCTGGTAGCACGTTTACTCTTTCGCTACGTTAACATTCACGCTGCCTGCCACCGGCGCGTCTTCCTCGACGACCGCCTGTGCCTTGTGGCTATCCTCCAGGTGCATGATGGCGGGGACAAAGAACGCGCCCACGCCCATCGCCGTGGTGACGATGCCGGCCATCAGAAACCATGGCTGTACGCCCAGGGCATCCCCCACCGGCCCGGCAATCGCCAGGCCCAGCGGGGTCGTCACCCCTGTGGCGCTCATCATCAGCGTAAAGACCCGCCCCTGCATCTCCGGTGGGACGATTGCCTGGAGCAGGGCCATTGAGGAACCGTTGATGATCGAGTTGAGGAACCCGACGAGGAACGTCGTGCCCACGGCCAGCGGGAAAGCGTTCGCCGGGGCCAGCCCGATCACCACAAAGCCGACGCCCGACAGCACCTGGGCTAGATATGAAGTGACGACGCGCCGCCTAAAGCCGCCCCAGACGCTGAGCGTGCTCCCGCCAGCCACGAGGCCGATGCCGAAGGCAGACTGCAACCAACTCAGTTCCAGCGCGCCGCCCCCAAAGTGCTCGGTGACTAAGAGCGGCGCGATAGCAAACGCAGGGTTCGCCATCAGATTGGAGAGCGTGGCGATAACGAGCATCATCGTCAGGCCCGGCCAGCCCCACACGAAGCGCAGTCCCTCGCGCAGATCGGCCAGCACGGAAGGCTGACCTGCAGTCGCTTCCGGTGTTGCTCTGCGCTTGGGATGCGGGATGGAGATAAAGAACAGCGGCGCGATGGCCAGCATGGCCGTCACCACGTCAATCGCCAGGATGGACTGCATCGGCAGCATCTGGAGCAGCAAAGCCGCCGCTGCCGGTGAGGCGATGTTCGCCACGCCCTCGAGGGTCTGGTTCATCCCAGCGACGCGCGAGAGGTGCTCCTCTGGCACCAGCAGCGTGGTCGAGGCCTGCATCGCCGGCCAGTGGAACGCCCCACCCACCGCACGGAGGAACATCAGGACGTAGATGTGCCACACCTGCGCGGCATCCAATGCATAGAGCCCCGCCAGCACAACGAGGGCCAGCGCGATAAGGCCATCGGCTACTATCATGACGATGCGCCGGTTCCAACGGTCAACCAGGGCGCCAGCGAAGGGACTGACAAAGATCCGGGGCAGCACGGCCATCATACTGGCCAAGGCCAACACCGTCGCCGAACCGGTCGTCTGGGTCAGCCACCACACGAGCGCAAACTGCACCAGTGCGCTGCCGAGCCACGAGAGGGCCTGCCCCGTCCAGATGGTGAAAAACGGGATATGCCACTGGGGTTGATCCTGCTCTGTGTGTTCCATAGCGGGCTCCCTTTCTACCTCGCTCTCGTTCCGGCAGTGGCTTTACTCTGGCGCGCTAGCATTCACGCTGTCTGCCACCGGCCTCTCTCCCTCGACAACGGCGTGCGCGTGGCGGCTATCCTCCAGGTGCATGATCGGCGGTACAAAGAAAGCACCTATGCCCATCAGTATGCAGACCACGCCGCCCATCACGTACCAGACGCGGACTCCCAGAGCATCGGCGACCGGCCCGGCGACGGCCATGCCCAGCGGCGCCATCGCTGCACTCATGCTCCCAATCACTGTGAAAAAACGCGCCTGCATCTCTGGGGGGACGACAGTCTGAAAGAGGGCTTGGATGGGGCCATTGCAGATCGCCATCATGAGAGTCGCGAAGAATAAGCCCCCCGCTCCCAACCAAAAAGCCGTCGCTGGCGTCAGCCCGACGAGTAGAATGCCCAGTCCCAACCCGATCAGCCCCATCATGGAGGTCACGATGCGCCGCCGGAAGCCCCCCCATACGCTCAAGACCAGACCGCCGAGCACAAGGCCTACACCCCAGGCCGAATTCATCCAGCCCAACTGCAATGCCCCACCGCCAAAGTGCTTGGTGACCAGGATCGGCACCAGCGAAAAGGCGGGCCACAGGAAGAAGTTGACCACCGCCGCCATGCACATCACCGCCAACACCCCTGGCCAATGCCATATGTAACTCAGGCCCTCGCGCACGTCAGCCCAGACCGACGGTTTGCCCCCCTCTGCTGCAGCGGCCTCTGCACGACGCTGGGGCTGCGGGATAAGAATGAAGAAGAGGGGCGCAATAGCGAATGCCGCCGTGCCCACGTCAATGCCCATGATGGCGTGCAGGGGCAGGATACCTAGCAGCAGTGCCCCCAGCGGCGGCGATGCGATGCTCAGGGCACCTTGCATGGTCTGGTTGAGACCCGCCACACGTGACAGGTGCTTCTCGGGGACCATGAGCGAGGTCGAGGCCTGCATGGCCGGCCAGTGAAAGGTGCCTCCTATCGCACGCGCCAGCATGATGACGTAGACGTGCCCGACGTGTATGGCCCCAGTCCAAAAGAGATAGGCCAGCCACGCCGACACCAGGGCAATGGCACTGTCGGCTACGATCATCACCTTCCGTCGGTTCCAGCGGTCCACCAGCGCTCCTACAAAAGGCCCCAGAAACACGCCAGGGAGCAAGGAGATCAGTGTCCCTGTCGCCAGCACGGTCGCCGAACCTGTGGTTTTGGTCAGCCACCAGACTAGGGCGAACTGAGCCACACTGCTGCCGATCAGAGACAACTGCTGCCCCGTCCAGATTGAGAAAAAGGGGGTCTGCCATTTGCGTTGCTGCTGTGTGCGTTCCACTGGATTACCCTCCTCTCTGATTAGGTCATGTGACATTCTCACAGACTGAGATCCTCCACCACTTTCACGGGCGGGATTATTGCCTTTGCAGCACTTCTTGCTGAGGCTGGTTCAGTTTACGCCCTTTTGGGAGGTTTGTCAATCCTACGGCAAGGCCCTCACCGATGCCACACGGAAAAAAGGGTGCTCCTGTCAGACTCCGATCTGACTCAGGACCGCCTGCGCACCCTCCTCCACCGTCTCCACCACCTGTACCAGCGCCAGGTCTCGGGGCCGAAAGTGCAGATGCTCCGTCAGGTGCTCCAACACCCTCCGCCACGCCCGGCCGACCAGCACTACCGGCTTGGAGCCCGTTCCCCCGATTTGGACCAGGTTCCAGGTGACAAACAGCTCGGCCAGGGTGCCCACCCCGCCGGGAAGGACGATGATGCCATCCGCCTCAGCGATGAGCCATTTATGCCTGGTAAACAGATCTGGTGCCTTCCGCTCCTCGTGTAACCAGGGGTTGGAGGGCAGGGGCCAGCGATCGAAGGCGGCCAGCGTGACGCCGATGGTGTGTCCTCCCACTTCGCAGGCCCCTCGACTCACGGCGGCCATCACGCCCGAATAGCCCCCACTCATCACGGTGAAACCCGCACGAGCCAGGAGCCGCCCCAGCCGCCGGGCCCCCTCGTAGGCCGGAGTGCCCTCGGGCAGGTGAGAGCCTCCGAAGACGGAGATGACTTTACGCTCAGCCACGATCCCTTCCCTCAGTCCCCAACTGCCGCAGCGCCTCTTCCAGAACCCGGAGGGAGCGCAGGTACTCAGAGATCAGGATGTGCTCTTCAGGAGTGTGATCCAGAGAGGAATCGCCGGGGCCGTAGGCCAGGATGGGACAGGCCCACACAGGGCCCACGACATTCATGTCCGAGGTGCCGGTCTTCACTGTGAAACGAGGCTGCCCTCCCTGGCTCCGAATGGCATGCAGAAAGGCCCGCACCAGGGGGGTGGACTTGGAGGCCCGGAAGGGGGGCTCCTGTCCGCGAAAGGAGATGGTCGCCTCCCCTGCCTGGGCCAGCAACTGGCTCTTGAAGGCCTCCACGTCGAAGCCCGGCGGGATCCGCAGGCCGACGGTCATCTCCACCCGCTCGACGAGGCCATCCTTCGAGGAATTGATGGAGCGCAGGGAGGGATCGAGCCGCTCGAAGAGCCTTTTCCGGCCCTCATTCCACTGGTCGGCCTGTCGGCGGATCATCTGCCAGAAGGCCACTGCCTCCTCGCACACGCCCCCGCCCGGCCCGGCCGTGTGGCCTATCTCCCCTTGGAGCTGGAAATCAACGACCAACCGCCCCTTATAGCCCACGGTGATGCGATCCCAGCCGCTGGGCTCGCCGATGACCACCGCCTGGGGAGCGAAATAGTCCAGCAGCGCCCTCGCGCCTTTCGATGTCGCCGCCTCCTCCTCCACCGCGCCCACGACAAATACCGGGCTGTGGAGCAAAGGGCCAACCCGAGCCGCGGCCACGCAGAAGGCTGCCAATGCGCCCTTGGCGTCCACTGCTCCCCGTCCGTATAGACGATCCCCCTCGCGGCGCACGGGGATAAAACCGGGCACAGTGTCCAGGTGACCCAACAGGAGAAGGCCCTCACCCTCCCCTTCGCATGGGGGTAGGTGAGGGCTCCCCATCGCATTGCCCACCTCGTCTCGCCAGGCGCGGAACCCCGCCTCCCGCATCCAGTCCACCAGGAACTCGGCCAGAGCTCGCTCGCACCCTGAGGGGCTGTAGAGCTCCACCATTGTTTCCAGAAGGGAGATCGCTGCTGGGTCGTCTATCACGGCTAGGTCGCCTTCGGATAGGAGCCCAGATTGCGGAAGAAGGTGGTTATCTCGTGCAGGTGGTTGATGGCGTTGCGACAGCGCTCTTCCTGCATGGAGCCAGCGAAATCGAGGTAGAAGAAGTACTCCCAGGGACGCCCTCGCAGAGGCCGGGATTCAATCTTGGTCAGGTCAATGTCGCGCAGGGCGAAGACGCTCAGGCATTTGAAGAGCACCCCGGGCTCATTCTCCACCGAGAAGACAATGGAGGTCTTGGCGATTCCCTGGGGCACTACCTCCTGGGGATGAAGGACGAGGAAGCGGGTGTAGTTCTGAGAGTTGTCCTCAAAATCGCTGGCCAGAATGCTCATCCCATAGATCTCCGCGGCGCGGCGGGAGGCGATGGCTGCACCATCGTAGATGCCTCTGTCTTTGAGCATGCGCACGCTGCCCGCGGTGTCGTAGGTGGGCACCTTCTCCACATCGCCCAGTGCGGCCAGGGACCGCTCACACTGGGCCAGCGCCTGGGGATGGGAGTAGACGTGCCTCACATCCTCCAGTTTCACCCCCGGCAGGGCGATCAGGTGATGAGCAACGCGCAGGTTGACCTCGCCCACGATGAAGAGCTCGTGGCGCAGGAGCAGGTCGTAGTTGCGGTGGATAGAGCCCGCCAGTGAGTTCTCAATGGGTACCACACCGTAGTCCGATTCGCCGGCCTCGACCTGGGTGAACACTTCGTCGAAGGACTCGCACGGCAGGGGGATAATCTCCTCGCCGAAGAAGGCCACCGCTGCCGCCTCACTGTAGGCACCGCGCTCGCCCTGAAAGGCAATTTTTATCCATTCGATGTCGTTGCTCATCTCTCGCTCCTTCAATCAAGGTTCAAGTTGCGAGTTACAGGTTACAAATTCTGAGCCAACTTGCAACTTGTAAATGCTCTCAGCCTGTCAGCACCTCTTCTAGGGCTGAAATGACAGTGTCCAATTCCTCCTGGCTGATGACCAGCGGCGGCAGGAGGCGCAGCACGGTCCGGCCGGCCGGCAGGGCCAGCACTCCCCGCTCCATCAACGCGATGAGGTAAGGCTGCACCCTGCGGCGGAGTTCGATTCCCACTATCAGCCCCAGGCCGCGCACCTCGCGGATCACCGGTGCCTCTATCCTTCGCAGCCGATCCAGTAGGTAGGCCCCCTTCTCCGCCGCCTGCCCCGGGAGATCCTCTCTCATAATGTAATCCAACGCTGCCAGGCCAGCCGCGCAGGCCAGCGGGTTTCCACCAAAGGTGGAGCCGTGCGCACCTCTGGGCAGTTTCCCCACTTTGTCGCCAAAGAGGGTGGCCCCCATAGGCACACCACCGGCGATCCCCTTGCCCAAACAGAGGATGTCGGGGCTCAGACGATGGTGCTCGCAGGCGAAGAGCTTTCCCGTCCGCCCGAAGCCGGTCTGCACCTCGTCTACGATGAGGAGCGCCCCCTGCTCGTCGCACAGCTCGCGCAGGCCGCGGAAGTACTCACCACTGCCGGGCCGCACACCCCCCTCCCCCTGCACGATCTCCACGATGACGGCGGCAGTATCCTCCCCCACCGTCTTCTCCATAGCCCCCAGATTGTCGTAGGGCACATGGGTGAAGCCGGGCACCAATGGCTCGAAGGGCTCCCGGTAGCGCTTCTCCCAGGTGGCTGACAGGGCTCCCAGGGTGCGCCCGTGGAAGCCCCGCATGGTGGCCACGATCCCGGCCCGTCCCGTCGCCAGTCGCGCCAGCTTGAGCGCCGCCTCCACTGCTTCTGTGCCGGAGTTGGACAGAAAGGCCCGGCTCAGGCCCCTCGGCGCCAGCGAGGTGAGCTTCTCCAGAAAGGCAGCCCGCTGGTCGTTGCAAAAGATGCCGGGACAGGTGATAAGGGTGTGGGCCTGGCGGGCGATGGCTTCCGCTACCGTAGGGTTGGCGTGGCCCACGATGGCTACGCCATGTCCCGAGGTGCAGTCAATGTACTCCCGACCCTCGGCGTCCCACACCTGTGCCCCCTGCCCACGCACGATGGCCACTTCGCGCTTGGGATAGGTGCCGCTGTCGTGAAGCGATTCGCGGACCATGATCTCCTGTGTCGTTGTCATGAGTTCTCCTGATCCAGGACGAAGCGTTGGATAGCCCAGGCCACGCCAGCCTCGTTGTTGGAAGGCGCAACCCACTCCACACTTTCATGCATCCGGGGCGGAGCGTTGCCCATGGCCACCCCTATCCCGGCCCAGTGCAGCATCCCCAGGTCCGGAAGATTATCGCCCAGGGCCATGGCCTGGGCCGCGCTCAGCCCCCAGCCCGCACAGAGAAAGGCCAATGCGCTCTCCTTGCTGGCCGCAGCGTGTACGGCTACGACGGAGAACAACCGGCCGTCGCGCTCGTAGCGATCGAAACGCACCTTCCCCCTGGTCTGAGCTGCAAAGCGCTCCAGCAGGGCGCGGCTTGTCTCCTCGCCGACGGCGATGATGCGCAGCGGCGGAGCGGTGAGTGCGGCTACATTGCTGTGCACCACGCGGTCATAGGATCGGGGCTCCCAGTCCTCCCCCGCCCAGGACGCGGGCCAGGTGTAGTAGATGTAGTCCCCTACCAACGTGACCAGTGCGTGTCCCCCGGCATCGGCCCAGGCGGCAATCTTGCGGGCCATACCCAGGTCAATCCCCCTGCTCCACCACTCTATGCCTTTCAAATCCTTGATTACCGCCCCGTTGGCGCAGATGAGCGGTGTGTCCAGATCGAGCTGCTGGGCGAAGGGCACGGCGGAGAGGAAGGCTCTGGCGGTGGCCAGAACCACCTTCACTCCCCTCTCCCTGGCCCGGCTGATAGCCCGACGGTTCGCCTTGGGGATGAGCCCCTGGCTGTTGAGCAGCGTGCCGTCAATGTCCAGGGCAACCAGTTTGATCGGCTCGACTGAGCTCGCCGAAGTCTGCGCCCTCATGCGATCACCGTGCCTCGTCCGGCCAGCGCGGCGCGGATAGGGGCCTCGATCCGCCCATCGGCGAAGATCACCCGGCCTACGCCTGCTTCCAGAGCTTCGATCGCTCCCAGCACCTTCTTTCTCATACGGCCTTCAGCAAAGGCCATGGCCTCCTCGATCCGTGCCCTCTGGATGTGAGGGATGAGCGTCGTCTCGTCGGGGAAATGGCGCAGCAGCCCCGGCACGTTGGAGAGGATCACCAAATCGCTCGCGCCCAGCGCCTGGGCGATGGCCGCCGCCGCCCGGTCGCCATCCACGTTGATGCCCTCCGACTCGTAGCTGATGGCCGGGGGGGTGACCACGGGCAGGTAGCCGTTGTCCAAAAGCAATCGCAACAGCGCCGTGTTGGCCCGCTCTACGGTACCGGTGTAGTCGCCGTGGAGCACCCGCCGCTTGCCTCCCTCCCGGATACGGATTGACTCCTTGCGCCTGCCCTCCAGAAGCCGTCCGTCCAGCCCGGACAGACCCACGGCGTTCACCCCCAGGGATTGCAGTTTCTCCACCACCTGCTTGTTGATCTTCCCGCAGTAGACCATCTCGAAGATCTCCAGCGTCTCCCGGTCGGTGAAGCGGCTGGTGTAGCCCGACACGGAAGTGACAAAACGGGGGGGATGACCCAACTTCTCGGCCAGAAGGTTGGTCTCGTGCGAGCCACCGTGGACCAGGACCAATTCTCGCCCCTCTTTGACGAGTACGGCCACATCCTGGCACACCGCATCCAGATCAATCCCCTCACTGCCGCCAACTTTGACCACGATCACCCTTGGCCCTCCTCTCCTCCCAGCAGAGCCGGCTCGGGCGCTTCGGTCTCAATATCAGTGATCAGCGGTGTCTCCTCGACCATCTCCTCCAGCAGATGTCGGACACCGCGCAGGACCTTCTTCACCGGGCGCTGGCTGTACTCCTCGGCGAAGTCCTCTGCCGCCTCAGCGAAATCTACCTCGTCCTCCTCTCGGAGATAGTAGTGGTGCCCGATGATCCACAGGTATAGGTCAGCGTCCATACGGCCTGGGAACTCGGCCAGGATACCTTGCTGCCGGATGATCTCCACGATAGGGCGATAAAGGTTATCGTACCAACTCAGTACCGCCTCCTGCCAGGGGATGGCTTCTCCTCGTTCAAGTCCCAGGAAGTAGCGGTGGACGGCGATGTGCTCCACCAGGATGTGGTATGCACCGCTGATGGTGAACTCGATCTCCTGCTCTGGACGCAGCCGGTCCAGGTTTGTGGCCTCCAGGAACTGAGCGTACTCCGCCTTCAGGTTCAGCTCTTCCTCGGTCACATTGGGGGTGATGGGCACCCGGCTCCGGCAGGCGATCACCTCAGCGTCTATGTACTTTACCCCCTGCTCCCGGGCCACCGACACGCGGTGATGCCCATCGCGGACAAAGTATACATCGCCCACTTTATAGAGCTTCACCGGCGGCAGAGAGCGCCCTTCGCGATAGGCCTCAGCGATTGCCTTCCAACGAGATGAGGTGTGGCTCTGCAGAGGGAGAAAGGCGCGGTCGAAGTCCCGATAGCGGCCCACACTGCCTGCGATCTTGTCCACCTCGACGGGCATGGTGCCCACATAGCTCTGGCAGCCTACGTGCAGCTTGTCCTTTACCTCATCAAAAGACAGAAGCTGCTGCTGCGGGCGACCATGCAGGAAGCCCATGATGCGGTTCCAGAAGGCCCTTCGTCGGGCCTGTTGAAATTGGCTCTCCACCTGGGGATCGAAAAAGGCATCCTCGCTCATGGTTCAGGTTCCACCTCCATCAGGCTGTGCCCGTAGACGTTGATCACCGTGGTCCGACGATATTGGCTGACCTCTGGGCGCTGCAGATGGTAGACATGGCGATGGCCGTGGATGAGATAGCGCGGCTGGAAGCGACGCATAAAGCCCAGGAAGGCCTTGAATCCTCGATGCGGCAGGTCCTGCCCGTCGTGGATACTATAGGGTGGCGCGTGGGTGATGAGGATGTCGAGCAGATGCCCCCAGCGGATTCGAGCGCAGGCCAGCCGCAGGGACATGCGGGCGATCTTGAACCGCATCTGACCTTCGGTGTATTGATGCGGTGCACCCGGCTTGTACCGCATGGAGCCCTCCAGTCCGGCAATCCTCAGACCCTTGTGGCGAAACACTCGCTCATCCACGTTGATGCAGCCTTCGGGGCTCCATTTGACACGTTCCCAGGGCCCGTGCTCGCGCATCACGGTGACGGAACTGGTGGTGAGACCAGCCTCCCGGTGTCCGGTGCCCCCGCTCGCCATCGGACCACGCTCGTGGTGCCATGACTCCCGTGCCGTGTACTCAAGGGGGTTGTGATTGCCGAAGACGTACAGCAGGGGCACATTGAGGGAGGAGACGATGAACTCCAGGTAGTAGAAGGGCAGGTCCCCGCAAGAGAGCACCAACTCCACCTCCGGCATTCGCTCTTTCAGCCCAGGAGAGTAGATATAGTCTTGCACCTCGTCAGTCACGATAAGGATCTTCATACGTGAGTTCCTTTTCGCTCACATTTCCCCTCCGGTTTCACCGGCTGCAGGCCGGCTGCGTGGTTCTTCGTCTGCTCCGGCCGTGTCTGTCGCACCTCTCTGGCGCACGTGCTAGCCCCGGCCGAGGTTATGGCTGAGGTGGGGGCGGCCATCGTCTTCGCCCTGGATGTGGAAGGATATACCCGCATATGGCCTGATAGACCGCCCCGGTTAGGGCGGCTTATGCGCTCTTCCTACGCTCAAACCCCCAGATCGTCGGCCACCTGACCTATGCCCAGCGCCTCCAGCGTCTCGCGCTTGGGCACCCCCTTCTCGTCCCAGCCCAGAAGGTGGTAGTAATTGGCCAACATCTCGTCCCAGAGGGGCTGGATGCTCACCCCGGCCGCTGGCCCATCAATAGGGGTCGAACCATAGCGGCTGGAAGGGACATCCAGTTCGGGGCTGATTCCGTGGCGGATATTGAAAGCCCGCAGCAGGTTCACCGCCCGCCGTCCGACACACATCGCCTCCTGCGGGTCCATATCCCAGCCGGTGGCCGCATTCACCGCCCTGGGGAGATGAAGCACATCGGTGCGGGTGTTGAAACGACAGACGCCCAGCGAATCCTCAAAAAGCATCGCCCCCTTGGTCTTGGCGTTGAAGGTGCTGACCTCCTCGCTGGAGAACATATCGGGCGGGCCTTCAACGCCGATAGCCTGCAAAGCGTCCAGGGGCATAAGGACCATCCCGCCGGTCTCCATAGTGCCAGTGTTAGATGTAGCAGTATCAAACATCTCGGTCCAGCGACTGCGATGGTCGTGGCCACGAGGGGTATTGCCCTTCATTGTATGGATGGCAAAGTTCGTGGCCTCCCCCCCGATCGCCTGGGCGGCGCGCATCACACCCTCCGCCAGCAGGTCTCCGATGCCCTCCCGGTGCGCGATCTTGCGCATGAGAGTCCGCACGGCCTCCACATTCCCCCAGCTCATATCCAGGCCATCGAGCTGCTCTTGGGTGAGGATACCCTTCTCATAGCATTCCATCACCAGGCCCATCAGCCAGCCCATCTCGTTGTTTTCGAAGCCCAGCCGGTCGCACTCATTGGCGAGGACGATGGCTCCCTCGACATCGGTATTGCCGATGAGTGGCCCGAAGGCCGCGAACTGCTCGTATTCTGGCTCCTCGCCAGTGAAGCCCTTGTAGGGACCCTCGGTTATGGTGAACATGGTGCAGTGCTGGAAGCGGCAGGCCCAGCAGTTGTGCCGACCGGACACATACCTCTCCTGGAGATAGGGCCCATCCCATTTCTCCAGTTCCTCGGGAGAGATGTTGTAGATGTTAGTGGTGTAGTTCCTCACCGGCAACGTCCCAGTCCCTCCCTGGACGCTCCGGGTGACGCCTCGCAGCGTCCCCCAGCGATAGACCCCCTCCCGGCGCACAGGGTCATCAGCGATGCGGCGGAAAAGGGTAGTGGCCACCTCGGCCAGGGCCTGCCGGTTATAGACGGGCACCGGGCCTGGCGTCCGCTGGGCTGCGATAGCCTTCAGCCGCTTGGAGCCCATCACCGCTCCGGTCCCGTTGTGGCCGGCTACGTGCCCTCGGTCGCCGACGAAGGCTGCGAAGTGCACCAGGTTCTCGCCAGCCGGTCCGATGCCGAAGACGCTGATCCGGCGCTCGTCTACACCTAGCTCCTCCTGCAGAAGGTCGATCATCTCCCAGGTGTCCACGCCAGACAGGTGACCAGCCTCGCGCAGCTCTGCCTCCCCATCGTGGATATAGAGTGTCTTGAGGCTCTCGGCCGCGCCCTGGATCACCACCCCATCGAGGCCATTGAGCCGCATAAAGGCTCCCAGGAAGCCATTGGCCTGGGAGGTGGCCGCTCCGTTGGTCAGCGGGCCCTTGGTGATCACCGAAACGGTGCCCGAGCCATTGACCCGGGTGCCGCCCAGAGGGCCCGAGGCCACGATCAGACGATTCTCAGGATCCGACCACTCTACACCTGGGGGCACCTCTTCATAAAGCACTTTGGCTCCGTAGCCGGTGCCGCCCAGGTGCTTCCGATAGGTCTCCTCATCCAGTTGTTCGGACCAGATCCGGCCGCTGGTCAGGTCGACGCGCAGAAACTTGCCACCATAGCTCTTTTGCCTCTCTTCTGACATGGGTCTCCCCTCCTTAACAAAAAACTCCGTTTTCGCTATACACCTGTCTCTATTGGCCACTAGCCTCCGCCCAGGCTGGGCATCAGCCGGATGGCATCTCCAGGCTTCAGCTTGGCCTCCAGCCCCCCTGATAGCTCCAAGAACCTCCCGTTCAGAATGAGGGTGATGTGACCGCTTAGTCTTCCGGTTTTGGTATCGAAGAGCACCTCCTTGAGTTCCTGGTTCTGCGAGGTAATCTCCTCCAGAAGATCCCTGACGGTGGCTCCGTCGCTCACCTCCCTCTCCAGGACCACTCGCCCCGAGTGCTCAGCAGCGAAGTAGCGGCTGAGCCAAGGCATAACCTCCAGGCGCACACTGCTCATACCCAACCCCTCCTCACCTGATGACAATCCGGTCCTTGATTTTGGCGGAGGGCTTCTCCACTGCCCCGTCAGCTATTGCTCTCCCCCTCCCCCATTCCATGCCTGACCCGTGCCCCTTTCATCGTCGCCAGCCCTGGGACTGCCGCCAAGGGCTGTGCGGCACAGGGCTGCCCCCTTCCCACTCCACGAGGGTGAAGGGCTGTGGCTCGTCCTGGCCCTTCAGAATGCTGCGCACACCCTCAGCGATGACCTGCACCGCGCGGCTGTCAGGCTGCAGGTTGGGCACGATCAGGTCGGCGTGCTGCTTGGTCGCCCCGGTGAAAATGGGGAAGTTGGGCAGCACGTCGCGGCGCAGCCAGGCCACGGCGTGCTCCAGGTCTCCTCCTCGGCTGTGCAGGTCGCGCACCAGACGGCGCAGAATGCGCTCCGAGTCCTCCACTTCGACGTAGATAGCCAGATCGAGCAGCTTCCGTAGCTCCTCTGACCACAGAACGAAGAGCCCCTCCAGGATGAGCACCTGTCCGGGCTGGATGGTGAAGGGCTGTGCTTCGTACTGAGCCGCGCGCGTGCCTGGTACTGAGTCCTGGATGGGCTCGCCGGCCCGGATCTTGTGCACGGCCTCCATGTAGGCCGGCCACAGGATCGCCTCCGGCCGGTTAGCCGTCCGCACCCGGGCCCGCTCCTCCGGCGGGCAATCCAACCAATCGCGGAAGTAACGGTCCTGGCTGAGGATGACGGGGTTGTACTCTTGGAGGCTCACGGCCAGGGCCTGGGCCAGCGTCGTCTTGCCCGAGGCCGAGCCGCCGGTGATGCCAATAGTGTAAGGGCGATCCGTCATTGATTTCTCATCCAGGACAGGCCGCCTTGCCGGTGGCCACCAGCGCTGTCTCACTCATCTCTGGCATCCCCCTCAGGCGTCGGCCTGGGTGTCTTCCTCATCCAAGGCATATCCACCTCACCAGGCTTTCGGTTCGCAGCCCGTGCTCCACCCAAGGCTCCACAAAGATCAGATCCCCGGCCTCAACAACTTGCTCGTGGCCATCGAGGCTGACCAGGGCTTGACCGTCAATGATGTACCCAAGCTCCGGTTGCTCGTGCTTGTGCGGCCGAAAAGGATTGTCCGGCGTCGTCACCCGAACGACAAAATGCTGAACCGTGATCTGATGGCTGGCCAGCGGGTATGGCTTTCGGCCATTCCGTTCCGGCACCTCACTCCCTTTGATCACCATCTCGATGATCTCCTTTTGGGCATCGGCTATGCCTCATGCAACAGCTCATCAATCAGCCTTTGCCGCTCGTCTTCAGATAGGGTGTCCCAGTCTATCCCTCTCTGGGCGCACAAGGCCCGGATCCGCTCACTTCCATAGTCCACCAGCGCTTCGAATTGATCCAGATCGGGGATCAGAACCCGCTTCACTCGCTTATTGACCGCCAGCGCGAGGTCAGTCATACTTTTGCCCCTCGTACGTTTCGTGGCTTCACTCAGCCGGTTGGCGCTTCAGCTTACGGTAGTTTTCGGCGTACCATTTCATGGTCCGCACAAATCCATCCCATATCTCTTTTTCGCCAAGACGAATGACATCAAACCAGGGCTCCTTCGGCGCCGATAGTTCAATGCCCAGTCTCTCCAGACGCCTTCTACACTCGGCCTCCAACTCTTTCATGCACGGCTCCTCAGGCAACTGGTCAAAAGGAATGGTCATGTGACCGTAGGTCCTTGCCCAGAAGAGGCGCGGTTTCCCTCCCTCCTCCGGCAAGCAGGGCGCAAAAGACCAACTCTCGTATTCAGTGCCCCATTCGGGGCTCCAATGGATTTTGAACCCCTCTTGATGGGCCCATTCATACAAGCGCCGGAGTAGTGTAACCTGCCCGGGTGTCGCTTGCTGTTTAGCTTTGGCGAGGAATTTATCCAGGGTCATCTCTACTGCGTTTGACATGATATTACTCCCTTCTGTGAGTCTCTGGGAACCTTTCCAAGGCCAGGGACTCACCCTAAGCCATCTAGCTCTCCGCTGAGTAGCTTTCACCTTGCACTTTCGCTTCTTAGTGTCGCTTCGGCGGTTCTACTTTCCAAGTCCTCCTCTGAATCCATGTACTCCAAGCTGGCCAGCTTCGCTCTGCTTGGGGCCAGCGCATGACAACTCATTGTTCCCTCCCCGTCCTCGCAAAATTCACCAGTCAAGAAACAGTAGCGCGCCCCAGGGCTGCAAACGCCAGGGTGTCACTCTAGACTGTTCTAGAATGCCTATCGGGATGGCCAAATAATGCATTTTAAGATCACGTCCTTCACTCTTTGCACACTGACGCCGTGCTCCTCTGCGACCTTCTTGTACGCTGTATCCTCAAGTTCGGTAACTTCCTCCAAAGTCTTGAGGTTTTCACTCGCAGGCGAGACAAGTGCATCCCACTCCACGCACATCTCATACTCCTGCTCGGTGGGGCGACCTGCCATAGCCGCCTCGGGATCTTCGCCCTTCGGCCTGTAGTCATTGACAAATCTGTGTGTTGAGTAGTCTCCTGCTTGGACATAGATGGCATCTCCCCACTCGCCGTTGGGAGCGTAAAAGCACCTAGCGAGCGAGTAGGCGTAATTGGGCAATGCACGAGTGTCAAATACAAATACTACCGCCGCACTCAATGCACCTCGCTCCTTCAGACCCTGGACAACGTCATCGCATACAGCGTCGCATTGTTCAGTTGAGATCGGGAACTCAGTAACGACCCTGACCGCGAATCTGACAACACGGCCCACTGATACATCCTTAACCTCCACGATGTGGTACGCAGGAACTGGAACAGATGTCGGCGCTGATACATTGGGCGTTGCCGTTACCGCCTTTAGCGGGCGAAGCTGATGTTGGCTGAACCATTCCACCCAGGAGCGGTAGTTCTTTCTCCAATCCTCGTTGTCCCTTTCCAGTGCTTCCATCCAGTGAGCTGCCAGCTCAAGGTCTTTCATGTCACAACCCAAACGTATACCGATAAAGTCCGCCGCCATAAGGCGCAAAATCCCAACTGTGTTCCCATGCACATGAGCGACCGAGTCCGGTGGCTTAATCTGCTCTAAGGTCTCTGCGTAGGTCGAGGCCACTTCCCTGTTCGAAACCCACTGGTCATAATGGTCGGTGCACACAGTCCATGGGGCCTCAGAAACCTCTTGAAAGACCACCGACAGTTCCGCAAACCAACTCACCCACTCCACATTCAGGGGCAGCAATTCCTGAGCATATGCCTTCATCTCTGCCTCCTCACCGGCGAAGGCTGGCGTAGCGGTTGGCTCAGGCACGGAAGTAGGCTTCGGCGTCTCCGTCACCCGCACGCCCACTACAAGCTCCTGCCCGACCCGAATCAAGTTGGGATTCTCGATCTCGTTCAGAGCCACCAGGGTCTCGACAGACGTCCCATACTTCTTGGCAATCAGACCAAGTGTTTCTCCCTCTTGGACAACGTGGGTAATGATTTGAGGAGCCTGCGTCGCGCCAGTCGTGGACGTATAGATGCCCGGAGCAAGACTGGTGGCAACCGCGAGCTGAGGTGTTGCTGTCATCCGCTTGCCGATACGGGTTTCTGTTAGCTTCGGCGTGGCTGTCACGACCTTCTGCACCACAGCGTCTGGCGTTGGCGTAGCAACTTTGGTCACTATGTGTGGTGCTGTTGGCTCACAGGCCGCTGCAAGCAGGGCCAGGGCAACCAGCAGTACCAAGATTAGGCAACTGGCAGTCTTATCCATGATGCCCCTCCATCCCTTGCCAGAGGTGTCATTCTCATAAGTTATTGGCCTCAAAAGGGCGACTTTGCAAGGCTCTTGCTGACCATATAGCTGTGCGACTTGGACACCTGGCCGCCGAAAAGTGGCTGGTTGGCGAGCACTACACCTTGGAAAGGTGTAGTTTGCCGCGGGTATCCTCGCCAGGAATGGCGCTTGGACAACTACTTTCCAAAGCTCTTGGGCAGGCTGCCTTCGGCGATCATGGCATCCAGAGATTCGGCAAAAGCCTTGATGGTTTGATCAATGTCCTCTTCCGTGTGCGCTGCGGACATGACGTAAAGCCTACCCCCCATGTTGGCCACCCCGTGCTGGAGCAGATGAAGCAGCATCCGAGCCCAGGTGGGCGCCACTGCGGGATTGCACAGCTTCTTGATATCCCTGGTGGGGGGCAGCATGTCGCTGGCTGGCTCGAATTCCCTGGGACCGAGGTAGCCGTGAAGCATCGTTTTCCCGTAAACCGCGCCGGAGATGCCTCGCTCTTTCAGGGCCTTATTGAGCCCCGCTCGCAGCACGGCGGCAGCTTGGGTGGCCTTTCTTTGGGGTTCGCCGGTCAAATACAGTTTGCAGGCGGCGACACCAGCGGCTGCCACCAGTGGATTGGCGTTCCAGGTGCCTGTATGCCTGATGCGCCGCTGAATGGGAGTCTTGGTGCTCAGGGCCTCCATGATCTCGGCTTTGCCCACAACCGCCCCGACGGAGAGCCCTCCTCCCACACACTTACCTAAGGTGGTCAAATCCGGGGTGACGCCCATTACGGACTGCCAGCCCCCTGGGGCATAGCGGAAGCCGGTGACCACCTCGTCTATCACCCAGACGGTGCCGTGCTGGCGGGTCAAATCGGGCAGAGCTTGGACGAAATTCCTATCCAGTGGGTATTGACCCTCCATGTGGGCACCGCCGCCTTCGGTCAGGAGGACGGCGTACTGTCTTTTTGCCAGCTCCTTTTCTATAAGGTCGAGATCGTGGGGGATGTAAACAGAATTAATCTCGTTGTCTTCGGGGAGAACGCCGGGCGTACCGGGGTAGGCTACGAAATCGAACCATCCGTGGAAGTGTTCCTCAAGTCGGAGAACCTTCTTCCTGCCGGTGAAGACCCTCCCGAACCTTATCGCCAGCGCATTGGCTTCGTTCCCGCAGGCGACGAACTCGACCCTCTCTACGGAGGGCATTAACTTCTTTATCAGGGCAGCCCATTCAACTTCGAGTTCATGGTTCTCGCCGTAGTGGAGTCCTTTGGCTGCTTGCTCCTGGATCGCCCGTACTATGTCGGGGTGACAGTGACCCAGGATCAGAGCTCCGTGCCCCATCACGTAGTCTATGTACTCGTTGCCATCCACGTCCCACTTCCGCGAACCCTTGGCATGGGTGATGTAAGGTCTGAAGGGGTCGAGCATGCGGGTGGCGTGGGTGGCGCCATCGGCAGCGAAGAACTGCGCTGCCCGCTCATGTAACCTCTGGGAACCTGGGTGAGACAGCTTGTAATCCTCGATTACGCTTGCTGCAGTAGTCACGGTTTTTTCCTTTCTCCGAGTATCTATTACTAACCGCACGCTAAGATTTCAACACTCATCGCAGAGACGCTGAGTTCGCAGAGATTTGTTACGGGTTTTCTCGGCGTTCTCTGCGTCTCCGCGGTGATAAACTCGCTAGCCTGCCAACGCCGCCAGTAATTTCAGTGTGCGTTTGGTATAACACAAGTGAGAAGTCAGAAATCAGAACTGTTCTGCCTTCTTCATTCTGCCTTCTGCCTTTAGCAGCGTCGTAGTCTTCGCCTCGGTACTGACGGATGGTCACATCCATCCTACACCGGGTGCAGACCGGGGAACTCCAGGCCCAGGGTCTCCTCCCAACTGTACATCACGTTCAGGGCCTGTACTGCATTTCCCGCCGCGCCCTTCATCAGGTTGTCCAGCGCAGCGATCACCACCAGCCGATCCCCCTCCTCATCGCGGATGAATCCTACGTCGCAGAAATTGCTTCCCGCGAGGATCTTTGGTTCCGGATAGCGGTATACCCCTCGTCGCTCCGCCACTAATCGGACGAAGGGCTCGCTGCTGTAATCCTCCCGGTAGACTCTCCAGGCATCCCGCTCTGACAGATCCTCGGACAGGAAGCAGTGGGCCGTGGCCAGCACCCCCCGTACCATCTCGATGGCCGTGGCTGAGAAGTGGAGCGATTGGCCCGATACCAGCCCCAGCTCCTGCTCCATCTCCGCCAGGTGGCGGTGGCCAGTGGGAGCGAAGGAGCGCACCGCCCCGCTGCGCTCTGGATGATGGGAGGCCAACCCTGGCTGGTTGCCCCCCTCAGAGGAGCCCACCTTCACCTCCACCACTGCCTGCTTGACCAGCCCTCGGCGGCAGAGGGGCCAGAGGGCCAGGATCACCGTGGTGGCGTTGCAGCCTGTGCCGCTCACATATCGCGCCCCGGCGATCTCCTCCCGGTGCAGCTCGGGCAGGCCGTAGATGAATTCATTCAGCCACTCCGGGGCCTCGTGCTCGTGGCTGTACCAGCGGGGGTAGGCCGCCGGATCACGCAACCGAAAGTCGCTGGAGAGGTCAATTATACGCTCGGCTTTCCCCGCGAATTCGCCGATTCGGTGCTGGGCCACGCCGTGGGGCAGGGCCAGGAAGAGCAGGTCGCAGGGCTCCAATTCCTGGCTGGGGGTGAACTTCAGCCGCGTGCGCCCTCGCAGGTTGGGATGGACGCGGTACACAAAGCTGTCGCTGAACCGCTCTGAGGTGACCTGCGCCACCTCCACCTTGGGATGGCCAAGCAGCAGGCGCAGCAGTTCCCCTCCGGCGTAACCGGAGCCGCCGACGATGGAGGCTCGAATCATCCTTTCTCCACTCTTACCACATAATCCACAATCTTGGCCGGGATATCCACGCCAGTGGGCTTGATGGAGTTGCGGAACTCCATGGTGTAGTTCACCTCGTTGACCAGCATCCGCCCGTCATCCGTCTCCAGGATGTCCACGGCCACCACACCGCCGCCCACTGCCGCGGCCGCGGCCAGGGAAAGGTGGTCAATCTCGGGAGTCACCGGGCAGTTCTCCGCTCGCCCCCCTCGGGCCGTGTTGGTGATCCAGTGCTCAGAGTAGCGGTAGATGGCGCAGATGGTCTCATCGCCGACGACGAAGGCCCGGATGTCGCGCTGTGGCTTGTCCACATACTCCTGGATGTAGAAGATGGAGTGGTGGTAGGAGCCCAGGACCTTCTTGTGCTCCAGGACCGCCTCCGCCGCCTCTCGGTCATTCAGCTTACACAGCAGCCGCCCCCAGGAGCCGACCACGGGCTTGAGCACCGCCGGATAGCCAACCGTCTCTATAGCCTCCAGTGCCGATTCGGGGGTGAAGGCCACCAGCGTCCGGGGGGAGGGGATGCCTTGACGCATCAGCGCGCTGGTGGTCTCCAGCTTGCTGCCGCAGATGGCCGCCACCTGATAGGTGTTGACCGTCTTGATCCCCCAGTCGTTGAGGATGCGCAGGGCAGCCATGGCGCGGGCGTGGCTGATGCAGCGCTCCAGAATGACATCATAGTCCAGGCTGGGGCGATCCATATCCAGGACCAGTTGCTGGTCGTTGATCAGCTCGTACTCGATCCCCCGCTCCTTCAGCGCCTGCAGGATGAGCTTCTCTTCGACGCGAGCCCGCGAGTAGAGGACACCAACCTTCACGGCAACTCCTTCCAATGAAGAAGGCAGAACGAAGAAGTGGAATAGTTCTAACTTCTGCGTTCCGACTTCTCACTTCCTTGTCTATTCCCCCCAATCTTCTTCTTCCTCCGGTGCCAGGTGTACCTCTACGGGATCAAGCCCCGTCACCTCCAGCTCCACGCCGCAATCGGGGCACTCCAGGATCTCGCCGAGGATCAGATCATCTTCGAGTTCGATCTCTGCAGCGCACTCAGGGCATTCTACGAGAGCCATTTTTCTCCCTCCTCATCCTGTTGGCTCATTCCATGTACGTTGGTAGTTGAACTCGATCTTGTCCAAGATGGCCTGGGCCAGGTCAATGTTGGTCAGATAGGCCAGTTGTAACAGATAAAGGGCCACATCGGCCAGCTCCCCAGCCAGGGCTTTGGGCTCGGCCTCCTCCCCCCATTGAAAGTGCTCTAATACCTCCGCGGCTTCGACGACCAGTGAGGTGGCGATGTTGCGCGGGGTTTGAGGAGCCGGGCTGTCAGCGTCGTACCAGCCCTTCTGGGCCACCATCTGGTTCATGGCTTGGGTCAGTGCCTGGATGGTCCACTCCTTAGCAGCAGACATCTATGCCTCTCCAGGAAAGTGCCTGTACTGGCGGAAGTAGTTCACGATCCCGCCTGCCGCCCAAATCTGGCGCACGAACTCTGGCGGCGGAGGCAGGAGGAACTCGCGCCCGCCAACTCGAAGCACTCTCGCGTCCACATCTAACTCCATCTCAGCGCCATCTTCGACCTGACTGGCGATATCCGCCTCGAAAAGAGGAAGGCCCAGGTTGAGCGCGTTGCGGTAGAAGATGCGGGCAAAGTCCCGGGCGACGATGGCTGCCGCACCGCACTTCTGAAGCGCCCGAGGGGCGTACTCCCGCGAGGAGCCACAGCCGAAATTTTTCCCGGCCACGATGACATCGCCCTCCTGGACCAGCCGAGAAAACTCGGGCCGGTGCTCGATGAAGGCGTAGCGAGCCAGTTCTGACTCGCTGGTCATGTAGGGGGCGTAGCGTCCGGGCAGGATCTGATCGGTATCAACGTCATCGCCGAACTTCCAGATGCGGGGCATGTTTGGGCCTTTCCGCTAAGCGAATTTAGAGCAACTCGTGCACAAGCAGGATTCGCTCGACCTCGGCCAGAAACTGCAGAAGTGGCCGGGATGATACGCTTTCGGGCATAGGCTCGTGTCGGTCAGGAGCCTCGGTAGGGGTGACAGTGCCATTGCCCATGCTCTCGGTCGCGACCGTAGAGGCGCTGTCCCTTTTGAATCAAGGCCAAGTTGAATCCCTCTGTAGTTTCGCTGAAGAAGACCTGCACAAACAGTCCAGCCTGTCCAGGCCGTCAGGCCAGGGAGCGAATCTCCAGGCGAGCCCTCAGCGCGTCCTCAGTCTGCTCTAACTCGGTGATCTGCCGAATGAACCAAAAGCGACGTTCTGCTTCGTCCAACGTTCCTGGTGTAAAAGAAGTTCGGCGAAGCCGAATTTGGACGGAGCGAAGCGTAGTCTTTTACACAGTGTTAGATGAAGTGGCGGCTCTTTCATCATTTCAACTTTGCAATTGCCTCTTCAAAATTTAAAGTTAAAACTTTACCCGCCATAGAGAGAAATTCCATACCCACCAGCAAATCACCCGGAATAAACCATGTCTCAATTTCCCTTGATGTCCCTTAACAATTAAGCTAATTTGTGGTATAATTGTGAACCGATCCCAAGAAGAGGAGGAGGTTCACAATGGGCCGCAAGAAACAGATTGATACCAGCATGTACTTCTGTCCCTATCCTGAC
>Ga0209979_1000934_pt1 | contig 34942 bp, 38 predicted proteins | sample AnhtaG_FD_183114 | JGI IMG/M metagenome (GOLD analysis project Ga0209979, IMG submission 183114) | Deep subsurface microbial communities from Anholt, Denmark to uncover new lineages of life (NeLLi) - Anholt_01485 metaG (SPAdes) (version 2) | ecosystem: Environmental > Aquatic > Marine > Oceanic... | reverse complement strand
TATATCAACATTTCCTTCATCAAAATTCCTAAAATTGACTAATCTCCAGCTTAAACAGTTTCTTATAATCTGTTCTAATGGTAAATTTTTAAATGGCATTTTCACAACATCAACTATATGACCCCTTCTCTCTAACTCATCTTGTAAAGATTCAATCAAAATCTCTGATCCACCATAAACAAATGGATACTTTATTCCACATATTATTATATTAAGATTATCTTTTCTCAAACTAAAATCTCTTATAGGTGGTTTAGTTTTGACAAAAAGCTTTATCTTGTTTAAATATTTTTTAATCTTTATAAATGAATTATTACGTTCAACAAGTTCATCTATAATTTTTTTTAGTACCTCATCTGAATTATCATTTTTATATATATTTTCAACCATAAATATACCTCTGTTTATATAACTTATTAATAACTATTTTTTCATATTAATCTTAATTTTTTCTATAAAATCTATTACTTCTTCACCGTCAGGTATCTCTAAATCTTCAGGTTTTTCTAATTGATTACAAATGTTAAATTGATTTAAAGCCTCTTCGTATTCCTCTTTCTCATAATATATTTTCCCCAAGATGTAATGAGGTTCAAAATTTTTTGAATATATATCATTTGCAGTTATTAATTCTCCAAGAGCCTTGTCTAAATCTCCAATTTTATACAATGTTCTTCCCATACCAAAATATGCTCCAAAATCCCCTTGGTTAAGCTTTTGAGCTTTTTCATAATATATTATTGCATTTTCAAAATCTTCACTCTTCTCATATGCTGTTGCTAGTGCAATTATCGCATCAAAAAAATTGGGTTTTATTTTCAGTGCTTTTATTAAAGATGTCTTACTATTTTCAAAATCTTTTTCTTTTAAATATGCTCTTCCAAGTAGATTAAGCGCTTCATAATTTCTAATATTTAATTCAACAGATTTCTCAAGAGAATCAATTGCATTAGAGAAATTATTTTTTTGATAGAAATCATAACCTTCTTTATAATATTTACTAGAAAGTTTTATATCTCCCAATTGATTTAAAACAAATAATATAAGAATTATGATTACAGAAAGTAAAATAAAAATAAAAATTGATTTAATTACTTTTTTACCAAATCTGTTTTCAACCCTGTTTTTAAAACTCAAAATATATGGATTAACTAATCCAAGAATAAAAAATGGTAAGGAACTTATTAAAAACCTCAACCAAATATTAGTTATTGCTAAAATTAAAAAGACAAAAGACAAAAAGAAAAAGAATAACCCAAAAATATAGTAATAAGATGTTTTTAATTCAAAATATAAATTACAAATGAAGAAAAGAATTAATATTATACTAGCAAAAATCGGATAAAAAATAAGCTCAGACACACAAAGATAAAAAATAATAAAACTAATAAATATAGCTGAAAATAAAATTTTTTTATCCTCATTCAGTGAAGAATCTATGAATATTTTGTTCATTTTAAAATCAATTAAATCATTTATAGAATTTAACAAAAAATATTTTTAGTAATTAAATAAGATAGAGAAAGATTTTTTCAATACTCTCTTATAAAGTAAATCATATAATCCTTTAAATATAGAAAATATCTACTTAATATTATTTTAAGAAATAAATTATACTATCTTTTAATTTCTTATGCTAATCTAAATATAAGTAACTATATTCGTTCCTTTGCTAAACTGTACAACCAGTGTGTTATGGATATATCTTATATTCAATAACCCCTTCAATCATTGCTATACATTTATAACTTTAATATTATAATTATTTTATACTTTTGCATTATTTGATTTGCTTTGTTAGAATAATTGAGTTGACTTTTTCTTAAAATTAATAAAAGAAAAAATAAATCTTCTAAATTTGTGCTAATTACCATTTCAAATTTCAAATCAATTATAGATTGAGAGTTCAAGTGATCTTTAAAAAACATTCAAAAATAAAAAAAATATTTGAAAAAATTAAATTTTTTACAGTAAAAAATAAAACAGAAATTTTTCTATTCTTATTTTTCCTATTAATTTTTATCATTTACAGTTGGGATACAATAACTGATTCACAATGTCCCTTTCATTTTGATTCACATGAAACATGGGTTTTTTCAAAAAATCTTATTCAAAATAAAAGTTTAATTTATTCAGACCCACTTTCAAAATTATTTGAACATAAAGTTTTTTATCATTTCGGTAGTTATATTTCTAATGATAAACTTTATACAGTTAGAACATATGGGGAAATACTTTTAACCTCATTCGGATTGTTAATAAATTATAAAGCACCCTTCTTTCTGATATCTTTATTAGGAACAATTGGAGTAGGTTTTTTATATTTATTTGCTAAAAACATATTTAATAAAAAAACTGCTTTGATATCTACTATTATCTTTAGCTTATCATTTCCAATGATTAATTGGAGCAACCAACTTATTAATAATGTTCCTGCTTTTTCTTTATTTATTACTGGTCTGTATTTTATATCTGAGATATTCACAAATAAAAATAATAGACTATCCAGATATATTCTTTCTGCACTATTTTTTGCATTATCGGTTTGGATGAGATACGAATATTTAATCTTTATATTTTTCTTAATTCCATGGATTTATAGAACAAGAAGATCAATTAAATTAAAATATTTTATTATAGCTATTTTAGTATTTATTCTTCTATTAACTCCTATTCTTTTTCTAAATTATCAATTGCATAAATCCCCCCTTGCTTTTGGAGTTACTGTAAAAGAAACTGAAACTAATATAAAAATGCCTGATAAATTATTTAAAAATAGAATGCTGAATATAACCATAAAAGCTTTTTTATGGTTATATTATCGTTTTTTATCAATACCAATTAGATTAGACTTTGTCATATTAGCTAATAACCTAAAATATCTTTTATATGATATATTTCCAGGATTAATAATATTCTTTATATTAGGATATCTTGTTATTTTTAAAGAAAGAGAAAAAAATAAATTAAATTTTGTAATCTTTTCATTAATTTCTTCAATATTTTGGATATTTAAAATAATTCCTGGAATATTATTAAGACCTGAAAATATAGAGCCCTGGTGGTGTTTTAATCGATATTTCTTATTAGTTTATTGCTTTGTTGTATTAATTTCAGTATTTTTTATTTTTTATCTTTCTAAAAAATTCATAAAAATAAGAATAATGCATTATTTAATCATTACATTATTAATTACAATTACAATTTTAAACACATCGTCATTAATAATAGGAAGTGGTGGTACATTTTCTACTCATAATTTAAAGAAACAAGTATATAAAATAAACCTGTCAATAAAAGACTTGCCAGAAAACTCAATAATTGTTGGGGATAGAAGATTCCTTCTACATGGTATAACAGAGAGGAAGACATTAGATCTATGTAAAATTGAAATAGAAGACGAAGAAGAAAATTGTAAAATAGCTACTGATTATATAAAAACTTTGCTTGGACTAGATTATCCAATATATATCATTGAAAAAAATTATCTTAATTTAACAAATTATATACAAAAAAACGAAAAAGATTTACTCATTAAAAAAATAATGTCTGGAGAAGAATTTGAAATATATAAAGTCTTTAATAGAGAGAAATAGTAATAAGTATAAACTTTTTATAAATATAAATAGATTAATATTTGTAATTATAACTGTTGTTTATTTATTCTTGATCATAATAAACCAGTTCTTAAATAAAATCTTCAAAGAATATCTAAATATAAATGCAATTTTTATTTTATTATTAATAGACGGTATTCTCTTTTTACTTCCTAGATTTGAGAGGAAAGATAAGGTTAATAAGAAAAGAAAGATTAAAATTGAGGAATACTTTTTATTCTTAATTATGAGTTTAATCTGTTCAGTTTTAGTTTGGATTAAAATAAAAGACTTTGGAGTAATATCATATATAATCTCAACCATTGCTGGTTTAATAACATTAGTTTCGCCAATACTGCTTTTTTATGACTGATAATATAACTTATTTATTCCCCTTTTAAAACATAATATAAAAGTATAGTTATAATAAATCCAGACATAATTGAAATATAATATGATATTGGTCCATATTCCTTGGTTTTAAACCATATCAAGACAGAACCAATGATTCCAAGTAAGATAATAAAAAGAATGTCCTTTCTTTTAATTTCATATTTTTGTGGTTCAATTTCCTTTTCCTTAGTAGAGATAGCATAAAATGAACCACTTGCGATAAGTATGACCAAAATAATATTTATATTTAAAAATCGCTCAAGTGAATTTCCAAAGAATTGTTCAATAAACAAAATAATAAGAAATACTGGTAATAGTATTGAAAAAATTTTTCCACAGAATTTAGAAAAGTCTTTAAAATATCTCTCATATTTATTAAAATTATCTCTAAATCCAGAAAAAATTTTTTTATAAGCACTTTTACTTTTGAATCTACGTTTCATTTTAAAGATCTTTTTAATTAAGATAATTCTTTTTTAAAAAATAGTAAAAATTAATAAAAATATAAATATAAAATATATAATAGTATAACATAAACCTGTTTTGTAATTAATGATAAAATATCTGATAAAAATGAAGAAAAATATTAAGATTATAAAATTTTAAATATGTTAATTATTTAATTAAAAGCTTTATTAATAAAAATCGCTTTTGATAATTCCATAAGTAAAATATACAATAGAGGAAAAATGAAAAGGAATTTAATTATCATTCCCGCTTATAATGAGGAAAAAAATATTGAAAATGTGATAGAAAGTGCAATAAAAGATGCACCATTTTGTGATCTGATTGTTGTTAATGATGGTTCAGCAGATAACACAGAAGAAATAGTTAAAAAACACAGTGTGGGTATAATTTCACATCCATTTAATTTAGGTTATGGAGAATCATTATATTCTGGATATAAATATGCATACAATAAAAATTATAAAAATGTCATTTCTATTGATGGAGATGGACAGCATAATCCAACAGAAATAAAAGAACTTATTAATTACTTAAATGAAAAAAAAACAGATATGGTTATAGGATCTCGATATCTGGAAGATAATAAATATAAGACTAGTTACATTAGAAATATAGGTAGTAAGCTTCTTTCTTTTATAACTTCTATTATTCTAAGAAAAAAAATTACTGATACAACATCAGGTTTTAGAATTTTAAATAAAAAAACTATAGAATTTTTATTAAATCATGATTATTTTACATCTGGTTATTTTGGTATTGATGTAATAATTCTTTTAACTTTAAATAATTTTAAGATTGATGAAATTCCAATAAATGTGAATGAAAGAGTTCACGGTAAATCTATGTTTACATTATTACAAACATTTTATTATATATATAAAACGACATTATCAATATTTACAATTATTCTACACAATCTAATATTTAAAAGGATGAAAAAATGAAAATATATCTTCCCCAAATTATCGGAACAATTATAAGCTTAATACTAATTTTTATAACAATCTGCCTAATATATACAAGGAAATTAGAAAGTGAATTTGGTTTACTTTGGTTATTTCTTGGTTTATTTTTATTTATTATATCTATATGGAATGATTTTTTAATGTTCATAACAAAATTATTTGGATTTATGACACCAGCAACAACTCTTTATTTTTTTGGAATATTTTTTGTAATCTATCTTAACTTTATCTTCTCAATTAGATTTTCCAAAATTTTAGATAATCTTACAACCTTAGCTAGAAAATTAGCGTTTTTGGTTGAAGAATTTAATGAATATAAGAAAAAGAAGTAGATAAATTTGTATTTAATGCGATAATATCGAAAAGGTATTAAGTTTAAATGTTTGTCAAAATTTTGTTGTTCAGGAGATATTTAGAATGTCTTTGCTAAATAATCATATCACTAAAATAACTCCACTAGTTAGCATAATAATAATTAATTATAATAGATTACCTTCTATTGAAAAATGTTTATCCTCAGTATTAAATCAAGAATATCCAAACTATGAGATTAATAAATGGCTCATTGATAGATTTGTTTAAGAAGTGAAATGACCATTAGTTGTGATGACTTTAACAGTAATTGGAATATACATAATATTTTCAGTTTGGTTTTTAAACATGATTAGAATTGAGAACAGATGAAAATAGCTATAGTTCATGATGTAATATATCCCTATTCTATAGGAGGTGCTCAGAAAAGAAATTATGAAATTGTAAAACGATTAGTAGAAAGAGGACATACTATACACTGGTATGGAATGAAATGGTGGAGTGGAAAAAACGACATAATTAGTGATGAAGGAGTTCATTTGCATGGTGTTTGTAAAAAAATGGAATTATACACTGGCAGAGAAGGACAACGATCGATTAAACAAACAATATTCTTTGCATTTTATGTTTTAGTTGCTCTTTTAAGAGAAAAAGAAAAATTTGATATAATTGATTGTAATAGTTCTCTATGTTTCCCTCTCATCTCTTCAAAAATTGTATCAATAATCAAAAGAACACCACTTGTCGCAACATGGCTTGAAGTTTGGGACGATTATTGGTATGAATACTTAGGGAAATCTAAAGGTTTTATTGGAAAAATTATTGAAAAATCAACATTAAGATTAACAGATAATTTATCTGCAATTTCAGAAACAACTAAAAACAATATTCTTAAAATTACAAATATTAATAAGGATAGAATTAAGGTAATTCCTATTGGTATTGATTTTAATCACATTAATGGTATTGATGTTTCTGATTTTTCTTTTAATTTTGATAATAATTTTATAAATAAAAATAACAAACTTGATGTACTGTTCGCAGGACGACTAATTAAAGATAAAAATGTTGAGTCATTAATCAGAGCAATAAATTTAGTTAAAAAAGAAATTTCAAATGTAACTTGTGTAATTATAGGTGAGGGACCAGAAAAAGAAAAATTGATTAAATTAACAAAAGATATGAATTTAGAAAAAAATGTAAAATTTTTTGGCATTTTAGAAGGTTATGAGCATTTAATAAAAACTATGAAAATATCAAAAATATTTGCTTTTCCATCAACTCGTGAAGGTTTTGGTATTGTTGTTATAGAGGCAAATGCTTGTGGTTTGCCAGTAATTGGAGTGAATAGTAAGAACAGTAGATGTGTTAGTGAATTAATTAAAAATAAGAAAAATGGATATTTATTAAATTGTTTGAATGAAACTTTAATAGCAGAAAAAATAAACCTTCTTTTAAAAAATAACAAATTAAGGCAAAAAATGAGTGAAAATGGAATAAGGGTTGCGGAGAGATATAATTGGGATAATATTATTGATGAAATAGAATCTTTTTATCTAAAAATCATAAATAATAATAAGATAAGTAAAAAATAAAATGACAAAAACAGCACTAATAACAGGAATAAAAGGACAGGATGGATCGTATTTGGCAGATTTGCTATTGGAAAAAGGATATAGAGTATATGGATTAAGCAGACGTTCATCAACACCAAATATAGAGCGAATAGAGCATATAATCAATAAAATTGAACTTCTTGATGGAGATCTTACAGATCAAACCTCTCTTAATAGAGTGATAGAAATATCCCAGCCCGATGAAGTTTATAATCTCGCAGCACAATCATTTGTTGGCACATCATGGAAACAAGCGGAATTAACTAGTAATATTAATGGACTTGGAGTTACAAGAATTCTGGAAGCAATAAGAAATGAAAATAAAGATATAAGGTTTTATCAAGCATCAAGTAGTGAAATGTTTGGTAAAGTACAAGAGACACCACAAAATGAAAATACAAAATTTTATCCACGCTCTCCTTATGGGATTGCAAAACTATATGGTCATTGGATAACAATAAACTATAGAGAAAGTTACAATATGTTTGCTGTATCAGGCATACTTTTCAATCACGAATCTCCTAGAAGAGGGATTGAATTTGTAACAAAAAAGATAACGGATGGTGTTGCGCGAATATATCTTGGGTTAGCAAATGAATTACGGCTTGGAAATTTGAATGCAAAAAGGGATTGGGGATTTGCAGAAGATTATGTTAAAGCAATGTGGCTAATGCTCCAACAGAATGAACCAGAAGATTATGTAATTGCAACTGGTGAAACACATTCTGTTCAGGAATTTGTTGAAGAATCATTTAAATGTGTTAGTTTAGATTGGAAAGATTATGTAAAACAGGATCCAAGATTTATGAGACCTGCAGAGGTTGATTATTTAAGAGGTGATGCGACAAAAGCAAAAGAAAAACTTGGTTGGAAACCAAAAGTAAATTTTATGGAACTTGTAAAAATGATGGTTGAATATGATGTGAAAAGATTGGAAAAATGAAAATAGAGTATCTAAATATGTGCAATTTATGCGGGAGTGAAGACATATATTCAATAGATAATGATCATAATATTTTTAGATGTAATCATTGTGGGTATATATTTGATAACCCAAGACCTACTTTTGATGAAATCATGAATTTTTATTCCAAAGAAGACAAATATGATTCTTGGCTAAGAGAAGAAAAAGGCAGGGATATTCTGTGGCAAAGGCGCTTAAAAATGGTAAAGAAATTTAAAAAATCAGGTACACTTCTGGATATTGGAACTGGAATTGGGCAATTTTTATATTTTGCCAGAAATGATTTTGAAGTAGAAGGTACAGAAATATCCAAAAGTGCAATAAAAGTAGCAAAAGAAAAGTATAATTTAAACTTGATAAAAGGTGAAATAGAAGATATTGACTTTAGAGAAAGAAGATTTGATGTAATAACAATTTTTCATGTATTAGAGCATACACCCAACCCGTCTTTGGCAATAGAAAAATGTTACGACCTACTAACTGAAGAGGGAGTTCTTATTATTGCAGTTCCTAACGAGATTGATTCTTTTATAAAACGCCCAATTAAGTGTTTACTTTCAATTTTAAGAATTACTAAATTTGGGAAATTCGGACTATCCAAAATAGAATTAGGTGGTTCTCTAGATGAAGTACATTTATCACATTTTACTGTTCCGACTTTAAAGAAATGGCTCACTAAAAAAAAGTTTATTGTAATCGAAGATACTTTAGATCCTTATTATGTCGCAACAGGGGTTAAGAAAATTATCCACGACTTTTTATACTTTATCTTTTTAATAATTAAAAGAACATTTAAAGTTAATTTATATGATACTATTTGGATTGTTGTAAAACATAAATAATTTGTCATATTCCCAACATTAATTATAAATGTTAAAATTAAAATTTATCATGACTGCAATAGAAAAAAGTATACTTCAAGGTGTTGAAAATGAAAATATTACAAACCCCACTACACTTTAGTCCATTTATTGGAGGTACTGAAAACTATGTATATGAAGTATCCAAAGAATTGGTAAAATATGGTCACGATGTTACAGTGATCTGTGCAAATGAGCCAGAATCTAAAAATATAAACTTATTGGATGGAATTGAAATAAAACGATTAAATTATGTTGGGAAAATTTCTGCAACAAACATCACACCAACTTTACCTTTTGAAATATTAAAAGAAGATTTTGATATAGTAAATACACATTTACCATCGCCCTGGAGTGCTGATTGGAGTGCAGTAATCTCAAAAATTAAAGGTAAACCATTGATTTTGACTTACTATAATGATATCGTTGGCATTGGAATTGCGGATTACATCGCAAGATTCTATAATCTCACGAATTTAAAGATTGTATTAGGAATTGCAAAAAAAATTATAATAACCCAGCCAAATTATTTGAAATCCTCACCATATCTCAAAAAATATGAAAACAAAATAGAGATTATCCCTTGTGGTGTTGATATTAACAGATTCAAACCAACTAAAGATAAAAATAAAGGTAATAATCAAAATGTGATTTTCTTTCTTAGTATTCTAAATAAATTCCATAGGTATAAAGGTCTTGATTATCTTTTCAGAGCAGTAAAAATTGTAAAAAAGGAGATAAAAGATGTGAAATTAATTGTTGGAGGACAAGGAGAACTTCTTGATTACTATAAGGAAATTGCACATTCATTGGGCATAGGAAATAATGTTGAATTTGTAGGTTTTATCCCAGAGGATAAAATTGTAGAGTACTTTAATGAGTGCAATGTTTTTGTTCTACCGTCTATATCATCCAAACAAGAAGGATTTGGAATTGTTTTACTTGAGGCAATGGCATGTGAAAAACCGGTTGTTAGTACCGAAATTGTTGGTGTCGCAGATGATGTTGAAAAAACAAATTCCGGGATAATTTTAAAACCAAAAGATGTAGAAGCATTAGCAAACGCGATAATTACAATTTTGAAAGATAAAGAACTTGCAAATAAAATGGGCAAATGTGGAAGGAAGCTAGCTGAAGAAAAATATACATGGAAGAGAGTTGCTAAGATGACAGAAAAAGTTTATAAAGAGGTGGTAGAAAAATGAAAATCTGTATAATTTCAAATTTATACAATCCTTACATCATCGGAGGTGCAGAAATTTATGTTGAGAAAATTGCAAAGTATTTATCCAAAGAAAACGAAGTTTTTGTGATTACAACAAAACCTTATGAAGGTTTAAGCTCATTAAAGCCTCTGTTGAAATCTAGAAAAATATATAGGTTTTATCCGTTAAACTTTTATCATACATATAACGCGCCAAAACTTAAAATTCCTGATTTCTTAAAGCTTCTATGGCATATAATTGATTTATGGAACCCTCACTCTTATTTTATGGTTAAAAAAATCTTAGAAAAAGAAAACCCAGATATAGTGCACACTCATAATTCAAGTGGACTTTCAGCAGGAGCTGCTTTTAGTGCAGTAAAAAGTTTAAATCTGCCTTTAGTTCATACCGCCCATGATTATGCTATCTTATGCCCTTATTTAACTTTGCTCTGCCCTTTGTGGAAAGAGGAACCCTGTAAATACCCCCGGTTTCCATGCAAAATTTATCGCGGAATGAAAAGAAAAATTCTTCACAGCCCAGATATAGTTACAGCCCCTTCACAATTTGTTTTGGATATGCACGCAAAGAGCTCTTTTTTTGAAGAGTCAACGAAGATAGTATTACCTCTGGGAATAGAACTTAAAAATATCGATTTTAATTTTGATAAAAAGAAAAATAATGGAGAAATAAATGTCTTATATGTCGGGCAAGTGGGTAAACATAAAGGAGTTCAATTCCTGATAAATGCTTTTAAAAAGATTAATACGGATAATATTAAGTTACATATCATCGGTGGCGGTCATCCCTATGAAAAATATTTGAGAGATTTAGGAAAAGATGACAGGAGAATAACATTTTACGGTAAAATACCAAATGAAGAAGTTCAAAAATTTTATAGAAAGGCAGACATATCGGTGGTACCATCTATATGGTACGATAATTCCCCGGTGGTTATCTATGAGGCATTCAAAGAGGGAACTTCTGTAATCGGTTCAAACATTGGCGGCATTCCGGAGTTGATTAAAGACAATTACAACGGCTTTCTTTTTGAACCCGGAAATACAGAGCAATTAAAAGGAATTTTAGATAACATTATTGAAAATCCACAGCAGTTAAAGGAATTGAGTAAAAATGCTTTTGAATCTGTAAAACAATATGATATGAATAAACATATTAAAAAATTACTAGAAATTTATAAAGAAGCGATTGAGTTAAATAAAAGATGATTGATAAAGCAATAGAAAAATTAAAAAATTAATTGAATTTTATAAAATTAAAGTAAGAAAATGACCAAAAATAATGAATTTTTATCAAATATAAAAAAAAACATCAAAAACAAAACATTTTTAATTATGTATTTATATTGATCATACTCATAACTTTGTTTATCCATTACTATGGATTTATAAAATATGATTACATAGTACCCCCAGGTTATGATTCATTAGTACATATTAGTCTAATAAAAAATATTGTTAATTCAGGTGAGATTAATCAAGATTATCCACCCGGATTTCATATCTTGATTGCAAGCTTATCAGAAATTACTGGTACACATCCAATGACAACAGTAAAATGGATTGCACCTTCCTTACTTGTACTATCTATTTTTGCAGTGTTTTTATTTACCCGAAACTTATTTGGACAAAAAACTGCGATAGTCACAGCATTTGTTTATGGATTATTATCGAAACAACCTACACTAACATTTTCTGATGGGGCGTATCCAAATATTATAAATGCAGATTTCTTATTGATATTCGGATTTTTGTTTTTTTTGAAGGCATATATAAACGAAAGAAAGTTAGACATAATTATTACAGGATTATTCTTCGGTGTGGTTGCATTATTCCATAGTATATCCTTTGTGTATATGTTATTAGTAAGTTTTTTTGGGATTATCGCCTTGTTATCATATAGTTTATTTAAAAAGGAAAACTTAAAAAAGAAAATACTAATTGTCATTAAAATTTTAGTGGTATCATTAGTTTTAGGTTTATATCCTGCATGGAACTATTATCTTAAAAATATACTTGTTATTATAAAGGGAAAATTATTGGGTAGTGAAGCGATTGTTTTAACAATCATAGGATATACAACAGCCACAATTCCAATTGATTCTTATCCTGAGTATATCGGGTATTTGGTTGTTTATCTTGGTTGTTTGGGTTTGATCTATTTAGTGGGTGTTTTTAAAAAGGAGAGAATGTACCCCCACATTTTTCTATTTTGTTGGATTTTAACTATGTTTGTTGCTTCAAGAAGTAAATCTTTATTTTTTTTTCCAGAAAGATTTGCAAGAGACATTGCTATACCTCTATCAATTTCTGCAGGAATATTTATAACTAACTATTTCAAAGAGATATATTCTTCAATAATGAGATATATATTCTCATTATTATTAATTTTAATTTTTGCTGTAACAATTCCTCAAATCATTATGTCAGAATTACAAGAAAACACGATGGTTCTTGTACAGCAAGTAGACTATGACGCTTCGATATGGTTGGAGGATAATGTAGAAGATAATACAAATATTCTAACTAGTCCCTATGCGCATTATCTTAAAGTATTAACAAATAAAAATATTTTAACAACACATCCAAATATTAAGTTAGTTTCCCTGAATGACCCCGTCATAAACCAGACATTAGCATTTTATAATCCTTCCTTAAAAGAATCAAAATTATTCATACATACTATGAATATATCTTATATTTATGCAGGCAAAAAACCTATTGGATGGACTGACCCTTGGTTTAGATACAATTATGTTGAAAAATTAAATAAAGTGAATTACTTGGAAATGATAAAAATTTTTGAGGATGAAACAGGAACAATTTATATATATAAAGTAGATAGAGAAAAACTTAAAGAAGAGTTAAATCAAGATTTATGAAACCTGCAGAAGTTGATTATCTAAGAGGTGATGCAACAAAGGCAAGAGAAAAACTTGGTTGGAAACCAAAAGTAAATTTTCTATAACTTGTAAAAATGATGTTTGAGTATGATGTGAAAAGATTGGAAAAATGAAAAATTTCAATATATTACATAAAGAATAAGAAGTAATTTTAAGTTGTGAGGAAAATGAAAATCTTTGAGTTATTAAGAATAATTTTTGGCTCCATATCTGTATTGTTTTTGCCAGGGTTGGCATGGAGCTTTGTCTTTTTCAAAAAAGGTGAGATTGATGTCATAGAGAGGATTACTTTGTCCTTTGGGTTTTCCATTGCCCTTGTTCCACTAGTCGTCTTCTGGTCGAACTGGCTATTAAAAATAAAAATTAATATTGTAAATGTTACAGCAGTAGTTCTTGGGCTGATTGGTTGTGCGTTAATTATCATACTGAAAATAGGAAGGTTTTCACAAAAATAAAAATTCTTGCCAACAAATAAGGGGGAGGTGTAAGAGATATGAAAGTAACTCTAATAGGTACATTACCACCATAATAAAAGACTTAAGCCCTTACTGTCAGGAGTTGATCAAATCACTTTCAAAAAGACTAGAAGTTGAGTTAATTGCATTTAAAAAACTCTATCCAAATTTTTTATATCTAGGTGGAACTAAAGTAGAAGATAAGAATTACAAATTAGAAATAAAAAACGTAAAAATCAGAAACGTTTTGACGTATTATAGTCCATTTTCTTAGGTTTGGAGTGGAGTTAGTGCCGAAGGTGGAAGAAAATGAAAGTGTGTATTTCTCAGAATGTCAGTTTATTAGACCATCTATCATTGTCTACTTATCTTAGAAGTACCTCTAAATACTTAACAAAACAGAAAGACATAGAACTTATATTACTAACACTAAGAGGCTCAGAAATTCCTGAATATTTACTGAAAAATATAGATGTTTATGAAATAAATGCAAGTTTATATTCAATGAAAGGAAATTTGAGATATACTATTAGCTTATATAATAAACTTAAAGAACTGAATAAAAAAGAAGATGTAAAACTAAACATAATTGGTGGTGGTCCTGAATTAGAAAATCCAAAGAAAAGATCCTTGATTTTAAATTAGATAAAAATATAAAATTCTTAGGTCAAATAGACCATAGAAGATTAGATCAATATTATCAAGAATCTTGTGCAGTATTAATGCCAAGTATTTGTTTAGAAAATAATCCTATTGTTGTTTTAGAATCAATAAAAAATAAAAAACCAACTATAGCAAGTAATATTGGTGGTTATCCCGACCTAATTGAGCAATGCAAGAAGAATGGTTATCTTTTTGAAATGGGTAATCACATGGGGATGGTAAAATACATTAAAAAACTGTACAACAACAAAGAATTATTAATTAAATTAGGGAAATATGGATTTAAAAAATTAAAAAAGATTTTAATAAAGAAAAATACTATCATAAACTTTTAAAAATTTACAAGATTGTTGCTAAAAATGGATATAAAACAATTTAATTTTAAATTAAAAATGAGTTACTACTCTTTGATTAGAAAGATCAGATTTTTTGTCAATCCTAGTTTTATAGTAAGATATAGTTGTTTAAAAACTATAAAAGAATACAATAAAAAATATTCAGCTTTGGTAAAGAGAGACTTAATTGATATAGGATGTGGAAGTAAACCTTATAAAAACTTATTCAAAAATGTTAACTATGTGGGTATAGATTTTAAGAATTTTTCAAGAAATAAGACATATGAGGAAGATAAACCAGATATTTTTTTCAACAAAAATTATGAGAATGATTTTAAATTGAATCAATTTCAGGATGATAGTTTTGATGTGGTTGTATCTTTTCAGCCATTACTCTGGATGGTCTCGTGCTATATTACCTTTTTCACCACTGGCATAAGAAAGTAGGCATCGCTCCTATAGCTCTCCTCCTTATAACTCCAGCAACTATTGAGGTATTCAATACATTCCCTCCTCTAATAGTGAGCGGAAGCAATTCTTAGGTTACCTATATGGAAATGACCGGAATGGAATTGTTCTTAGATCATCGGGGGGATTCCCTTCTTATTGATAAATGAGGTCTTTCACAGCATCAGTTTTTGCGCGTCCTTTACGGAATTGCAATATGTCCATTCAACATTCGATACCAAGTCCCTTCGACAGATCACTTTGCTTATGTTGAGAATGAGGAGTATGGTGAGTCTTATGTGTAGGACAGGTATTTTGTGGAAAATAAGCTCTTTTGGATAGCTTACCCCTAAGTATTCCTTGAATATGAGAGCTTATGGTAATTTACGCCTGAGTACTTTTATAGATTAGACAATGAGGATCTCTCTGTAAGCAAGCTCTACTCCAATGGAGAGTTCTTGGTTTACTATGTCGAAGGCATAGATACTGTTTTTCCCTAAAGAAATTTATTTAACCGAGGTCGACACATCAATAGAGCTGCCCACTCCAGGTCTACTTTTAGGTAACTGCAAGCTATCCCTATTAATGCCTTGATTTTCCTGGAAAGAGTGCTCTTGTCTAAGGCTTGTCTAAAGTTTTTTCTGGCTTCTCTCCATTTACTTTGACTTAACTTTATCCTCCCTAAAGTAAAATGGGCTGAGGCAATGTTATGTTGACACCTATTTAATAACTTGTTAGTACTAATGCCTAGTGAATTCCTTAATTCCTGTGGTAAGTGCCCCACAAAGAATATTGAACATCTATTATGCGCTTTTACTATCTGCATTAACATTGCTATTGATACTTGGTCTCTATGTCGTCTCCAATACCCCAATATTTCATCGACAGGGTAAAATTCACCAATCAGACTAAGCTCTAACCAGGTGGGGTAGTCAACATAAGGTGTATACTCAGGTTGCTTAAATCCTCCAACAGATAGTAGAGCGTCTTTGCGACACATTGCTGTGCATGCTGTAATAAAGTTATGAAGAAGTAGTTTTCTTAGTACTTCTCTTCTTGTTCTATTCTTAAACCAGCTGAGACTTTTGGGAATAATCCACAAGGTCTTACCCCTACTATTTGTAACAGCTGCTTTTCCCCAGCTTAATACTACCTCTTTTCTCTCGAAAGTAGGATATTGTTTTTCCAACTTATCAGCTGGCCAGAAATCATCGCCCTCCAAGATAGCAATAAGCTCACCTTGAGAGATTTGCAGAGCCTTGTTATAAGTCTCGCCCAACCTCCAAATGCCAACATTATCCTGCCTAATATAATTAATTCTTTCATCTTTATATTGTGTTATTATATCCCTTGTCTTATCAGTGGAACCATCGTCGATGATTATTTGCTCCCAATTAGGATATGTTTGTGCTAAAACACTTTCAATGCACTTTCCTATGAACTCCTCATGGTTATAGGTAGGTGTTATAATAGAAATCAAAGGCTGTTTCTTCATGTTATACTACCCTCCTACATTTGTTTCTTTCGTTCTTTTTAATTTTTCACTGTCTATCCATGTCCTCACATCCGTTCCAGGTGAGGATTGTGATTGAGACTTTAGAATTCATTTTTTCCCCTATCCTATAAGTCTTTTTATGTTTCGATAGATCTTCATGGACTTATTATAAAAACCTTGGCCAAAAGATGATAAAAGAACAGCTAACAACAATTCAATGTTGAATGGATATGCTTTAAAAGCTTTAATAAAATAATTTCTCCCATTTTTGAAATTGTTATTTGAGCATAGATTAACACCTATGCTGAAATAATGCTTTGATAACAATTGTCTATCTATACTAGAGTTTATTTTAAAAGCTTTCGTAATATAACTCTCTCCTTCCTCAATTTCATTGTTTACACATAAGCTAACGCCAATACCCAGATAATGATTTGCAAGGACTTTTTTATCCTTTTTGATATCCTCAAAATATTTATCTAAAATAAACTTTCTAGATGTTATTAAGGCTCTTGGATTACTACCAAGGCTTCCTTCTGCTTCATAATAATCGATTAGCGGTTCGTTAATATGGTAGAAGTAGAAATGCTTTGCCGCTCGAATAAAAAATTCTAAATCCACAAAATATAGCAATCGCTCATCAAATAGTCCTGCTGTATTGAAGCAGGTTCTTCTCATCACTGCTGTTCCAATTCCAATATTTAGTAACTGATAATCTAATGCTCTTCTGTAAACAAGGCCATCTTCAGGCATTATTGTAGGAGTCTTGAAATCTTGCTTTCTTCCCTCTTTATCGATTTGGTACATACTTGTATAGACTATTCCAAGCCTTGAAGATGCCCCTTCAAATACCTTCATCTGTTTTTCCAGTTTTTCTGGTATCCATTCATCATCACTGTCTTGAAATGCTATATATTCCCCCTCGGCAGCTTTTATCCCTGTATTCCTAGCAGCTGCTTCGCCTTTATTTTTATCATGCCGAATATATCTTATTCTTTCATTCTTAAAACTCCTAACAATTTCTTCTGTATCATCCGTTGAGCCATCATCCACCACAATTATTTCAAAATCCTGATAAGTCTGATTTAAAACACTTTTGATTGCTCGGCTTACTAAGTGAGCCCTGTTATAAGTTGGTATAATGACGCTAACAGTTGGGTTGCTATTTCCTTTCACCATGTTTATTTTGCCTCTTTCTTCTTCAATATAAAAAACCAATGATAAGAATGTTCAAATATTCTATATGTTCGTTCAATATTAAATCCTTTCTTTTTAATGTTGTTTGTAATTCTATCTAAAGGATAGCCCTTCTTTCCTATTTCTCAGTAATGCTCTCCATGGAATTTGTGAATTTGCTTTTTCATTGGTAAAGAGATGAGCATTTTTATTTTTCCAATTTTTGGGTTTTGCATTGTGATTTATTCGTATTTACCTCTAATAAGATTTTGATAAATCTCCACTAATTGTTGGTTTAATTTTTTTATATCGTATTTTTCCTCAACAAAATTCCTTCCACATCTTCCCATTTCTGACCATATCTCTGGATGTTCAATTAGATATTCTAACTTTTCTGCTATTGTATTTATATCTCTGAACCACTAGCAGTTACTGGATTGTATCCAGAATAAAAATATTCAATTTTCAATATCATTCCTTCCTTTTAGGATAATTCAACATATTCTGAATAGTTAGTTATATCTAGGAAAGACAAAATTATATCTATTTTAAAAACTCAAATTATTTCATTTACTTTATTACTTTCTTGCTATCACAAGGATATTTCCTGTTCTATGTTTAACATTTACTGATATTAGTCCTAAAATTTTTAATAAAGGCATTATGATGATCTTTAGTATAATATTCCCATCAGTAATTCTATCTAACTCCCAAGCAAGTTCGCCTGGAAAACCAAATGTATACTCTATTTCTACGATCTCAAACCCAATCTTCTGAAGAATAGATTTTATTTCATCAAGGGTGTATTGCTCCCCTATGTGCTCTTTTTCTGCCCAAACATTGAATTTGGCAAAGAACTTATCGGGAAAGATACTTTTCTTATCAATATCATAAGGCATGTGAAGAAATAAATATCCGCTATGTTTCAATGCTTGATAAGAATTTCGAAGTACTTTGATATTATTTGGAATATGCTCTAAGACATCGATGCTATAGATAAAATCATAATTATGCCTTTCTTCTAATTCTAGAAGGTCACCTCTTTTAAACAAAAAATTGGGTGGATAATTGCTTTGAAAATTCTGCCTTTTTATATCCATCGCTATTACATCGATCCATGGAAAACTTTGAGCTATTTTAAGGGCATACTCCCCACTTCCACAACCTGCATCGAGAACTTTGGTAAAGTTCTTTACTGGTAATTTACTTATATATTTCCAAAAATATAAGTTTCTTATATAACTGCCCATATGGGTTGGGTAAAAAGGTGTATGTTTAAGTAAATTTTTGGCAGCAGCAAGACCCTTATTTTCTTGATTAATGAGTATAATATTCTTTTTATATTTTTCCAATACAGAAAAGGGATTATCTGTAGAGCCGTCATTAACCACAATAATTTCAATATTTGGATAACTCTGATTTAAAATACTTTCAATTGCTTCTCCAACATATTGTTTTTGATTATATAAAGGAATAATTACGCTTACTTTAGGCCTGTTTTTACTATTCATATTAATCTCATGTTGATAATATCTTTTAAATTTGATTTAGCCTTTTTAAAACTTATTCTTCCTATTTTAAAATCCATCAGTATCTCATTGATTTTTCTTGAAAAGCGAATTCTATATAATACTTTATATAGAGTAGAATGGCCTATTCTATTGAATGTGAGGATGCTGATGAACAGAAAGACAATGGTCAGGGGCTTATATTTTAATACAAATTTCTTCTCTACAATGATATTGATGAGCTGTCTACTAGCCTGCTCAATGTCCAAAATGTTGTTCTTGACCATTGCCAAAACGACGAATATCTTCTGTTCCTTTATATATTTTGCTTCAATATTCTCTTTGTGCCTTCTCCACATATATAGGTAATTAGGAATGTTGGCCAAACGATACTTCTCAGATAGCCTTAGCCAAAGTTCATAGTCCTGAGATCTTTCCATTAATTCGTCATAGAGACCGACATCTAGGAGACATGTCTTCCTTATCATCACAGATCCATGGGCTATGCAGTTGTCCCTCTTTAAGAACCCCCGAATCTCGGTGTCTTCTATTGGTCTCTCCGGAAGGTAGATAACCTCGGAATCCTTATTCAATATCTTCACGAAGGTGCCCACAACAGCATAATCCTGATGAGCATCCAGGAAGTCTACTTGCTTCTTCAACCGGTCTGGCATAGAGATATCATCTGCATCCATTCGAGCGATGTATTCACCTCTTGCCATCTTTAACCCTTTATTTAATGACTTGGTCAAACCCATATTTCTCTCGTTATTGATTATTTTAATTCTGCGGTCATGGTAACTTCGCAGTATCTCCATTGTTCTATCAGTAGAGCCATCATTAATAATCAAGAACTCAAAGTCCCTGAAAGTCTGATTTAATATGCTATCAATTGCCTCACGAAGATATTTCTCACCGTTATACACAGACATAAGAACAGTAACTTTAGAGTCTTTCATATTTATACCATTGAACAAATCTTTTAATTCCTCCTTCTATATTCACTTTAGGATGGTAATTTAATAACTTAATTGATTTACTAATATTTACCTCTACCAATTTAAAATTTCTCTCTTAAGAAAGGTCTATTGTTATTTCTCTTTATCTGTGTGTTATAATAATTACTGAAATTATCTAAACATATTACCTAATAGCATTCCTTCAACAAGCTTTCCACTAAGTGGATCCTGATGAATCCTGCTCCTCTAGTTACTGATATTTTCATCTTTTTTGAAGTTAGTTATTCATGCTTTCTCATTCCTCTTTTTTTATTATCGACTTGTGCACGGACATTAACACGGTAACTTTTAGATTATTCATAGAACTAAATCTCCACCCTTATCCAAGATTTCGGAATGATATCGCCTTCATTTTCACTAACAAACCATCTTTTAGGAGCGCATATTATCTTATCAGAGTTGTTTGATAGCCAGGCACCCCACCAACTAAATGAACTATTTGCGACTATAAAATGTTTACAGTTTGACATAAGTCTTAAATCTTCGTAACCTTTTTCTGTATTATTAATACAAACATAGTAGGTTGGGTGTTTTAATTTTAAATTTACTTTTGTCCATTGGAGGTCATCTGAAAAAACAAAAAATGTAGGATTACTTACTTTTTTTTCAATTATTTTTACAGCATTATGATAATATTCTAATGAGCAAGTTCCATGAACCTCGCTTGTTTTTTTATTACTAATATAATCTCTTCTTCTTACGTGAATACATACAGAATTTGAGTTTTCTATTTTTTCTAACATTGATTTATTTCTTTTATCTGGATCACATCTTATCGTGAAATCCTTTATTATGATGTTTCTTATATCTTTAAAATAATTCTCAGATTGCCAGTAACCATCAAGATAAATATTTCCTTTTTTTCCCAATATGGATGCATCAAAATATCTATCTTTTTGTTGAATATAGAAACAATGTGGACCTAGTATTCTGGAAATAATACCTCTGCTGCATTTGCGAATAAACATCATTTCAAGCCTTGAAGCTATACTACCAGATATATTAAAAATATCCAGTTCATAATCACGAAGTTTATCCTGTCCCAGTTCTGTAACATCCAATTTAAGTTTGGTGTTGTTTTTTAATGCTAAGTTTCTTCCTATTGCGTATTGGAACATTTGATTTCCTAAACCACCTCTCAATTTGACTACAATCATCTCTTGTTAACCTTCCATTTTTTAAGAAGTTCTTTATCTTCATTAATGATGAATTGCCGCTTTCCTTTAGGACTTGCTGGGATAGTATCAACTATATGAACATCAAGTTCCATGTCTCCAACAAGCTCAAGAATATCTTGGGTAAAATCCTGAATCTCTCGCTCGCTACACCAGTCGTTTTTCACAAGATTAACTTGGAGTTTGTATCCAGGTTTTTGCACATACTGAACCGCTCTAATGCCAGACCGAAATGGCTTCACTTCTTCAACCGCTCCTATTTCCGTAGCGTAAGAAACACCTTGAGCCATTAAGACTGTGGGACTAATCAGACCTTTTCGGCTGATCAATATATCATTTGTCCTTCCCTTGACTCTGATCAAAGGGAGTTCACGACCACAACTGCACTTCTTCCCCAAGAAGGTTACCGCATCACCATTGCGGTAGCGGATAAAAGGCATAGCATTGTTCCACAAATCTGTCACGATCATTTCACCCTCAATCTCCTCGATAATCGCTCGTTCCATATTGTAATGCAGTCCTTCATGGAACTTACACTCCCAGGCACATGCTCCCCCATCATTACAGACATACTCTTCAAAAACTTTTCCTCTAAATGCTCGTTCAATAATTTTACGTTGAAAGTCATAAAGATTTTCGGAGATTGTATTAATCGACTCAATAAAATCTATTTTGATATCATGATCCAAGCAAAACTTGGCCAGAATATAGAGGGAATTTACATATCCTCGAAGATGCTGTGGCTTAAAGTCTAAAATTTGTTTAAGATCTTCTTCAATATTTGATTCCGTTAGGTCACCAGGTAGATTTAAAGTATTTTCTTCTCTAACAATTCCCTGAGCAGCAGCAACTACAGCCAATTTTTTCCCTGGAATATACCCATTCCATGACCAGCCCCTTAAATGAGCATTCCAGCGAATCTTACCACTTTCTGCAGATTCATAGTATTTTAAAGATGTACCAGTAGAACCTCCGGTATAGAGCGTTCCAGAAATTAATTTCTCATTCACGAAATCTTTGTTATTTTGCAATTCTTCCCTTGTGGTAATCGGTATCTTCCATAAATCATCCTTCGTTCTTATATCTTCTGGTTTCACTTTTGCTTCCTCAAATTTCCTCCGGTAGCCTGGAATATTATTGTATGCATATTTAACGATTCTTCTGAGACGTTGATTTTGGAATTCTTCTAATTTTTCTATTGACCACCATTGACTTTTGTTTAAGTCGATAGTTCTTTCAAAAGAAAACTGCTTGATTTGTTTAATTATTTGTTTAATTATTCTTTTAATCATTTTTTCTCACCTATTATATGATATCCGAAGTGAAGTAATTCATTTGACCCGCAATCTTCTTTAGAAAAGCGCTCTAACATAGACAAGCATCTCTTTATAGCTAAGGATTCAAAACGTGTGTATTTACGTCCTTTTGTGTAACGTTCTGCCACTGAAGGAATTCGCCTTATTTCCTGTGCCAAATATTCAAAGAAATTCCCATTTTCCTGCAACTCAATAATTTTAAAGCCATTTGCAGGGAGGTATTTTTCATAAAAATAACGATTGAATCCCGTACAAAAATGATACGGGGCAAAGTGTGTTAAACTACAAAACGGTGCTGTCAAAATCAATATCCCTCCCTGTTTGAGTAATCGTGCAAACTCTTGGATCGCTTTTATAGGCTCAGATAAATGTTCAAGGACCTCTATGCACATGATTGCATCAAAAGAGGTATCTGGTTCTGGAATCGCCGTGATATCACTTACTATATCCAATTTGGTTTGGTCCCAAGATTCCGTCTGTAATCCTCTACCGTCACCTTTACCCTTGTATTGTGCAAAATCCTGAGCAACATAATTCAAATGGGAACAAAACCGCTTGTACTTCTTTTCACCTGCACCCGCGTCAAGAATGCGAGAACCGGTAAGTATCTTCTTCAACGTCTTTTCCAACCATACTTCACGATTAGATTGATTTTTAGTCCCAACGGTCGTCATATTTATATTTGTTCTTGTTATTTTCTCAAAAGATAATCGTGCTACATACTTAATAATTTTCTTAATCATTTTTCTTTGTGTTTTCTTTTTTTAAACCAAAATAATCCGCAGGCATATTTAGACTTTTCTAAAATATTAATATCGATATTTTCCATAAATTGTCCTGAATCTGTTACCCCAGATAACTCAATCAACCTCAAATCTTTAAAATAATCAATAATTGTTCTTGGAGAATGCACTCTGTGTGCATTGAAATATGTTTTTTGTTTTCCAACAGGAACTGAAAAGTATAAATTTCCATCGACTGCTAAAATGCGTTGTAGTTCTCTGCAAGTGTTCTTCGTTCCCTCTGGATCAAGTCTATCACCATATCTTCCCAATCCAATATGTTCCGCTACATGAAGGCAAGATAAAGAATCCACTGAGTTATTTTCAAAAGGCATATTTAATATATTACCTTCCTTTACTATTAAATCTTTTAAGTCTGTTTTAAATGGTCTGATGTCTATGAAGGTAACCTTTGTAATTTCACTCAATAATCCAATCCATCTAATTTCGGACCCGACATCAACATGATTTTTAACTTCACTTTCTTTTATCTTCCTGAATGCCCAAACGCCCTGATAAAAATAATGAGCATCAAAAGTGGTTGTTGGAGTGTCATCATCAATGCATGGATAAAGATCGGAAATGTTCACTTCCTCGGAATTAGTTAAATGCTTATATTTTTTATAGGAGCCATAGAATTTTATTAGTCTTGGAATATTACGGGTCTTAAGGCCAATGATTAAGTGAATGTGCTTCATTACTGATTTATAATAATCTATCAATTTCACTTAAAATACCTCGAGATACTCTGTGTTTTCCTAAATATTCTATCAATCAAAGGCTTCCTGCCATAAACATCAGCATTTTTTTCACCAAGCTTCATAAAATACTCCTTATAAAATGCAACATCCTCACTCGATATTAATTCATCTAAGCTACCAACAATTTCATAATTAATTCTATTTTCCCATTCATAGCCTAGCATAAACAAATCAGCAAAATCTTTTATAATTGTCATTTTTTTCTTTTTAAATCCGTATTTGAGCATCAAGTAAAAGACATCTTGGATGTGAGAGAATTCAACTTTTCTCTTATCTAATAAAAGCAATTTCCCATCCTTAAAATTAATCAGCCATTTATGGACATGGAAATTAAATAGGTATTCATAAAATGCTCTTGGAACCTCAATGTATCCCCGTTTAGCCACTCTTTCTATTTCTTTTATGAAATTAGTGAACTCATTCGCTGGAACATGTTCTAAAACTTGAAAACATATCACGTAATCAAATTCATTGTCTTTGAAGGGAATTTTTGAACCATCATAGTAGTATATAGGCTTGTTATATTCTATTTTTTGTTGAAGCCCTCTTTGTTCTAAAGCTTCTTTATCATCAAATTTTTTGTCCAACAAAACATCTGATCGTGGAAATGGTGAAGAACCTGGCCCAATTTCAAGGACTTTATCAGTCTTTTTAATGCTTTTTATTCTCTCTGGGAAAAACATATTAAAACACCCCTTTCATCAGAATATAAAGTTCGCATACTCACTTTTCCACGCCACTAAGATATAATTCTTCATATTACCCTCCGCTTAGTTTTATACCACTCAATCGTCTTCTCAAGCCCCTCTCTAAAATCCACCTTCGCCTCAAATCCGAACTCTTTCTTTGCCCTGCTCACATCCAAGCACCTTCTCGGCTGTCCATCTGGTTTTGTAGTATCCCATACTATTTCACCATTAAAACCCGTGAGTTCTGCTATCAGTTCAACCAAGTCTTTAATTTTTATCTCGAAACCTGCTCCAAGATTCACAGGTTCTGGCTTGTTGTATTTTCCCGTCGCTAAAAGAATGCCTTCTGCCGCATCCTCAACGTATAAAAATTCCCTTGACGCTTTTCCTGTTCCCCAAACCTCAACTTCTTTTTTATTATTTTTTACTGCATCCGTGAGCTTTCGTATGAGTGCTGGAATGACATGAGAACTTTCTAAATCAAAATTATCTCCAGGACCATAGAGATTTACAGGCAATAAAAAAATAGAGTTAAAACCATACTGCTGCCTGTATGCCTGAGATTGCACCAATAACATCTTCTTTGCCAATCCATAAGGTGCATTTGTCTCTTCTGGATAGCCACTCCATAGATATTCTTCTTTGAATGGGACGGGTGTAAACTTTGGATAAGCACAAACAGTACCTATTGCTACAAATTTTTCTACACCTTCTTTTCTTGCCGCTTCCATCAACTGAATACCCATTATTGCATTGTCATAAAAAAGTGTGGCTGGAAACTTCCTGTTGAATCCTATGCCCCCTACTTTTCCAGCTAAGTGAATAACAATATCAATATTTTTAACAGCCTTAACGCAATTTTCCCAACGTCTTAAATCAGTATCTCTGCTTCGGGGTATCTTTATACCTTCTTCATTCAATCCTCTTTCTCTTAGTTTCTCTACTAAAAAGGAGCCTAAAAAACCAGCTCCACCTGTTACAAGTATTTTTTTATTATGCCAAAAGGTCATATTAATCAAACCCTCCATTATTTATTTAGAAACCTCTCCTTTAAAAGTTCATCACCTTCGCCAACAGGCTCTAAACCAACTGCCCTCATAGCCACATCCATCATAATCTTAAGCAAATCTCCAAATTTAATCTTCGGACTCCATCCTAATTTTTTAATGGCATTAGCAGGATCAGCTACTAATATTTCTGCTTCTGTGAGTCCGAAATATTTTGGATCAATTTTAACATATTTATTCCAATCCAAATAAGTGAAAGCTTCTTCCACAAATTCCCTAACCGAATGAGCTTCATCTGTTCCTATACAAAATCTCTAGATACTCATTTTGAAGCATTTACCATATACATTCCACATATTCTGGTGCATAATCCCAATCCTTCTTGCATCTAAATGTTCCTGTAATTAGAGCTGCTTTTAACATATTTTTACCTACCTACCTCCTTGATTGTACTTCAAAGACCATTTTGGAAAGGGATTAATTAAACCATAATTAGCGGAACTTCCAGCTACAGTAAATACATAGCACTTCTCATGCCAGTCTAAAACATTTGCAACCTCTTCCTCTGAAAAAGTAACGGAACATACATACTTAGATGGCTTAAAGGCTAATTTATCAAGACAAAAGTCAATATATCCAACTCCAAAAATTTGAGAAAACTCACAACCATCAAAATTTGAATAATTCGAGCTGACAGTTAAACCTTCTGAATTAAATATGGACACAGTAAATATTGGATTTTTAACAATTCTCCTACAAGCGAAATGAATACGCAATTTAAAATAATCCCCAACTTTATAACTTGTAAATATTTGGTCATTATTATCTAAAAACTCTACTTTTGAAATCCTAACCGCTGGATCATAATGAAGTTGACTTCCTATTGTGTCGTAACCACTTTTTCTACTCATTACAACATCTGCTTCATATAGGTCACAAACGTGGTGCACTTCTCCAATTTCTTTAATTTCTCCTCCGTTAAGCCAAAGAGCTTTTTTACCCACATTTCTAATTGCTTGTATGTTATGGCTAACCATTACAACGGTTCCACCACTTTGCCTAAATTCACTCATTTTTCTATGACATTTTAACGCAAATGCTAAATCTCCTACCGCTAGCACTTCATCCACCAACAAAATATCTGGCTCGCAATGCACCGCAACAGCAAACCCCAATCTTACAAACATTCCACTTGAATAGAATTTCACTGGTGTATCAATAAAATCTCCAATATCTGCAAATTCAACTATTGAATCAAAATCTTTCTCTACTTCCTTCTTTGTCATTCCTAATATCGCAGCGTTGATGTAAACATTTTCCCTGCCTGTAAGCAAGGGATGAAAACCTGCACCTACCTCGATAAGTGCACCTGCTTTGCCTTTGATAGTGATTTTGCCTTTGTCTGGCCAGAAAATACCATTTAGAAGTTTAAGTAATGTTGTTTTTCCAGAACCATTGGGTCCAATAATTCCCAGTGTTTCTCCTTTTCTCACTTCAAAAGAAACATCATCAACCGCCCAGAATTCACCTTTTCTCAATTTCTCAGAATACGAGCTCAGCCCGAGCGTATTTCTTCCAATATCTTTTATGCCATAAAGCATAGACCATTTTAACGATTTACAATATTTCTTTGATACATGCTCTACTTTTATAGCAATGTTGTCATTCACCTTATATCCTCTCCGTAACTCTGGTTTCTGTCAAATGGAATACAATTAAACATATGGTAAAAACGATGACCGATATGATACTTGTTATCAAAAAGCCTCCCCATTCTGGCGCTGTCCCCATCAATAATAGATCCCTTGGTACTGAAACCAAATAATATAGTGGGTTATAGGTCGTAATGTACGCCAGTATTCCAGTTGTCGACTTCGCATACAGAACAGGTGTTAAAAACATTAAAAATGTCATAAATATTGGGAGTATATTTCCAATATCCCTCACAACCCCGTTTAAAAGGGACAGGATAAAACCAAATCCGAGCGTAAGTAGCATTATTGGAATTATAAGTATTGGAATTAATAAAATTGCTGGGCTCGGTGCAATCCCATAGTACACAAATAATATGCCTGCTAAGACGAACTGAATTAGGAACGATACCATTGACTGTCCGGTAGATGCAATCACCAATGATTTTTTAGAGAAATTAATTTTTGCTATCATTGGGCCTGCCTTTACCAATGAATTTGAACTCGCAATAAGTCCGGCTGAAAACAACTGCCAAAAGGCCATACCAAGTATTGCATAAACTGGGTATGGTATATTAATATCGCCAATGGTAAAAACGCCAGAACGGTTCAGGATGATAAATGTGCCAATACTGACAAGCGGTATGATAACCGCCCATAGAACGCCAATAAATGATTGTTTATATATTGTTAAAAAATCCCTTTTGAATAATTGATAAGTGAGCCATCTGTTCTTCTTAAGTTCATTGAATATTTCACCGAAAATAGATAAATACCCCTTCTTCAGCGAATTGTCCGGTTCATATGTAGTTATGGTTTCAGTCATTGTATCTTCACTTTTGATAAGTCGTAAATTTCCATTTTTATCGTCCATTATTGTAATCACCACATACTCTTACCGTGGCTGATTTATGATAGAGATGGATGAAAAAAACCATTCATCTATCTATTAGTCATTTATTTTGATTATTTAAATTCATTTCCTTCTTTAACTTCTCATAATATTTGATGTGTTCTTTGATTAATAAAGGTAATGACCTTGTAATGAAGCATATTTTTTCAAATGAATGACCTGTTTCATAAACTTCAATAATTCTTTTATTATCATCAAGATATTTTAAATACTTGCTACTTCCTTCACCAATTTTATCAGATAAGAATATCTTAGTAAAATCTGAAGCCAATACAAATATTAATCCTGCTATAGGAAAAGATAAAAATGCTGTAACTCGCAAAACCCTTAAGTAAGCTTCTCTTGATTTAGAGAGATTATACTGTAATTTAGAATAAGCAGGAAATGATACTTGAGAAATTATATTAGTAATTTCTGTTGCAGGCGTACTTGAAATTATATATGCATCTTGTAAAAATCTAGTGCAGTTACCCCAAGCAATTTTCCTACGAAAATATCATCTCCTTGAGTAATTAAAAAAAATCGGTATACTTGAGCCAAAAACTACCTCTAACCGTACCTGGGAAAGGTTTTCACTGAGTCTTGCTGAATTGTTACTAATTTTCTTAACCATTATATTTATACTCATGTGATTATTACATTCTCGTTTACTACAGGATATATTCTATTAAAATAACAATATATTTAAATAGTTATCATATATGACGATTTTAGTACTCTGTAGTCCATTCAAAAAGCCACTGGATTCTCTTGGATTCCCAACCTCTTCAGCATATGAAATGTATTGTGATTTATTTTTGTATAGTTCTAATTATTTATAGAATTATGCATAACTATGAAGAGTTTTGATGAATAATATAATTCTTTAAAAATTGTGATTTTAAATAAGTTGTGAGTGAATTAGTTGTAGATTTCGTTGGAAAATAATATTATTTTATAGGTGTAATCAGAAGAAGGAGCCCATCTTCCATTCAAGCTGTTTATATTATTATCTCCATTGTAGTTATGAGGAGGAGATGCTCCCCAAGCAAAATGCCTTGGATCATAATCTAAAGAACAATATGAATTGACATGATTTGGATATACATACCATGCTAAATGAGCATAATGAGCAATTATTCCTAATTCCTCAGTAGCAAAAGTGTTGTAAACTCCAGGTGCCCCTGTTGCTCCTAATCCACAAAAATTATTTGCACTTTCAGGAACAATTCCATCATACTTTAAAAAATTTGTTTCATGACACATCATAGCCCATGCAATATCAGACCTGATGTTGAATTTATTTCCCCAGTTTATATACATATCAACAATTCTTGTAGCCTTATCTATTTTGTTAGGGTTATGTTTTTTAAACATATTAAGCATTTGCTCTTTAGTGGCATTACTTATTCCTCTTATACTGGTTGAGTTACTTATAACATTTGTTCCACCTGCTACATTAACTGTCCTTGCTAGCATTGGTACCGTCTTGTCCGAGAACCAGTAAACATATTCATGAACTAGATCATATTTTAGAATATAAGTACCAGCTTTAGATGGTGCTAATACTTCTGCATTTAGTGTTGCTTTTGCACTCTGAGCCATATCTGATAAAAGACTTGTTCTTTGACCATCCCGGACTATCATTTTTCCAGCAGTATCATACCAGTGATAAGCTAGAGCTACTTTGTTTGTACCAGTAGAAGGCCATATCATTGTTCCAGTATTTGTTATTGCTATAGGGATTGTGTATGTCTTACCAGCCTCCATTGATGTTGGAGTCTTTGTTGCATCATCATATGTTGCATAGTATTCAGCAGCACTTAGCTGTGCTGTAACCACATTAACTGTCCTTGCTAGCATTGGTACCGTCTTGTCCGAGAACCAGTAAACATATTCATGAACTAGATCATATTTTAGAATATAAGTACCAGCTTTAGATGGTGCTAATACTTCTGCATTTAGTGTTGCTTTTGCACTCTGAGCCATATCTGATAAAAGACTTGTTCTTTGACCATCCCTGACTATCATTTTTCCAGCAGTATCATACCAGTGATAGGAAAGGTTCACTTTGTTTGTACCAGTAGAAGGCCATATCATTGTTCCAGTATTTGTTATTGCTATAGGGATTGTGTATGTCTTACCAGCCTCCATTGATGTTGGAGTTTTTGTTGCATCATCATAGGTTGCTCCATAAGTTCCAGATGATTGACCACCTCCATATTTATTTAGATAGTTAACTATTCCTTCATATATTCCCTGAGCTATTTTGTTTCTAAAAGCATCAGTTTTAAGTAATGCTTCTTTATCAGGATTGGAAAGAAACTCACCCTCTTGCAATGCTGCAGGCATATTAGTGTGATTTAACACATAAAATCCACCATCTTTTGTCCCTCTATTTTTTGAACCTGTGTTTGTCACCACTCTTTGTTGAATGGCATCTGCTAAATAATACCCATAGGGAGCACCACTTGAGCTATAATATGTTTCTGTGCCATGAGCTGTAGGAAGTGTAAAAGCATTATTGTGAATGGATATAAAAACATTAGCTTTGTTGTTATTTGCAATTGCAACTCTTTGATCTAATGATAGATAAATATCAGAGGTTCTGGTCATAACTACTGAATAACCTTTAGCTTGTAGTTTATTTTTAACTTTATAAGCTATATCAAGATTTACAACCTTTTCCATTAGACCAGTTGGTCCTATTGCTCCTGGATCCTTTCCTCCATGTCCTGGGTCTAAACAAATCAAATATCCAGGATTTGCTAATAGTGAATCTACAAGAAATGGAGTAAGAGTAAAAGATAAAATAGTTGCAGTAATAATAAATATGTTAAAGGCTTTTTTCACCATCTACCTTTCTATTTCTAATAAAAACTATTTTTAATATGCCTATTATCTTATCATGTTTATATCTCTATAAAGAGGAGTACTTATATCAAAATCACCAAAAGTTTTAACATTCTTCCCATCAATTAATATTTGAACAGCATCAACCTCATCTATTTCAGTAAGTGTATTAACTATTGTATAGATTATGAATCTCTGAAGTGTACTCCCTCCAGCAACTCCTTCCAAAATATCAGTAGAAAAATCCACATATGCAATACCATTTTTAACTTCAGCACTAAGGAGTTTTGTACCTTCAGGTATTAATGCATATAAATTTGCAGAATTAGGACCCTTAAAAAGCTCATTTACTGCATTCTTAACTGGATCATCATTTGATATTGTTCTATACTCACCCTTCATATATTGAGCCTGATCATCAGAAAAATATATTGGAATGGTAATTTCTGCAGGTTTTTCTTGAGTCTCTTCAGTAGTTGTTTCCTCAGTGGTCTCTTCTGTAGTCTCTGTTGTCTCCTCTGTAATCTCTGTAGGTTCCTCAGTAGTCTCCTGAGTTTGTTCTTCAGTTGTTTCCTGTGTTGTTGGTTCTTGTTCTGATGTTTGCTCAGTAGTAGTCTCTCCAACAGGTGTTGGTTCTTTACCAAAGGGAATTATTGAAGATAAAATAAGCCAGGTAAATACAATTGTAATTATTATTAATAGGATTAAAATAAATTTTCCTAAAAAACCTTTACTTTGCTTTTTTCTTCTTGGAGATTTCCCCAAGTTAATCACCTTCTATTATGTTTATTTCTTTAAATATACTGCATAATTTTCAATAAAAATTACTTTTTAAGCTAAATTAATTTATCCCTCTAATAAATATTGGTATTTATTATTCAACAGGTACTTTTATTTATAAATATGACTATTTTTACTAAAAAATAACAAAGCTAAGGCTAATAGCGCAGGACACACTGAAGATTTAATGCTGCAAAAATAAGCCCCCGAGGCTATATTTTGATATTTAATTAAATTATTATAAACTATAAATCTTTATTTGTCTTTTATTATTCTCCAATAAATACAATTTTCCTTTTAAAAAATATAAGCTAAGAGTAAATTGATATTATGAAAAAGCTCCTACATTGTGTTGACATTAAAAGTAATTTTGATACTTTTAAATATCTTGAAACTGATAAAAATATATTTGAAAAGGCGTCTCAAGTTGGATTCAGATTGAGAAGAGAAGGTAATACAGTTCCTCTAATAGATTTAATTATAGCTGCACATTGCATTTATTATGATTTAACAATTATAACAACAGATCCACATTTTAAATTAATTAATAAAAAACTAAATTTAAAGCTTAAATTTTTCAAATAGTTTTAGAAGTTGACATGTAAGTGTTTCTTAATACAAGACCTCCTGTTTTATCTTATGTTTAAGTCCTGTATTATGAAATTATTTTGCATTTCTCCTCCGCTCATAAATATGAGTATATACTTATTATAGTAAGTAAATTATGGTTTATCAATAAAAATTTATTAATTATAGTATCAATATTAAAAGTTACTATAAAAAATGCTGAAAATTGAGTTATTTTCAATATACCCTCTACTTGACAATCTACTTAATAATTGTAATTTAATAAACATCATTGCCGTAAAAAATGATAAACTAATAGTGGTCGCAAATAATATATTTGCGACTTTTTAATATCAAAAAATCTTCCTTGAAAAGTTACGAGTAATTTCGTATAATTTACTAAATTTACTAAAATTTAAGCATTCTAAAATACAAGGTGATTTTATATATATTTCTATTATATAAAAGAAGATGTTATTATACATAAAGTATTTGTATAAAAAAGAATTAAGCAATATTTTAAATTAAAAAAAGGAGGTTTTTTGAGATGAGAAGGAACAAACTATGGCTCTTGTTAGTAGCATTGGGAGTAATTTTATCTATGGCAGCTTGTGCGCCAAAAGCCGAGACAGTGGAGGAAGCCACAATACCCGAGACTACTACAACTGAAGCGCCAGAAGAGGAGGCTACTACAACTGAGGCACCACCAGAGGAGATGTTCACTGGATCCTCCGAAGCTCTGAAAAGCCTTAAGAGCTATCGCTATGTCAGTCTCTTCAAGTTCGAGAGTAAGGAGACTGCTGAGATAACCCGTGGCTCTATTGAGATCGAAGGCGAGTACGTAGCTCCTGATAAAGAACATGCCGTCTGGACTGATTTGAGTAGCGGTGAGGGGTTTGAGGCAATCCGCATCGGTGATAAGGGCTGGATCTGGATGAAACAGGCTGGTCAATTGATGGAGATGCCAGCTGAGTACGCCGAGAGTTTGATGCAAACGGTTCTCATGTTCGGCCCACTATATAGCTGGGACACTCTCTACACGGGCTTACCTGGCACCTCTAACCTGGTTGGCAGAGAAGTGGTGAACGGTATTCCTTGTCTCCACTACACTTCAAACTATAAAGGATGGGGAGTGCTCTTTGGTGGGAACATAGCTGAGGCAAAAGGCGATATCTGGATCGCGGAAGAAGGCTTTCCAGTTAAGTACATCTTTAAGGCTTCTGGTACCGACACCGAGGGCAATCAGGGTTCCATTGAATGGTCAATGGAACTTAGGGATGTCAACCAGCCTATCTCTATTGAACCGCCAATGTAAGATCACTATTTGTCCTGAAAGGGCTTCAATTCACCTTAAGTAGAGGGCTTTAAGGGGTCATATAACTCCTGAATTTTTTTGTATAATAAAAAATAAGATTCTACTAAATAAAGATAGTAAAAATGCAAGAGAAAAGATTAAAACGAGGATTAATAGGAGATATAGAACTACTTTTTAGTGACAGGGGAACTTTAAAAGGTAAACCCAATCTGTTGCAAGCTATAAGAATTTTGCTTGTAAAGCCTGGGGTTCAGGCTATAGCTTTTTATAGATTTTATAGATGGCTTTATATTAAAAAATTAAGATTTATTGCAGAGATTCTTTGCAGAATAAACTATCTTTTAACTGGAGCAGATATTGATCCTGGTGCAGAAATTGGAGGGGGATGTAGAATCTGGCATTCATCAGGAGTTGTTATTGGAAGAGGTGTAAAGATTGGAAAAAATGTTTCTATATTACATAATGTAACTTTAGGTGGTATTGGTCATTCAATATTTCATCTTGGTGAACCAGGATATCCTGAAATTAGTGATAATGTTGTTTTATATACTGGTGTTACTATTTTAGGACCAGTTAAAATTGGAGAAAATTCTGTAATTGGAGCCCACTCTCTTGTTTTAGATTCCATTCCTCCCAACTGCTTAGCTGCAGGTGTGCCTGCTAAAATTATAAAAAAATAATGATAAACATAAAAATAGGTAATCTTAAAATTTT
>Ga0209979_1000933_pt1 | contig 34946 bp, 31 predicted proteins | sample AnhtaG_FD_183114 | JGI IMG/M metagenome (GOLD analysis project Ga0209979, IMG submission 183114) | Deep subsurface microbial communities from Anholt, Denmark to uncover new lineages of life (NeLLi) - Anholt_01485 metaG (SPAdes) (version 2) | ecosystem: Environmental > Aquatic > Marine > Oceanic... | reverse complement strand
GTCGAGGCGCAGGTGGAGGAGTTCGCTGCCGTCGGTGGGACGCCTGACGAGGGCGCCGTTGCTGCACACGAGTGGTGTGTCGATGCCCAGGCGGTCGGCGGTGCGCCTGGCGAGGCCGAACCAGCGCGAGGTTGTCAGGACGACCTTCACGCCCTTGTCCAAGGCGCGTCTCACCGCTTGCGCGTTGCCCTCGCTCAGCTTGAGGGCGCTGTTGAGGAGGGTGCCGTCCAGGTCCAGGGCGATGAGCCTGATGGCGGTCACTGCTTCGGTTCGTCCTCCACGTTCACCCGCCTGCGGCGCGGGCTGCCGCCTTCGTTGCCGCCTTCGCCGCCGAACATGCTGGCGAAGGGGCGCAGGAAGTTGGTGAACTCCAGCGGGAAGACGTACTTGGTGGAGGGGCTTTCGCCGATAGCGCGAAGGGTATCGAAGTACTGGAGGCTCATCGTCTTGGCGTCGACGCCCTTGGCGACCTGGAACACCTTGTCCAGGGCGTTGCTGAACCCCTCAGCGCGCAGGATGGCGGCCTGGCGGTCGGCCTCGGCGCGGAGGATGGCGGCCTGGCGGTCACCCTCGGCGCGGAGGATAGCGGCCTGCTTCTCGCCCTCGGCCACGGTGATGTTGGCCTCGCGCTGGCCGGTGGCCTCGGTGACCATGGCGCGGCGGTTGCGCTCGGCGGACATCTGGCGGCTCATCGCCTCCTGGATGTCGCGGGGCGGCTGGATCTCGCGGATCTCCACAGCCGTGACCTTGACCCCCCAGCGGTCGGTCACCTCGTCCAGCTTGGCCTGCATGATCTGGTTGATCTGGTCGCGCTTGGCCAGGACGTCGTCCAGGGAGATGTCGCCGACGACGGCGCGGAGGGTGGTGATGGCCATGCCGCGGGCGGCGCCGAGGAAGTTTTCCACTTTGAGGACGCTGTCCTGGGGCTCGACGACCTTCATGTAGACCAGCATGTCCACAGAGACGGGGGCGTTGTCCTTGGTGATGCAGGTCTGGGGCGGCACGTCCAGGAAGATCTCCCGCAGGTCGACCACGACAACCTGGTCGATGATGGGCCAGAGGGGGAAGATGAGGCCTGGCCCCTTCTGGCCCAGGCAGCGGCCGAAGCGGAAGTGGACGAGACGGCGGTACTCCGGCACGACGCTAACGAAGAACGGCATCGGTGGCCTCCTTTCGAGCCGGTCAGGCAGGGTGCTGGCCCATTATAGCGCCAACAGGCGGACGGCGTTGTCGTGCAGTACGGCCCGCTTCTCGGCGTCCGTGAGGGGCAGGCGCTGGATGCGGCCGGCGTCGAGGACGGGATCGAACCAGGGGTAGTCGGAGCCGAACATCACGCGCTCGGTGCCCACCTGTTGCAGGGCGGCGGCGGCCTCGTCGTCGCTCAACGCCGACTGCTTCGCTGTCCCGTTGATGACGCCGCAGCAGTCGAAGAAGACGTTGGGGTAGGCGCTGGCCAGGTCGGCGCAGGCGGCGAAGTCGCCCCAGGCGAGGTGGGCCATGATGGCGGTGAGGCCTGGGAACGCCGAGAGCACCTCCGGGAAGTGCCTGGGGTGAGCGTGGTCGGTGGCCTGCGGCCTCAGGGCGAAGGCGCCGGAGTGGAAGATGATGGGGAGGCCCAGGGCCTGGGCGCGGTCGTAGACGGGCCAGAGACGGCGGTCGTTGGGGTAGAAGCGCTGGTTGGCTGGGTGAAGCTTGATGCCACGGGCGCCCTGCTCCCGGCGCAGGTCGATCTCGGCGACGAGCTCCTCCTCGCTCATGGACGGGTCGAGGCTGATGAAGGCGATGAGATGGGGGTGCTCTCGGGCGACCTGGCAGGTCCAGTCGTTGCGGCGCTGGAGCCGGCCGATCATCTGGCGGCGGATGTCGTCCTCGGCTTCGACGCGCTGGGCAGGGGAGAGGTCGGCGGGCAGCTTGGCGAGAGCGGCGTCGGACATTTCGACCACGGGGGTCATGTTCACCATCACCGCCTTCTGGATGCCACCGTGGGCCATCAGTTCCAGCAGCTCCTCAGGGGTGCCGCCGTAGTCGGTCTGGCCGGTGCCCATCATCGCCTGGCGCCCTATCTCCCGGCTGCGGTAGGTGTGGACGTGGGCGTCGATGATGGGGAAGTCGGAGTCGGACATCATACGTTTGCTTTCTCCGCTATCGCGGCCAAGGAGCCGCGCCAGGGGCCGGGTTGCTCTTGCTTGAGGGTGGTGACCGCGGCGGCCAGCCGGGTCGCCTCTTCCGGCGAGGCGCTCAGCCGCCGGCCTAGGTAGGTGGCGAAGCAGGTATCGCCGCGACCGGTGCGCCCGGCGAGGGAGCGTGAGGTGAAGGGAGCCTGGTAGATAGACCCATCGGCGAAGACGGTGACCCCCGACGATTCGGTCACGACGACCTCACGCGGGCCGTAGTCGGCCAGGCAGCGGGCAGCAGCGGCCATGTCGGCGAGGCCGGTCAGCAGTTCGGCCTCGGCGCGGTCTGCTTTGAGGTAGGTCACGCAGGATAGGCCCTCTTCCATCTCCGGCCACCGGCGGGGGACCAGCTCGTCACCGTCCCTGGCCCGCACGAAGCCCTGCACGTCCAGCGCCAGCGGTCCCCGCGCAGCCAGGGTCTTGAGCAGCGTCAGGTCTGCCTCGCCGCCGATGATAGGAACGATGGCGTAGATACGCGCCGCCACGTTAGGGATATCGGCGACCTGGAAGGGGCCGGCGAAGCTCAGCAGCTTGCAGATGCGCCGCTCCATGTCGGCCGAGGTGTAGATGATTTCGATAGCTGAGGTCTCCGGCGCTGGCGTGGCGAGGATCTGCACGCCCTCTCGCCTCAGCTCGTCCAGGCGTGGGAAGTCGTTGGGATGGAGCCGGGTGACCACGGCCACGCTCACGCCCATACGCCGCAGGACGATGCCACCGTAGTAGACGGCGCCGCCGGAAGCAAGCTCCTTGTGGCCGTTCACCAGCAGCCGGTCTTTGGCGAAGTGGCCGATCATCATAACGTCAGCGTTGAGCGGACTGATCATTGCCTTATGCAGGCTTGTACCCCAATGGCTACTGGTCATGTCCCACTCCCGCAATCACCTTCGCCAGCTTCTGGGCTGTTGCGCTGACATCGTACTTGTGTGCGTTGTCCAGACAACGGTGCGCCACCTCCGCTCGAAGATCGGGCTCGCAAATCAATGTGTCCACCGCGGAAGCGATCTGGGAATGGGGAACCAGGACCGCTCCACTGTGAATCTCGGGATAGGCCACCGTGTTGGGCACCACACAGGCGATACTGGCGGCGGCCTCCTCCAGCATGGCGATGCCGAAGGTCTCGTGGTACGAGCAGGAGAAGGCGATGTCTATCTCAGAGAGGAAGCGCCAGAAGTCGACCTGGGTCTCAAAGGGGGATATGAACTGTACGCTGCCCAGCCGGTTGAGCCTGGTCGCGACGTCTGCGTAGTAGTCTTTGAGGCTCTGAGGGACCCAGAACGGCTCATCCCAGTCCTCCTTGCGGCCGACGATGAACCTCACGTCCCTGTGCTTGAGTGCCAGTCTCTCTATGACCGCCAACGCTGCCTGGAGATTCTTGTCGGTGCGCCAGCGGTGCTGCCACAAGACCGTCAGTTGGGAGCGCCGGGCCCGGTTCTCGCGCCGGCTGCGGCCTATCCCCTCGACATCGATGCCCAGGAAGCAGACATCGAACTCATAGCCATCGATGCGCTCCTCCAAGAGGCGTTTGGTAAATGCGCTCTGCGCAAGATGTCTCTTGAAATAGGGCATGAGCACGGCTACGGACTCCAGGAAACCGTCCATGTGCTCGTTCTTCTCCCGGTCCCAGCCCGTGATGTAGTCCGGATAGAGGGCCCACAGGACGGTTGGAGTGCGGAGGAGGTCTTCCTTGTGGAGCGCGAGTGCGTCCACGCGGCGGTGGGGGGCGTATAGCACCACGTCGGGGCAGAGCTCATCCAGCTGCCGGTGAAAGGGAGGATCCAACCAGTTGCCGCCAACCTCAAAGCCTTTTTCGCGTAGGGTCTCGATTCCTCGATGGGGGAAGGTCCAGGACTCGATGTTGGCCAGATAGAGTCTCATACCACCTCCTTGGTAAGAGCCAGCACACCCGCGGCTCGGCTGGATTTAGAGGGAAGTGCGGCAGGGCGGACTACCGCCCATGCTTCTTGCCGATTATGAAGCCTCTTCCCCCTTCTGGTATCCCTTCCGGGCTCAGTTCGCCATGCGGTTCGCGGTAGAGCCCCTTGAATTCTGCGCTCTGGAAGCCGGCCGCCCTCTGTCCCGTTGATGACGCGGCAGCAGTCGAAGAAGGCGTTGGAGTGGGCGGCGGCGATTTGGGCGCCGACGCTCGTTTCCTAAGGAGGTACCACAGATCTTCTGCACTGCGGCGCTCTACCTCATAGAAGCGGTAGGGTTGGTCTGGTCGAAGGCGAACAGGAACAACGTCTTCCACTCCAATGCAGCGCTTTACCTCTTCCACCTTCCACCAGCGATCGGAGGCGCTGAAGTAGTCGCTGCCGAAGTCGTGGTGTAGCTGCTTGTCCGGGTCCCAGTAATCGAATGACTCCTCGTGGAATACTCGCCTGTGGGTCGGATCGCGGTAGCTCAGCGGATTGTCCCAGGCGGGGAGTCTGAGGATAAGCAGCCCGTTGTCCTTAAGGATCCTCCAGCATTCATCGAGCCATTCGCTAACGTCAAGCCTGAGGTGCTCCATGACGTCGAGGGCGATGATCTCTTCGAACTGGTCATCCGCCCAGGGCCAAGGAAGCTGCTCGAGATCGTGGGCGACATCGACCCAGTCCCCGTGGCGTGTCTTGTCGTGATGGACATAGCCCGGCGTCGGGCGTTTGCCGCAGCCCAGCTCGAGCCTTGTCATGCGATCAGCTCCTTTCCTTGGCGAGAGCCAGGACACCCGCGGGCTCAGCTCGATTTAGAGGGAAGTGCGGCAGGGCGGACTACCGCCCATCCTTCTTGCCGACTAAGAAGCCTCTCCCCCCTTTTGGTATCCCTTCCGGGCTCAGTTCGCCATGTGGTTCGCGGTAGAAGCCCCTGAACTCTGCCCTCCCGAAGCCGGCTGCCCTGACCATCCCCTCCAGGCACTGGGGCCCGTATATCCACCAGTTGGTCGGATCATCCATATAGCTGCCCTCGATGAACCTGGCCATGGAGATGAGAGCAGGGTCGAGGAGGAACTCGCTTTCGATGAGGATCGTGTCGGTGCAGACGGCGGACAGCTTCGATAGGACGTTTGTAGGGTCCGCTATGTGATACATCAGCCCCGTGCAGATGACGATGTCGAAGGTGCCGAGGCTAGCATCGACCCGGCGCGCATCGTCCTTGATGAACTCCACGTCCAGCGCAAGGAGGTTGGAGAGATACTTTGCCTGCCGGACGTAATGAGAATCTAGCTCCACTCCCATGACACGTTTGGCACCCCTGGCCTTGGCCACGAAGCTGTAGTATCCGGCGTTGCAGCCGACGTCCAGCACGGTCTTGCCTGAGAAATCGCGCGGGAATCCCAGCCGGTCGAGGCAGGCCAGGACGGAGTCACTGTCATGTATCGCCTCGATCTTGAGCCAATCGGCGAGGTCGAAGGAATGGTACCAGGGCTCCAGCCGCTTTACGGCGTCCAGTATCTCTTCCCTCTCCTCGGTAGAGTTCACATCCAGACGCCAATTCAATCTTCTCCTCCTAGGGAGCAGTCTCTGGTGAACGGACGGCGAGAGTTCGCGGTGATGGCAGAAGGGGGCGGCACTAGCCTCATGCTAGCATTCCGTGGCTTGCAGTCAAGCGGGGCCTGTTGTCCGGCCTGGGGAAGGGGCCGCAGGCTCAGTCTGCGGGGAAGCCCAGGTGGCGCTCGCGCAGGCTGACGAAGCCGTTGCGGGCCAGGATGATGTGGTCCAGGACGTCGACGTTCAGCAGGGAGCCGGCCTCCCTGATCTGGTGGGTTATCGCCACGTCGTCGGCGCTGGGCGTGGGATCGCCCGAGGGGTGGTTGTGGACGACGATGACGGCGGGGCAGCCCTCCCGCACGGCCTCACGGAACAGGTCGGCGACCCGCACGTGAGTGGTGTTGACTGTCCCTTTGTACACCTCCGGCGCCGCCAGCACCTGGTTCCTGGTGTTCAGGAGGACAACGCGCAGGTGCTCCTGCTCCAGGAGGGCCATATCGGCCAGGAGGAGGTTGGCGATGTCCTGCGGGGAGCGGACGCAGGGGCGCTCCTCCGGTCGGGTGGCCAGGAGGCGGCGGCCCAGCTCCAGGGCGGCCAGCACCTGGGCCGCCTTGGCCTCGCCCACGGCGTGCTCCGCGCACAGCTCCCCCACGGAGGCGCGGGCCAGGCCCGGCAGGCCGTTGAAGCGGGAGAGGAGCCGCGTGGCCTGGGCGACGACGTTTTCGCCGGCGCCGCCGGTGCGCAGGATGATGGCCAGGAGCTCCGCGTTGGACAGGGCGGAGACCCCCCACTGGCGCAGGCGCTCCCGCGGCCGCTCTTCGGAGGGCATATCGCGGATGAGGGGACGGTACTCGACGGCTGGGGCGGTCATCGGGGCGTCCTTTCCCTTCCTATCTAGGGGATAACCAGCACATCCCCTGGCTGGATAAACGCGGCGTCCTCCTCGGTGAGGCCGTTGACGGCGAGGAGGTCCTCCAGGCTGACGCCGAAGAACTCGGCGATGCCGGACAGGGTATCGTCCGGCTCGACGGTGTACTCGATGGGTCCTTCCGGCTCAGGTGTGGGCTCCGGTGTCGGCTCAGGTGTGGGCTCGGGTGTGGGCTCGGGTGTGGGTGTGGGCTCGGGCGTAGGTTCGGCCGTGGCCCCAGCCACGGGGGTCTGCGGGGTGGGTGTGAGGGGGGGCGGCGGGGTGACGGGCTCGGGGGAGGAGGGCGGGGAGGGCGCCGGCGCGATGACCTCCGAAGACTCGCCGGGGAGGCCGGGGGGACGGATCAGCAGCCACAGCGCCAGGACGCTGCCGATCAAGAGGAGGAGCAGGGAGGCGCGGAAGAAGGTGCCGGAGGGGGCGGCGTTGACGGGATTGAGGCAGTCAGCGCAGAGGTCTTCGCCGTGGTCCTGGCAGTAGGGGTTGCCACAGCGAGGGCAGCGCTGAGTGGCTTCCTTCTGACAGACGTAGCAGTCCATACGCTGTATGCGCGGCCGGGAAAGGCTCGCTCCCTCCCCCGCCGCATTTTACAGGCTATTGCAGTTCGACGGTAGCGCCTGCATCCCGGAGCTTCTTGGTCGCCTCTTCGGCGTCGGCCTTGGAGATCCCCTCCTTGACGTTGGTGGGGGTGGACTCCACCAGGTCCTTGGCCTCCTTGAGCCCCAGGGTGGTCACCTCGCGGACGGCCTTGATGACGTTGATCTTGTTGGGGCCGATGTCCTTGAGGTGCACGGTCCACTCCGTCTTCTCCTCTTCGGCAGGAGCCTCGGCGGGGGCGCCAGCGGCTGCCGGGGCGGCGGCCACCGCTACCGGAGCGACGGCGGTGATGCCGAACTCATCCTGGATGCGCTGGTTGAGGTCCCGTAGCTCCAAGATGGTCATCTCCTTGATGATGTCCAGTACCTGGTCCACGCGGGCCCCGTCTCCAGAAGACTTGGCCTTGGCCATGACGTTCCTCCTTTAGGGTTGTCCTTGGGTCGTTTCCATCTGGCGGGCGCGGGCCTCGATGAGGCCGGGCAGCTCGCTCAGGGCCGATTGCAGAAGTGAGGCCAGCTCCCGCAGCGGCGCGTCCAGCAGGCCGCTGAGGGCGGCCAGAGGCGACTGGAGCTGGCCCGCCAACTGGGCCAGCATGACCGGCCTGGGGGGCAGGCGAACCAGGGCTCTTAGATCCTCGGTGGATATCACCTGACCCTCCATGAAGGCGCCGCGGATGGCGAAGGTGGGGGGCGCCGACTGCGCGTAGTCGGTGATGGCCTTGGCGGCTTCGATGGGGTCTTCGTAGCCGAGGACGAGGGCGGTGGGGCCCTCCACGACCTGCATCAGCTCCGGCATTCCCATCTGGTCGGCGGCCAGGCGCAGCAGGTTGTTCTTGACCACCTTGACCTCCACGCTGGCCTGGCGCAGACGCCGCCGCATCTGCTCCATCTCTGGCACGCGCAGTCCGCGGTAGTCGGCGCTGATGGTGATGGTGGCCCGGCTGATGCGCTGCTTCAGCTCTTCCACCGTACCGATCTTCTTCTGCGTCGGCATGCGGCCGCTCCTGATTTGTAGGTCACGACCCTTGCCGTGACCGGCTGATCGCCAGGGCTGGGGCCCTGGGCTACGGTTCTAAATCAAAGTCCCTTGCCCGGAGGCAAGGGACGAGGGTTAGCGCTCGCACCCCGGGCTGAAGCCCGGGGCTTCGGTTCCGTGCGTTCGTCCTGGCTGCCTCGGCGGGCCGGTGGTTTAACTCGCCTGCGGCGAGACCCGCTGTCTCGGGCGTTACTGAAGGTTGATTATACGCCAGCTCCAGCGCTAAGGGAAAGGGTGGGCTGGAGGTCCAGCTTTATGCCGGGCCCCATGGTGGAGGTGAGGGTGAGGGTGCGGATGAACTGGCTCTTGGCTCCTGCCGGCTTCTCGCGGACGATGGCGCTGATAAGGGTGCTGAGGTTCTCCAGGAGGGCTTCCTCGGGGAAGCTGACCTTGCCGACGGTCACGTGGATCAGGGACGTACGGTCGGTGCGGAACTCCACCCGGCCCTGCTTGGCGTCGCGGATGGCCTTGGGGAGGTCGTCAGGCTCCACCACGGTGTTGGTGCGAGGGTTGGGCATGAGCCCCCGCGGGCCCAGGACGCGGCCCAGGCGGCCGACCTTGCCCATCATCTCTTTGGTGGCCAGGGCCACCTCGAACTCCAGCCAGCCGCCCTCGATCTGCTTGACCAGGTCGTCAGAGCCGACGTGGTCGGCGCCAGCCTCCCCGGCGATGCGGGCGGCCTCCCCCTCGGCGAAGACGAGGACGCGCTGGCTTTTGCCTAAGCCGTGGGGAAGGACGATGGTACCCCGCAGCTGCTGGTCGGCGTGGCGGGTGTCCAGGCCGGTGCGGATGTGCAGCTCCACCGTCTCGTCGAACTTGGCGAAGGCGGTCTCTTTGAGGAGCTTCACCGCCTCCTGCGGCTCATAGGCGCGCTCGCGGTCGAGCTTCTCCAGGGCAGCGCGGTACTGCTTTCCTCGCTTGGCCATGGCTAGCTGGCCACCTCCACGCCCATGCTGCGGGCGGTCCCCTCCACCATTCGCATGGCGGCCTCGATGTCGTTGGCGTTGAGGTCCTTCATCTTGACCTCGGCGATCTGGCGCACTTGGTCGCGGCTGAGGGTGCCTACCTTCTCGCGGATCTGGGCGGAGCTCCCCTTCTCCAGACCCACGGCCTTCTTGATGAGGTCGGACGCGGGGGGTGTCTTGGGGGAGAAGATGAAGGAGCGGTCCTCGTAGACGATGATCTCCACGGGGATAATACTGCCGGCCTGGGAGGCCGTGCGCTCATTGTACTCCTTGCAGAAGGCCATGATGTTGGCGCCGTGCTGGCCCAGGGCGGGGCCCACGGGCGGGGCCGGGGTGGCCTTGCCGGCCTCCAGTTGCAGCTTGATGACGGCGCGGATCTTCTTGGCCATGCGCCTACAGCCTCTCCACCTGGAGGAAGTCCAGCTCCACCGGTGTCTCCCGCCCGAAGAAGGACACCAGCACCCGCACCTTGCCCTTCTCCGCGTTGATGTCGTCCACGGTGCCGACGAAGTCGGCGAAGGGGCCGTCCATGATGCGAATGCTCTGTCCGGTCTGGAAGCCGACCTTGATGCGGGGCTCCTCGGCGCGCATCTGGCGGAGGATGGAGCGCACCTCCGGCTCATCGAGCGGTGTGGGCATGGTTCCCGAACCCACGAAGCCGGTCACCCCCGGCGTGTTCCGAACCACTGTCCAGGCCTTGCTGGAGAGGCCCTTATCCTGGTCGGACGCCGCCGGGTCATCCTGGCGCATCTCGATCATCTGGATCAGTACGTACCCCGGGAAGATCTTGCGGGGGACGGTGCGGCGAAGCCCGTCGCGGATCTCGATCTCGTCCACGGAGGGGACGACGACGTGGAAGATGAGGTCCTGGGCGTCCATGGACTTGATGCGCTGCTCCAGGTTGGCCCGGGCCTTGTCCTCATAGCCGGAGTAGGTGTGGATGACGTACCAGGCGCGTCCCGGCAGGAACATCTCTTCGTCGGAGATGGCGGGCCCCTTCGGGGACTCCTCCGCCGCTTCCTTCTGGAGTTCGACGCTCTCTTCGCTGGCGCCCTCTTGCAGGGCAGCCTCCGCGCTCTTCTTCCTTCTGGCCAACTCCTATCACCCCTAGCGCAGAAGCAGGCTATCGATGAGCCAGCCGAAACCGATGTCGATGCTGCCGAGGACGGCGCCCACCAGGAGGGCAACGACCACCACGACGACGGTGAGGTGCACCGTGTCCTGACGGCTGGGCCAGACTACCTTGCGCAGCTCGTTGATGATGTCCATGAGGAAGCGTGGGCGCCAGGAGGCGACAGCGGCCAGGCCGGAGCGACCCTCCCCACGGGGCGCGGTGCGGGCGCCGGTGCGCGGCAGGGGGCGGGCGGACGCCTTGCCGCGGGCGCCCCTGGGCTGCTTGGTGGGCGGGTGACGCCGCAGGGCGCGGCTCATCGCGCCTCCCGGTGCAGACGGTGGCCCCGGCAACGAGGGCAGAACTTGCGCAGCTCTAGACGGTCGGGGTCGCTGCGGCGGTTCTTGGTGGTGACGTAGTTGCGGTTCCTGCATTCCGTGCAGGCCATCTCGGCCACCACTCGATCCTCTTTGCGGGCCACCTGTCAGACCTGCCTCACTCCGCGATCTCGGTGATAACGCCGGCGCCCACCGTGCGACCGCCCTCGCGGATGGCGAAGCGGACGCCCTCCTCCAGGGCCACCGGCTGGATGAGCTCCACGGACATCTTGTTGATGGTGTCACCGGGCATCACCATCTCCGTCCCCTCCGGCAGGTGGACATCACCGGTGACGTCGGTGGTACGGATGTAGAACTGGGGGCGGTAGCCGTTGAAGAAGGGGGTGTGTCGGCCGCCCTCCTCCTTGGACAGGACGTAGACCTCGCCCTCGAACTTGGTGTGGGGCTTGATGGAGCCGGGGTGGGCCAGCACCTGGCCCCGCTCCACATCCTCCCGCTCGATGCCCCGCAGGAGGCAACCCACGTTGTCGCCGGGCTCCCCCGAGTCCAGGGTCTTGCGGAACATCTCCACGCCGGTGCAGACGGTCTTGCGGGTGTCCGTGAAGCCGACGATCTCCACCTCCTCGCCGGTCTTGATGACGCCGCGCTCGATGCGGCCGGTGACCACCGTGCCGCGGCCCTTGATGCCGAACACGTCCTCGATGGGCATCAGGAAGGGCCTGTCGCGAGGGCGGGTGGGCGCCGGGATGTACTCGTCTACAGCCTTCATCAGCTCAAGGATGGGCTCGAATTCGGGCGCGTTGGGGTCGTTGCTCTCGCTCTGCATCGCCTTAAGGCAATCGCCGCGGATGATAGGGATGTCGTCGCCAGGGAAGCCGTACTTGGAGAGCAGCTCGCGCACCTCCAGCTCGATGAGGTCCAGGAGCTCTGGGTCCTCCATCATGTCCACCTTGCTGAGGAATACCACCATGGCGGGGACCTCCACCTGGCGAGCGAGGAGGACGTGCTCCCTGGTCTGGGGCATGGGCCCGTCGTTGGCGGCGACGACGAGGATGGCGCCGTCCATCTGGGCTGCGCCGGTGATCATGTTCTTGATGTAGTCGGCGTGACCCGGGCAGTCGATGTGGGCGTAGTGGCGCTTGTCCGTCTCGTACTCCACGTGGGCGATGGCGATGGTGATGCCGCGCTGTCGCTCCTCCGGCGCCTTGTCGATGCTCCAGAAGTCGCGGTACTCGGCCATCTGCTTCAGGGCTAAGACCTTGGTGATGGCGGAGGTCAAGGTGGTCTTGCCGTGGTCGATGTGGCCGATGGTGCCCACGTTCAGGTGCGGCTTGGTGCGCACAAACTTTTCTTTGGGCATGCCGGAGTTCCTCCTATGCTGCGAGTCGTGGGTTAGGGATCAAGGTGTCCCTGGCTCACTCCTTATGATAGCCTGTCTTGCTTTAGAACTTCCATTAGTGGAGCCCACGACCGGACTCGAACCGGTGACCCCGTTCTTACCAAGAACGTGCTCTACCAACTGAGCTACGTGGGCACTCGCTATTCGACTCAGTAGCTGGAAGTTAGAAGTTTGAAGTTTGAAGTCGGACTCTCCAACCTCCAATATCCAACCTCTAGTCGCTGTTATCTCCCAGCATGGTGGCGGGGGCAGGATTCGAACCTGCGTAGCCCGTCAGGGCGCCGAGTTTACAGCCCGGTGCTTTTAACCGCTCAGCCACCCCGCCGCTGTATCAGCTACCCCCAGTTTGCTCCTGGAGCCGAAGGGGGGAATCGAACCCCCAACCTAGCGATTACAAATCGCTTGCGCTACCATTGCGCCACTTCGGCCCGCGCCGCTTCCAGCGCCTAAAATTCAAGGTTCGTCGCACAGGGCGACGACCCACCCCGTAGTATAGGGGCCGCCTTCCGCAAAAGTCAAGGAAAAGTCTCCAATCTGAGGCCGCTCAGTGCTTGAACCGCCACCGCGTCCCCTCAGGCGAATCCTCCAGGATCACGCCTATCTCCGCCAGGCGGGCCCGTAGCCTGTCCGACAGCTCGTACTGCTTGACGGTGCGCAGCTCGTTGCGCAGCTCCACCAGCAGGTCGATGAAGGGGCCGGCGCTTGCCTTGTCGGCGGCCTGGGGCTCGGCCAGGGCAAGGCCCAGGACGCCGGCCGTCTCCCGCAGGGCGGCCTGGGCTTCGTCCACCCGGCGGCCCTCGTCGCGGGCGCGGTTGATCTCACGGGCGAGGTCGAAGAGGGCGGCCAGGGCGCTGGCCGTGTTGAGGTCGTCGTCCATGGCTTCCAGGAAGCGCTCTCGGAAGGGAGCCGGGTCGGCCGGCGGATCGGCCTGGCCGCCGCGCGTGTTGACCGCTATGCGCAGGCGCTCCCCTCCCCGCTTGGCGGCCTCCAGGCTCTCCTCGGAGAACGTTATGGGGCTGCGGTAGTGGGAGCTGAGGACGAAGATGCGAAGGCCGTCGCCTCCGTACTGCTGCACCACCTCCTGTATGGGCACCAGGTTCCCCAGGTGGCGGGTCATCTTCTCCTCGCTCTCGGCCAGGCGCATCAGGCCGTTGTGCACCCAGAAGCGGACGAAGGGCTTGTGGTCGTCGGTATACCCTTCGCTCTGGGCGATCTCGTTTTCGTGGTGGGGGAAGATGAGGTCCTGGCCGCCGCCGTGGATGTCGATGGGGTGGCCCAGGTATTTGAGGGACATGGCGGAGCATTCGATGTGCCAGCCGGGGCGTCCTTTCCCCCAGGGGCTGTCCCAGGCGGGCTCGCCGGGCTTGGACGCCTTCCAGAGGACGAAGTCGCCGGGGTGCTCCTTTTTCTCGCCCGGCTCGATGCGGGCGCCGGCCAGCATGGAGTCCAGGTCGCGCGCTGAGAGCTTGCCGTAGTCCCGTTTGCTCTGCACCCGGAAGTAGACGTCGCCGTTGGCCTGGTAGGCGTGGCCCTTCTCGATGAGGCGCTGAACCATCTCGATAATGGCGGGAATCTCGTGGGTGGCGCGGGGGTAGACGTGGGCCGGCAGGATGTTGAGGGGCTCCATGTCCCGGAAGAACTGGTCGACGTGCTGTTCGGCCAGCTCATCGATGGAGATGTTCTGGGCCTGGGCGCGGTTGATGATGTTGTCCTCAATATCGGTGAAGTTCTGGACGTGGCGGACTTTATAGCCGCGGTATTCCAGGTAGCGGCGGAGGATATCGAAGACGATATAGCTCATGGCGTGGCCGACGTGGCAGGGGGCGTAGAGGTTGGGCCCGCAGACGTACATCTTCACCTCGTCCCCTGCGGGGGCGAGCTCCTCCACCCGGCGGCTGAGGGTGTTGTGCAGCTTCACCGTCTATTCGTCCTCCACGGGCGATGGCAGGGTCTTCTCCCGGCCCTCCAACTGGGCGATGCGCCGCTCCAGCTCGCCGATGCGGTTCTCCAGCCGCTGGATGATGTCCCACTCCGGGTCCGGCAGCCTGAGGACGGTGTCGTCGCCGGGTTCGGCGTAGGCGACGATGTGGCCGGGGACGCCGACGACGGTGGCGTTGGGGGGAACGTTGGTCACCACCACGGAGCCGGCGCCGATCTTGACGCCATCGCCGATGTTGACGGCGCCGATGATCTTGGCCCCGGCGCCGACGACCACGGCCTTGCCCAGGGTGGGGTGGCGTTTGGCCCGCTTGGTGCTGGTGCCGCCCAGGGTCACCTCCTGGTACAGGTGGCAGTCGTCCCCGATCACGCTGGTCTCGCCGATAACTACGCCCATCCCATGGTCGATGAAGAACCCCTCGCCGATCTGGGCGCCGGGGTGGATGTCGATGCCGGTGAGGGCCCGGCTCAGGTGGGAGATGAGGCGAGCCGGCAGCCGCAGCCCCTGCCTGTGGAGGGCGTTGGTGATGCGGTGGAGCTGCCTGGCGTGGAAGCCAGGGTAGGCGAAGATCACCTCCAGGGTGGAGGTGGCGGCGGGGTCGCGCTCCCTGGCCGCCTGGATGTCCCGTTTAATGCTTTGTAAGAGCCCCATTGGCCGTCCCTCTCTTTCCGCAGTAGGTGTCGGTGTCCGCTGCTGCTGGCCCCGACAGCGCAGTCGGGGCCCCATTACAGGCGCAGCGCAGGGCGGCGCTGGAGCGGAGGCCTGGCCCCTCCCAGGGAGCTGATGGTTGCCGGTATAGCCGTTCGTTCATCGTTCCACTTCGCTGAGGAGGGCTACGGCGATGGCGGCGATGCCTTCGCCACGGCCGATGGCGCCGATCCCCTCGTTGGTGGTGGCCTTGACGTTGACCCGGGCCGGGTCCAGCCCCAGCGCTTCCCCGATGGCCTGCCCCATCCGCGGCAGGTGCGGCCCCAGCTTTGGCCGCTCCGCGATGACGGTGGCGTCCACGCTCTCCGGACGGTAGCCGGCCTCTTCCACCGCCGCCCCTACCTCGGCCAGGAGCCGACGGCTGTCGGCGCCTGCGTAGGCCGGGTCGTCCGGGGGATAGCGCTGGCCGATGTCCCCCAGGCCGGCGGCGCCCAGGAGGGCGTCGATGATGGCGTGGAGGAGGACATCGGCGTCGCTGTGGCCACCGAGGCCGGTCTCGCCGGGCAGCGTCAAGCCTCCCAGGACGAGGGGTCTCCCCTCCTGAAAGCGGTGTATATCATAGCCGATGCCGATGCGCATGTCGAACTCCGGCGGTCAGTGACGGCGGCCCCCCGACCGGGCCGCTTCCCGCAGCAGCGCTTCCGCCAGGCGGAGGTCCTCCGGCTTGGTCACCTTGATGTTGAGGGGAGAGCCAGGATAGAGCTTCACCGGCAGGCCCAGCGCCTCCGCCATGGCGGCGTCGTCGGTCACGTCCGCGGTGACCTCGCGGTGGGCGCGCATGAGGAGGTCGTAGCGGAAGACCTGCGGGGTCTGGGCGGCCCACAGGCGGCTGCGGTCCACGGTGCTGGCGATGGCGCCGTCCGGACTGGCCATCTTGACCGTGTCGGCGATGGGGACGGCGGGGACGGCGGCGCCGGTCTCCCGGGCAGCGGCCAGCCCCTCTGAGATGACCGGCTCGATGAGGAGGCGGGCGCCGTCATGCACCAGGACCCAGTCGCAGAGCCCCAGGGCCTCCAGGCCCAGGCGGACGGAGTCCTGGCGGCGGGGGCCGCCCTGGCAGACGGCGGACACCTTGTCCAGGCCGTGCTGGGCCACCAGGTCGCGGCCCCGCTGAAGGTTGTCGGACGAGACGACGAGTACGATGCGATGGATGAGGGGGCATTCCTGGACGGGGGCCAGGACATGGGCCAGGAGGGGCCGCCCGGCCATGGAGACGAACAGCTTATCGGTAGCCTGCCCCGAGCCTGTCGAAGGGTCCCCCATGCGGGTGCTGCTGCCGGCGGCGACGACGATGGCGCCCACGTCGGGGCTGGAAGCGCTCACGGTGGCCTAGGCGGTGCCCTTGGGCTGGGCGAAGATCATCCGCCCGGCCACCGTCTGGAGGACGCGGGTGACGATGACGTCCAGCTGCTCGTTGAGGTAGCGGCGGCCGCCTTCCACGACCACCATGGTGCCGTCGTCCAGGAAGCCCACGCCCTGGCCCATCTCTTTCCCCTCCTGGATGATGTGCACGGTCATCTCCTCACCGGGGAGGATGACCACCTTGACGGCATTGGCCAGGTTGTTGACGTTGAGCACCGCGACGTTCTCCAACTCGGCGATGCGGGCCAGGTTAAAGTCGTTGGTCAGGATAGTGGCTTTGAGCTTGCTGGCCAGGCGGATGAGCTTGGCGTCCGCGTCGTGGGTGTCCGGGAAGTCCTCCTCGGCTACCCGCACGGGGATGGGCGCTTCCTTCTGGAGGCGGCTGAGCATGTCCAGGCCGCGGCGGCCGCGGTTGCGGCGCAGCGTCTCCGGTGAGTCGGCGATGTGGCGGAGCTCGTCCAGGATGAAGCGGGGGACGACGAGGGTGCCCTGGAGGAAGCCGGTCATCGCCACATCGGCGATGCGGCCGTCGATGATGGCGCTGGTATCGACGACGATCTCCCGCGAGACGCCGTCGCTGGCCACGGCCAGGCCCGGCAGGTAGCGCGAGAGGAAGTCGGCAAACTCCTGTTCGCGGCCCACCATGACGACGACGCCGATGAGCCCCAGGAGGAAGCTGACCACGAAGGGCGCCACCCAGCCGCCGACGCCCGGCAAGGTGAGGAGGAAGGGGGTGGCCAGGGCGCCCAGGAGGAATCCGGCCAGCAGGCCGAAAGTGCCCAGGATAAGTTGTAGCGGCGGGATGCTCTTGGACCACTCCTGGAGCCTCTGGAGGGGGACGGTGATGATGAAGGGGGCCGCCAGCGTGCCGAATAGGGTGAAGCCCACGGGTGTGACCACCCAGAAGAGGAGGCGCACCAGTCCGGTATCGCCCTCGGCCAGGGCTTGACCGGTGCGCAGCCCCAGGAAGCCGAAGAAAATGGCTCCCAGGACGCGGACGACAAGGGTCAGCCGTTCGATCATGCGATGATTGCTCCCCAGCCCACCTCGGCAGGCGGGTGCCTCTCCTCGGTCGAGGCCCGCCTCGGCCTGCGCCGTCCCCAGGGAGAGACGCGACCAGACTGGAGTATACAGCGGGGCCAATAGGCTGTCAAAGTTAGCAGTTTTATCAGAGCAGGCGGGCGAGGATGCCGGCGCCCAGGCCGCCCATGGCGGCCAGGTAGGTATTCTTGATGACCTTTCCGGCCAGGACCGCCAGGAAGAAGCGACGGACGGGCATCTTGACCGCCCCTGCCGCCACGCCTGCCACGTCGAACAGCGGGTTGGGGAAGAGGGAGAGCAGGAACATGCTGACCGTGCCGTGGCGCTCCATCCAGCCGCGGACACGCTGGTACTCCGGCCGGTTCTCGAAGACGATGCGGCCGCCGTAGCCGGCGGCGTAGCCGCTGAACTCGCCCAGGGCCTCGCCCAGGCCGGCCACCAGGCCCACCCAGAGGAAGGCGGGCACCCCCAGGAAGTCGTCGAGCAAGGCGCCGCCGCCGACCACGCTGGCCGCGGCAGGGGAGGGCAGGAGGATGGAGGCGCTGCCCACGAGGGTGATGAGGAACACCCCGGCGTAGCCCCAGGCCTTGAGGTTGCTGGTGTCGGCGCCGAAATAGAAGAAGGCCACGGCGAAGGCGGTCATCAGCAGGGCGACGCCCACCAGGAGGGTGTACTCCAGGCGCCAGACGAGTCCGCGTCTCTCCGGCGGGGTGCCCGCCTCCTCGCGTCGGGTCACGATCCGGACGCCTTCCCGCGTAGCCATAGCTCCAGACGACGAGAGGGGCGGGAGGTCTGGCCTCTCGCCCCTCGATGTAGGGTTTGGATCCAGCCTCTCCTTCTACGCCTGCGAGGTTAGCTGACGGGTTCGGCCGAAGGAGTTGGCCTACTCGCCTCAGGCGAGATTCACCCCAGGGCCCGCATCGGCGGGTGGGTCCCCCGCTCCGCCGGATGGCGGATTAGGCGTCGATATGCATATGCGGTTGTGTTGAAGCTAGCAGAGCAGCCTCATATGTGTCAACGCGTGCTCACGGCAAAGGTTAAGGAGCGCGGCCGCATGCGGAGGACCGCGCGAAAATCATCCCAACTGCGACCGTGATGACTGTTTCCCTGGCCAGCCGCTACTAGGCAAGAAGAGTGCAGCCGAAGGGAGGGGAAGGTGTCTGGCGTTGATGAGGCCGTCGCCTGGCAGTAGTCTCCGCCTTGACCGGCCGTTCAGGCGATGCTATCGTCCCAGGTTGGGCAGGGAGTATTCATGGCGCTAGGTTCCAGGAAGGGAAAGGGGCCCAGGCGGGGACGTCGGGGGCAGGCTGGCTTGTGGTCCTATGTGATCGCAGTCGTGGCGGCCGCGGTCGTGGCGACGGTCCTGATTGTGGTGATAGTGTTGAGTCTTGGGGGTGATGGGGATGGAGGAGGTGGAGTAGATGGGCCTGTCATCCTGCCCAGTCCGAGACCGACGGACATAGCACAGGAGGGCCACCTGCTGGGCAGCGCCGGCGCTGCGGTGACCGTCATCGAATACGGGGACTTCCAGTGACCGTTCTGCCGCGAGTTCGCCGTGAGCGTTCTGCCGCAGATCGAGGAAGAGTTCGTCTCCACCGGCCAGGTGAGGGTGCAGTCGCGGGCCATCGCCATGCAGGGTGAGGAATCGGTGCTGGCGGCGCAGGCGGCGGAGTGTGCCAACGAACAGGGACAGTTCTGGGAGTTCCACGACACGCTGTATGCCAACCAGGTACCCGAGCACAACAGCGGGGCGTTTTCGCCTGAGAACCTGAAGCGGTTCGCGGAGGCGCTGGGGCTGGAGACGGTGGCGTTCGACTCCTGCCTGGACTCGGGCAGGTACGCGTCGAGGGTGAGGGATGATACGAAGGTGGCGCTGCAGATGGGCATCAACTCGGTGCCGACGATCTTGGTGAACGGCCGGGCGGCGGTGTCCTGGGACTTGGAGACCGTGCGAGAGGCTATCCAGGAGGCGCTGGGCTCCGGCCAGTGAGCGATCGGACAGCGGGAGGCCTGTCCGAGACGGTGCCCTGGGTGGGCCTGGCCCTGCTGGGCCTGCCGGGCAGCGGGGTGGCCGCGTACCTGACGTACTCCCACTGGGCGGACCGCCCCACCGTCTGCGGTGGCATCGGCCAGTGCGAGCTGGTACAGACCAGCGAGTACTCGGACATCGCCGGCGTGCCGGTGGCGTTGCTAGGGCTGCTCTATTTCGTGGCCATGTCCTTCCTGGCGCTTGCCCGCCTCAGGTGGATGCTCGGCACGCCGGAATGGGCCCAGCCCGCGGCCCTCTCCATGGCCCTGGCGGCGACGGCGTTTGTCGCCTACCTGACTTACGTGGAGCTGTTCGTCCTGGAGGAGATCTGCATCTGGTGCTTGGGCCTGGCCGTCCTCACCGCCGCCAGCCTGTCCCTGACGGTCTGGGGGCTATTCTCCGGAGGAGAGGGGTAGGTTCGCGGTCAGCCAGTCGCGGATGTCCGGCTTCACCTCCGGGTTGTCCAGGAGCTGGACGCCGTGGGCGGTCTTCCCTTCGTAGATGCGGATATCCGCCGGCTCGGCCACGTTGTCCGCCAGCGCCTGGGCGTCGGAGGCCTCCGCCTCATCGGTCATGAAGAGTACGGAGTGTGGGCTGAAGCCAGGGATGTCCCTGCCCAGGAGGGCGTCGCCCGAAGGGCTGGCATTGGGGGACATGGACACGGCGGTCTTGACCTCCGGGAAGGCTCCCGAGGCGACGTAGGCCAGGTTGCCGCCCACGCTGGCGCCCACCACGCCGATGGCCTCGGCGTCCACTTCGCTCCGCGTCTTCAGGTACTCGATAGCCGCGGCGACGTCTAAGAGCATGTCGTCCAGGTCTGTCAGTTCGTACTCCTCCTCGGAGCCGTCGCGGAGGATGACGGTGCTCTCGCCGAAGCCGTGCAGGTCTGGTGTCAGGACAGCGTAGCCCCACTGGAGGATGTCCGGGATGAGCTCCGCCCACTGGGCGCGGCTGCCGTTGAGCTGGTGCAGGAGGAGGACGGCGGGAGCCGGTTCCCCCTCCAGAGGAGCGTAGAAGTCCGCCACGATGCGCAGCCCGTCCTCCGCCTGGTAGGTAACCCGCTCCGGCGCAGCCGGGCCCGATGGAGTGGCAGCGGGCCCTCCTCCGTCCCCGCAGGCGGCCGCGGCCAGCGCCAGCAGCAGCGTGAAGGCCAGGACAAGCGGCGTACGGCAGCGAGACGTTCTCCCCTTTGCCAAGGGCGCATACCTCCCGCTAGGCGTGGGCCATCTCACCCGCAGCAACCGTTCGCGGACCGCGTCCTCCTTGGAAGAGAGAGCCAGTGCCCGCCCGTGCCTGTCGGGTCGACCTACTCGTCGTCTTTCGGCTTGATCTCCTCGGCTTCCGGCTCGGCGTCCGTTTCTCCCTCGTTGAGGGTCTCGGCCTCGCCGGACTCCTCCCCCTTCTCCTCTGCCTCTTTTTTCAGCTCCGCTTGCTCTTCGGTGCCCTCGGTCAGGCTCGTCATCTCCTCGGCCAGCCCGGCGGGGGTGGGGCGCTGGCCATCGCCGGCCAGCGCGGGGGGCAGACGGAGCTCGATCAGCTTGGGGAGCTCCTCCATCACGATGGGGGCACGGGCCGGGATGAGCTTGCCGATGATGACGTTCTCCTTGAGGCCCAGGAGGTGGTCGACGGCGCCGCTGACGGCGGCCTCGGTGAGGACGCGGGCGGTCTCCTGGAAGGAGGCGGCGGCCAGGAAGCTCTCCGTGCTGAGGGAGGCCTTGGTGACGCCGAGGAGCACGGGCTGGGCGGTGGCGGGCTCGCCGCCTTCCGCCAGCACTTTGGCGTTGACGGTCCCGAACCGGAAGCGGTCCACCAGCTCGCCCGGCAGGAGTTCGGTGTCGCCAGGAGAGTCGACGCGGACGCGGCGAAGCATCTGCCGCACGATGACCTCGATGTGCTTATCGTTGATGGTGACGCCCTGGGAGCGGTAGACCTTCTGGACCTCCTCTACCAGGTACATCTGGACCGCCTCCGGCCCCTGGATACGGAGGGTGTCCTGGGGGTTGAGCGGGCCGTCTGTGAGGGCCTGGCCGGCGTGGATCTGGTCGCCCTCATGGACCCGGAGGCGAGCGGTGGCCGGCACCGAGTATTCGCGCTCGTCCCGCTCCTCGAAGGTGATGGAGAGGGCCTTGGCCTTCCCCCTGCCGGTGATGGAGACCTTGCCGCCGGTGCGGGCCAGGATCTCGCCCGGGACCACCAGCGCCTGCTTCTCGCCCTTCTTGGCCTTCGGTTTCGGCTGTTGGGCCAGGGCGGCCCCCTGCTGTACGCCCTCGCCGTTCTTGACCAGCAGTTTGGCGCCTTCTGGCAGGGCGTAGTCGTCGCGGTAGAGCTCGGCGCTCACGACCTTGATGCGGCGGGTGTCCCCCTCGCGGGTGATCTCCACCAGGCCGTCCATCTCGGAGGTGAGGGCGGCTCCCTTGGGCACACGGGCCTCGAACAGCTCCTCCACGCGGGGGAGGCCGGAGGTAATGTCGATGCCGGCCACGCCGCCGGTGTGGAAGGTGCGCATGGTGAGCTGGGTGCCTGGTTCGCCGATGCTCTGGGCGGCGATGATCCCCACCGCCTCCCCCTCCTGCACCAGCCTGCTGCGGGCCAGGTCGCGGCCGTAGCAGAGGGAGCAGATGCCGCGATGGCACTGGCAGGTCAGGGGGGAGCGCACGTAGACGCGGTTGATGCCCGCCTCGACGATGCGGTCGGCGGTCTCCTCAGTGATCTCCTGGCCTCGCTCGATGATGACCTCGCCGGTCTCGGGATGGGCGATGTCGGCGGCGGCCAAGCGGCCGACGATGCGCTCCTGGAGGGATTCGAACAGCCCCTTCTCCGCGGGCTCGCCGATCCAGATGCCGGCGGTGGTGCCGCAGTCCTGGGCCAGGATGATGACATCCTGGGAGACGTCGATGAGACGCCGGGTGAGGTAGCCGCTGTCGGCGGTGCGCAGGGCGGTGTCGGCCAGCCCCTTGCGGGCGCCGTGGGTGGAGATGAAGTACTCCATCACGGTGAGCCCCTCCCGGAAGGAGGAGCGGATGGGCAGGTCTATGATGCGGCCGGCGGGGTCGCTCATGAGGCCGCGCATCCCTGCCATCTGGGCGATCTGGCTGATGTTACCCTTGGCGCCGCTGATCGCCATCAGGTAGACGCTGCCGTACTCCCGAAGGCTGTCCCGAATGACAACCTGCATCCTGTCGGTAGTGTCGCGCCAGATGGACACCGCCTGGCTGTAGCGCTCCTCCTCGGTTATGAGGCCCAGGTTGTACTGCTCCGCGATCTCGGCGATGCTGCGGTCGGCGGCCGCCAGGAGCTCGTCTTTCTCCTCCGGCACCTTGAGGTCGTTCATGGCGATGCTGATGCCGGATTTGGTGGCGTACTGGAAGCCCACGTTCTTCATGCGGTCAACCATCTCGGCGGCGCGGTCGTTGTCCAGTTTGCGGGAGCCATCAGAGACCAGGTCTTTGATGGACTTCTTGTCCATCAGCTGGTTGCGGAAGCCCAGCTCCTCCGGGAGAACTTCATTGAAGATGATGCGTCCCACGCTGGTCTCGATGAACTGGCCGCTGGTTCTGGCATCGCGCACGCGGATGCGGGCGCGGAGGTCGAGGTGGCCCATGTCGTGGGCCATCTTGGCTTCGTCGAAGCTGCCGTAGATCCCCTGGGTGGGGGTGCCGTTGCTGCTGGGCTTGAACTCCCCCTTGGCGCCCTCCTTGATGTCGGTGAGGTAGTAGCAGCCGAGGACGATGTCCAGGGTCGGTGCCACCACCGGCTCCCCGTTGGAAGGGAGGAGGAGGTTCTGGGTGGAGAGCATCACCTGGCGGGCCTCGGCCACGGCGGCGCGGGAGAGGGGTATGTGCACCGCCATCTGGTCGCCGTCGAAGTCAGCGTTGAAGGCGGTGCAGACTAGGGGGTGGATCTGGATGGCGCTGCCCTCGATGAGGATCGGCTCGAAGGCCTGGATCCCCAGCCGGTGCAGGGTGGGCGCGCGGTTGAGGAGCACCGGGCGATCCTTGACGATGTCGTCCAGGATGTCCCACACCTCCGGTCGGGCCCGCTCCACGATGCGCTTGGCGGACTTGATGTTGTGGGCCAGATCGCGGGCCACCAGGGCATGCATGACGAAGGGCTTGAACAGCTCTAGGGCCATCCGCTTGGGGAGGCCGCACTGGTGCAGACCCAGCTCCGGCCCCACCACGATGACGGAGCGGCCGGAGTAGTCCACCCGCTTGCCCAGGAGGTTCTGGCGGAACCGGCCCTGCTTGCCTTTGAGCATGTCCGAAAGGGATTTCAGTTTGTGGTTGCCGGCGGTAGACACGGCGCGGCCGCGGCGGCCATTATCGATGAGGGAGTCCACCGCCTCCTGGAGCATGCGCTTCTCGTTTCGGATGATGATCTCCGGGGCGCCCAGCTCCAGCAGCCGCTTCAGGCGGTTGTTGCGGTTGATGACGCGGCGGTAGAGGTCGTTGAGGTCGCTGGTAGCGAAGCGGCCGCCGTCTAACTGGACCATGGGCCGCAGGTCCGGCGGGAGCACGGGGAGGATGCCGAAGATCATCCATTCCGGCTTGTTGCCGCTCTTGCGGAAGGCCTCCACAACCCGCAGGCGCTTGGTGGCCTTCTTGCGGCGCTGACCGCTGAAGTTCTGGATCTCTCCCCGCAGCTTCACGGCCAGCGCCTCCAGGTCCAGGCGGCGGAGGATGTTCAGCACCGCCTCGGCGCCCATGCCGGCGGTGAGCAGGTTGGGGTAGCGCCCAGATAGCTCCCTCAGCTTCTGTTCCGTGAGCAGGGTGCACTGGTCGTCACGGACGGGGTCCTTGATGTCCGACACGTCTTCCAGGAGCTCCTGAAGCTGGGCCTGGGCGGACTCCCGCTCCTCCATCACCGCCCTGCGCAGAGGCTCCAGTTCGGCCGTCGCCGCTTCCCGGCGCTGGCTGATCTTCGCGGTCAGGGCGCGTTCCACCTCGATCCGCTTCCGGTTCCTCTCCTTCTCCAGGGCCTTGAGGCGCTTCTGGAGCTGGGACTGGAGGCGCTTGGAGGCGTTCTTGGGCACGGGCTGGTGCCGCTCCGCTATGACGAAGTCGGCGTCCCCAGACGGGCCCGTACTGGCCAGGGCCAGCTTCTTGGTGGAAGGCTGGTCTCCCATCCTGGTGATGTCCTGCTCCAGGGCTTCCGCCTTCTGGCGCAGGGACTCCGCCTTCTTGTTGAACTCGGCCTCAACGGCCGCCAGATTCTCCTCCCGCTGGGCCTCCAGCCGCGCTGTCTCTTCGGCGGCTGCGGCCTCGATGGCGGTGATGCGCTCTCCGTACTCCTCTTCCTTTTCGGTGGCGACTCGGTCCATCTCCTGGCGCAGCTCCTCCAGCGCCTTCTGACGGACCTCCTCGTTGACGGAGGTAGCTAGGAAATGGGCGAAGTAGAGGACCCGCTCCAGGCTGCGGGGCGAGATGTCCAGCAGGAGGCCGATGCGGCTGGGCGTCCCCTTCACGAACCAGATGTGGGCCACCGGCGAGGCCAGCGCGACGTGGCCCATGCGCTCGCGGCGCACCTTGCTGCGGGTCACCTCCACGCCGCACTTGTCGCAGACGATGCCTTTGTAGCGCACCCGCTTGTACTTGCCGCAGTAGCATTCGAAGTCCTTGGTGGGCCCGAAGATCTTCTCGCAGAACAGGCCGTCCTTCTCCGGCTTCAGGGTGCGGTAGTTGATGGTCTCCGGCTTGCTGATCTCGCCATAGGACCAAGAGCGGATCTGCTCCGGAGAGGCCAGGGATATGCGCAGTGCGTTGAAGTCAGTAACTTCAAGGGGCAAGGAAATCCTCTCCCTTCTCGAGACCGCTTATGTCGATGCCCAGCTCGGGGATCTCCGCAGCGGAAGTCTCCGCCAGGGTCACCCGTTCCTCTTCCTCGTTAAGCACCTCTACCGCCAGGCCCAGGCTCTGGAGCTCCTTGACCAGCACCTTGAACGACTCCGGGACGCCCGGCTCCTGGATGTCCTCGCCTTTGACGATGGCCTCGTAGGCCTTGACCCGCCCCACCACGTCGTCCGATTTAACGGTGAGTAGCTCCTGGAGGACATGGGCGGCGCCGTAGGCCTCCAGGGCCCACACCTCCATCTCCCCGAAGCGCTGGCCGCCGAACTGGGCCTTGCCGCCCAGGGGCTGCTGGGTGATGAGGGAGTAGGGACCGGTGGAGCGGGCGTGTATCTTGTCTTCCACCAGGTGCACCAGCTTCATCATGTAGATGTAGCCCACGGTCACCGGCTGGTCGAACGACTCCCCCGTGCGGCCATCGATGAGCACCTGCTTGCCGTAGATGGGTGCGGCCAGGCCCTTATTGACGAGTAGCTTCTCTGCCCGCATCTTCAGGTTATGCATGGGTTTGCCACGGATCCTTTTTTCTCCCTGCTGCTCCAGCCACAGTTCCAGGGCGGGGCGCGTGGCCTCGCCTACCTGGCTCTCGTCAAAGACCACCGCCGGGTCGTAGCGCTTGTTCCGCAGCCAGGCCGCAACCTTTTCGGCGTCCACGTTCTCGCCGATGCTGTTGGGTTCGGCGCCGTTGGGTCCGGGAAGGATGGCGTCTGCCTGTTCGCACAGCCATGTCCGGCAGAGGGCGTCCTCGATGGTGCCGGGGTTGCCGCCGTCGAACACGGGGGAGATGGCCCGAAAGCCCAGGCGGCGGGCGGCCCAGCCCAGGTGGGTCTCCAGCACCTGGCCGATGTTCATACGGCTGGGCACGCCGATGGGGTTGAGGATGATGTCCACGGGTGTGCCGTCGGCCAGGTGAGGCATGTCCTCCACGGGCAGGATGCGGGCGATGACGCCCTTGTTGCCGTGGCGGCCCGCAATCTTGTCGCCCTCCGCTACCTTACGGCGCTGGGCGATGGCGATCCTGATCATGGCCAGCACCCCGGGCGGCAGTTCATCGGTTATCTGGGCGTAGGGGGGCCAGCGGCACTGGTGGTTGGCCTGGCCGTGGTGGGCACTGCCGGCCTCGTTGTCCGGGCGGGCGAAGAAGTGGGAGTCGATGACCTTGCCGCGCTCGCCGTGGGGCACGCGGAGGGAGCTGTCCTTCACCTCGCGGGCCTTCTCGCCGAAGATGGCGCGCAGGAGCTTCTCCTCGGCGGTGAGCTCCGTCTCACCTTTGGGGGTGATCTTGCCCACCAGGATATCGCCGGAGCGCACCTCGGCGCCAACGCGTATGATGCCGTACTCGTCCAGGTCGCTGAGGCTCTCCTCGCCCACGTTGGGGATGTCACGGGTGACCTCCTCGGGCCCCAGCTTGGTGTCCCGGGCCTCCACCTCGTGCTTCTCCATGTGGATAGAGGTGAACTTGTCGCGGGCCACCGCTTCGGAGATGATGATGGCATCCTCGAAGTTGTAGCCCTCCCAGCTCATGAAGGCGCAGAGGAGGGTCTGGCCCAGGGCCAGCTCGCCGGAGTCGGTGGAGGAGCTGTCGGCCAGGGTCTCCCCTGTGGACACCCGCTGGCCGTGGCGCACGATGGCCCTCTGGTTGATGCAGGTGCCCTGGTTAGAGCGGAGAAACTTCTGTAGGGGGTAGGTCTTGTCGACCCCCGTATCGTAGTGGACGGTGATGCCGATGCCAGTGACGCTGGTGACCAGGCCGTCGCCCTCGGCGAAGATCACCTGGCCGGAGTCCGCGGCGGTCTGCTGCTCCATGCCGGTGCTCACCAGCGGCACCTCCGGCTTCACCAGCGGTACCGCCTGGCGTTGCATGTTGGCGCCCATCAGGGCCCGGTTGGCGTCATCGTGCTCCAGGAAGGGGATGAGGGACGCGGCCACGGAGACGATCTGCTTGGGCGATAGGTCCACGTAATCCACCTGGTCCCTGGAGGCCATGGTGAAGCTGCCGCTGGCCCGTGCCTCCACGCGCTCCGCCAGGAAGTGGCCGTGCTCATCCAGCGGAGAGTTGGCCTGGGCCACCACGTAGTTCTCCTCCTCATCGGCGGACAGGTAGACGACCTCGGAGGAGACGAAGGGAATGACCTTCACTGGGGCCTTCTGGAAGCGGGCCAGCCGCTTGACGACCTCCGGGGTTATGGTGGTACCCGCGGGGAACAGGACCTTACCGGAAGAGTCGTGGAAGTCCTCGTTGAGGATGCGGTCGATGAGTTCCGGGGAGTTAGTGGGCAGCTCCCGGACGACCTTGCGGTAGGGGGTCTCAATGAAGCCGAACTCGTTGACCCAGCCGAAGGTGGCCAGGCTTCCGATGAGGCCGATGTTGGGGCCTTCGGGGGTCTCGATGGGGCAGATGCGGCCGTAGTGGCTGAAGTGGACGTCGCGGACGTCGAAGCCGGCGCGGTCGCGGGAGAGGCCGCCGGGGCCCAGGGCCGACAGGCGCCGCTTATGGGTGAGTTCGGCCAGGGGGTTGGTCTGGTCCATGAACTGGGAGAGCTGAGAGCCGCCGAAGAACTCTTTGATGGAGGCCACCACCGGCCGGATGTTGATGAGCTGGCTGGGCGCTATTTCGTGAGGGTCGGTGATGGTCATGCGCTCGCGGATGACCCTCTCCATGCGCAGGAGGCCGATGCGGAACTGGTTCTGGATGAGCTCCCCCACGGTGCGCACGCGGCGGTTGCCCAGGTGGTCGATGTCGTCCGGCCTGCCGAAGCCGTTGTTGAGACGGATGATCTCCCGCACGATGGCGATGAGGTCTTGAGGTACCAGGATCCGCTCCTTGATGGAGAAGTCATGGGCCAGGCGCTTGTTCATCTTGTAGCGCCCCACCTTGCCCAGGTCGTAGCGGCGGGGGTTGAAGAAGAGAGAGATGGTGAGCCCGCGGGCGTTCTCGATGGTGGGCGGGTCGCCAGGGCGCAGCCGTCGGTAGAACTCCAGCAGCGCCTCTCCCTTGTTCTCGCAGGAGGGGTCCCGCTCCAGGGTGGACTGGATGTACTGGTGCTCCGGGTTGTTGTCCGCGCCCTTGAACATCGCCAGTATGCGTTCGTTGGTGCCCAGGCTGCGTAGCAGCTCCTGGCGGAGGGTCTCCGCCTCCCGTTCCGTCTTCGCCTTTTCGATTTTCTTCTGGAGCTCACGCAGGGCGGCGCGACTAGGGTGATCGCGCAGGAGGTCGGGCTCGTCGATGGCGCGCAACAGGGTGGTGATGGGTATCTTGCGCTTGCGGTCCACCTTGACGGATATGACGTTCTTGTTGGACGTCTCGAACTCCAGCCAGGCGCCGCGGTTGGGGATCAGTTTGGCGTAGCAGAGGTCGCGGCCGCTGGTGTTGTCCCGCTCCAGGGTCAGGTAGACGCCCGGGGAGCGGACCAACTGGGAGACGACGACGCGCTCGGCGCCGTTGATGACGAATGTGCCCTGATCCGTCATGAGCGGGAAGTCGCCCATGAATATCTCCTGCTCTTTGACCTCGCCGGTCTCCTTGACGAGGAGCTGGACGATGACCCGCAGGGGGGCGGCGTAGGTGACGTCCCGCTCCCGGCACTCCTCCTCGCTGTACTTGGGCTTCCCAAAGCTGTAGTCAGTGAACCGCATCTCCAGGCGGTTGCCGGTGAAGTCCTGGATGGGCGAGATTTCGTCCAGCAGATCCCGCAGCCCTTCGGTCTTGAAGACCCGGTGGGAGTCCAGTTGGATGCGGATGAGGTTGGGCAGGGCGATGGCGTCCTGGATGCGTGAGTAAGACTTGCGTAGCGAGGGCATGTGGAACTCGCCCTGGAAGGAATCCCTGGCTATGACCATGCGTGACTACTCCTCAAGAGGGGACTAGGTGGCCTCTCGACTAATAGGAGAAACGGACGACGCCTATCGGCGAAGATCAAATGGGGATACAAATGATGGGGGACACAGACCGGCCATCAATCTTTCAGTTTAACAGCGCTTCTGGCAGATGTCAACAATACCCGGCACGTGGCCTCTACCGTCCTCAGTCGGCGGCGCTGACGTCAGCGCTGGCGGGCAGCCGCTGGCTGGATGGGGCCTGGCCACGCATGACCGCGGCCACGCCGGCGATGATCAGCGCGCAGCCCAGGACTGTGTTCACACCTATCGATTCGTCCAGGACGGCCCATCCCAGGAACAGGCCCACGATTGGGATGATGTAGGTGACCAGGGAGCTGCGCACGCTCCCCACGTTGTCCACCAGCCACAGGTAGGCTATGATGGCGATCCCGGTCCCCAATACGCCGAGGGCCAGGAGGGAGAGCCAGGCCTCCGCGCTCAGCGAGTAGTCCGGCGTGCCCCGCACCCCCAGCATGATCGGCAGCGCGAGCACCGTCCCCAGCATCAGCTGGCCGCCGGAGAGCCCCAGGGGGTGCTCCTGCTTGAGCAGGCTACGGGCGTAGACGGCGGCGGCGCCGTAGCAGACGGCGGCGCCCACCACCGCCAACTGGCCTAGCACGCTGGAATCGCTGAAGTCGTAGATTTCGCCGCCGGTGAGGACGGCCACTCCCAGGAAGCCCACTACCAGGCCGGCACCGCGCACCGGCGTGAGCTGTTCCTCTATCAGGAACATGGCGGCGAACAGCGTCGTGAACAGGGGCATGGTGGAGTTCAGGACGGAGGCGGTGCCGCTGGCAATGTGCTGCTCCGCCCAGGCGATCAAGGTGAACGGGACCACGATGCCGACCAGCGCCCACGCCGCTACTTTGACCCAAAGGGAGAGTCGCCAGCGCAGGGACGTCTTTCGTATCGCCATCACGGCGCCAACGGCCAGCGCGCCGAAGAACATACGTCCCTCCGCCACCTCTAGGGGCGACGTCTCCTCCACGATCACCTTGATGAAGAGGAAGGACGTGCCCCAGGTGGCGCCCAGCGCCAGCAGGGTAAGCAATGCCTTGGGACTCACTTTGGAGGTAGGGCCAAAGACGGCTAGGACGTGACCAGTAAAGTCAGATGCCTTCATGCTTACGGTATCTGAGCCGCTCGCTTGGGTCAATACGGCTGGCTGAGCGGTTTGTCAGGGGCGATCCCTGTGCTATATTGATACGGGCTGTGGAGATGCTAGGCGCCCATCCGTGATAGAGACACCTCTGTACCAAGAACTCAAGGTCTTCACGGGCAACGCCCATCCGGCGCTGGCCGGCGATATCTGCGAGTACCTGGAAAAGCCCCAGGGCCAGTGCGAGGTGTTCGAGTTCAGCAACGAGAATATCTTCGTCCGGTTCCTGGAGAACATCCGCGCCCGTGACGTGTTCCTGGTCCAGCCCATCGCCTCGCCGGTGAACACGCGGCTGATGGAGCTGTTCATCATGATCGACGCCGCCAAGCGGGCCTCGGCCGGGCGCATCACCGCGGTGGTCCCCTACTACTCCTACGGCCGCAGCGATAAGAAAGACCAGCCGCGGGTGCCCATAACCGCCCGCCTCGTCGCCAACTTCATCGAGACGGCGGGGGCGGACCGCCTGCTCACCATCGACCTCCACGCCGGCCAGGTGCAGGGCTTCTTCAACATCCCCGTGGACGAGCTGACCGCCCTCTCCCTGCTGGCCCACTACTTCCACGACAAGAAGCTGGGAGACCTGACGGTGGTGGCCACCGACGTGGGGGACGCCAGGCGGGCGCGGAACATGGCTGACCGGCTCGGCGCGCCCATCGCCATCGTCGAGAAGCGGCGCATCGGCAACCGGGAGAAGGTGGAGGCGGTGAACATCATCGGCGATGTGGAGGGCGCCCGCGCCCTCATCGTCGACGATGAGGTGGATACGGCGGCCACCCTGGTGGCCACGGCGGAGATTGTCCTCCGCAACGGGGCCAAGGAGGTCTACGCCAGCGCCACCCATCCCATCCTCTCAGGACCGGCCGTCCAGCGCATTGAGGAATCGTCCATCAAGGAGCTGGTGGTTACGGACACCATCCCCCTTACCCCGGAGAAGCGGCTGCCAAAGATCACGATGCTCTCCGTGGCCCCCCTCCTGGGTGAGGCGATCCGGCGCATCCACACCGGTCGGTCCGTGGGCGCCCTGTTCGACGAGTACTAGGCTTTCCGCCTTTCTGCTATCATTGAATCGGTGCCCCAGGCGGGCGTCGCTATTTGCAGAGCACCGGAAGGCGTGTATGTAGAAGATGGTCGTAGGCGCGATCAAGAGGGTCCTGGGCGGCGACTACAACGAGAAGGAGCTGCGCAAGCTCCGGCCGCTGGTCCAGCGGGTGAACGAGCTGGCTGGCGAGGTGGCCGCCCTCTCCGACGCCGAGCTGCGGGCCAAGACCGATGAGTTCCTCTCCCGCCTGAGCGCGGGGGAGACGCTGGAGGATATTCTTCCGGAGGCGTTCGCCGTTGTGCGGAAGGTCTCCGAAAGGCGCATCGGCCTGCGCCACTTCGATGTGCAGGTGCTGGGCGGCGTCGTCCTCCACCAGGGCAAGATCGCCGAGATGAAGACCGGTGAGGGCAAGACTCTGGCGGCCACCCTGCCCGTCTACCTCAACGCGTTGGAGGGCAAGGGCGCGCATCTGGTCACGGTGAACGACTACCTGGCCAAGCGGGACACGCAGTGGATGGGGCCCATCTACCACTCCCTGGGCCTCAGCGTCGGCGTCCTACAACACGACGCCGCCTACCTGTTCGACCCCTCCGCCAACCTGGACAACCCCAGCCTGCGCTATCTGGTTCCCGTTCCCCGCCGGGATGCCTACCGGGCGAACATCACCTACGGCACCAACAACGAGTTCGGGTTCGATTACCTCCGCGACAACATGGTGGTGGGCCTCTCCCAGACCGCCCAGCGGCCGGACACCCCCCACCACTACGCCATAGTGGACGAGGTGGACAACATCCTCGTCGACGAGGCGCGCACCCCCCTGATCATCAGCGGCCCGGCGGAGGAGACGGAGGAGATATACCGCACCTTCGCCCGCCTGGTCCCGCGGCTCTCCCCGGAGACGGACTACGTGGTGGACGTCAAACACCGCACCGCCTCCCTCACCGATGATGGCGCCTCCAAGGTGGAAAGGGCGCTGGGCATCCGCAACATCTACGATTCGGACAACTTCCGCCTCACCCGCTTCCTGGACGCGGCCCTGCGCGCTCACGTCCTCTATCAGCATGACCACCACTATGTGGTCAAGGACGGCGAGGTGATCATCGTCGATGAGTTCACCGGGCGCCTCATGTACGGGCGCCGCTGGTCGGACGGCCTGCACCAGGCGGTGGAAGCCAAGGAGGGCGTGCGCATCCAGCGGGAGAGCATAACCTACGCCACCATCACCATCCAGAACTACTTCCGCCTGTACGACAAGCTGGCCGGCATGACCGGCACCGCCTGGACGGAGCGGGAGGAGTTCCACACCATCTACGGCCTCGACGTGCTCATGGTCCCCACCGACCGCCCCATGATCCGCGATGACGACCCTGACATCATCTACCGGATGGAGAACGGCAAATACCTGGCGGCGGTGGGGGAGATCGAGCAGATGCATGCCCAGGGACGGCCGGTGCTCGTGGGCACCGTCTCCATCGAGAACTCGGAGCGGCTGGCGGACCTCCTCAAGCGCCGCTCCACCTGCGAGCTGGAGGAGTGCGGCGGGTACCACCCGGTCTGTCCCCTCAAGGAATGCCAGGTGCTCAACGCCAAGCACCACGAGCGTGAGGCGGTCATCATCGCCCAGGCCGGCCGCTACGGCGCCGTCACCATCGCTACCAACATGGCGGGTCGCGGCACCGACATCGTCCTCGGCGGCAACCCGGAGCTGCTGGCGGAGGAGGTGGCCCGCAAGCGCGGCGTGGACCTGGTGACGGCGGAGCCAGAGGCGGCGCAGGAGATTAGGCGACAGGCGCGGGAGCTGTGGCAGGAGCACCACGACAAGGTAGTGGCCGCGGGCGGCCTGCACATCATGGGCACGGAGCGGCACGAGGCTAGACGCATCGATAACCAGCTCCGCGGCCGCTCCGGGCGCCAGGGCGACCCCGGCAGCTCCCGCTTCTTTGTCTCGTTCGACGACGACGTGATGCGCCGGTTCTCGCCGGAGTGGGTGCCCAACCTCCTGGGCCGCATGGGGATGGACGAGGAGACGCCCCTGGAGAGCGGCATGGTCTCCAAGGCCATCGAGCAGGCCCAGACCAAGGTGGAGGGCTACAACTTTGACATCCGCAAGCACGTCGTCCAGTACGACGACGTGATGAACCGCCACCGCGAGATGATCTACACCGAGCGCGGCAAGATCCTGGAGGGCACCGACATCCGCTCCAACGTGATGGAGATGGTCGAGGCGGAGGTTGCGTACGCGTTCGATGCCTTCGCTCCGGGCGAGCGGCCGGAGGAGTGGGACCTGGGCGGCCTTCTGGGCGAGCTGAAGACCATCGTGCCCCTGCCCCCTCACTTCACCGAGCGCCACTTCTCCCAGATGGAGCGCGAGCAGATGGTGGAGGAGGTGCTGGCCTTCACGCACCAGGCCTACGAAGCCAAAGAGGAGGAGCTGGGCGAAGAGAAGATGCGGACGCTGGAACGGCTGGTGATGCTGGGCACCATCGACCGGCTGTGGGTGTACCATCTGACGGCCCTGGACGAGATGCGCCAGGGCATAGGCCTGAGCGGCTACGGGGGCCGGGACCCGCTGGTGGAGTTCAAACGGGAAGCCCACGACATGTGGGAGCAGCTCGCGGACCATATCCGTCAGAGCGTGGTGCGGCGCATCTTCCACGTCACCTTGGCGCCTCAGGCTGCGGCCGCCGCGCCTCAGCCTCCCCGCGGTCAGATGCGGGAGAGCGGGCCCACTAAGGAGGCGCCGACGCCGGCGCAGGCACGTTCCGCGGCGTCCGGCCAGGCTGTGAAGATCGGCGGCGCAGCCACTGCCACCACGCCCCGCCCCGGCGGGCGCCCGTCGGGCCGCAAGGTGGGCCGCAACGAGCCCTGCCCCTGCGGCAGCGGCCGCAAGTACAAGAAGTGCTGCGGCAGCGGCCAAGTGGCCTAAGGGTGGGCGGCCATGAGCCTAAAGTGGGCCGGTGTCATCCTCTTCAACCGCAAGGGCGAGCTCCTGCTGCTCCTGCGGGATAACATACCCACCATAGGCCACCCCGATCACTGGAATATCGTTGGCGGCGTCATCGAGGAGGGGGAGACGCCGGAGGAGGCTGCCCTCCGCGAGGCGCAGGAAGAGATCGGCGTTCGTCTGGCCGGGGTGTCTCTGTTTCGCCTCTATAGCATCGGCGGGCGGGGCCGCGGCAAGCCCGTCCCCTACTACGTGTACTGGTCTCGCCTGGATAAGGGCTTGGCAGAGCTGACCCTGGGCGAAGGGCAGGCCATGCGATTCTTCCCTCGGGAGGAGCTTTCCACACTGCGCATAGTCCCCCACGAGGTAGGGATTTTGCAGGAGTTCCTGGCTTCACCGTACTATGTATGCAAGGCATCATGACCATGGAACTGCGGGCTGGCAGAGAGATCGATGCGCTGGCGGAGGCCACTGAGATCCTCGCCCTGCTGCGGGAAGCGGTAGAGAGCGGCGAGCGTCATTGGTTCATCGCCGTCCTGGAGGGAGTGGGCCAGTGGCCTCTGGCCGAGGAGGAGGTCAACGGCCGCCGCTATCGCTACCTGGTCGGGGGCGAGGCGTTCGACTGGCTGCTGCTGGTGGAACGGCTGTGTGAGGCCTTGGGCGACCTGATCCCGGAGGACGAGCGCGAGGCGCTTCTGATGGACGGCCGCTTCCCCACTGAGGTGTCCGAGGAGACGTTCCGTCGGCTGTTGGGGACCGCCAAGTACCGCGCCCACCTCAACTTCCGGTACGGCGTCCAGGTGGAGGAGGCGCTGCAACTCAGCGTGGCCCAGGAGGTGCAGAAGGAGCGGCTGTGCCGGGTGTGGGAGAACGGACACATCGATGACGATGTTTGTAGCCGCATCTACGGCACCACTCGCCGTGAGCTGTTCGCCAGGTTCCAGCGGGAGCACGGGCTATCGGGCGATAGCATCTCCCTGGGCGACCTG
>Ga0209979_1000932_pt1 | contig 34971 bp, 25 predicted proteins | sample AnhtaG_FD_183114 | JGI IMG/M metagenome (GOLD analysis project Ga0209979, IMG submission 183114) | Deep subsurface microbial communities from Anholt, Denmark to uncover new lineages of life (NeLLi) - Anholt_01485 metaG (SPAdes) (version 2) | ecosystem: Environmental > Aquatic > Marine > Oceanic... | reverse complement strand
CAAGGAGTACAACAAAAACTACTTGCATTCGGCGCTGGGATATCGTTCGCCGAATCAGGCCGAAGAAACCTATAACCTCAGCTGCAGGACTCTCTTAGAAACGGCTTGACTAATGGGGAGCAGTACATTATGTGTGGCTTTGAGGCATATTTTAGTATACTTTTTCCCTAATCGTTGGAGGAAACATGCGTAGGGTTTTTTGTTGTGTGCCGTTTGTTGTAACGGTGCTGTGCGTTGTTTTTTTCTCTCAGCCGCTTTTGGCGGATGACATCCCATTCAAGATCAGTGACTATATCCCTGAAAAGCTTGTCGATTTTCAGTGGTACTTCAAAGGAGGTCTTCAGCTATCTGGTAATGACGCCACGAGGAGAAATGGCGTCGCTGATAGTTTGCGGCGGTATTACGAGGACCGGGATAACAGCTGGAATCGACAGGACCTCAATCTAAGTACCAGCTTGAGATACCGGTACGAAACCGTCCAGGAGTTTCTTACAACCGACCTGTCCCTGTACACGCGATACTACAGAAGCACTATGGACTACAACAGTACCGAATTCCGATCATTCGGTAGGGAAGAAGTGATCGAAGGGAGTGGATCCACAAGGAGCTTCTCTGTGAATCTGCGTCCTAGTATTGATGCCGGCAAATATGTGTACAAGGACTTCTTTGCGGCGGCAAATGGTTATGTCTCTTTCGCCTATTCCGAAAAACCCACCGATCGAGATAGATTTCACAGCAGATACTATTACTTTGACGGTGAATACTACTCCCTCTCTAAAAGTTATACCACGACTGACCGGCCAACGGATAACAGACAGTGGGCTATTGGACTGGAGGTGCTCCCCGGTTGGGGAAGGGTATATGACGGTGTGTTTGCCTCGACGGCGCTGTACATGATCGAGGAATTACAGAAGAATCAGTTGTTGAAGCGGGTGCCGACGCGCGATGAGATGCTGGAGCTGACAGAGCTTATCTATCAGTATCGCCAGAAGCACGTTATCGACAGCCGAATCCGACGACTGGAAGCGTTGACGGAGATTCTGATCTATTTAAGAGACGTAGGCGTAACTGACGACCTGGGTCCCTATGGCCACCTGGTGATACAAGATGTATGGGATTACTTTCCACGGGAGAACAGCGGCTCTGACATGATAATAGGGCGACGCATGGAGGACATGTACTTTCCTGTCACAATTAGTAGGAGCACAAGCGACAGCCGTAGCTTTGGCACCAGGGTCAGGACCGGCCTAGGTGCAGATTTCAGATACGGTAGCTTGCAGCAGACAGACCTCCGCAACACAGAAAGCACGTACACACGGTATCATAAGGACAGCGTAGGCATCGTTGATACCTCGTCCAGTTACACGACGTGGCACAGCTACTATCATGGAAAGAATACTTCAGGCAATGTGTATCTCACCGGGCTGGTTGAACATCACGTTCCTGTCTCACGCAAATGGCAGGTGGACCTGAGCACTCAAGCGCGATACTATATCTACGCGGATCATGACTATAGCCTTTTCACTGCATATTACCGCGACAACAGATCCAGTGAGAGAATGATCACTGAAGATTGGGAATATGATGATCACTACAGCTTAGGCTTTTGGGCGTCTGCTCTGTATATTGTAGATTCACGAACATCACTTAATGTGCAAGCATTGTATAATTATGAGCAGGTTGAATATGAAGTTACGCGCCGGCAACTCGTTTACAACAGCAGCCTGACGGGAGGAAAATACTCCTATCATTCAAAGTATTGGCAGTTTGTGCTCAGTGGAGGATTGATCTACCGTATATCAATTCCGACCACACTTAATATCAACGCAAATTACTACCGAGGGTCCAATGAGACGGAACGCGATTTTGACAGCTACGATTACGCCGACGATTCGTATGAGTTGTCGGTTTCGTTGTCACACTATTTGTTCTAACCCATACCGAAAAATTCGGGAATGCCATTGAACGGACGTTATTAGCAACGCGGCAATCTCTACCCCTTCGATCTATCTGCAGAAGATATTGCTTCATTTCGCTCCGAAAGACATAGATGCGGGTTTTTCCGGCACCCTACGAAGTCAATCAGATTCCCGGGAGATGGAAGCAGACCACCTTCGGTTCCGTCATCTCCTGCAGTGAGAACTTCAGCCCTTCCCGGCCGAGACCGGAGTATTTAACGCCGCCGAAAGGCATCGAGTCGAGGCGGTAATCCGTGGAATCGTTGATCATCACGCCGCCGCAGTCAAGTTCATAGGCAGCCTTGAAGGCAACGTCGATGTTGCTTGTAAAGATAGCCGCCAGAAGACCGTAGGGAAGTGAATTGGCCTGTCTAATTGCCTCGTCGAGATCGTCAACGGGGTACAGATTTACCGTCGGGCCGAACACTTCCTCATAATGAATCGTAACATTGGACGGCACCTTTTCCAATACTGTGGGTTCAAACAAAGCGCCCTCTCTCTTGCCGCCGGTGAGGACAGCGGCGCCTTTCTCGACCGCTTCCTTGACCCACTTCTCCACTCGTTTGGCTTCCGTCTCGGTGATCATCGGCCCCATGTCGGTCTCTTCTTTGAGCTTGTCGCCGATCTTGTACAGCTTCGTCCGCTTGACAAACTTAGTCTTGAACTCATCATAGATGTCGCGGTGAACCAGCAGCCGCTGTACACCAATACAGTTTTGCCCCGCCGCCCAGAAAGCGCCGGAGACGCACGACTCCACCGCCAGCTCAAGGTCGGCGTCTTTCCAGACGATTACCGGTGAGTCGGAACCGAGTTCCATGCCGATCTTTTTGATTCCCGCAATAGAGGCAATATGCTTGCCCGCTTCCACCCCACCGGTGAACGAGATCATTCGCACCCGCTCATCCGATACCAGCGGGTCGCCAATCTCAGAGCCGTAACCGGTGATGATTTGAATCGCCATCGGCGGCAGCCCCGCCTCAAGCAAAGCCTCTACCAGTTTTATCGCAGACAGCGGGGTGACTGTCGCCGGTTTTAGAATGACGGAATTACCGGCGGCAATGGCCGGTCCCAGTTTGTGAGCCACCAGGTTCAACGGGTCGTTAAAGGGGGTGATCGCCAGCACTACGCCTATAGGAAAACGATAGTAGTAGCCACGCCGCTTTTCACCGCCGGGAAAAGAATCAAAGGGAATCGTTTCACCCAAAATCCGTTTGGCCTCTTCAGCCGAACAGGTCAGCGTATTGACACAGCGTGACGCTTCTTTCCTGGCTTCGTTGATCGTCTTCGAGCCTTCCCTGGCGATCACGGTAGCATAGTCTTCAAGGTTGTCCGAGATTATTCCTGCGGCCTTGTATAGAATCTGCGCTCTGTCATAGACGGTCATCCTCTTGGTGACCTCAAAGCCTTTGGCGGCGGCCACAAGAGCAATCTCTACATCTGCCTTTGTTCCCCTGGGAACCGTGTCAATGACGGAATTGTCAAAAGGGTCAAGCACGTCTATTTTTTCATCGCGGTCGACCCACCGACCGTCAAGCAGCATCTTCATCGTTTTCCTCCAGCGTGAATAATATCAACCAGGGTACTGTAACCGGTTTCAGTTCGTCCGGCGCCCGGCCCGACGATTGTGACGTCGCCAAGAGCGTCCGTCGAGATTGTGACGGCGTTAGTCGCCCCCATGATTGCGGCCAAAGGATGCGTCATGTCCACTTCTTCGGGTGACACGCTTCCCTTGACCTGGTCGCCTTCGCGCCAGACCCTGCCGATCAGCTTGAAGCGTTTGCCGCGCGATTTCGCTTCGGCGATGGCATCGACGGTAATGTCGGTAATCCCCTTGCAGGGGAAATCATTCGGCTTGCACCTGGCACCAAACACGGCGTTGGCCAGAATAGTCACTTTTGCCAGAGCATCCCAGCCCAGGACATCGGCGTCAGGGACAGCTTCCGCATAACCAAGTTCCTGTGCCTTTTTGAGAACATTCTCATAGGCGTGCCCTTCCTCCATCTGACTAAGAATGTAATTCGTCGTCCCATTGAGGATCCCCTTGATTTCGGAAATAGAGCTACCGGCAAGTGTTTCCCTGATCAAGTTCAGAAGCGGCGTGCCGCTCATCACGGTTCCCTCGAAGAGAAACTTCACGCCCTTGTCTTTGGCAAGCTTGGCCAGCTCATGGAAGTACAACGCCGTCGGACCCTTGTTGGTTGTGGTTACATGCATCCCTTTCTCAAGGGCGGCGCGGATGTGCGAGGTTGCCGGTTCGGCCGTTTTAATGTCGGTATAGGTCACCTCCACCATCATGTCCGCTTCGGCTGCCTTGATCATACTAAGGGCATCGCCTTCATATTTATCGGGTAACCCGGAGATTTTGCCGCCCGATTTTGCCAGCTTGAGGGCCGTATCCAGGTCTATGCCATCGGCGTTGTACACACTTCCCTTGAGCATGTCCGAAATGCCAACGACCTGGGTTTTCAACTCATACTCATCGAGGAACGCTTTCTCTTTCTCGATAAGCAGCTCGGCCAGCCCCTGCCCAACAGTTCCAAAACCGATCAATAGTAAGCGCATTGTTTGCATCCTCCTTTATGGTAGCAGGTGGCATTCCCAAACTTTGTTTGGGGATGATTGATGGTAACTGTCATAGGCACCCCAAAGCACGTGAAGTTCCATTTGAAGAAGAATCCACCCGCTATGCTATTTGGTTTTGTAACGATCAGGTGCATCAAAAACATCTATGACGTTGACTCGTGAGAGAAAGTTGGCTGAGTGCACCGCGCCTTGAGGGATATAATACCAGTCACCTTTTCGATAGACCTTTGTATCTCCGTCAATGGTCAACGACATCTCGCCTTCGATCATTATCCCCCACTGGGCGCAATGCGAATGCGGCGGAATCTCTCCCACAGGTTGGATATCAAAAAAGACGACCTGCTTGTCGCCGCCCGAAAGCAGCCAGCCGCGGACGCCCTCTACTTGGATATCAATCTCCGGCAGGCGCCGGATCATCTCCGGATATACTGTGCCGTCCCACTTTCTGATTTCGTCAGACATACCTTTAACTACGCCTTGTACGCAATTATTGCAAACCTGACTTCATGACCGCGACGCATAATCTCTTTGGCATCCTTGTCACAACGGATGCACTTATGGTAGATCACATCGCCGATAAGCTCTGCCTTTTCATCCCGCTCCTCGTCGGAAAGGAAATACGCCTCCATGGTGTCATAAGGGCGTGACGTTCCGTCACTTTCATACTTGATGGTTATGTCGCAGCCGCCATCGAGCACCTTATGCGCGTTTTCGGTCCAGTCAAAACCTTCCATCCCCAGATCGGGATTGATCCTCAGATGCGCAGCCAACGAAATCTCCGGCAGGCCGGAAGTCTTAAGCTCTCTGGCGCACTGCATAAAGGTTTCCGGGCTGGCCGCGTTGCCGATATTGATTTCATATAAAGGCGTTGTACCATCGTCGCGCAGGTACTCTTTAACGATGTTCATTAACATCCGGAACAGGATCGCATTTTGCGTGGATAGAAGCATCGAGATCTTAAAACTGATGGCCGGAATTTCCCTGCCAAAGTAACATGCAGCCACGATAGTTGACCAGCTTGGATTAAGGAAAAAATTGGCGCCGGTCTCGAGGGATGTTCGCGTTACTCCATCAAGGTAGACCAGGTGATTGTTATCGCCAACTTCGACGCCTCCAAGATTCCCAAAGGGCGTCCCCATGTTCTTGAGTATCAATTGACTCAGCCCCCCACCAATATCACGTCGATCGAATTTGTCACTTGTGACCTTTTCAATCTTAGTAAATCGTTCTTCAGGTAAGGGGATGCCGATTAAATTTGTCGAACAGAATTTGCTGGCCCCCAAGATGTTCTCGGCCATCGCCAGCGTTGCCAGCAAGTCGCCGCTGTAAACGTAATGTTCCGTAAGGGCGACAACCGAAATCATCTCAGTGGGAAAGAGTATGTCCGGCTTTTGGGCAATTCGGCGCAAGCAGTCAAGGGTCACCCGGCTCCCCTGGAAACCGGAAACCTGAGTGGTGCAGACACCCTTTTTGGTAACTTTGATTCCCTCTTTGGATATATAATCCTCAACCTTGGTGAAATCCTTAGTATACTCTTCAGCTTGCTTGAGCATTTCCCCATAACCCTTATCGCCGGCGATCTTTTTTCTGGTCTGGTAATTTCTCATAGCGCTGACCTCGTCGTTTATGGCTTTCGCTCCACCGTAGGCGTTGATCAACGCGTCGATTGCTTTCATGTCTCTGTCGCCTAAAAGATCAAAATGCATCCTTCTTTCCTTCCAGTTTGCAAAAGGGGGGGCCTTTTATTGCCTTTTCGCTACCGCTGTTCCCAGTTGTGACCTCACAGGATTCGGCCATTTCAAGCGGGAAGGTAAGACGAATATGTCAGCTTTTCAAGCGGTTTTTGAGTTACGATTGTGCGTTGTCATAAGATTCTGGACATGGTGAGCTTGGTTCACAAGAGCCTGGGCCACCACAACCGCTTCAGCCCACGGCATCATCTTGTGCCCGGCGGGTCTTCAGACCCGACGGGAAAGCCTCTGTCACGCGGGGCGATCTGGAGATTACCCCGCCACAGAATACGCAAGTTACTTTGTAGGTTATTTAAGGGACGATACATTAGCAGTGGGCACAACATGAGCACTAGCAGGCTATTGAAAAAGTGATGTATCTGTCATTGATAGCGAAGCGTAGCAATCTATGGTCATTATAGAGCTACCACTTAGAGATCGCCACGTCCGGCTTAGGCGGACTCGCAATGACAGCTGAACCGTTTTTCAACGACCTGCTAAAGGATACACTTTTTGTCTTTTTGCACACTCTTGAAAGATATTACCTTACAAGCAACAGAAAACGCTTGACATTTCGATATAAATGTCTTATTATTAATATGTGCTACTAATAGTGACTGCTATCATTTTCATATAAGGTCACCGTATCGTACCAGCGCTATAGGTTTTGACAACTCAAGCGAACCCAAAAAACAGGAGGACTTATGTCAAAACGTAGCGTCACAAAGGGAGAGGCTCCAAGGCATCTTGTGCCCTGGTGCCTGCTGCTCGTTTTCACCTGGCTCATTTGGCCGGGTGCTGTCATGTCCCAGGTGACAGACCAGCCGTCGGTGATGCTTGAGGTTGTGCGGGACGTCGGCTTGGGAGAAGAAACAGAGGTCAGCATCACCTGGGTCAACACTGATTCCACGTTTGAAGTGGGCGGCTTCGATATTCTCTTCGCATACGACACCCTGGCTCTCAGTTTCCTATCAGCCGAACCGGGGCAGTTGCTTGTCGACTGCGACTGGGAGTACTTCACCTATCGATTCGGTCCCGATAGTGGTTGTACCGACTCGACCTGTCCTTCAGCAACTCTCCGAGTAGTGGGAGTAGCCGAGACCAACAACGGCGATGATCACCCGACCTGCTATGCCGACAGTTCCGGCGAACTGGTCAGCCTCCGATTCCTTGTGACCGAGGATCCGACCTGGGAGTGCCAGTGGCTGCCGCTTCGTTCCTTCTGGATTGACTGCGGCGATAACGTGTTTTCCTCGAAGAGCGGGGAATCTCTTTTTGTCTCCAACAATGTTTATGACAATGACTTGAACAATTTTGGCTGGTACGTGCAAATAAACCAGGACTCCCCGTTACCCACCTATTTCGGCGCTCCCGACAGTTGTGTGGGTCCCCTTTCAATTCGCATGATTGACTTCTATAACGGTGGTATTGACATCCAATGCTACGAGTCACTGGACACTCGAGGTGACGTCAATCTGAACGGCCAGCCCTATGAGATCGCCGACTGGGTTGTGTTTTCCTGTTACTTCTACTATGGCCTGGATTGCTTTATCATTGATCCAGATGCCCAGTCTGCTGCCACCGATGTGAATGCGGATGGCGTCGTCTTGACCCTTGATGACTTTGTCTACCTCTGGCGGATTATCATTGGCGATGCGGTTCCTTTCCCCAGGCTGTCGGTCGACACCGCTGTGTTCACCCAGGATCCCGAAACAAAGACCGTAAGCATTGCCTACCCTGACAGCCTCACAGCCGTATATCTGATTTTCAGGGGGAATATCGTTGCCACAAGTCTGGTCGACAGTCTTCCCGTGGGATGGCATTTCGACACGGCACAGGGCGTTACCCGTGTCCTGGGTTTCCCTTACACCTCCCCCGGAGTTTTCTTTGACCCTCCGCCAGTCTTTAGCCCTGGCCCATTGCTGACCTACACGGGTATCGGGGTGCTCGAAGAGGCGTATACATCCGATTATGGCGTGGACCCGATCCCAACTGTGATTGAGGTACTCGCCGACCTCGAGGCCAAAACCGAGGTTGAGCCAACACCGATGTATGCCTTCTGGGTATATGCCATCGACCCCATCATAGGCACTGCCTATTTGGGCAATTTCGACGGACCGAGCGTGACCGATATCGACCCGTCAACTGTTCGGATCAATGACGTCATCGAACCGATCTCCACACAGATCCTGCCCGGTCATCCAGGATTTACCGGTGAAGTGATGGAAATCACTTTCTCGGCAAGCGACCTTGTCCGCGGCTATCTTCCCTTCTACGATTCAACGAACCAGGTCTACAGTGTAGCCGGGCAATTTACGGACCTGACCCCATTTACCGTTTTTGGTGATGTCGCCATGATTGGTCATATCTCTGGCGACGTCAATGTCGATGGAGCGATCAATGTGGCCGACCTGATCTACCTCGTTGAGTTCCTCTTCTTTGGGGGACCGCCGCCGCGAGTGATGGAAACGGCTGACCTGAACCACAGTGGCAGTGTCGAGGTCGCAGACCTGATCTTGTTGGTTGAATTAATCTTCTAGTGATCGACTATCAAAACCTGCCGGCAGGTCCCTTTTTTCATGGGGCCTGCCGGCAGACTTACCTACGGTATGTGATTCATACATGCGAATTATCGCTAGTTATTACCAAGTTGCATTCAAAAGAATACCGGCAATTTTGGTGGTGTTGGGCGACCCGAGGTCGTCTTATAAGTGGTGTGGGTTCGCGTAGGTGGCAGCCTTGTGTCGCCACACCCTTCAACTCCGACCGACAGTCCACCAGTGGCGAGCGGTGGGTTTACTGAGAGACTCATCCCACCCCAAAGGGGTGGGGCACCCCTGCTTCTTACTCTTCATCAGAGGAGAGGTCAAGCATCTTTGTCCCCTCGCTGTACTCGACTGAGCGGGGGGAGGTAATACGCATCAAACGCTGAGTGACATCTTTGATTTTGAGAGCTGAGGTCTCTATCGTTTTGAGCTTGGCGGCCAGTTCTTCATCGAGGTCGTCCCGCTTGAGCAGAAGTAGCTGTACGTTTCCTAAGATAGCCGTCAAGGGGTTGTTTACCTCGTGGTTGACCGCGACGGCGGTTTCTATAATAGCGCTCAGCCGTTCCTTGTCCAGTACTTCTTTGGCCGGGGCGTGCTCTTTTCCTATACCCTCGGCGGCGTAGTTGAGAGCCAGTAGGGCCGACAGCGCTTCGAGGAAGTCATCCTCTGAAATGATGGTTCGCTCGCCCTCCTGCAGACCGATTACCGCCCCGAAGATCTTCGCTCTATGCCGGAGGGGAAGGGTAAATGAATGGTATGGCGTCTCACCGCCGAAAGACATGTAGGCCGAGACAAGGTTTTGGTCTTTACGCAGGTTTCCAAAAAGCTCCTGTTCAAGAGAAGCCAGCCGCTGGCGGGCGGCATCGGATTCGGCGTGGTTGACGGTGACTGTGACTTTGAACTCCTCATCCCATAGAAACAAGGCCGCCGCAGTCAAATCGACAAATCCGGCAGCCTGGCTGAGTGCCCTTTCCGATATATCGGTAAGGTCTTCTCCTTTTGACCCGGCTAAAGCCAACTGCTTGAGGATTTCAAATCTGTCGGTGTTGCTTTTTTCCATCACATTTTACCGCTTTGCCTGACAAACCCTGCCGAGCAAAAGCAGTGCCCCTGCGGGAGAATCCCCGGTTTCATCAGTAGTAATGCCGTACACCGTAAGATACTGCAAAAGCGGCAGGTTTACCAGACTTTTCTGTGTGCAAAAACTGAACACCGGCTGGCCGCGAGCCAGAGACTGCACTTGAATGCGCATCAGGTCTGCAATTTGCCGCCGTAAACCATTCATGTTGCGCCAGGTCTTGCCCGCCGGAACGGAAAGATTTGCTGCCGTAAAACATTTGACTTTTCATGTAGACGGGACTAAATTCACACCTTTTACATTACCACGCAAGGAGAGCGGCGGATGTTAGACCCAATGATACACGATCAGTGCGGCGTATTCGGAATAGTCGGCCACTCCAAGGCTGCCGAGTTGACCTACCTTGGCCTCTATGCCCTGCAGCATCGAGGGCAGGAATCAGCCGGCATTATCACCTCGGATAACGGAGCAATTCATCTCCACAAAGGGATGGGATTAGTCTCCGAGGTCTTTTCCAAAGAGAACGTTCTTTCCAAGCTCAGCGGCGGAATCGCTATCGGCCATACGCGTTACAGCACCACCGGGGCGTCGTCACTGATAAACATCCAGCCTTTTTTGATAACCAACCGCTCCCGCCACCTTGCCATTGCACACAATGGGAATCTGACCAACTCGCTGGAGTTGCGAACTGATCTCGATGCTAAAGGCTCCATATTCCAGACCACTTCCGACACCGAGATCATCCTGCATCTTGCTGCCAGGTCGAAAAAGAAAACACGGATTGAACGGATTTGTGACGCCTTGAAGAAAGTCAGAGGAGCCTACTCCCTGCTTTTTTTGACAGAGAATACCATTATCGCGGCTCGTGACCCGCACGGCTTCCATCCCCTGGCGCTCGGGAAGTACCGCAAGGCCTGGCTGGTGGCGTCGGAGTCGTGCGCTTTTGACCTGATCGGGGCCAGATATATCCGAGACATCGAGCCGGGAGAGGTGCTGGAAATATCAAAGAATCGGCTCAAGTCGTTTCACCCCTTTAAGAGAATCCGATCAGCCTTTTGCATTTTCGAGTACATATATTTTTCCCGGCCCGACTCGATTGTCTTTGGTGAAAACGTGGACAAAATCCGCCGCCGCCTCGGTCGTCTGCTGGCTCGCGAGCACCCGGTCGACGCCGATATTATCATCGGTATCCCCGACTCGGCCAACACCGCCACACTCGGCTTTTCCGAGGAGTCCGGTATCCCCTTTGAGATAGGCCTGATCCGCAACCACTACGTTGGCCGCACTTTTATTGACCCTCAGCAGGATGTCCGGGACCTGGACGTAAAGGTGAAGTTCAACCCGGTCAAGGGGGTCTTGAAAGGACAGCGGGTGGTTGTCGTGGATGACTCCATCGTTCGAGGCACCACCTCGAAAAAGCTGGTCAAGCTTATTCGTGACGCCGGCGCCAAGGAGGTTCATTTCAGAGTCTCAGCGCCGCCGATCATTTCACCATGCTTTTTCGGGATCGACATGCCCACCAAACGGGAGTTGATCGCCTCTCGCCTGTCGGTTGATCAAATCAAGAAATACCTCCAGGCAGATTCTCTGCGCTATCTTTCTCTGTCCGGGATGTTGTCGATGCCCTCGCTACCGGACACCACCTTCTGCGCCAGTTGTTTTTCCGGTCGGTACCCGATAAAGATACCCCGGATTGACGGCAAGCACCGGCTGGGGGTGAGGTCCCAGGGTAAAGTCAGATCGTAAGAACCCTGCAGGCTCTGTCTTATTATTCTAACACACTGACCGATACCCTAATGAGACGATAACCTGTTGACAAATTTGACATTAAGGGTATATTTTCTGTGTAGCCTGCATTACTGCTGAACTTGTTGCCTGGCTTTCTACCAACTATAGACAGGCAAAACTGCCGGAGGCAAAAATGAAACCCAAAGGGTTTTACTGTTTCAACACTTTTATCCTTGCCGCCTTATTTCTATCGCTGTTTTTTTTCGCCAGTCCCGCCTCAGCGGAACGGGCCAAACCGTCACCGTCAGGGAATGAATTTGCCCCTCGAGCGGTTGTATCAAAGCCGCCAGTCACCCGCATCAGTCCCGACGCCAATGTCTCCCACGTGGTAGTTAAGTTCAAGGATGATTCGGAAATAAGGTATCGGAGCGGCAGCCTGGTTTCGATGCGGGGTGCCTCTATCCATGAAGCAGAAACGGTGCTAAGCCCTTATTTTAATACTCGTTTCAGGCGGCTCTTTAAGAGTCTCCCCGAAGCAAAGCTGGATCGTAACCGGCAAGCGTTGCAGTTAAGGACAAAGCGGCAACTGGCTGATCTGAACAGCTATTACCGGATCGAGGTTTCCAGTCCGGCCGAAGCGGAACAAGTCGTAAATGACCTTAATGCCCTCAACGTGATAGAAATTGCATACCTTGAGCCGATGCCGGAACCGGCTGACGACATCCCTCCCCCGACACCTGATTATCAGCCCAATCAGGATTACCGTGAGGCAGCCCCGGACGGCGTTGATGCTGACTATGCCAACACTCTCTCCGGTGGCGACGGCAGTGGCGTCAAGATAATTGACATAGAGGGCGCTTGGCAGACCACTCATGAGGACCTTGACAAAGCGGTCGATGGAATTATTGCAGGTGTCCCTTACAGCGACCAGAGTTGGCGCAATCACGGTACGGCCGTGATCGGCGAAATGATAGCCGGCGACAACGGGTACGGCGTCACCGGCATCTGCCCAGGCGCTGATATCGGGATGATTTCAATCGGGGGTTGGTCAACCGCTGAGGCCCTGTACGCGGCCATCGACACTCTCCAGCAGGGCGACATGATTCTGATTGAGTTGCACGCCCCCGGCCCGCGCTATGATTTTCAGCCGCGCCCGGACCAGCTCGGGTACGTCTGCATGGAATACTGGCAGGCCAACTACGACGCCATCCAGTACGCCTGGGCGAAGGGGATTGTCGTGATCGAGGCGGGTGGCAACGGGGCCGAGGATTTTGATGACCCATTATATGGGTCTCTTTTTGACACTACCTATCGCAATTCCCATGCTATCATCGTTGGCGCCGGCTACCCGGCGGCGTCATCGTACGACCTTCAGAAGCATGGCTTCTCAAACTACGGCACCCGTGTGAACCTGCAGGGGTATGGCTCCGGTGTTTACACCACCGGCTACGGCGGCCTTTTTAACGGCGATGGCGATGAAAACCAGTATTACACCGCGACGTTCGGCGGGACATCGTCAGCCTCACCGATTGTTACCGGCGCTGCGGCCTGTCTTCAGGGGTACTACCTGGCGACATACGGACCACCTCTGATATCCGACCGGATCAGGGATGCCTTGGTGGCTACCGGTACCCCGCAGCAGGGGGATACTTCCCTGCACATTGGGCCGCGCCCTGACCTGCAGGCCGCTATTACAACCCTGACCGCCCCGCCATCGCTGTACGCCAGGCCGATTCTTATCGACACCACCGTCAGCGAAGGCGACCTGGGCGTTGTCGAGCTGTGGATCATCAACCGCTCTGTCACCGGCACCTTCGATTTTTCGATCGTTGATAATGATTCTCTAGCCAAATACGTTGAAGAAAACTGGTTGGTTGCCTCTCCCCAGAATGGCAGCGTTCTGCCGGCCGACTCAATCAAGATCGATGTCACCCTGGATGCTACCGTCATTGAAGATCGCGTGGAGACGTATACCGGCGTGCTGGAAATATCATGGGGACCTTCCGGTGGCTCTTTGGACTCGTTGATCCTGGTTCCCGCCTTCCTGGTGGTTCCATGCAACGACACCATCTACAAGGCAACCTCGTCCGATGAGCCGGAAGGGCCGACGTACAACTGGATTTCGGCGAAAGATCCGGGAAGCAAGATCAGTTACAATGCTTTTTCCGGTTATAATCCCCTTGATGACGGCACTGCCGGTCCGTTCGGAATCGGTTTTGACTTCTGGTATTATGATACCAGCTACGCACAGCTCCACATAGGTGTAAACGGCGCTATTTCGTTTTCAGATGACGACCTGAGCGTGGGCGGCTATTTTTCCAGCCTGGACCTTCCCGGAGCGCCCTTTGCGACCTTCGTGGCCCCCTTCTGGAATGATCTCGTTTTCGACACTGCGGTTGTGCCGCAGAGCGGCGCCTATCTTTACCGAAGCCAACAGCTTGACACCTGCGTTATTGAATGGTATCACGTCTCCAACTTCAATGATCCCAACGACACGATGACCAACTTCGAGGTTGTTTTAACGATAGATGGCAACATCCTCTTCCAGTACAAAGACGTCGGCGCCAGCGGGCTGGAACAGACGGCGCTGATAGGTATTTCCGAAGAGGGATGCCGCACGGTGAGTCACTATGACGGTGGCGATATTCCTGAAAACGAGGTGTCAGGTTCCGAGGCTGTCCTTATCGAGAATACCACCCGGGTATGGACCCGGTCGGGCGACATGGATGGCCGGCCGGGTGTTAACGTGGCTGACGTGATCTATCTTGTCGATTACATATTCTACGATGGCCCGGCGCCGGATCCATTAGAGTCGGGCAATGTCGACTGCCTTGGTGACGTAAATGTGGGCGACCTGACCTACTTTGTCGAATATATCTTCTTTGGCGGTCCCGCGCCGTGTTACTTCTGGCTGTATTTGTGATTGATATAGATTTCTAATTGAATAATGACATATTCGTAGGGCTGGTACTTATGAGACGACCTCAGGGCATACGCCAACTACGAGTGTATATTATACTTATGGTTGCAACTTGGTACTAAACAGTGGACATAAAAAAGGCGCCACCCGGATTCGAACCGGGGAATAGAGGTTTTGCAGACCTCTGCCTTACCACTTGGCTATGGCGCCGATAAAAAAGCGGGAAACGAGACTTGAACTCGCGACAGCCACCTTGGCAAGGTGGTGCTCTACCAACTGAGCTATTCCCGCATCTTCTTTCCTGCCTTTAGCAGTCGTTGTAAATTATATATCGGAAAATCAGTTTGTCAACTTCTTTCCCAGGTTAACTTATCATCGTCTTCCTCGTCCAGACAACCTAAGCTGCTGTGCCACTAAGGAATCCAGTCTGGGAAGGTACCACGGCACCAGTTTTTGCAGCCAGCGTCTATGAACGCTCGCCTTGGCCTCGTCCCCCATCATCCGGGCGTACATGTACAAGTTTTTGTGAGCTTCAAAAACGAGTGAGTCTTCAGCCGCCACTCTGTTCATCAGCCCCATGGCAATCTCGTGTTGACCTAACATCATGTAACTGAAGGCCTTATTTTGAACCAGGTACAAGTTGTACGGTTGTGGCGACACTTTAAGGGCTTTGTCGTAGCACTCGATCGCTTTTCGGTGATCTCCCGCTACAAAATAGTCAAGACCTCTATTATAGTCTTGCACATACTCTACCGGATAGCTGGGCACAATTTCCCCCTCGATTTCCCGGACGCGTTTGAAAGCAGACTGCAGCATTCCCTTGGAACTCTCCGAGGCTTGATAAAACCACCCGATGGTGCGATATGACTGCAGGAACTGTCGGTATAGCAGTAGAGCACGTTCAGCCGGAGCTGAGGGCTTAATACCGGTGGAAAAGACAATATAGTCAGGGGCCCTCCCCAGCAGGTATTTTGAGTTGTGCTTTTGCTCTTTCCAGGTTGTTTGCATCCCCTCTATCGGTTCTTCCGCCTGCCGAGCAATGGTAGTATCCGTCAGACCAAGCATGTCGATGATCTCATGGCCCAGAAGCTCATACCCAAAGATACCGATGGTAGGTAAAGCCACCGAGAAATTGGATGTATCGGCTTTTTTTATTTCTGTAGCCAGGAAACCCATCTTGCGTGTAAATGCTTTTTCGAGCATGTTATACTGACTTACAAATGGCCTTGGCAAAACATAAGTAAGAACCAGCAAAGGTAAGACGGCAAGCAACAACAGCATACGCCTGGTCTTATGACTGAGTTTCCTGACAAGCAGCCAGAGCCCAAGAGAAGTGGTAATTGCCGTCATTCCAAAAATGGGCATAAAGAAGCGGTGAACCTTCAATACGTCTCCCCCGATCAACACTATGTAGGCAACGTAAAGCAAGGCAAACCACCACACTGCTTTGGCTGCCGGTGACAGTCTTTTGATGAATATGAGAGGCAGGATGAATCCCGCTCCATAAAAGCCGTAGTGCGAAAAAAACCTGCCGGCGTATTCAAAGCCGTTGGCCAACTGGCCCACGTCCCATCCCGTTTTGGCATAGAAAGGGTTAGGGAAAATAGATCCATAGTATACAAGCTTGAATGCCGCGAACGGCAACGACAGCAGAAAGGCCGCAACGGCGCAGCGAAGAGAAAAGAGAGGGACTCTCCTTTCAACGACGGCCTCGGTGATGATCAGCAGCCCCGTCAGCAGGGCGCCTTCCGGTCTCACCCAGACGGCCAGGACCAGAGCGGCTATCAGCCCCCAGCTTCGTTTCAGATACAGGTACAACGACAGCATCACGAGAAAGGCAAAAGCTGCTGTTTCAAGCCCGGCGGGTGACCAGTAGGCCAAGGACTGATTAATGCTAACTAGATAAACTGGCAGCAGCAAAAGCAACTTGTTGCCCTTGGTGAAAATGAGACGAGCCATCAGGTAGGTAAGAAGGATAATACCGGCCCCTAAGATAAAGCCGGTTATCTTGGAAACCGCGATGTAACTCGCTCCCAAGGCACCCCACATGATGAGGTAAATCACCCACCCGAAGTTCGTGTATCCCTCTACCCGTTCACCAATGTTGTACACCAGGCCGTCGCCATTTAGAAAATTGGCCACGTAGCGGTACGAAATGTAGGCGTCATCCTGCGTGAAATTGAGCTGGTGACAGAGGAAAGCATACACCACCAGGGCCGGGACAAAGGGCAGCAGGACTTTTGTGCTCTGCTTGAGTGACAATGTCGACCCGTTTAGCTGTTGGCAAGCTGCTCAAAGAGCTGAGTGTATTTTTGAGCCGACTGCACCCAGGAGAAATCCTGTCGCATACCGGCTTTCATCAGTTTTGTCCACCGGCGTTTCTTTGCAAACAGCTCAATGGCCCGTCGCACGGTACCTACCAGCGCCTCAGGGGTGTACTCGCGGAATACAAAACCGGTACCCTCGCCGCTTTCCGAATGGTAGTCAATGACCGTATCAGCCAGACCGCCCACCTCTCGAACCAGCGGCACGGTGCCGTACTTCAAGGAGTACATCTGGTTCAGACCGCAGGGCTCAAAGCGCGACGGCATCAGGAAGATATCGGAGGCGGCTTCAATGCGATGGGCCAGCGCTTCATCAAACGTCAAATAGACCCGCAGCTTGCCGGGATACTTTTTCTCCAGCTCCTTGAAAAGCCGGTGATATTTTTCCTCCCCTGTTCCCAGGAGTACCATCTGGATATTCAGCTCAAAGAGCTGCTCAGCGGCGTCGGCAATCAGGTCGAACCCTTTCTGGTCCACTAAACGCGATATAACGCCGATCAAGGGCGTCTTCGCCCGAATGGGCATTTTTGCCTCCCCCAGCAGCTCCACCTTGTTCATCTGCTTACCGGAAAGGTTATTTATGTGGTACCTGTAGGGAATGTTCTTGTCACGTGACGGCGACCAGATGGCGTAATCTACCCCGTTGAGAATACCTGTCAAATCATTGCGGCGTTCCTTCAGCACCCCTTGAAGCCCACATCCAAGTTCTTCCGATGACTGGATTTCCATTGCATACTGCGGTGAGACAGTAGTGATTTTATCTGCAAACAAAATGGCCGCCTTCAGGAAGTTCACCTTCCCGTAGAATTCAAAAGGCGCCGTGGGATGGAACAAATCGTCGGAGAGATTGAGTTTGGGGAAGCGCTCTTTGTCAAACACGCCCTGATAAGCAAGATTATGAACGGTTAAAACTATCCGAATCCCGGCAAGAAACGAATCCCGCGCATAGATTGTCTTGAGATACACCGGAATAAGTCCCGCCTGCCAGTCATGGACGTGGATGACGTCCGGTTTCCAGTCTATCTTTTTGATTGTTTCCAGGACACTGTGAGCAAAGAAGACAAAGCGTTCGTCGTTGTCGGCGTAGTCGGCGCCGGTTTTTGAATCCCGGTACAGCTCGCGTCGGTCAAAATAGTCTTCGTTATCTATGAAATAACTTTCCAGTCTCCGCTTTTTGTCACGGAGCACTTCAACCGTCATTGGCATAGTCCGCGGCTCAACCGGGACATCAAGCGACCAGTCAAGCGCTTGAAGCGGATAGATGTTTTCGTCAATCGAGCTGTATCGAGGGATAAAGGTCTTAACCTCATGCCCCAGTCCGGCAAGAGCTCTCGGCAGCGCCCCCAGCACGTCTCCCAATCCGCCGGTCTTGGCGAACGGCGCCATTTCTGACGCAGCCACCAGTATTTTCATCTCAAACTTTTTCCCCGACAGTATCAGGTTTGACCGCTTTGGTGTCCTTGAACGGGTCTATTTCTCTGAGGAAAGCCGCGGCTTCCTCGGGCGTGGTGGGATTAATATAAAACCCTGAGCCCCATTCGAACCCGGCGACTTTTGTGAGCTTGGGGATAATTTCAAAATGCCAGTGATAATACTCGCTATGATCTTTAGAAATGGGGCGGGTGTGCAGCGCGTAGTTGAACGGCGGGTCATTCAAAGCCAGTTTTAGCCTGCCCAGGGTATCTTTGAAGCTTTTAGCCAGAACGGTAAAGTCCGATTCGCTCATCTCAAGATAGCTTGACTGATGCGTTTTTGGCAAAATCCAGGTCTCAAAAGGAAAGCGCGGAGCAAACGGCTGGATCGAAATGAAGGAGTCATAATCCATCACCATCCGTTCCTTGTCCTTCAGTTCCTGCCGGACGATATCGCAATAGACGCATCTTTCTTTGAATTCGAAGTACTTCTTTGATCCGTGGATCTCCTCAACTACTCTCTTGGGAGTGATAGGCGTCGCAATGAGTTGGCTGTGGGAGTGTTCCAGCGAAGCTCCCGCCGCCTCGCCGTGATTCTTGAAGACCACAATGTACTGAAAGCGGGTGTCGCGCTCCAGGTCCATCATCCGCTCACGATACGCCCAGAAGACATTACGAACTTCCTCGTCTGACATATCTACCATATCCCGCGCGTGATTGTCCGTTTCGACAATCACCTCGTGAGCTCCGATGCCGTTCATCTTGTCGTACAGGCCGTGCGGTTCTCTTGTCAGGGAGCCTTCCACCATCAAGGCAGGGAATTTGTTCGCAAATACCCTCAGCGTCCAGCCGGGTTTGTTGGGTTCGGTCCCGGGTTTGCGGTAGGCCAGAATCTCCGGCGGGGTGTTCTCTTCCTGACCCGGGCAGAATGGGCAGAGCCGGGGTGAAACACTTTTCGTTACGGAACTGAACGAACTGGGACGTTTGCCTCGTTCCGTCGAAATTATCACCCAGCGGCCGATGATTGGGTCTTTTCTCAGTTCGGGCATTTTTACTCCAGTTTGAACTTCCGATTATACCAACCCCATCGGCTGTTGTCAACAGACACTTGCTTTCGCGTGCAAGCGCCGTCGCCGACAGCCGACGCTAACCGGAATTAAAGTTCATGATTCCCTCATCAGTCAGTGAATCGTTGAAGATCACCTCCAGCACACCGGCTTCCCGGTCTGACAGCATGGAGTTCCGACGCTCAGCAGTCTTCCGCACAGTCTCGAGCGCCTTCTCGAATTCATATTTCTCATACTTTTCCGAGTTGCCCCAACTGAACGACGACACCTCCTTGTCCGTCACCAGCGTCCCCCCGAAGATGTTGCAGCAGGCGCCGATATTGATCCCGGTGTTCAAAAGGGTCCCGATGGCGAACTTCGTGTGATCGCCGATGAACAAGCCAACCTTGATGGAACCAGAATCGATCAGCTCACCATTGAGAGTCACCCGAATGTTGGAGTAGTTGTTCTTCAGATCGGAATTGGTGGTCATCGCTCCAAAATTCACCCACTGGCCTACGTAACTGTGACCGATGAAGCCGGCATGGTACTTATTGACATAGGCATGGAAAACTGACTTCTCCACTTCGCCCCCAACCCGGCAGGTGTGACCAATAGACGAGTTGGTGATTTTACCCGCCAGCACAACCGAATTAGGTCCGATAAAGCACGGTCCTACGATAGCTGCGTGCGGTTCAATTCTGACATTGTCGCCAATATACACCGGGCCGTTGGAGGCGTCTATAACCGCTCCGGGGAGTATCTCGACACTATCCCCAAGGAACACGTTATCCTGATTGACCAGAAAAGCACCCTCGTGAACCTTCACCTTTCGGGGCAAGGGAAACGAGGTCCTGAGATGCTCAAAGTCGGCCGTTATCTCAGAGTCGATGTCAGCCATGATGTCCCAGCAATAGCGGTACAACGTGGCCGTGGTCCTGGAGTGGAGAAAATTGGATGACTCTTTACGGTAGAGTTCCTGGAATTCCTTTTGGGTGACTATCTCCGGGAAGGCTTTGAGTGACTCCGCCTTGAACAAAACCGCCGCAACCTCATCATTGCTTGTAAAGACTGCGGACAGCGTCGATTGACCTGCCAGCTTTGGCAAGTCGCCGTAACTGCGGAGCCTGCCGTTAATGAACAAAACATCCGCCTCTTGCCGCTTTATGATGTTCACCGGATAGTCACGGAAGGTCTCGGCCAAAAGCGGGGCAATCCGATTCCTACCCACCAGGCAGACGCTACCCGCGCTGAAATACCGCTCAGACCTTCTGAACAGCGGTACAATTCCGGCCCTTAAAACATACACTGGACGAAGCAGGGTCAGCGGGAAGAAATGCTTATATGTTTCATCCTCGTAAAAGCAAACGGTCAACGGCATAACTCCTTCTCTCTATAAGCGGCAATGTCTACTAATTATATCGGCTCTCGAATTCACCCGCTTAAAAGTTGATAAGATGTCAAGTTCTATACAAACCGGCAAGGAGTTTCTACTAAATTCCGTGCGCGGTGGACGAGAAACCCGACGTGCGCTGGCCAACCTGTTGTCGGGTTTCTCATCCGCCAGAGGCGGATTCGGAACCCGACCTACTGCTGTGGAGGGTGGATTCAGTATCAAAGTTGGCAACGGCTCCTGCGGCAGCAGCGGGTGTAGCTGCTGAACCGCTCCATATCCCTAAATTAGTCCAACCGGAGCGCCTTTTCCACTAACGCATTGCCCTACCGACTCAGGTCAAGAACTTTTCCTCCCTAAACCAGAGGCTCTTGACATCGCTCTCTAACCACCGTATATAGGCATGTGAAATGTTTCACTTGTGGTGTAAGTGGTCGTTAATAGGTACTAACTAACATTAAATGCTTAAACAGTTAAGGAGAAGTCAATGTCGAGTTTTGTTGACACCTTCATGGCCGATCTGAAAGCCAAACATCCGGCCCAGCCGGAGTTTCACCAGGCTGTCCATGAGGTGGTAGCATCGCTGGAGCCGGTTCTGGATAAACATCCGGAATACAAAGAGGCGAAAATCGTCGAGCGCGTCGTCGAGCCGGAGCGGGTTATCCTGTTCCGTGTGCCGTGGGTTGACGATAAAGGCCAGGTTCAGATCAACCGGGGTTTCCGCATTGAGTTCAACAGCGCCATCGGGCCCTACAAGGGTGGCCTGAGGTTCCATCCCAGCGTCAATCTGGGCATACTGAAGTTCCTGGGCTTTGAGCAGGTTTTCAAAAACAGCCTGACCACCCTTCCGTTGGGCGGCGGCAAAGGCGGCTCCGACTTTGATCCCAAGGGGAAGTCGGACAACGAAGTCATGGCTTTCTGCCAGAGCTTTATGAACGAGCTTTTCCGCCATATTGGTCCGAACACTGACGTTCCCGCCGGTGATATCGGCGTCGGGGGCCGCGAAATCGGGTTCATGTTCGGCCAGTACAAGCGTCTGCGCAACGCCTTTGAGGGCGTGCTTACCGGCAAAGGGCTGAACTGGGGCGGCAGCTTGATTCGTCCTGAGGCGACCGGTTACGGGACGGTGTATTTCGCCGAGGAACAGCTCAAAACCAGAGGTGAATCCTTCAAGGGCAAGCGGGTGGCCGTCTCCGGGTCGGGCAACGTGGCCCAGTACGCCACCGAGAAAGTCAATCAACTCGGCGGTAAAGTCGTGACGCTGTCCGATTCGAGCGGGTACATAGTTGATGACGATGGCGTGTCGGGCGAAAAATGGGATTTCGTCATGGACCTCAAGAACGTCCGCCGCAGTCGCATCAAAGAGTACGCTGAGAAGTTTTCAAGCGCCAAGTATTATGAAGGCATCGGTGTCTGGAATGTCAAGGTCGACGTTGCCCTTCCGTGCGCAACCCAGAATGAACTGGACGGCAACGATGCCAAGACCCTGGTCGACAACGGCTGCCTTTGCGTCGCCGAAGGTGCCAATATGCCGTGTACCCCTAAGGCTGCTGAAGTGTTTCTCGAAAGGAAGATCCTGTTCGGGCCGGGCAAGGCGGCCAATGCCGGCGGCGTGGCCGTGTCCGGGCTGGAGATGTCGCAGAACAGCCTCCGTTTGAGCTGGACGCGCGAAGAGGTCGACAACCGACTTCACGGCATTATGAAGAGCATCCACCAAGCCTGCGTTGAAGCGGCCGAAACCTATGGCACTCCGGGCAACTATGTAAATGGAGCCAACATCGGCGGTTTCATTAAAGTCGCCAATGCGATGATGGATCAAGGCGTGGTATAACACCTCCTTTCTTAGAAATCCACGCCCAACAAGGTGGGACAGTAATGCAACCTGTCCCGCCTTTTCTATCTTTATTGCGCGGCGGACGTCCCCGTCCGCCGCGTCTCAGATGGAGCCGGCGCACGAGGACGTACACCGGCCACGGAATACCACAGGGGCTTGCCCCTTTGCAAAGGGGCGGGGAATTGCTTATATACGTCACGGAGGTTATGATGAACGTCCTTGTCAGTGGGTCAAGCGGGTTGATCGGTTCGGCGGTGGTTGCTTTTCTCCAGTCAGAGGGGCACGACGTAACTCGTCTTGTCCGCTCGAAGTCGACGCAATACGAGAAGCAGGTTCTCTGGGATCCCGAGGCAGGGAGCATTGACATTGACGGTCTCCGCGGGATTGATGCCGTTGTTCACCTGGCGGGTGAGAACATTGCTGCTGGAAGATGGACGACAGCGAGAAAGGCGAGGATTCGCGACAGTCGGATCAAGGGCACGCATCTGTTGAGTGAATCGCTGGCGAACCTCGGACAGCCCCCGACTGTACTGTTATCGGCCTCTGGCTATGGCTACTACGGCGACCAGGGGGATAAGATATTAGATGAACACAGTGACTCCGGCTCAGGTTTCCTCGCCGATGTCTGCCGCCAGTGGGAAGGGGCAACGAAGCCGGCGACCGAAGCTGGGATTCGAGTGGTGCACCTTCGCACCGGGATGGTTCTCAGCTCGTCAGGAGGGGCGTTGGCGAAGATGCTGACGCCGTTTCGGTTCGGAATGGGCGGACGACTGGGAAGCGGACGGCAATACACAAGCTGGATTACGCTGGAAGACGTCGTAGGCGCAATCCATCACTGCCTGGTGAATGAATCCCTTCACGGAGCGGTCAACCTGGTGTCGCCCAACCCGGTTACGAACCGTGAATTTACAAAGGTTCTCGGCACGGTTCTCAAAAGACCGACCTGGTTTGCGGTCCCGGCGGCGGCGTTGCGTCTTGCGCTGGGTGAAATGACCGATGAGCTTCTCCTGGCTAGCGCGCGTGCGACACCGACCCACCTTCTGACCTCGGGGTACATATTTCGCCATCCTGAACTTGAAGCAGCGCTACAGCACGAGTTGGGGAAAACGCGGTAACAATGAAATCCTTCCCGTGGGAATTTGAGTCGGCCAAGGAGGTACTTTTTTACCCTGATAAACCCGGCGAATGTAGCGGCGATATACTGGAGGTCGGTCCTGGGCGCGGAGATTTGCTGCTTTCGCTGGCGACATCATTTCCGGACAAGAAGTTTGTCGCGATCGAGCTGGGGAGAAAACGCTACTACAAATTAATTCCCCGTATTAAAAAAAAACAGCTTGAGAACATACTTCTGATACAGGGGGATGTCCGCATCGTTCTGCCGAGGTACTTTGCCGAAAAGACTTTCGAAAAGACATACGTTCTTTTTCCGGACCCCTGGCCAAAAAAGCGCCACGCCCCCAAGCGGTTGCTTAACGTGGAGTTCCTTTCCCTGCTGGCGCGATTTCTGAAACCGGGAGGGGATCTCTTTATTGCAACCGACGTCACGTTTTATGCCGTGTGGGTGTTGGAAAATGCCCGTCAGGTCAGACTGTTACACAACATGGGAACGCCGTTTGTGGATAGCTCTGTCCTTGCAGATTATGAACCGACGTTTTTTGAAATGAAATGGTGCTCCGAGGGACGGGCCATTCATTATCTATGGTACCGTCGCAGGTAGCAACTTTCAGCAAATATATTTGCCGAACTCATCATGTGACAAAGTACCGACTCTTAAGACAGACTGGGGAAGCAGGTAACCACCAAAACGATCTATAGCACGCCCGTCGCTCAGGACGACCCTGTGTTCGTTACCGCCAGCCTCTTGAACTTAGCTTCTATCAGCCTCACCGTGGTATCCAGCAGATCGTCGACATCGACAAAAGCGGTGTTGACGACCATATCGTAGTGGCGGGCGTCGTCGTTATCGGAATGGAAAAGCTTGGCTATGAGTTCTTTGCGCTCGGCATCTGATTTTTCAATCTTTGCGGCCGCTTCGTCGGCGCTCACTCCCGTGTATCGAATCAGGTTCTCAATGCGCCTCTCCCTGGGAGCTACAAAACGCATATGGAAACCACGGTTGGGGCCGAGGATGAAATTCCCGCCCCGCCCAAGCAGCACCACGCCTCCCAGTCGGGACATCGACAATACCGTTCCAAAGAGGTGACGATAGTAATCGCCATGATCTACCGACTCCCCGGTGAACAGCGACTCTACCGTAACTTCCAGGACCCCTCGGAACTTCTGATCGAGCGATTCCACGATTCTTTTCCGGTACCCCGAGGATCGGCAAATAGCGTCGATCACTTCCCGGTGCAGAATCTGGTACCCCAGTTTTTCGGCAAGCCTTTCGGCAAAGTACGATCCGCTACTGCCGAGTTGACGGCTGACAGTCACAATTCGCGGCAGGGTGGGGCTCTCCCGCTTTTCTTCATCAGCCCTCTTTCTCTCCAACTCCCATCTCAGAAGCTGGCGATTTACGATGGCATCTATTGAAGTCATTCACTTGCCTCCACATGCAATATACAGGGTTATCGCAGAGGTGCAACTCCAATTATTGACTTACTGGTTTTGTAGATCAGGAGTCTTGTTCTCCTGACTATTGCTTTCAAACCGAGGCGTCAGGACCACGAGGAGGCTGTGACAAAAGACGGAAACCGCACCCCGCGTAGGTCGGGGGCTTGTCTCCCGCCAATAGACGGCGGACGTAAAGCCCGCCGCTACGCGGAGTTGGAAACAGCCCCTCTGAAATCAATGTGCTCTACTCACAGAAGTTTTGTAGGTCAGGAGTCTTGTACTCCTGACTATTGCTTTCAAACCGAGGCGTCAGGACCACGTGGGTCCTGACCCACCTACTTAGCCGCTCAGAAGCTGAGACGGAGCCCGAACTGGTTGATCGGCTCAGGCTCAAAGGTCGATATGACCCGCTGGATATTTAGGTTAAGAATACTGGAGATCGGCTTAACTAACGAGAGTTCAACATAATGGTCGTCGCTTAGCCCCGGCGTCATGTCAAAGTTATAGTCGGCCGTGAACTCGAAGTTGAACGTAGTATAGAACCTAAACGAGTTGATCAACACGAACTGGAGCGTCGTTCCGCGGTCTTCGCCCGCATCGTCATAGTTCTTGTAGAAGGAAATCTCGTTTGAAATCGGGAAGAAGCCCAATTTCCCCGAGGGGTCTTCCCACGACGGTATAACACCGCCTCTTGACGTTGACATAGATAAGAGGGACACTGTCCCTGCCATGCAAACGAGCAGAACAAGCTGGCGCATGTCGGACTCCCTGAGCTACGGGTTAACGATTTGAATGGTCACACTGAGAACATACGAATCAAGCGGTGTGGAAACAAAGGACTTTGTTGTCGCCTGCAGGACTTGATCCGGGTGCAAGCACACAAGAAAACCCGGCAGCGTGGCAGTCACATCGATGCTTCCAAACGTGTTACCGCTTGCGGAAGGGCAGTCATGCGGGGTCGCATGACAGCACCCTGACCTGAAATGTTAATTGTTGTTTGAAAGCAACTCAGTATAAGTTGTCACCATCTGAAATTCAAGCGAAGAGCGCATCTTCAGACGACGGGCAAGATGCCGCGAGGGTCAAACATTACCTTCACTTTGCGTGAGTAAACAGCGTCGACGGCGGTATTAGTCTCGGCCAGACCGGCCAGGAAATCTTCCCGGTTGATCCCTTTCATTTTCATAGGACCCAACTCCGCTGCGGTTGCGGTGGGCATGACTCGAAACGTTGCCGACACGATTAGCCCCAGCAAACCCCAGGAATTGGAAAAGACCTTGACGACGTCGTACCCCGAAACCGACTTAAAGCAGGCGGAGCCTGGTCTGATTATATCCCCCTCGGGAGTGACGATTTCCGCCTTAATGAAGTACTTCTTCAGGGGAAGATCCTGACCGTCCAATTCGGCGCTCAGCCCAGTGGCAATGGCTCCACCCACCGAGCCAACATAGGGAAGAGAGGAATGGGGCAAAGAGAGCTTTATCCGCTCCAACTGGAGATTGACCTCCCGAAGCGGATACCCGGAACCGGCGTTCACAAAGAAATCCTGCGGAACAACTTCCAAAAGGGTATTAAGCCGGTCGGTTCTGATTAACACCATGTCGATAAACGGCTCGCCTACCGGGTCAATGTTGTTGCCGAAGCCGGTGATGTACATCTTCTGACCGTGCTGATTGGCAAGTTTGAAGAGTTTAGCAGCCTCGGCGGCCGACTCCGGATGAAAGGTGGCAACCCCTTTCTGGTAGGTGACCCTATCATCAGGAAACTCTGATCTGATAATCGAAACAAACTTCCCGGGCTCTCTCATGGGCAAAAGATAGGAATAATTTCCAGCCTGTCAACGGATGGTATACCGTGGGTCGGGCAACTGAAAACCACTTGACTTGTGGGGATCGTGCAGGTTAATTGATGACGAGAGAATGCGCCCATAGCTCAATTGGATAGAGCGTCTGGCTACGGACCAGAAGGTTGGGGGTTCAAGTCCTCCTGGGCGTATTTTTTTCACTATCGGCATAGTTGTCGGAGAATCAGTCAAGTAGGTCAAAGGCTTTGTGCTTTTCACATTCCACGCTCGGCGTGAAAACAATTAACGAAACCACAGGAGTTTTGATCTAAACTACTTTCTAACGTTCAGCAAGCGGAAGGTACTGAAGGAGAATTATTCGATGAGCAAGCGGTTCTTAACTTTTTTGATATGTTGCGCCATGTTAGCAGTCGGGTGCGATGAGAAAGACGATAACGGTACTACCTCAGGTAACGGCGACGGAGAAAATGGCCATGAACCGGGGGAGCAAGTTACACTGGACAGTATCGATGGCCTCTACGCAGCCGACAGCGTTCAGACCGACACGCTAATCACGTTCTATATACGGCTTACCAACAACACGGGCGAGACGATTCTCGGTTTCACGCATGCTTTTAGAGTGTATTCCCCCGATGGGGTACAGTGGACCAGTACTACAGGTGACACTACCGGCACTGTCGGGAAGGCGCAATTTGACCTCGTGTTCACCATCTTGGCCTTCAGCGTCACGGGATCGGGGGCCGACACCGTCGGCTTCGGAGGTGCCAAGCTTTCCAAACCCGGCCTTCCCCCTGGGTTTGACGACATTGCCTTTACGGTACAGATCGGGCCGATCAGCCCGTCATATCACGGGCGGACGATTTGCATCGACTCATCGTGGTACCCTCCCGGTGGAGACTGGTTGTGGGCAACGAGCGGTGAGGATGTTTTTCCCGACTGGGATGGCGCTCAATGTTTTTGGATCGTCAACCCATCTGCTTTGAGCGCTCGTGGAAGCGGTACTGCCTCTGAGAAGTAGCCGGGAAGCTCACCGCAAGCGGTAGTTATCGTGGAGCAGAAGCCTCCGCACTTCTGTTCTCTTTTCCCTTTTGCCAGAAGCGTGGATAGCACGATCGCGGAGATTGTGCCCCCACCTTTCCTGTACCAAGTCGTCCAAAAAGCTCCATCTGTACCATCCGGTACGGGGGGCAAGTCCCCTTTATTCCGCTAACAATTGCCTTAACTTATTGAATATCAAGAGGTTATTGTAAGAGACCTGAAATGGCACGCAGGTTGATACTATCTCAGGCAGAACTGAAATACAAAAAATCGTTAACTGATACAAAGAAAGGAAAACCAAACCATGATCCGCAATCTGCTGACACCGCTGATGATGGTTGTCGCCCTTCTGTTCTGGGTCAGCGGCTGCTCAGACAGCCCGATCGAACCTGGTGCGATCGAAAACCTCAATCTTGAGGATGAGTTCGGCGGCTACACGGCCTCGATGGAAAACCCCGGCTTTGGCGATCCGGAGCTGGTGGATGAAGCTGCGAGTGACACGGAATACAATGACGAAATCTTAGCCTCACCGGAGGTGGGCGCGGTAATTTCTTGCCCCCGAACAGGTTACTACCATTTGAGGGCTGTCTGGGGACGTCTGTGCTATGACTCAACGGTCACTGAGGTTACTGATTGGACTGGTTCTTTGAGCGTTTCGCACGGAATCGAGGTTATCCGGCGCGTGATCCGTTTTGAGCCGGGCCAGGATTACATTATTTGCCCCCGCACCGATCCCAAGCTTATCGAGTGGGTCTCCAAAACTACCGTTCACAACGATGGCATAGCTGTTGACATCTTTGTACCGCCGATATTTGACACCACCGAAGTGATTGAAATCGACTCGCTGGGCGATACCAGCTACATCATCGTGATTGACACCTCCTGCTCGGCGACAGTGTCATTCGAGACCGGTCCGTATAGCCGTACGTTCGAACTTGAGGAGCTCAAGTCTCTCGACACAGTCGTTTATCTTGACGACTCCAACGCCGTTGCTTTCCACGCCTTTGAGCTTCACCGTTACCCCTGCCCGCGTGGTTTTCTGGCCGGCCACTGGGGTTTTGATGAGAACGGAGAGGGCCGGTTCCGGGGCGTCTGGTGGTCAAAACGCCCAAACTTCTTTGACTGGTACATTAGCGGCTACCTGAAAGGGCACTTTGGCAAAAATAACTCCGGCGCCAGGGTCTTCTTTGGCAAATGGATTTCAAGAACCGGCGAGTTTAAGGGGTTCCTGAAGGGGACTTACGACCACCCTCCCCGTCCAGAGGTGACCAACGCCGCGAGGAAACATGCCCATGGCTGGTTTGCCGGCAAAATCTTCAACGCCAATCGGATCGAGATAGGCGTCCTGAAAGGCAGGTACAGATCAGCCCCGTGGTACAAGAACGGTTTCTTCCAGGGATGGTGGAAATTGAACTGTAACGCTATTGAGTCTGATCCGGCTGACGACAAAGAAGGGTTTTAAGTGATCCCGTTTACTGACAGAATCCCGGCCCGATCCGCGATCCGGGCTGGAAACGCACGGATACCGGCCGTTTTCCCCTCGACGGCCGGTGCCCCCTATTTATCGGGGTTACTTCAAGGCAAGAAAAAAAAATCGCATTTTCTTATATTTTTTTCTTGCCAAATGAACAATTATCATTAAATTGGGTTAGAAAGTATAGAAAAGCTTGCAAGACCCCCCCTCTGTCTCTTACCGAGACAGCCCTGCGTTGGGCAGGATTAATTACTAATCCTGCCCTTCTTATTTACCTAATTCTTGATGTTGAGTTTTTCTCGAAGAGCGGCAATGATGGAATCGAGGCGAAGCACCTCGTCTGCCACGGGTCTTAGCTGAAGGTACAATTGCAGCGCCTCTCTCTTCTTGGCCCGATCATCTTGGGTGGCCAGTGTGTGGGCAAGGTTCAGCATGGCCGGCAGGGAACTGCTGTCTTTGGCCAGTAGATAGCGGAATGTAGCCTCTGACTCCTCGTAGCGTTTCATGGCTGCCAGATACAGTCCCTTGTTCACCAGAAACTCGTCTCTGTCACCGAAACGTTCAAGAGCGCTGTCAACAACCGCCAGCGAAATGTCCAGCGAGTCAAGTTGGGTGGCCAAGTTCGCAACCAGCAGGTAATAGTTGGGATTATTCGGGTCCGCTTCAAGGAGTTTGCGATAGAAATAGTACGCCACTTTGTAGTTTTCAATCTTGAGGTTCAGGTCTGCCAGCTCAGCGTGATACTGTTCGGCTGAGTCTCCTGTTTTGACCAGAACCTGGATAGCCTTGATGGCGCTTTTCCATTCCCTAACTGTTTTGGCGATCTCGTACAGTCGGAGATTTACCTCTCGGTCATCGGGAAACAGAAGGTCGAATCGTTTCAGGTAATGAAAGGCGGAATCATACAGAAAGTCTCGCTGGTAACTGATTCCCAGTAGGTACAACAGGTGGCGGTCGGACGGTTTCTGGGCCACCGCTTTGGTGAGGTATTTTCTGGCCTTGGCATACTCATGGTTATCGAACGCCTCTTCCCCGGCCCGGCTCAGCTCATCAACGGTCTGCGGCTCTTTGCTGCACCCGCCGAGAAAACCGACTAACAGAATCGCGAACATGAACCTTCTCATAGAGAACCTTGCTCTCTGTATCGGAGCTTTAGGCTTATAGAACTAACCTGCTTGTAATTCAAGTTCTGCATGGATAATTTTGACCTACTAATACTCCGCCGCAGACCACCCCGACCGGCGCTATTTTACCGCGGGCGCCTTTTCTTCTTTTGTCGCCCGAAGGAGATGTTTTCCAGTGGAAACTCTTCCTCGTCCTTTGAGGCGCCAGACTCTCCCCGCTCTGTCGGGGGTTGTCCATTCTTGACAATCCTCCCCCGGCGGGTTTTTAGTCGGCCGTACTCAGGAGATGGTGTTTCAACCGGAGGTGTCTCCTGCTCAATGGCTTTCTGTGGAGGGGCGGTTTCTCCGGTGCGGTCTTCGCTTGGCACTGTCTGTTTTGTTTCAGTGGTAGTCGATGGGGCCGTCTCTTCTCTCGTTCTGGCGGTCATTGGCCTTAGTGAATCTGCCCGCCTGGGTTCGCTCTTGCGTTCTGGCCGGTGAGAGCTTGATCTGTCACGCGTTACCGGCTCGGCTTGCTGTCCGGGCCGAGGGCGACCTGTTGTGTCCCTTGCCCTTGTTGCTCTCGTCCTTTCGCGCTGGTCTCTAGTGCCCGGTGGCCTTCCTTTGTCATGGCGAGGGCGTTGTGCCGGGCGCGCCGGCTCTCCATCCCTCCTGCGCGAGCTTGTCCGTGCGTGCATCACTCCCTCTGTTGATGCAGCCTTTCGTGGCTGTGTGCGGGCCGTGCCTCTTTCGCGAGTTGCTTTCGGCTCTAATGCCCTGGCTACAACAGCCGCTCCGACCGAGTCACCCCAGACGTTAACGACAGCTCGAAACCGGTCAAAAAGCCAATCCGCGGCAATTATCAAACCGATCCCGGCATAGACCTCTTGTGGAAATCCCGCCGCACGCAGGACAAAAGGAAGCAACAAGATGCCGGCATGCGGGATTGCCGCGGCTCCAAGTGAAACCAGGATGGATACCGCGGCTATCGAGATTATCTGCCCTGCCGACAGGCTCATCCCAAAGGCCTGGGCGACAAAAAGAGCGGCTATCGCCAAGTACATGGCAGTGCCGTTCAAATTCATGGTCATTCCCAGCGGCAGAGCCAGCGCTCCGGCCCGGCTGTCAACTTTGTTTTTGTCCACCACACCGGCATAAGTAACCGGCAGGGCAGCAACTGACGAACCGGTTGCCAGAGCGGTCGACAGGGCCGGTACCATATTGCCGAAATACCCCAGCGGCGAACGTCGCCCAACAAACTTGAGGAGCAAAGGTAAAACAATGACGCTGTGAATCAACAGGCCGGCGCCAAGCGCCAGCAAATAGTAAGAGAGGCTACTGGAAAGCTCACCCAGCGAGCCGGAATTCCTGGCTACAATCGTGCCGACTACCGAAAACAATCCGATCGGGGCTACATAAAGAATCAAATAGACGAGTTTGAGAATAACTTCACTGATACCTTTGAAGAAATCGACGACAACTCTCCCTCTTTGCCCGAGAGTGGCCAATACACCTCCGAAAAAAAGAGAAAAGACAATTATCCCTAAGTACTGTCCTTCGATTACGGCCTGGGGAAAACTGGTCGGGATAAACGCAAGCAGAAAGTCGCTGAAGCCCGTCGATTTCAATCTGGCGACTTCCGTGGGAAGAGTCGCGCCGACAGTACTGACGCCCCAGCCGGGCAACAGGAGCATCGCCAGACCAAGGCCGATACCCACCGCGAGGGCGGTGGTGACCACAAAGTATGCCAGTGTCGTGATTAGAGGGCGGCCAAGTCTGCGCGCCTCTCCAAGCGAGGCAACGCCCACTATGATTCCAGCGACTATGAGCGGCATCACGACCAGTTGCAGGGCGCTTATGAAAAGTGTGCCGATCACGCTGATAGAGAGCATAAAATCAGGGACGTAATACCCGAGTGCCGCCCCGAGGGTTACCCCTGCCAGCATCAAAAGGAGAATCGTATTCGTTGCTTTACGTGTCATGTCAGCAGATCTTATTTTTAGTGTTCACTGTGGAAAAACCGGCGGTTTGCCGTCAATGGGCATACTTCTGCGACGGTTTCCTGCGCTTTTTTGTAATGCTTTGCACATCCTGTGGGAAAAACTAAGGGAAATGTTTGCGGTTTACAAGTCTTTTCTCGCTGCCCGTTTTGATCAAGAAGTTGCCGCCCTCATCAAGATCTGTAGGTCAGGACCCTTGCGGTCCTGACAGACATCGTCTGACTTGGTTGTCAGGAGTACAAGCCTCCTGACCTACTCGGACTGTGCCGTCCAGAATGATTGGCAGGAACGCGTATGGCTTCTGCCATCGTAGGGCTCATCTAGTAGTACGAGAACGAGACAAGAGCTCCTTATACGGAACAAATATTAACCCTTCTTCAGTAAGTAAACGTCGTCTCTGACGTAAAAAGTCAACAAGCTCAATGTCTTCAGAGAGCAACATGCCAAGGTCATATCCGTTAATTACGAAGAAGAAAGGTGTCTTCCCCTGCGTTATTGCATGTTTGGCAGGTTCAGAAACATCATTGATAGCAATTAATACACCTCGTGTATAACGCGATTTTCCTTCGATCTTGCCACGGAAAACAAGCAGGTCGGCCTCCGGAAGTGGGCGCTTTTCCCACTTCGCTTCGAGTAAGTAGGTTTCGTAATCTAGCTCGAAGGACCCATCTATTTCCTCCCCAACTACGCGGAAAGGTTGGCGCGGCGCAAGATTAGAAAGGGCAAAGAGCTTGTTAAGAATAGTCTGGAGTGCCCGACCGGCAGCTTGTCGATCAGTGTAGTTGTGAAGAGCGAAAAACCTTTCTTTAAGCTGATTTAGTTCTTTTGACCGTCTGCTTTGCTCAGTTGCTTTTAGTTCCTGTTCTTTAAGAGCTTTTTCAACTTGTTCCTTGGCACGAGTACCACCATCCCTTAGAGATTCAAGGAAGGCTGCATCCCATAGGTCCGGGAACTTAAACTCTACCTCAAGCAGAAGTCCATTCAGTTGCTCGATCTCCTCCCGCGTAATGGGATCTGCGCTTTTTTGGCGATAAGTTATTCCGGCACGTACTATCTCTAAGATCAGTCCCTCGAATAAATGGCGTCGATGTTGGAGAGTCCTTTCCAGCAATGCAGTTATCATCGGCAATTTGCTCCCAGGCTGCCAGAAATCCCCGACCCCAACTTTTTGAGCCACTGAGTGAAATGATACGTGTCCTTTCCATGTAACCCTTCCCGAGCCTGGCAGAAAGGTATACAGTAGCTGAGCAATGTCAGCAATTGCACGGGATTCCCTAAGTGAAAGTCCCATACCATAAAGATACTGTTGGAGATGGATATGTTCAAGCACGTTTTGGTCATGAGCCCCAATATTGCGGCAATTGTTATACCTTGATCGACGTCACTTGTCAATGTATTCTCGTGCCATGCGCTGGTCCTCATTTCTGTTACTGCTGCCGGTGATGTTCTGGGGGGTATCGTATATCGCCATTAAGGTGGTGCTGACGGAACTTGAGCCGGTGGAGATGATCTCGGTGCGGTTTCTGCTGGCCGTCCCGGTGCTGTACGTCATCATAAGAAAGAAGGGGCTTAGCCCGTGGCCTAGGGCGATGCATGGCAAGCTGATAATCGCGGCGGGAGTGGTATTTTTGCATTTCTGGGTGATGGCCACCGGCATGAAAGAGACCTCCGCCTCCAACACTGCCTGGATTCTCACCACGGCGCCGATCTTCATCGCCCTGCTGTCGTGGTTATATCTTAAGGAGGCATTTAATGCCTCGCAGTGGCTGGGGGTGCTCCTGGCCGCCGGCGGGGTGTTGTTTTTGACGTACAACGGGGACATGGCCAACCTGAGCTGGATCAACTCGCGCGGGGATATTATCGTGTTAGGGTCATGCGTCACCTGGGCGTTTTACACGGTCGGCACCCGGGAGATCACCACCAAAGTCCACCCGCTGGTGGCCACCTTCTGGATGACCGGCGTGGCTGGACTTGTCTTTGTTCCCTATACTCTTCTTACGAGTGGTTATGAGAAGTTCTTAAGCCTGAAGCCGGTGACGCTGGTCAGCCTTGTCTTTCTCGGTGTTTTCTGTTTGGCGATTGCGTTCTGGCTCTGGTCGGAAGGGTTGGCGCGAGCGACGGCGGCTGAGGTGGGAGTGTGGCTGTATGTCGAGCCGCTCATCACGGTAGCTGCGGCAGGAATTCTGCTAAGCGAGCCGATAACTCTCTGGCTGGCAATCGGGGCAGCGCTGATCAGCCTGGGGGTGTACGTGGCGAAGAGATATGGCCGCCTGCGGTTAGAGGAGCACGACGTATGATGCTGGCGGGGATGTGCATATGTTGGTGACCGTCACGTTCTGGGGGTGGTCGTTTGTCGCCACCAAGATTTGTCTGAACTACATGACTGAACGAAAGAAGTAGTCTTTTGGTTGAGTTTCTTGGTCATTTAACAACGCCCTCGACTCTTG
>Ga0209979_1000931_pt1 | contig 35043 bp, 33 predicted proteins | sample AnhtaG_FD_183114 | JGI IMG/M metagenome (GOLD analysis project Ga0209979, IMG submission 183114) | Deep subsurface microbial communities from Anholt, Denmark to uncover new lineages of life (NeLLi) - Anholt_01485 metaG (SPAdes) (version 2) | ecosystem: Environmental > Aquatic > Marine > Oceanic... | reverse complement strand
GCTACGATCAAGATCCAATTGCGACGTCATAGTGAGTTGAATATACCACAAGCGTGTTAGATTTGCAACTTGATTTTCGTCAGAGTTTCATCAATACTCCGTCAGGCGGCTATGCCTGAGTAGTAACCTTTAATCGCGATGATGGCGAGTACCGCAAATACATCTTGGTGGAGATGGCTGATTACTTTGACACTGTGCTCCTCCCGCGCATCAAGAAGGTCGTTTTTTCCGATAAGTGGAAAGCCGGTAAAGCCCAAAACGGCCAGGGATGCAGCCACTTCTTCAAGTATTACCAACTGGAGCAATACGAAGACACGTTGCGGAAGGCGAAATACGAGGACGCCGACTTGTTTGATGACCCGTACCGAGACCCCTATAACCAGTACGTGTTCCTGCGCGACCTGAAGATGCTCGAGGCACTGGAGGTTGACCTTGAGCAAGACGAAGTGAAGGTTGATCTTTCCAAACTCTACGACAACATAGACATCGCAGAAACTCTTTCCAACCTTCGCGGCAAGTGGATAAAGAGGATCACGCCCGACCCTTCGGCTCCGCTCAGGGCACGCTTTGTGGAGTTTGAAGACGGCGAAAGAGTGGACTTCAAGAATCTTGACTACAGGCTCATTAAACCTTTGATTTGGTGGTAGGCTATGGCGCGAGCATTCCTGCAAGACATGGTGAACGATATTCAGTTTGACGGGTTGCCCGTCAACTGGACTTCTTTTGACCTGGCGACTTTCTCCACGACAAAGAGGCTCTGGGACTACCAGCAAAAGGCAGTGGAGAGCGCCATAAAGGTGCTGTGGAAGTACTACGATGATTTCGTGGACTACCAGGTGGGCGAAAGGCTGGAAATAGACCAAGAGCGGAAGCGAAGGTTCTCCGACTGGTATCAGGACAATGGACAAGACGAGGATCTGGACATTGGATTGAGAAGAGCGAGTAGGAACATTCGCCATCTCTTGCAGGACTACTACGAGGTCGAGGACGACAAAGTCCCTTATGAGCATTTCATCAACCGCATGTCCTTCTGGATGGCGACGGGAAGCGGCAAATCGCTCGTCCTTATCAAGCTCATCGAGGTATTGAGGGGCTTGATTCAACGGGGGGAGATTCCGCCCCACGACATCTTGATCTTAACCTACAGGGACGACTTGATAGACCAACTCAAAGTTCATGTAGACGAGTTTAATGCCACACGCAGCGACATTTTCATCAAGCTAAGGGAACTCAAGGAATACGCCGATGCCAAAAGGGAACAGCCTTCGCTCTTCAAAGAGCAAGAGTTGACCGTTTTCTACTACCGCTCCGATAATCTCAGCGATGAGCAAAAAGAGAAGATCATTGACTTCAAAAACTACGATGACGAAGGCAAGTGGTATGTCCTGCTCGACGAGGCACACAAAGGGGACAGACAGGAGTCCAAAAGGCAGCATATCTATTCCATCCTCTCACGAAACGGCTTTTTGTTCAACTTCTCTGCCACCTTCACCGATTCCAGAGACCTTATCACCACGGTTTCCAACTTCAACCTCTCCGAGTTCATCAAGGCGGGCTATGGCAAGCATATCGCCATCTTGAAACAGGAGATAAGGGCATTCAGGGACGATGAAGACTACAGCAACGAAGAGAAGCAAAAGGTGGTATTGAAATCCTTGATGATGCTGGCTTATGTGAGCCAGTTCTATGAGGACATACGGAGTTTGAGGGCGCACTCATACCACAAGCCCCTGCTGTTGACTTTGGTCAATTCTGTGAACACGGAGGATGCCGACTTAAAACTCTTCTTCAGGGAACTGGAAAGAATTGGCAAAGGGGAGATCGGCAACGATGTGTGGCAGCAGGCGAAAGATGAGCTATGGGATGAATTGAAGCAGCGACCGAGTTTTATGTTTGAAGAGGGCAACAGAATCGAAATTCGGCAAGAGGTCTTCCAGAATTTGAGCAAGGGAGACATCTTGAAGTGGGTGTATAACTCAAGCAGCAGTGGGGAGATTGAAATCCTGGTGCGACCGTCCGACAGGAAAGAATTGGCCTTTAAGTTGAAGACAAGCGACAGACCCTTCGCCTTGATAAAGATTGGCGACATTTCAGGCCGGCTGAAGGAGGAACTGGCAGGATACGAGGTCAATGAGCGTTTTGAGGACGAAAGCTACTTTGAGAGGCTGAACGAGGATGATTCGGAAATCAATATCCTGATGGGCTCTCGCAGTTTCTACGAGGGCTGGGATTCCAACCGACCCAATGTCATCAACTTCATCAACATCGGGATGGGCACCGATGCCAAGAAGTTTATCCTCCAATCGGTCGGCAGGGGTGTCCGAATCGAACCCCTCAGAGACAAAAGGAAGCGCTTGCTCCAGCTTTACAACGCCAAAGAAGTAGAGGAAGACCTGTTCCGCCAGATCAAGGATAAGGTCTTGCCGATAGAGACCTTGTTCATCTTCGGAACCAACAGGCACGCCTTACACACGGTGATCGGCCAACTCGACCAAGAAAGGGAAGAATACAAACAACTCTCGCTGTTTGACATCAGTGACGAAGCGAAGAAACACAAACTGTTGATTCCAACCTACAAAGAGGCTGACTACACGCTCGTAGAGCAGCGAAGCTTGGCAAAGTTTGAAATAACGCAAGCCGAACTTGATCTGCTCAAAAGGTATGTCGAGTTTATACATGACAATAGGGTATTGCTTGCGATGTACAACACCGTGCCTGAAAAGATTAGGATTCTGAAGCGTAGTCTGTCCGAAGACGAAGACTATTACAAACAGCCCGGAAGGAGTTTCAAGAACATAGACCTGCTCGTTGGGAGGATCCTTGACTACTTTAGCGTTATACCAGAAGAGTTTGAACGGTTGAAGGAATTAGAGGAGGAGATAAGGCACTTCAAGAATATCAAGGTGTCTCTCAAAGACATCAGCGACCTCCAAAGTAAAGTTGAGAAGGTCAAAAACTATCCAACCCTTTTGAAAGAATTGCGAGCACAATACGGGATAATACCTGCCGAAGAGTACGCGCAGAAAGCCAAGAGTTTGAGCGGAAGCGAGCAGTTCGACGAAGATGGCAAGAGAATCAGAATCAAGTATGTTGCCAACCACTACTATATCCCCATCATCCTGTCCGAAGCGGAGAAGGTAGATTACATCAAGCACATCATCAAGACTCCAAGCGAAGTGAAGTTTGTCAATGACTTGGAAGAGTATTTGCAGCGAGAGGGCAACAGGTTCAAGGAATTTGACTGGTGGTTATTCAGCAAGTTGGATGAGAGCTTGGACCAGGTTTACATTCCCTACTACGACCCAAAGACAAATAGGATAAGGCACTTCTACCCTGACTTTGTCTTCTGGCTGCAGAAGAGCGATGGCTACTTTATCGTCTTCATTGACCCCAAAGGCATAAGTCATACGGACTACACGCACAAGGTTGCTGGATACAGGATGATATTTGAGGAAGACGGCAAGGGAAGAAGGGTTTTTGATCACGATAGATTAAAGGTAAGGGTGTTCACGTTTTTGTACACCGATGATGTGAACATGCTAGCGCAGGGGTACAGAAAATACTGGTCTGATAACATTGGAAGGCCACTTGCTAACATTCTTGAAGAACTGCAGTCTTCGTAAAGCCCGAAGAGGTTAGGCTAAATCGCTCGCTTCGCGCTATTGTGTGGAACGGATGCTGGTCTGCTTCGGCCTTCGCTCGGCGCCCATCGGCCCCTATGCCCTGCTCCGGGATCAGCCGGGCTTCCGATGTCCTCATCGGGCGGCGGGTCTTGTGAGGCGATATGAAGAGCCTCACCCTCTCAGCAATTGAGAGGTGAGGCTCTTCTCTTTCGATTGATGGAGGCGTCACAAAGTAGGGGAAAGAACCCAGCGCATGGCCCTTTCCTTCCGCTTACTGTTGGAGCATAATAGAAGCGATGCTGGTGGTCATCGGCGGGGCTGTTGTCACCTGTCATCCACAAGCGGAGCTGAGAGATGAAAACCCTGAAGACATGAAGCTACCACTGAATGGGAAGCATCACCCCTTCCAGGGTGAGCAGATACTCTTTGATGTGCACCCCGGCCGAATAGCCCGCCAGCGTACCATCCCTGTGGATGACCCGATGGCACGGCACCAGGATGGGCAGGGGGTTGTGGGCCAGCGCACTGCCCACACCCCGGCTGGCCCGAGGCCGCCCGATGCGCCGGGCCAGCTCTCCATAGCTCACCACCTGCCCCGGTGGCACTTCCAGCAGCGCTTCGAAGACCAACCGTTGGAAGGGGGTTGCGAAGCGGTAATCGAGGGGTAGAGTGAAGCGCTTGCGCCTCCCGGCGAAATAATCGGCGAATTGAAGAGCGACCTCCAAAGGTGGCTCCAAGGCCTCGGTCACGGTAGCGCCACTTCGGGCAGACAGCCTAGCGGTGAAAGCGGCCATATCCCCCCCAAAAACCACGCGGCATACCCCTTCCGCTGAGACAGCCACCAAAAGCGGTCCCAGAGGCGAGGCGAGGGAACCACAAAGGAGCTGTTCAACCATCTCATGCCCTCCGTTGGCCCCATATCAGGTACCAATTCAGGTGAACTCCTCCTGCGAAAGCACCAAGGCGATCCCCCCCATCAGCCCTACGTCGTCGCCCAGGGCTGCGGGGACGATGGGAGTATCGCGCCAGTAGTCCTCGGCCATGCAGCGGGTGCGGACCGTCTCGCGCACAGGTTCGAAAAGCAGATCGCCCGCCTTGCTCACCCCCCCGCCGATGACGATGATCTCCGGGTTGAAGAGGTGCATGAGGGATACCAGCCCGATCCCCAATAGCTCTCCTGCCTGTCGGATCAACTTGATTCCCAGCGGATCTCCCTGCTGGGCGGCCTCACTCACCTCCTTGGCGCTGATCCGGCTCAGATCACCCTCCACCAGGTCGGGGATGATGGTCTCCCGGCCAGCCTCTATAGCCTGGATCGCGTTGCGGGCTATGGCGGGGCCAGCAGCCATGGCCTCCAGGCAGCCGATGTTGCCGCAGCCGCAGCGTGGGCCATCAATGTCGAGGGTGATGTGCCCCACCTCAGCTCCCAGCCCCTTGCTGCCCAGCAGCAGTCGGCCATCCACGATGATCCCCCCACCAATGCCAGTGCTGTGGGTGATGTAAATCAGGTCTCGGGTCCCCTTGCCGGCGCCGAAGCGTTGCTCAGCCAGGGCGGCCAGATTGGCGTCATTTCCTACGTGGGTGGGCAGCCCGAATTCCTCCTCGATGATGGCCCTGAGAGGCACCTGATGCCAGCCAGGAAGGTTGGGAGCTTTGATGATCACCCCCTCCCAGGGATCCAGGGGGCCAGCGGTGGCAATCCCGATAGCCTCGACTTGCCCAAGGTGCTGGCTCGCTGCCTGGCGGATGGCCTCCTTGATGCGCCCGATCACTGGCTCCGGCCCTTCCTCGGCCAGGGTGAGGTGGGCCACCCGATGGATGATATTCCCCTCTCGATCACTGAGCGCGGCCCGTATCTGCGTGCCGCCGATATCCACGCTGATGATGTATGGAGCCATTAGAGCATTCCCTCCCTTGTGCTTGGCAGTTGTGATTCCTCCTGGGTGAGCCCATTATAGCACCGAGCCCATTTTCCGGCCACTTTACACGGGTATAATTCAGAATCCTGGTGGCACTTCCTCCTGCCTCTCCCCTGGCCTGACGCCAGGACAGGCTGGCAAGGGTGTGAGGTTCAGGGGCGTCCTCGCCCCGTCGAGGCACTGAAATAGCCTCGGCGGAGACGCCTCGGCCTTCACGCCTGTGCCTGCAGCACTGGGGCAGCCGAAGGAGATTGTAGGCCGGTTACCTACGAATCTGACGAATACCCACTTTCCACTGCCGATTTGACCAAATGGAAGAAGCGCACTACAATCCAATCCACAATTTTGTGGCCCTGTCGGGGACGGTTGCACTCAGGTGTGAAAGGCAAGAAGACCGATGTTTGAGGCCCTGCAGGATCGCCTTCAGGGCGTGTTTCAAAAACTGACCAGCCGGGGAAAGCTGTCGCAGAGTGATGTGAAGGCCGCCCTGCGGGAGGTGCGGCTGGCACTGCTGGAGGCGGACGTCAACTACAAAGTGGTCAAGGACTTCGTGGCCCGGGTCCAAGAACGGGCCGTAGGACAGGAGGTGATGCGCAGCCTCACCCCGGGCCAGCAGGTGGTCAAGATCGTCCACGAGGAGTTATTAGCCACTTTGGGCCAGGGGCGACAACTCGATCTTTCAGGCCCTCCTCCGCATGTGATCATGCTGGTGGGCCTGCACGGCTCCGGCAAGACGACCCAGGCCGCCAAGTTGGCCCTCAGACTGCGCAAGGCGGGGCATTATCCCCTGCTGGTAGCCGCCGATACCCGTCGGCCAGCGGCGATTACCCAGTTGGAAGTGCTGGGGCGTCAGCTTGACATCCCTGTCTACGTGGAACGCGACGGGGACCCTCCACCCCTCATCTGTGCCCACGCCGTGCAACGGGCACGGGAGATGGCCTGCGACGTGGTAATCCTCGACACCGGGGGCCGGCTCCACATTGACGAGGAACTGATGACAGAGCTAGCCCAGATACGGGAGCGCACCCATCCCCGTGGGGTGCTGCTGGTGGCTGATGCCATGACTGGGCAGGATGCGGTGCGCAGCGCGTCGGATTTCGACGCTCGGGTGCAGCTCACCGGACTGATCCTGACCAAGATGGATGGCGATGCCCGGGGCGGGGCGGCCATCTCCATTCGCTCGGTGACTGGCGTGCCCATCCTCTTCATCGGCGTGGGCGAGAAGCTGGATGCCCTGGAGCCTTTCCATCCGGAGCGGCTGGCCTCCCGAATCCTGGGCATGGGCGACATGCTGACCCTGATCGAGAAGGCGGAGGCAGCGCTCGATCAGGAGAAGGCGATGGCGGCAGGGGAGAAGATCCTGAGCGGCACCTTCACCTTGGAGGACTTCCTGGAGCAGATGCAGGAGGTGCGCAAGATGGGGCCCATCGGCCAACTGATGGAGATGATCCCTGGTTTTGCGCAGGTGAGCCATCAGGTCTCGCCTGAGGCGACGGATGAGCAGTTCAAGCGGGTGGAGGCCATAATGAACTCCATGACCCTCCAGGAGCGGCGTGATCCGCGGATCATCAACGCCAGCCGCAAGCGGCGCATCGCCCGCGGCAGCGGCACCACCGTCCAGGAGGTCAATCAGCTTCTCAAGCAGTTCCGTCAGATGCAGAAGATGATGAAACGTCTCAGCAAGGGCCGTGGCCGGGGGCTAGCGTCCGTGTTCCCCGGCCTGGGCGGTCGGCTCTGATGCGAGGAGAGGGGAATGAGCATTCAGCCCATGAAAGTCCGCGCGCCGGAGGTGGAGCCGGTGGAGATGCTGCCTGGGATCCAGCGGCGCACGCTGGCCTACGGCGAATGTCTGATGGTCACCCAGTTTCTCATCAGCCAGGGGACTGAGCTGGCCCGGCACAGCCACCCTCACGAACAGATCTCCTATGTCGTGAGTGGAGAGCTGGAGATGCAGGTGGGAGGCCAGAGCTATCACCTACAGCCAGGGGACAGTCTGCTCCTGCCCGCTGGGATGGAGCACAGCGCGCTGGCCCTGCAAGATGTAGTGGTTATTGACACCTTCTCCCCACCGCGGGAGGAGTACAAATAGTAATTGCAAGTTGTCTTTGAAAGGAGCTTGAAAGATCCATGGTACGAATTCGCTTGCGTCGGGTGGGGGCCAAGAAGCAGCCCAGCTATCGTGTGGTGGTGGCCGATCGGCGAGCGCCCCGCGATGGCAAGTTCGTCGAGACCATCGGCTACTACAATCCGCGCACAGATCCCATCACCTTCAAGATTGACGAGGAGCGCGCCCTGTACTGGCTGAGCCAGGGCGCTCAGCCCAGCGAAGCGGTGGAGCGGCTCCTCAGGAAGGGGGGTACCCGGGACCGCTTCGCCCGCCTCCGGGCCGGCGAGCCCCTAGAGATACTCCTGGCCGAGGCAAAGCAGAAGCTCGAAGTGGAAGCCGAGGAGGTGAGGGAAGCAGAAGTAGCAGAACCAGACGAAGAGGAACAGCCTATGGCGGAGGAGGTGAGGGAAACGGACGTAGCAGAACCAGACGAAGAGGAACAGCCTGTGGCGGAGGAGGTGAGGGAAACGGACGTAGCAGAACCAGACGAAGAGGAATAGCCTGTGGCGGAGGAGGCAGCGGTCGCTTGTGCCACAGGTGAGCTTGAACTCGCCGAGGAGGCAGAGAAGTCTGAGGAGAGCGAGGCCCTGAGATCATAGGTTTGCCTCCTAGCCAGCGTGCCCTGCCCAGGAGACAGGCTTCCCGGCCCTTCGTCCCAACTGAGCAATCTCCTTTCCGCCCCAACGCCCACCACCAACTCTGTCCCCGGGCTGCCTGCCTGTGCAGGCAGCGAGCCCCGCCTGGCGTCAGGCCAGGGGACGGGCTACACAGACAAGGAGAAGTATCTTGCCATGAAAGAACTGATTGAATACATCGCCAAATCACTGGTGGATGATCCCTCCCAGGTGCGCGTTGATGAGATCGTGGAAGAGGATTTGACCACTTTCGAGCTACGGGTCGCCGCGGAGGACATGGGTCGGGTGATCGGGCGGGGGGGCCGAGTGGCCAACGCCATGCGTACTCTGCTGCGCGTGAGTGCGGCCAAGCAGGGGAAGCGAGCTCGGCTCAGGATCGTCGAATGATGGACCAAGAGAGGGCATCAGTAGCACCAGAAAGCAAAGAGGGACCCCACTTTCTGGTCATTGGTGAGGTATTGCGTCCCCAGGGACTGAAGGGAGAGGTCAGGGTCCGGGTGCTCACCGATTTCCCGGAACACTTTCGAGTGCTGAAGCGGGTCTACCTGGGTCAGGCAGTGACGCCGGTGCTCGTGGAAGGTGTCCGCTTCCATCAGGGATGCGCGCTGCTCAAGTTCGCAGGCTACGATGACCGCACTTCCGTCGAAGGGTTGCGAGGTGCTTTGGTCCAAATCCCGATCGAAGAGGCCATACCCCTGGCGGAGGATGAGTACTACCTCTATCAGATCGTGGGGCTGGCTGCTTGGACTGTGCAGGGTGAATATCTGGGCCGAGTGCGAGAGGTCCTGGTCACCGGATCCAACGACGTTTACATCGTCCGGGGGCCAAAAGGTGAGATCCTCCTGCCGGCCATCGAGGAGGTGATCCGCGAAGTTGAGCTGGAAGCCGGTCGGCTGACCGTGACGCTGCTGGAAGGGCTTGTGTGATCCAGCGGCTGTGACATCATCGAACATCTGGGCGCCCTCGGGGCGCTCTCTTTGTTGAGCTTGACAAAAAGATTGTCCCCATGTATGCTTAGAAGGGCTCAATGGGTCTGAGAGATGGGGGAGGGGCTAACTGTGACGGACCGCAAATACTGGGTGGGGTTCAATCTGGTGACAGGCATCGGCCCAGCCAAGACGCGGATGCTGCTCAGCGCTTTCGACGGTGACCTGGCGACAGCCTGGAATGCAGATGCGGAAGCCCTGCAGGCCGCGGGTCTGGACCGGCGGGCATTGGCGAACCTCTTGGAGACCAGGGCCACCTGCGACCTGGACACGGAGATGGAGCGGATAAGCACCCAGGGGATCTCTGTCCTCACCTGGGAGGATGAGGGTTACCCCCGGCTGCTGCAGGAGATCTACGACCCTCCTCCGGTGCTCTACGTGAAGGGGCAGCTTCTTCCCGAGGACGAGTGGGCGGTGGCCGTGGTGGGCACCCGGGCGGCGACAGCCTACGGCAAAGAGGCGGCCACGCAGATCGCCGGCGGGCTGGCCCACAATGGCGTGACCATCGTCAGCGGCCTGGCGCGGGGGATTGATAGCGCCGCCCACCGGGCGGCGCTGGAGGCCGGCGGCCGCACCATTGGCGTGCTGGGCTGCGGTCTGGACATCATCTATCCTCCGGAGAACCGGCGGCTGACCGCCCAGATCGTCCAGCGGGGGGCACTGATCAGCGAGTATACCCTAGGTACTCCTCCTGAGGGAGGCAACTTCCCCCCCCGCAATCGCATCATCAGCGGGATCTCGCTGGGGGTGGTCATTATTGAAGCAGGGTCACGCAGCGGGGCGCTCATCACCGCCGATTACGCCCTCGATCAGGGACGCGAGGTGTTCGCCGTGCCGGGCAATATCTTCCGGCGCGCCAGCCAGGGAACTAACACCCTCATCCGAGAGGGAGCCACCCCGGTGCTCAGTGTGGAGGACATCCTGGAGGCCCTGAATCTGAGCATGGTCAGCCAACAGCAGGCTGCGAGGGACATTATCCCTGAAAACGAGACCGAGTCTCGCCTATTGGAGTACCTCTCTGCTGACCCGGTCCATGTGGATGACATCGGCCAGCAGGTGGAGTTGCCCATCAGTGAGGTGACCAGCGCCCTGGCGCTGATGGAACTGAAGGGCATGGTACGCCGGGTGGGGGGGATGCACTACGTCCTGGCCCGCGAGCGAGGTGTGGAGTATGTGATTGATTGAGCCTTATAGGGTAAACTAAGAAGCGCAGCTCTTGGTCGCCACATGAGAGTGGAGGATGAAAGGTTGTCTTCGCCCTTTGTGATCATCTTGGCTGGAGGTACCGGCACACGGCTGTGGCCACGCAGTCGAAAGCAGATGCCCAAACAACTCCTGGACATCGTGGCCAAAAACACCATGCTTCAGGCGACATTCGTGCGAGTCAGGCCTCTGGTGTCACCCGAGAGGATCTTCATCGTCACCAATGATACCTATGCACCCGTCGTGCGGGAGCAGTTGCCGCAGCTTCCGGTGGATAATATCATCAGCGAACCCTGGGGACACAACACTGCCCCCTGCATCGGCCTGGCAGCCTGCTACCTGCGCCACCTCGATCCAGAGGGGATCATGATCTCGGTGCACGCCGATCACCTCATTGATGACGAGGAGAAGTACCGCCGAGGGCTGCTGGCTGCGATGGAGGCCGCCGGAGAAGGGTATCTGACTACCTTGGGAGCGCAGCCCAGTTCTCCGCGTCCAGGGCTGGGCTACATCCACCGTGGACGGCTGCTGAAGCGGGCCCACGGCTGCGAAATCTACGAGATTGCCGAATTCATCGAAAAGCCCGGCGAGGAGCGGGCGGAGCAGTTCCTGGCCACTGGGGAGTACTACTGGAACATCGGCAGCTTCGTATGGCAGCTTCCCATGATCCTTAGAGAGTTCGAGAAGCTGATGCCCCACCTGTATGATCAGCTCATGATCATTGACGCCGCCATTGGCACCTCCGAGGAGCGCTCGGTTCTGGAACGGGTATGGCAGGAGGTGGCGGACGAGGCCATAGACACCGGGATCATGGAGTGCGCCAAGCGAGTGGCGGTGGTGCCGGTGGACATCGGCTGGAGCGACATCGGAAGTTGGGCCACCCTGGCCGACATCCTGCCCGCCGACAGTGAGAACAACGTGGTGGTGGGAGGTGAGCACATCGGCCTGGACACCACGGGCACGCTCCTCTATGGCACCAGCCATCGCCTCATCGCCACCGTGGGGCTCAAGGACATGATCGTCGTAGACACCGACGATGTGGTGCTGGTGTGCCCCAAGGATCGAGCCCAGGATGTGAAGGACTTGGTGGCTAAGCTGCGGATCAGCAACAAGAGCGAGTATCTGTGACCGGCTTGAATGTAAACAGCTATGGATTGACTACGACGACGAAGCTGATGTGCTTTGCATCAGCCTGGAGCGGCCTCAGCGAGCGACGGATAGCGAACTGAGCAAGGAGAGGATCTTGTATCGCTACCGGGATGACAAGTTGGTGGGGTTGACAGTTCTCGATGCAGCAGCACGGCTGGGAATTAGAGGCGATTGAAGAGGGAAACAGTTTGGAGGTGATGACGGTGTTTGATCGAATATCTGCGAACCCCAACATCTGCGGAGGAAGGCCCTGTATCGAAGATACCAGGATTCCAGTCACCATGGTATTGGAACTGCTGGAAGATGGGTTGACCTTCGAGAAGATCTTGAAGGACTACTATCCCCATATCACGGTTGCCGACATCCAAGCCTGCATCGAGTACGCCAAGCGCCAGGCTTTTCAGGTCTCCCAGTTCGAAGAAGGAGTGTATCCGACAAACCAATGCAAGCATACTGCATGAAATGTAAAACCAAACGGGAGATGCAAAACGCGGAGCCGACTTTCACCCGGACTGGCCAGCCAGCGACAAAGGGGACCTGCTCGGTCTGCGGGACGAAGATGTTCCGCATGGGGAAAACGGGGGCCCACAAGGGGCTGCCCCGGCCCGATCCCCACCAGCGCGATGGGCGGCTAGTCATCGTCGAGTCACCGGCCAAGGCCCGCACCGTGGGCCGCTTCCTGGGCCGGGACTACGAGGTCAAGGCCTCCATCGGCCACGTGCGTGACCTGCTACGCTCCAGGCTCTCGGTAGATATTGAGAACAACTTCAGACCTACCTACCGGGTGCCCAAACAGAAGAAAAAGGTAGTGAAGGAGCTCAAAGCAGCGGCCGCTCGAGCCGCAGACGTCTACCTGGCCACCGACCCGGACCGGGAAGGGGAGGCCATCGCCTGGCATCTGATGACCGCGGCCAACATCGCCAAGACCCGGGCTCGGCGAGTCGTCTTTCACGAGATCACCCAGCGCGCCGTTGAGCAGGCCTTCTCCCATCCCCGCGACATCGACATGCAACTGGTCAACGCCCAGCAGGCCCGCCGCATCCTTGACCGGCTGGTGGGCTATTCCATCAGCCCCCTGCTGTGGAAAAGGGTGAAGGGCGGGCTTTCGGCGGGACGGGTGCAATCAGTCGCGCTGCGACTGGTGGTGGAGCGTGAGCGGGAGATCGAGGCCTTCCTGCCTGTGGAGTACTGGACAATTGAGGCGGACCTGGCCAAGTGCGACGGACAGATGCCTCCGGAGGAGCGCAAATTCCGGGCCGAGCTGCACCGCATACGCGGCCAAGAGGTGGACCTCAAGAACGAGGTGGACACGCAGAGGATAGTTGAGCAGCTCGAAAGGGCGGCCTACGTTGTGGCTCAAGTGCGGAAGCGGGAGCGGCGTCGTCGTCCCCGGCCACCCTTCATCACCAGCACGATGCAGCGCGAGGCCTCTAGCCGGCTGCACTTCAACACCCGCCGCACCATGCGCATCGCCCAACAACTGTACGAGGGGGTTGACCTGGGCGGGGGAGAGCGAATGGGCCTCATCACATACATGCGCACTGACTCCACCAATGTGGCTAAGTCCGCCCAGCAGGAAGCGCGTGACTATATCCGGCGAACGCAGGGCGAAGACTTCCTGCCCCCCAAGCCGCCGCACTACAAGACCAAAGGCGCTCAGGAGGCCCACGAGGCGATCCGTCCCACCTCCGTGTGGCGCACACCTACCCAGGTGAAGCCCTATCTGTCCCGCGATCAGCATCGGCTCTATAGCCTTATCTGGCGGCGATTTGTGGCCAGCCAGATGGCGCCGGCTGTGTTGGACACTACCTCCATTGACGTGCTGGCCGGGCCACCGAGGGGCGAGAAACCCTACCTCTTCCGCGCCACCGGCTCCATCATCAAGTTCCCCGGCTGGCTGGTGCTGTTCAGGAGCGACAAGGAACTGGGAGAGCAGGAGAGCATCCTGCCGCCGCTGGTGGAGGGGGAGGAGGTGGATCTCATCGAGCTCATCCCGGAGCAGCATTTCACTCAGCCGCCGCCCCGCTACAGCGAGGCGACCCTTATCCGCGCCCTGGAGGAAAATGGCATCGGCCGGCCCTCCACCTACGCTCCCATCGTCAGCACCATCCAGAGCCGGAGCTATGTGGAGCGTGTGGACAACCGACTACGGCCCACCGAGCTGGGAATGATCGTCTGTGATCTGCTGGTGGAGCACTTTCCGCAGGTCATGAATATGGGCTTCACAGCTCAGATGGAAACCGACCTGGATCGCATCGCTGCTGGCGAGCGGGAGTGGGTGCCAGTGCTGCGGGAGTTCTGGGAGACTTTCTCCCAGACGTTGGCCCGGGCTGAGGCCAACATGGCCCGGGTGGAGATCTCGGATCAGCATACGGGGGAGATGTGTCCCCAGTGTGGTGCGCCCCTGGTCTTCAAATGGGGCCGCTACGGCAAGTTCATTAGCTGCAGCAGCTATCCCCAGTGCCGCTTCCACAAACCCTATCTGGAGAAGATTGGCGTGGACTGCCCTCAGTGTGGCGGCGAGCTGGTGGAAAGGCGGACCCGAAAGGGCCGCACCTTCTACGGCTGTTCCAACTATCCGGAGTGCAACTTCGCCTCCTGGAAGCGCCCCATCCCCACACCCTGCCCCGAGTGCGGAGGCTTGCTCACCCTCTCGGGCCGGAACAGCGTGCAGTGTACTCTCTGCGAGGCTAAGTTCCCACTGCGGGAGGTAGAGAGAGAAAAAGTAACGAGTCACCGAGGCGACGAGTAACAGGTGTCCTTGAGCACATCGGACGATGAGACTCATTATCCTATAGCCATTGCCTCCTTCACTGGAGACGAATAGATGCGACTTACCCAACTTCGCCACAAGCTCGCCAAACAGGAACTTGACGCCATCGTGATCACCCAGCCGGAGAACCGACAATACTTGTCGTGTTTCACCGGCTCGGATGGGGCACTCATCATCTCCGCCGAGGCTGCGTACCTGGCCACCGACTTCCGCTACTACGAGCAGGCCCAGCGCCAGGCGCCCGACTTCACCCTAGCCAAGATCGAGGACAAGTTCCCCCCTCGCCTGGCCGAGCTGATAGCTGAGACAGGAGCCCGGCGGGTGGGCTTCGAGAGCACCCACGTCACCGTGGAGCAACACCAGAGGTGGGCCGAGGCGGCCGAAGGCTTCGAGTTGGTGCCCATCAAGGGGATAGTGGAGGAGCTCCGCGCCATCAAGGATGAGGGGGAATTGGCGCTCATCCGACGGGCGGTAGAGGTGAGCGACGCCGCCTTGGCCCACATCGTCCAATGGCTGAAGCCAGGCGTGACAGAGAAAGCAGTGGCCTGGGAGCTGGAGGCCTTCATGGGCACCCATGGCGCGGACGACATTGCCTTCGACCTCATCGTTGGCTCCGGTCCCAACGGGGCGATGGCCCACGCCGAGCCCAGCGATCGGCAAATTCGAGAGGGGGAACTCATCGTGCTGGATCTGGGAGCGCGGGTGGATGGCTACTGCTCTGATCTCACCCGCACCATCTGTCTGGGTGAGCCAGATGAGATGCTCCGCTGCATCCACGCCCTCGTGCTGGAGGCGCAGGAGGCAGCCGAGCACGCGATGCGTGCCGGACTGAAAGGCAGCACCGTGGATGCCATCGCCCGCGACCTCATCGAGGCTGCCGGGCACGGGGAGCATTTCGGCCACAGTCTGGGCCACGGCGTGGGATTGGCGGTGCATGAGAAACCAAGGGCCAGCAAGACCTCTGAGGATGTGCTGCGGGCGGGGATGGTTGTCACAGTGGAGCCTGGTATCTACATTGAGGGCTGGGGTGGCGTGCGCATCGAGGACCTGGTCGTCGTGCGGGAGCAGGGGATAGAGGTTCTCACCACGGCCTCCAAGGGGCTGACAGGATAGTTCTTGAAAACTGGCGCTTGTGCAAAAGCGGTTCGTGGTACAATGGGCATGAGTAGGGGCGTACCCTTGCGGTTGCCCCGCCAAATCGGCAGCCGCGAGGATTGACCCTACCAGTGGAGGCTCAAATTGAAAGTGCGAGGTGACTCCGATGGAGAAGATTGCGGATAAGATCAGGGCCTTCCCCTTCCCGCCTATAGGATTGGCTTTCCTGGTCGGTCTGCTTCTGGGCTGGCTGGCCATCGGCTGGTGGCTCTGGCCCGTGAGCTGGACCGATGCTGATCCCTGGGACCTCCGTGCGGAGCACCAGGAAAGGTACGTTACCCTGGTCGCGAAAGGCTACGCCCGGACCAGAAACGCGGATCAAGCCAAGGAGGCCCTGGCCAGCTGGGAAAACCAGGCGTTGGCCGATCTCTTGGCCACCATGCAGGATCAGGCTCCCGATTCAGAGACTCACCGACAACTGGCAGACCTGGCTTCGGCACTGGGACTTCCCAGGAGTGAGGCGGTCGCACCAACGGAGCCCAGGGCCTTCCCCGCTGTCCCTCCCCTCAGAAGCAGACTGGTGACCGTCTTTGGCACCGCCGGGGCCGCGCTGGTGGTAGTTGTGCTGATCGTCCTTGCCCTCTCCACCCGCCCCTGGGACTCCATCGCGGAGTGGACACGGCGAGCCCAGCGAGCGCAGGCCGTGGAAGCACCCAAACTGATCCCCGGCCACTTCGTCAGCACCTACGCACAAGGGCGGGATGACTACGCCGATTACTTCTCCATTGAAGCTCCCGACGGCCAGTTCCTGGGTGAATGCGGGCTGAGCATCGGCCGCATCTTGGGCCGGGAGACGCCACGGCGGGTGACCGCTCTGGAGATGGTGCTCTTTGACTCCTTCGATCATCGCACCGAGACCCGGATTTTGATGAGCCGCTATGCCCATGAAGATGCCGCGCTGCGACAGGAGTTAATGACCCGCGGGGAGCTGATACTGGCTGACCCTGGCGCTGAGGCCTTGGTTGAGACCAACAATCTACAAATGTTGGCCACGGTCACGGATCTGGAGTATGCGGATCAGGAGCCAGTAGAGGGGGTGTTCCAGCGGGTGGTGGTGGACCTGGATGTGAGGATCAAGCATCTCCCCGCCGAGGCAACAGCGGAAGTTGAGCCCAGCGCAGCTTAGCCAGAGAAACCCGGCTTCTTGGAGAAGCCGGGCTTCTACTTTGGCGTGTTACACCCGCTCGTAGGGCTCGAAGAGCTTCCGGTACTCGTCGAGGGCATAGCGGTCAGTCATGCCGGCAATATAATCGCATACCACCCGGTAGAGGCCCTCCTCGGGGATGCGCGCCTGGATCTCGGTGGGAAGCTGGATGGGCTGAGCTACGTAGGCGGTGAGAAGCTCCTGAATGAAGCGCGATGCCTTGGCCGCCATGCGCATGACCCGGTAGTGGCGATAGAGGTTCTGATACAGAAAATCCTTCAGAGCCCGGTTATGTTCCTCCATCTCCGCTGGGAAACCGACGATGTTCTCTGGCAGGCTACGGATATCCCCGACCGAGCGGGCATTGACCGTCTGCAGCCGCCTCTCCGTCTCCTCCAAGAGCGCCGTCACCTCCAGGCCGATGAGGGTGCGAATGGCCCCATGGCGGGCCATGTCGCTGAGGGACCTATCCGCAGCCAGTCCGACCGGCCCCAAGACCTCCTGCCAGAGGGGAAGTTCGGCCACGGCCAAGGGGTTCAGAATCCCCGCCCGCAGGCCGTCGTCCAGATCGTGGGCATTGTAGGCCAACTCATCGGCGGCACTCACGATCTGCCCCTCCAGTGTTGCGCGCAGCTCCGGCTCATAGCGGTTGGCATGTCCCTGGTCGTACTCACTCTCATGCTTGAGGATTCCCTCCCGCACCTCCCAGGTGAGGTTGAGGCCCGGAAAATGGGGGTATCGTTGCTCCAGCACCTCCACAATGCGCAGGGACTGCTGGTTGTGGTCGAAGCCGCCGTGGCCAGCCATGAGCTCGTGGAGTGTCCGCTCGCCGGCGTGTCCGAAGGGAGTGTGGCCCAGGTCGTGGGCCAGGGAGATGGCCTCCACCAGGTCCTCGTTGGCCCTCAGCGCGCGGGCGATGGTGCGCCCGATCTGGGCCACCTCCAGTGTGTGGGTCAGTCGGGTGCGGTAGTAATCCCCCTCGTAGACTACGAACACCTGGGTCTTGTATTCCAGTCGCCGAAAGGCGGTGGTGTGCAGGATGCGGTCTCGATCCCGCTGAAAGGAGGTGCGATAGGGGTGTTCCTCTTCGGCGTACTCTCGCCCCTGGCTGTCGGGGCTGGACATGGCGTAGAGGGCCAGATGCTCCGCCTCCCACGTTTCCCTCTCCTCACGCCACAGGATCATAGTTCCCTCCCGGTGCCACTGCGGTCATGACGTAAGCCTGTTGGCCCCTGAAAAGCAAACCACTGAGACACAGAGGACACAGAGCCTGCCTAATTTGACTCATCAATGCCCAGGAAATCTCCATGATCGGTTCCTACAGGACCCTGCGCTTGATGCCGTCTTTAAGCACCGACACATTGAAATTGATGAGCAGTCCAACTCGACAGCCGGTGAGCTTGAGGTAGGTCAACAGCTGGGCCTAGTGAACTGGACGAATGGCATCCACTGCCTTTAGTTCGACGACCACCTTGCCAGCCACAATGAAATCGAGCCGATAGCCGCAATTTACCCGCACTCCTTTGTACTCGACGGGCAAGGGTTTCTCCTGCTCGAAGGGCAGGTTCCGCAGCCAGAATTCCCGGGCCAGACAGGCCTGATAGACAGATTCCAGCAAGCCAGGACCCAATGCACGGTGCACCTCAATCGCCGCCCCGATGATCTGGCCTGTCAAATCCTTTTCGTAGAACATACGTTTTCTCCGTGTTTGCCCCTAGAGACACTGGCCTTTCGCCCAGCGGGGTGGAGAGCACCCCGGCTTCGCGGTACCTGACCAAGAGCAGAATAGAGAAAAAGCGAACTCTGTGCACTCTGTGTCTCTGTGGTGAAGAAGAACTCAATCAAGAGTTCAGCAGGGCCAAGACCCCACTGCCGGCGATGGAGGTGCAGACTGATACCTGCGGCTCCAGACCCCGAGGCTGATAGTACAGTCGTGTGAGCCGCTCAATAAGCTGGTCGGTCGCCTCCTCCCGGGCCAGGGCCATGATACACCCTCCCAGACCAGCCCCCGCCAACTGAGCTCCCATCACCCCTTCGGTCCGCTGGGCGATGTCGGCCATCAGGTCCAACTCCGGAGTGCTACACCGATAGGATCCGGGCTGCAGGTGGAGCTGGGCCCGCATCACCCGCCTTGGATCGCCGCTCTCCAGGTCCTCGATGCGCTCCAGCAGGTAAAGCCCCGAGGTGGGTGCTGCGTAGGGCTGGGGCTGCCACTCCTCGTCGTACTGCACCACCCGGTCGCCGTCGTGGGAGATACTCATCAGTTGGCCGAATCCGGCCATGTCCCCTGACTTAAGGAAATCAAGGCAGATTCGGCTGCGCTCGCATTCGGCCAGGCCGTAGAGCACCACTCCCCGGATGGGATACCCCTCCTGCGGCGGGGCGTGGGTGGCGAAGAGCGGCTCTACCTCCTCCAATGCGAGCCAGTCGGCCAACTCCCGACGGCTGGCACATTGAGGCAGCCGCAGCAGAAACCGGTAGATCCAGGCCAGGGGGATGCCCAGCCCTTGGGGATTGATGTCCCGCAGGTGTTTGATGAGGGGCGCGTACTGGGGGAACCAGCTCCACACCAGCTTCACCCCCAGGTGGTAGCAGGCCACCCGGTGGTTGAAGGTGTCGCGCGCCCCGGCCGCCTTCTGGGCCTCCAGCCCGGAGTTGCAGATCACCATTCGATAAGATGGGGGAAAGTCCACCGTCTCCTCCAGGCCGAAGGGGAAGAAGCGGACATGGATGACCGCCCCCCTTTGAGCGAACTTCATGGCCGCGTGGTCGGCACTTCCGCCCCTCGTGCCCACGAACCACTCCCCCTCCCCGCACAGGTCCACAAACTGTCGGGGCTGCACCTCCAGCCGGTTGATGGCCACCGCGGCCTCTGCCGTGGCCACCACCAGCGCCGAGGAGGAGCTGAGTCCGGCGCCGATGGGGACGTTTCCGCTGACCACCATATCCAAACCCCGGAACTGTGCCTCGGGGAACTGCTTCTGTAAGCGCAGCAGGGCCGCCTGCACGTAGAGGCTCCAGTCCCCGGAGGCTTCAGTGATCATCCGACGTACTTGGTCACTGTTAACCAGCGAGAGCCAGTCGTCCCATGTGAGCTGGGCCACCAACTCGCCGAGGCGGAACTCGCGGGGGCCAAAGGTCCCTTCATCCGCATTGAAGAGCCGCACCCGGTCATCCTCCCGTGCGCGGGCCACCGCCAGGATCTCTCGGTCAATGGCCATCAGGTTGCACCGTCCTCCCTGGTGGTCCACGTGTCGGCCCATGATGTTGATCCGGCCGGGAGAACGGGAGATGAGTACCGACGCATCTGCCCCCAGGTGCCTCTGGGCACACAGCAGCGCCCGCCGGTAGGCCTCGATCCGCTCGGCGAGAAGTGCCGGATCGCCACCATAGATGGCTCTCAAGCTGGCCCAGAGCTTCCCCTGTCCCCTGTCCGCTTCATCGAAGGCAGTCAACCACTCGCGGATGGGGCACATGACGGACCCCTGCCGAAGCTGACGAGCTGCACGCCTTTCTCGGCGTCGGCAGAAGTAGTCCTGGATGGCCAACAGTTCCGCCGGATTGTTGAAGCCCATCACCTGGTGGGGCTCGTCAAGGGGGACCGCCTCCAGGTGGAAGCGGCGGTCTGGTGTGCCCTGGGCGAGCAGGGTGATGCACTCGGTCAGGTACTCCTCCCGCTGGGCGTTGTCGTCGCTGATCCGCTCCAGCGCCCAGTATAGAGCCGGGGCCTGGAAGAGGTACACCGAGACATTGCACTGCTGGGCCCTCTGCTCCACCTCGTCGGGGGTGAACCACATCTCGCCTGACAAGTGAAAGAGCGTCTCCTCCGGGATGAGGGCCACCATCTCATGAGGTGCGACCGCTGGATCCTCTATGGCCCGTTGGACCAGCTCCCACAGGGAGCCGAAGGCGCGGGCGGCCCTTCGACCGACAAGCTCAGGACAAGCCTTGGCGGGATCAGGGAAGAAGTTCCGCATGACCTGAAGCGCCTGTGCTGCCCAATCCGTAGCCCCACGCCGAGCAGTTTCGCGAAGCCGGGCCAGTGCCCGCTTGCGCTTCAGATCCGCCAGCTCGATGTCGGCCAGCACCCTCCTTGTCTCATCGCACACGATCCGCCCGGCGGTGGGGAAGTCCTGGCGCGATCCCGCCAGGAAGACCAGGTCGAGCCTCGCGGACTCGAAGTGAGCAATCAGCTTGCGCAGGATGCCAGGTTCGGCCACCTTGTCACCGGGCACCACCAGCACCGGTCCCTTGTATCCCAGCTCTTGTAGCACCCGTGCCCCCTGCCTGGCCGCGTGGCCCGTGCCCCGCTGCTCGGGCTGGTAGGCGAAGACAGCAGGCTCGCCCGTGCGGGCTACGGCGGCCATCACCTGCTGTGCCTTGTCCCCCACCACGACGATGTGAGGGCCTACGCCGCAGGCGGAGCAGGTGGCCAGCAGCCGTTCGATAGCCGGCTGGCCGTCAATCTCGAAGCACACTTTATGCCGATCGGCGGAGCCCATGCGCGTGCCCGCGCCAGCGGCGAGGATGATGGAAAAGATGGACATAGTCATCCGAGGCTATCCTTGGTGGCCGATCCCGAGGACGGGATCGGCCCAGCACCTGGGGACGGGTGCCGGAAGCAACAAGAAGAGAACATCATCTCAACAAGCTCAAGGTGCTGGCATTCACACTCACCTGTGCCCGATCAGGTGCCGGCATGACTCCACCAGCCTCCCATCCAGAAGGCGGATCACCCGATGGGCAAAGGCCACAATAGCCGGATCGTGGCTGGCCACCAGCACCGTCAGCCCCTGTTCCTCGTTCATCCGTGCCAGCAACTCCATCACCTCCCCCCCGGTGCGGGAGTCCAGGTTGCCCGTCGGCTCATCGGCCAGGAGCAGCGCCGGATCGTTGACCAGACTGCGGGCGATGGCCACCCGCTGCTGCTCACCGCCGGATAGCTCCGTAGGCCGGTGATCCATGCGCTCCGCCAGCCCCACCTGCTCCAACAGGCTCTCGGCCTTCGCCCGACGACGACGGGCTCCCACCCGGGCAAAGATCAGCGGAAACTCCACGTTCTCCAGCGCGGTCATGGTGGGGATCAGGTGGAAGACCTGGAAGACAAAGCCCACTCGCTGCCGCCGATAGGCCGCCAGTTCATTCTCGTCCAGTTGGGTGATCTCCCGGCCCTCCACCATAATCTGCCCTCGGGTGGGCCGATCCAGCCCCCCAATGAGGTTGAGACAGGTGGACTTGCCCGAGCCTGAGGGCCCGGTGAGACACAGAAACTCTCTCTCACAGATGCTAAGGTTGAGCCCATCCAGCGCTCGAATAGTGTGCGGGCCCCGGCGGTACTCCCGGGTGAGGTCCACCGTCCGCACCAGGGGAGCCCCTTCCTCTTCGCTCACCGCCAACCCCTATCCTCCCGCTCCGCCCAGCGTGGGGAAGCGAGACAGGAAGAGCTGTCCCACCAGGACGGGGATCAGGCTGAGCGCCGTAGCCAGCACCCAGTAGCCCACCGTCACCAGCAGGGCCTTCGCCCTGGACAATTCGGTGACGATGAGCACTCCTGACGCCAGCAGCATCAGGTTCCAGAGCGCAAAAAGGTCCAATTGCACCTGGGATAGGAGGGCGTAGTGAGCTCCGGTTGGAAGGGGCTGTCCCAGGGCGGCCAGGTAGGCAGCTAACCCCCGGTGGGTGGGCAATGTCCCGCTGAAGGCGATGTTAAGAGTCTGCAACAGGCTCCGCATCAGCAGCGGCATCCACGTCCAGACGACCATACTGAATACCTGATTGAAACGATTCCGTCCTCCCAATCCCAGGCTGAACAGATGGATCGCTCCCGCCCGGAAGAGCCAGCGCACCCACAGGCCAATCAGCCCGCTGATGAGCGCGGTGCCCGCCAGCAGGGGGAGGTTAGTCCCTCGGCCCATTCGCTCCTCGATCCGAGCCCGCTCTTCGGCTGGCATCTGAGCCAGTTGTTCCTCCAGCCCTTCAGTGGCCGCTTGGTTGGCAACGGGGACGATCACCAGGGCCTGGGCTACTACCAGCAGGATGGCCAGAATGACCGGTGCCAGCCAGGTTCGCTGCGGGTGATCGCGGAGGTAAGTTAGCGTGTGCACCGGCTGGATGAGGATGCCCCACAGCAGGTTTGGAGTGGGTGTCTCCGAGCGCACCCCAGCGGCGGGGACATCTGCCTGCCTGTGGCCGCTAGGCTGCACCTGATCAGGCACCGGTGAGAATTGATCCTGATGGTCCATCCGATTCACCTTTCGTGAGCATTCAGCGGTCAGCAATCAGCCCTCAGCCTCGGAACAGGCGGACTGATGGCTGAGCGCTTACAACGTCAAAGGCTTTGCCTGCTCCGCGGCCGGAAACGAAACCGCAGCGGCGTGCCCACGAAGCTGTACACCTCTCGCAGCCGATTCTCCAGGTAGCGGCTGTAACTGGGATCCACCAGCCGGGGGTTGTTGACGAAGAAGACGAAGGTGGGAGGATCAACAGCGGCCTGGGTGGCATAGAAGACTTTCAAACGGCGCCCCCCCTTGGAGGGCGGCGCATGTCGGAACAGCCACTCCCGTACCAGCCGGTTCAGCTCCCCTGTGGGGATACGGATCAGCCGCTCCTCCTGCACCCCAAGCGCCGTGGGCAGCACCTTCTCCACGCGCTGCCCTGTCTTGGCAGATATGAACAGCAAGGGGACGTAATCGAGGAAGGGAAGCTGCCTGTAGGTCCACTGGCTGTACTCCTGCATGGTGCGGGAGTCCTTCTCGATGACGTCCCATTTGTTGACCGCCAGCACCAGGCTGCGTCCCTGCTCGACTATGTACTGGGCGATGTGCGCATCCTGCCTCGTGGGCCCCTCGGGAGCTTCGATCAGGAGGAGCGCTACATCTGATCGGTCAATGGCCCGCAGGGCCCGAATGACGCTGTACTGCTCCAGCCCGGTCTGAACCCTGGCCCGGCGGCGCAGGCCAGCGGTGTCTATGAGGACCACTGGCCGCCCATCCACCTCGATCCGAGTGTCAATGGCATCCCGGGTCGTGCCCGGCTCCTCACTGACGATGACCCGCTCCTGGCCTAGGATGCGGTTCAAAAGCGAGCTCTTTCCTACGTTGGGCCGGCCCACGATGGCTATGTGGATGGCCTCATCCTCCTCCTCTTCCTCAGCGGGGGGAAAGGCGCGCACCACCTCATCCAGCAGGTCGCCAGTGCCCGCGCCGTGGAGCGCGGAGATGGAATAGGGAGGCCCCAGCCCCAGGCGGTAGAAATCCACCGCTTGCAGCCGGCGGGCCAGGCTCTCCGTCTTGTTGACCGCCACGATCACCGGCTTGGCTGAACGACGGAGGAGATGGGCCACCTCCTCATCATTGGCCGTCAATCCTCCCTTGCCATCCACGACGAACAGGATGACATCTGCCTCTTCGATGGCTACCTGGACCTGAGCCCGGACCCGCTGCAGCAGGTCGTCACTGCTGGCCGGATCGAAGCCCCCGGTATCAATCAGGGTGAAGGGGACGCCATTCCACTCCGCGTCGCCGTACAGCCGGTCACGGGTGGTACCTGGCACCTCACTGACGATGGCCAGCCGGCGGCCAATCAGGCGGTTGAAGAGGGTAGATTTCCCCACGTTGGGACAGCCAACAATCGCTACAATCGGTTTACGCATCTCAGCACCGACCCTGTCGACACCATTTGCCCCTCCACCCCTGTCATCCTGCCTCTGCTGCCCGGGGCGTGGGAGTGGGCGTAGGGGTGGGGGTGACGGTAGGAGTGGGCGTGGCGGTCGGGAGAGGAGTGGGGGTGGGTATGGGTGTAGGTGGGATCTCCTCGATCTCCACCTCCACCGTATCCGGCACCATGCTTTCCACCTTCAGTCCCTCAGGTATAATGACTGTGGGGTGCACCTTGTGGACCCCCGCCGCAAGGTCGAAAAGATCGAGAACTACCTGCACCTGCTCAGAGCGCAGGGCCTGCAATTGGGGCAGCGGTCCGGATAGGATCACATCCACCTGCTCCGGAGAGGGCTGGGCACGCAGGTCGGGGGCCAGCCCCTGTATTTTGACCCGCCGCTGGACGGTCTGCCCTCCCATGATGGCTGCGATTTCCACGGTGACCTGGACCCCCTCACCTCCAGCGTCACTGGCCGGGACCAAGGAGACGTTAGCCGACAGGTTCAAAGTCACTCGCTCTGTCACCTTTTGCTGAGCCCCGGTCACATCCACCGGATTAGTCTCCACATACCCCGCCAGGTTCGCCAGCGCGTCGGGGCTGCCGATAAGCGTCACCGCCGAGGGTTCAACAGTGATATTGCTGATCCAGTAGCCGGGAGCGACCTGGCCCACCACGACCGCCCGCACAGAGACATCTTTGAACCCCAGCCGTTGCTCGATGGGCACCTGGGCCTCGACCTCCCTTGGCATCCAGTCCACCCAACCCACAGCCTCTCCCTGGGCGTTGCGAGGCGAGAGGAACACGCTGTGCACTACGGTACTCTTGGCCCCGCGCAGCCAAAGCTCTCCCACCACACTGGCCACCTGGTTAACGATGGGAGCCGGACCACTGACCGTCACCGTGGGCGGAGTGGCCACCACAGGGCGGGCCACGTACCCCAGGGGAGGGGAATCGAGGATTTCAATCGCCACCGGCACCTCTTTGGTGGCAAGGGGCTCCAGCCGGACGGCGATCCGATCTGGCCTCCGCTCCATGATGCGCACCCGGGAGTCGGAGCAGGTCACCTGGACCGATACATCATGCAGACCCGGCCCCAGTCCCGCCAGATCAATCTGGGCCTGAAACTTGCTGGGGCTCAGGTCATTCCAACTGCTCTGGGGGGCCTGAAGTGTAATCTGGGTGTTCTCCACCACCTCCCCGAAGACCACCAACTCCTCCCGTTTGTTGACCACCTCAATGGGGATGGGCTCGGGGAGCATGTTCCGGACACTGGGATTCTCCTGGTTTACGGCCATCACCCACACCACAGCAGCCAGGACGAAGGCCAAGGCCAATGTACCCAGGTGGTCCAACAAACGCCTTATCACAGTGACACCTCTGAGAGTGCTCTCATTCACCCCGCGCCGCCGACCGGCCTGGAACCAGCCGACGCAGCAACCTCTGCCAGGGCCCATGCCTCCTCAGTTCCCGGCGCAGCAAGGGCCGATGCAGGGCACGGAGGATATTTCGCAGCCTGGTGCGGTCCAACCGCTGCACGATGCGGCCATCGTGGGCCACGGAGATGGCGCCCCGTTCCTCTGAGACCACCACCACGATGGCATCGGTCTGCTCGGAGAGGCCGATGGCAGCCCGATGACGGGTCCCGAAGCGCCGGTCCAGAGAAGGGTTCCCGGTCAGGGGGAGCACACAGCCTGCCGCCACCAACCGATTGCCTCGAACGATCGCCGCACCGTCGTGCAGGGTGGTGTAGGGGTAGAAGATGGCGATGAGGATCTCGCTGCTGACCTGGCTGTCCAAGACGGAACCGGTGTCAATGAACTCCTGAAGCCCCGTCTCCCTCTCAAAGACAATGAGTGCCCCCAGCCGGTGCTGCGAGAGATACTCCGCTGTGCCGCAGACTTCTTCAATGATCTGACTGGCCTCCTCCTCGCTGGGACGGGTGAGGATCATACCGGTGCGGCCCAGCCTTTCCAGTGCCCGCCGGATCTCCGGCTGGAAGATCACCGGGATGGCTACCAGCAGGGCGGAGATGGCCCCCCGTATGAGCCAGGTGAAGGCGGTGAGCTGAAAGACATTGGCAATGGCAATGGCCAGGAGCATGAAGAGCAGGATGCCCCGCACGAGCTGGACTGCCTGGGTGCCATGGATCAGGCGCAACAGGGCATAGAACACCAGAGCCACCAGAAGGATGTCCAGTATGTCCGATGAATCGAGCCGTGAGAGGACCCATCCCAGGTCAATCACCCATTACCCTCCACCCTCAAAGGGGGCGACCGCAAGAGTACACCCCTACCGTGTAGCAATAGGATGGCCAGGGGTGTCCTACCCTACCCTTTCCTTTCCCAGCAGCCATGCCAGAACTGCCTTCTGAGCGTGCAGCCGATTTTCCGCCTGGTCGAAAATCACCGACTGAGGCCCGTCCGCCACCTCGTCAGCGATCTCCTGCCCCCGGTGGGCCGGAAGGCAGTGCATCACCATGGCGTCCCCTTTGGCCTGGGCCAGCATGGCGGCGTTGACCTGATAGGGTGGAAAAACATTGAGCCGCGTTTCCGCCTCCTCCTCCTGGCCCATGCTGGTCCATGCGTCAGTGTAGAGAATGTCCGCTTCCCGGACCGCAGCCAGGGGATCGGTGGTGATGGTGACCCGGCTGCCGCTCTGAGCGGCAAACTCCTGGGCCTTTTCGACCACTTCGGCGGAGGGGGCGTATCCCTCTGGGCTGGCCACGCCTATGTCCATGCCGACCTTTGTGGCTGCGAACAGCAGGGAGGTGCACACGTTGTTCCCATCGCCCACGTAAGCCAGCTTCAGCCTTTCAAACCCCTCTTTCTTCTCGGCGATGGTCAGCAGATCGGCCAGCGCCTGGCAGGGGTGGCTGTGGTCAGAGAGGCCATTGATCACTGGCACGGGCGAGTAGGCGGCCAGGGCCTCGATGTCGGTGTGGGCGAACACTCGGGCCACGATCCCGTCCACGTAGCGGCCCAGCACCCGCGCCACGTCGGGAACACTCTCCCGCGTGCCCAGCCCCACCTCGCTACGCGAAAGGTAGAGGGCCCATCCCCCCAGGTGCAGCATGGCCACCTCGAAGGAAACGCGGGTACGGAGGCTGGGTTTCTGAAATATCATGCCCAATGCCTTGCCCGCCAGCAGGGGGCGATTCCCCCCCGCCTGCCACTCTGCCTTCAGCTCCCTGGCCAGTTCGAGGATCCCCCTCAACTCCTGTGGCTCCAGGTCAGCGATGCTCAGCAGATGTCGCATCCTCATACTCCTCCTCTATCATGGTCAGCGTCAGAGCATAGTATACCACGACAGTGATAAACTACCAAGGGCCTGTCCTGAGGGGGCCCCGAAGGGAACGCAGAGCCTCAGTGCACCCCTGTCATGGGCACGAAACCGACACCGATCAGGAATCTCCGCTGAACCCCGCCATCGGCCTGCTTTTCCAGCAGCCAGAGGCTCTGATAGGCCCCTGGCGGCCCGACGGGGATCACCATCCGCCCTCCCACCTTCAGTTGGGCCACCAAGGGGCGGGGAATGTGATCGGGCGCGCAGGTGACGATGATGGCGTCGTAGGGGGCATACTCCTCCCAGCCATAGTAGCCGTCGCCAATCTTGGTGTGGACCTGGGAGTAGCCCAACTCGCGCAACCGCCCAGCGGCCCGACGGCCCAGTGTCTCAATGATCTCAATGGTGTAGACCTCATCGGTCAGCTCAGCCAGCACCGCAGCCTGGTAGCCGGAGCCGGTGCCTATCTCCAGCACCCGGTCACCGGGCTTGACCTCCACCACTTGAGTCATGAGGGCTACAATATAGGGCTGGGAGATAGTCTGGCCTTCGCCGATGGGGAGGGGGTGATCCTCGTAGGCCCGCTTTAGCATATCCTCCGGCACGAATTGGTGGCGGGGGACCTTGCGCATGGTCCGCAGCACCTCCGGATCGGTGATATCCCGCCCCTCAAGCTGGACAGTGACCATGCGCTCGTGCTCTTGTACAAAAGGATCGTCAGGCAGCGAGGTCGTGAGTGGCTGCGCGCAGGGCTGACAGCCCAAAGCCACTGAAGCGACAACAAACCAAGCCATGGCAATGATCCGCATCTTGCACATCGGCATCCTCCCCTCTCGCTGGCAGCCAGAACCGTACTTCAGTATACTATCGTACCGGACCAATGTCAACCGAAGTTTGTCAATCCCGACGGAAGGTTATACAATAGCAAATACAAGCAGGAAAATGAACAGGAGGAGGGTATGCAGAAGGTCGTTATCATTGGCGGCGGACCGGCGGGTCTCACAGCGGGTATCTACGCTGGCCGGGCACAATTGGAGCCGCTTCTGATCGCCGGCAATCTTTTGGGCGGACAGCTCACCCTCACCCATCGCGTGGAGAATTACCCTGGCTTTCCTGAACCCATCTCCGGGCAGGAATTGGCTCAGCTCATCCAACGGCAGGCGGAGCACTTCGGCACCCGTATCCTGTACGATGAGGTCACGGAGGTTGACCTGTCAGGCTCTCCTCTCAAGGTGCGAACCCAGGGGAACGCCTATCAGACCCAGGCGCTGATCATCGCCACCGGCGTGAGCCCTCGCAAGCTGGGGGGGTCGGGCGAGGCGGAGTTCACTGGGCGGGGTGTCTCTTACTGTGCCGTCTGCGACGGGTTCTTCTACCAGGGCAAGCGGGTGGCGGTGGTCGGAGGGGGCGATGCCGCCGTGAAGGAGGCGCTCTTCCTCACACGCTTCGCCGAGCAGGTGACCGTTATCCATCGTCGTGACCGTTTACGAGCCACGCAAGTTCTGCAGCAGCGGGCTTTTGCCAACGAGAGGATTGATTTTATCTCGGATTCGGTGGTGCGGGAGATTGTGGGCCAGCAGGTGGTGACTGGAGTGCAGGTGGAGAATGTGAAAAGCGGCGATGTCTGGCTGCTACCTGTAGACGGGGTCTTCGTCTACATCGGTTCCATCCCCAACACCGAATTTCTGAGGGGAGAGCTGGACTTGGACGAGCAGGGGTACATCGTGGCCAACGAGCAGGGCCACACCAGCCGACGGGGCGTGTTCGCTGCTGGTGACGTGCGAAAGGGAGTGCTGAAGCAGGTCGCGACGGCGGTGGGATCAGGGGCAGTGGCGGCGATGGAGGCGGAAAAGTACATCGCCGAGCTGGAAGGACGGGCCTATCCTGCGCGGAGGGAGTGAAGCCAGCTCTTGGCCGGAGGTTTGGGAGGGGGGAGGGTGGCTGCGATCCAGATCTCGTTGGGGAAGGCGGGCCCGATTGCGGTGAAACTGCCCTACAGCCCGAAGCGGGTGGCGAAGCCTGTCCTGGCCGACAGGCCAGAGAGCGAAGTCGAAGGGATGGTCATGGCGGTGAGCAGGCCGATGCCGGGCAATTGGATGAGGTAGGCTACCTGATGAGCCCACGGCTCACTCACGCTCAAGCGAGCTAGTTCGGCCTCGACCTCTTCAATCAAGGGGAGGCATAAGGTGACGGACACAGGAGGCCCCGGGGAAGGCAACGACTATCCTTGGGCCGTGTGGCGTCTATTAAAGGACGGCCCCGCGGATGGGGCATTCAACATGGCTCTTGACGAGGCCATCCTGTTGGCTGTGGCCGAGGACCGCGCTCCGCCCACGCTGCGCTTCTACACCTGGCAGCCTGGCTGCCTCTCGGTGGGCTACGCCCAGCCGTTGAAGCGAGACTTCGACCTGGAGGCCTGCCGCGCGATGGGATATGATGTGGTGCGCCGCCCCACGGGCGGGCGGGCAGTCCTGCACATTGATGAGCTAACCTACAGCGTGACCCTGCCGCAGGATGACCCTCGGGTGGCTGGCGGGGTGGTGTCCTCATACCAGCGCCTGAGCGAGGGGCTGCTGGCCGGTCTGCGGCGTCTGGGCGTGGACGCAACTCAGGCCCAGCCATCTCGCCATGAGCCCGGCGAAGGACGCACTGCCGCCTGTTTTGACCTCCTCTCCCATTTTGAGATCATGGTTGGAGGGAAGAAGCTGGTGGGCAGCGCTCAGGTTCGCCGCCGAGGCGTGGTGCTGCAGCACGGCGCTCTGCCCCTTGGGGGGAATATCACCCGCATCGTGCGCCTGCTGCGGCTTTCTTCAGAGGAGCATCAGGCTCGCCTGGCAGCCAGGCTGGCCGAGATGTCCACAACCCTGGCTCAGGCTTCTGGCCGGGTGATCCCCTTCGAGGAGGCGGCGCAGGCCCTGGCCGCTGGCTTCGCTGAGGCGCTCAATCTGGAGCTGGCGAGGGGGGGGCTGACCGATTGGGAGTGCCAGCGGGCTGACCGGCTGCGGGAGGAGAAGTACGGGGCTGAGGAATATACGCTTCAGCGTTAAGGCCTCTGTGCCTCAACAGTGGACAGAACCCCGATCTCGTGGAGGAGACCAGGGTACTATAGCGGATAGTCCTTAGTCCTCAGTTCCTGATCGCGACTTTGGACTCCGGACTATGGACTACTCGGTGTTTCAAAGCTCTGGTAAGGCTGGGACAAAATGATACCCCACCCCGCGCACCGTTCTCAGGTAACGGGGCCTGCTGGGGTTAGGCTCTATCTTTTCCCGAATCCAGTGGATGTGCACCTCCAGAGTACGAGTATCCCCTACAAAGTCCGTGTCCCACACCTCACGCATCAGAAAGCAGCGGGGGAGCACCCTAGCGGGATGCCGCAGAAAGGTCTCCAGAAGGCGAAATTCTTTGGGGGAAAGATGGTGGCTACTGTCACCGCAGTACACCCGGTGAGTATCCAGGTGGAGACGCACCCCACTAGCGGTCAGGATCTGGGCCTTGCTATTCTGAAGGAGTATCTTGATCACTGTCGCTATCTGGCCGGAGGGCAAGGGAGGTACCAGGCAGGCATTGGGTTCCCGCGGCAGGCCCATTTCATCGCAGCTCTCGGTCAGGAGCATCAGAGGCACCATCAGGTTCCTGGCCTGCCGGCATATCTCCTGGCAAAGGAGACGGGGCTCTGGGCCCAGGTGCCGAAGGCTGAGGACGGCCAGATCAGGGGGAGCCATACACAGACGATTTTCGGCCCGCTGTAATTCGGTTGTACAGACTTGGTATCCCTCTGCTTCTAGAAGTTGGAGGAGGTCCTGGCTAGGGGCCTCCGCTTCTTGGATGACGAGGATTTGGACAGGCATTGTACCTTCTAGTCCTGTGTCAGAAAGCGGTCCGGGCTTGCGGAGTAGCGGATTCAAGGACAGTGAACAAAATGTTCTGGGAAGGAGGGAATATGATGAGGTGACTCGGGTTAACCATTCTTATTATACCTCATATCGAAGCATCTGGCAAGAGATTGGCGGAGCTCCAGGGCTTTCCCAAAGTAAAAGATAGGTTAAGATTTGCTGGCGGCGAGCTCTTCTCAACCAAGAAAACCCGCCTCCCCGGAGCGATTTTCCCATAACCTGCGGGAGGGTAGCCGACTTGGAGAAAGCCCTGCCGGAGCTCGGCTTGACAGGGGTCAGCTTCCATGATATACTTGGCTTTGCTCAGAGAAGGGACGGTACAGGAAGAAAAATGGATTGGGTAATCGCGGATTGTATCTTTTTCACTGGGAGCGCTTTCGTCTCCCGCAAGCTCAACAAGCCTTTTGTCAAGAAGCCAGACCAGGGGTCTGGATAGGCGTGTTGGGCACGTATTTCAGGGTCCGACCTAAGCTAGCTCTCCAGACCCCTCCGGAGGGCTAGCTTTTTGAGTTCTGGAGGGGGTGGGGAGCGGCGATGATCGGTGTGAAGGAGGCGGCAGATGCTGATCAACGAGTTCCATATCATTGAATCCACCCTGCGCGAAGGGGAGCAGTTCGTGGGAGCTAACTTCACCCCAGAGGAAAAGGTGGAGATTGCCCAGGCGCTGGATGAATTCGGGGTACAGTACATCGAGCTCACCTCACCCTATGCCTCGCCCCAGAGCTACCGCGATTGCAAGCGCATCGCGGGCCTGGACCTGCGCTGCAAGGTGCTCACCCACGTCCGCTGCCGTATGGATGACGCCCGACTGGCTGTGGACACAGGGGTGCACGGGATTGACATCCTCTTCGGCACCTCCTCGCTGCTCAGAGAGTTCAGCCACGGCAAGTCCATCCCCCAGATCATTGACTCGGCTACTAAGGTAGTCTCATACATCAAGGAGCAAGGGCTTGAGGTCCGCTTTTCCTCTGAAGACTCTTTCCGCAGCGAGGAGGAGGATCTGATTGCCGTGTACCGCGCGGTGGATGAGCTGGGCGTGGATCGGGTGGGCATCGCCGATACGGTGGGTGTAGCCACACCGCTTCAGGTTTACCATCTGGTGCGCAAGCTGCAGGAGTCGGTCAAGGCAGACATCGAGTTCCACGGCCATAACGATACCGGATGCGCCATCGCCAACAGCGTCAGCGCCTTGGAGGCCGGCGCAACCCACATTGACACCAGCGTGCTGGGCATCGGCGAAAGGGTGGGCATCACTCCCCTGGGTGGCTTCATCGCTCGCATGTATGCCCTTAATCCCGACCTGGTGCGCGTCAAGTACGATCTCCCCAAGCTGCGAGACATCGAGCAACTGGTGGCCGACATCGTGGGGGTCAGCATCCCCTTCAACAACTACATCACCGGAGCCACGGCCTTCACCCACAAAGCTGGCATCCACGCCAAGGCACTGCTCAACAACCCCCGTACTTATGAGATCCTGGACCCCCAGGACTTTGGTTTGACCCGCTACATCAGCATCGCCCATCGGCTGACCGGCTGGAACGCTGTGAAGCACCGGGCCGAGCAGTTAGGACTGGAATTGAGCGACGCCCAGATCAAGGAGGTCACCCGCCACATAAAGGCCTTGGCCGACGAGAAGCCGCTGAGTCTATCGGACGTGGATGCCATTTTGCACCGCTGGGTGGATGGCCATCTCCTGGAGGGCACATGATGGGGCAGACCCTGGCGGAAAAGATCATCTCCCAGGCCAGTGGGCACGACGTGTATGCCGGTGATCTGACCGTGGCCCGGGTGTCCATGGCCATGAGCATTGACTCCATCGCACCCAACGTGATCAAGATCCTGACCGAAGACCTGGGAGCGGACTCTGTGTTCGACCCCCAGCGCGTGGCCCTTTTTGTGGACCACGTAGCCCCAGCCTGCAATGTCTCCACCGCCGATGGTCAGGTGACGATCCGCCGCTTCGTGCGCGACCAGGGTATTGAGCACCTCTTCGACGTGGGACGGGGCATCTGCCACCAACTGATGATCGAGGAGGAACTCGCCCGGCCAGGGAAGATCGTAGTAGGTTCTGATTCTCATTCCACACTCTACGGGGCCATCGGCTGCTTTGGCACCGGAATGGGCGCTACTGACATCGCACTGGCCTTCGCCACAGGACACACCTGGCTGAAGGTGCCACCGACCATCCGGGTGCAGCTCCAAGGAGCGCTGCCTGAAGGCGTGATGGCCAAAGACCTGGCACTGAAACTCATTGGCGAACTGGGCATTGATGGGGCTACCTATCAGGCCATCGAGTTCCACGGGCCGGAGGGGCTGAGCCTGGCCTCGCGGATGAGCCTCTGCTCCATGACCACCGAGATGGGGGCCAAGGCTGGAATGGTGGTGCCCGATGAGCTGACACGAAGTCTGTACGAGGTGCCGGAGTGGTGCTATCCAGACGAGGATGCACAGTACGTTCGGGAGATTGTGGCTGATCTCTCGGCTCTAGAGCCCCAGATTGCTTGCCCTCATGCAGTGGACCACGTGGTGTCCATCTCGGAGCTCAACTCTGTGGAGGTGGATCAGGTGTTCATCGGCACTTGCACCAATGGACGGCTGGAGGATCTCCACGTGGCCGCGCGGATCCTCGAGGGGAGGCAGATTGCATCCGGAGTGCGAATGATCATCATTCCCGCCTCCCATCGGGTTCTGGAGGGGGCCATCGCCGATGGTACGATGGCCACACTTCTGGAGGCGGGTGCCACACTGGGCACACCGGGCTGCGGTCCCTGCATTGGCCGCCACATGGGGGTTCTGGGGACAGGGGAGGTGTGCCTCTCCACCGGCAACCGCAACTTTCAGGGACGCATGGGCTCGCCCCAGGCGCGGATCTATCTGGGATCGCCAGCCATGGCCGCAACGACAGCGCTTACGGGTCGCATCACTGATCCACGGTCGTTGATGAGCAACGAGGTAGAAGGGAGATAAAGATGAGCACGACGATCACAGTCTCCGAGGAGATGGCCCGTCATCTGGACAGCCTGCCACCTAGGGGGGCCGATTTCGAGGACAAGCTCCGCGCGCTCTTGGAAGCTGAATACCGGCGACGACTGACACGCCATAGCTTGACCGATCAGCAGCTCCAGAAGTAGTACAGCATGAGCTTTGAGGAGTTCGAGCGTCGGCACATCGTCGGAGAGCAAGGCTACACCTGGGAGGTGGAATCCGATGCCATGGAGTGGGATTTGGCAGTGAGCGGTATCCGCACGATGCGGCGTAAGCTCATGGAGCTCCAGGGGGAGGCATCCGATGAAGATCAGTGATGCTGCCCTGGAGTTAGATGAAATGGCGGTTTAAGAGGAGGAAGAAATGAAAATACCAGAGGTGAAAAGACCTTCAAACCCTAATTTGACAGATAGCGACAAGCGAGGGACACTTGAAGCATCAGGATACCGAGTACACGGTTGGAACGGAGTGTTTGATGCGCAAGTGGAAGATCCCTCTCGAACAAGAGATTGAATGGACAGCCGATTGGG
>Ga0209979_1000930_pt1 | contig 35112 bp, 32 predicted proteins | sample AnhtaG_FD_183114 | JGI IMG/M metagenome (GOLD analysis project Ga0209979, IMG submission 183114) | Deep subsurface microbial communities from Anholt, Denmark to uncover new lineages of life (NeLLi) - Anholt_01485 metaG (SPAdes) (version 2) | ecosystem: Environmental > Aquatic > Marine > Oceanic... | reverse complement strand
CTCAAGGATCAAAGCCAGCTTCGACGGTGACGAAGTCACTTCTGTTTGCATGTAAACCGATTCGTCCAACGTATCCTATCCCAACACGAAAGCCCCGATTGTATAAACACCGGGGTATGGTCTGGTCTAACTGACCTGCTGTATATACTACCTAAATCGACCAAGAGCCAGTTTTTTGAATGCAACCTGGTATAAGAGATCATATCAGAGGCTCCTGCCCTGCTTTTGAGATCGGACGATACCCATGCAAACGGTCGGTCTGTTTGAGCTTGCTAAGCTGCGGCGGTGATTTTATCTTATAACGTTATGTCGACCGACGTCGCTAGTTTGAAAAAGGCTGTTCTTTCGCAGGCGGAGTTGATTCCGCAGCACGTGGCTATTATCATGGACGGCAACGGCCGCTGGGCGGCGCTGCGCAATAAACCCCGCACGTACGGCCACGAGGCCGGCGTAAAGGCGGTCAAGAAAGTGGTCGTGGCGGCCTCGGAAATCGGGATCAAATACCTAACCCTGTTTACCTTTTCAGTGGAAAATTGGAAGCGTCCCAAGTCCGAGGTGGCGGCTTTGATGTCGCTGTTGTCGCGGACCACGCGTCGGGAGTTGAATGAGCTAATCAAAAACGACGTCAAGCTCATTACCGTGGGGCGGGTTAACGGCTTGCCTGCCGACCGTCAGAGAGCGTTGAAAGAAGCTGTCGAGAAGACCCGCAACAATCGGGGGCTGGTTTTGATCCTGGCCCTAAACTATGGCGGTCGTACTGAAATCCTGGATGCTGTCAAGGGCATTATTAATACTGTCAAGGCCGGGATGCTTGATGTACAGGATATCAACGAGGAACTGTTCGCCAATTTCCTCTATACGGCCAACATTCCCGACCCTGACCTGTTGATTAGAACCTCGGGCGAAATGCGTATCTCCAATTTCCTGCTCTGGCAGACCAGTTATACCGAACTGTACGTTATTGATACTCTCTGGCCGGATTTCGGTGCTAACGAGCTGTTTGAAGCGATTCTCGATTACCAGAAAAGGGAAAGACGTTTCGGAAAGGTGGGCGCGAAGGACTCATAATGAGCAGGAATCTGGTTGCTCGCATCTTAGTGGCGGCGGTGGCAATTCCTGCTATTCTGTGGATCTCATACCAGGGCGGATGGTGGCTGCTGGGGATGATTTCTCTTTTCGCTCTGGTGGCCATTTCCGAGTTTCTGGTTAACGAAGGGTATGCGCCAAAAGGGGGAATCTTCTGGCTCGGCTTTGGGACCACACTGCTGTTGCTCATGGTTCTGGCTGACCTCAGCTTCTTTCAATCGATCTGTCCTGCCTTTTTCGCGGGGAAGGGAAGTGCTGCGTTGGGGCTGGCCATTGTCATGTTGTTTTACACGGTGACGGCAATGATATTCGCTATCGGGAAGCTGCCGGCGGCGGAGTTGTTCAAACGTCACAGCCGGTTGGTCTGGGGAGTGCTGTATGTCGGCTTACTGTATCCGATCGTTTTCAAAGTCGGCGGCGGGTTTTCTGGCATCAGCGGGGGCGACTGCCTGCTGTTTTTGTTTGGTGTGCTGTGGATCGGCGACACGACGGCGATGGGGATTGGTTCATGGTTAGGAAAACACCAGTTGGCTCCGGCGGTATCACCGCGTAAAACCGTTGAGGGTTTTTTCGGTGGCATTGTCGGCGCTGCAGCCGTCGGAACGCTTATGTATTTCTGGAAGTTTCAAAGTCTTAGTTTCATTGAGGTGCTGGTTCTGGCGGTCGGCTGTTCCGTTTTCGGCCAGTTGGGTGATCTGGTGGAATCGATGTGGAAGCGCTCCCTGAACATAAAAGATTCCTCGTCCATAATACCTGGACATGGCGGAGTGCTTGACCGCTTCGATTCGCTGCTGTTTGCAGCGCCTTTGATGTACGCATTCTTTCGTCTCCTACAGCCATGAGACTGCTCGATCTCGTTTTTGCCGCGCGGCCGATGCTGCACCTGCCGATCTGGTCGATCTATCTTGTCGCGCTTTTCTACCACCAGAAGCTTAGCGGCGGTCACTTCCAGTGGTCGGACGTCGGGATGCTCGCTTGCGTCAGCCTGCTGGCTTCGGGGGCCTATTATCTTAATCAGGTCTACGATTATGATTCGGACAAAATCAACAGAAAGCTCGGCTTTCTGCAAGCGAGACTGCTGAACAAAAAAGAGCTGACGGCAGCGTATCTGGTTGTATCGGTGGCGGCTATAGGCGGCGCTTTTTTTTACTCCTTTCTCATACTGGTGATTTTTCTCCAGCTTTTTGTGTTTGGATACGTCTACTCAACGCCACCGCTGCGACTCAAAGATCGGCCGTTTCCCGGTCTGCTGGCAAATGCCTATACCTTCGGGTTTCTGGTGCCGTTTACCGTGATGCCGCAGTTGAACCTTCACAACGCCGGCCTGCTGGGCTGGGACAACCCGATTTACTTCTTTCTGGCCGTCGCTGCTATCTACCTGCTTACTACTCTGCCTGATCGGAAAGGGGATAAAGCCGTCGGCAAAAGGACAATAGCAGTACTGCTGAAACCGACCACCGTCAAACTTGTAGCCTTCCTGTTGATGATCCTTGCCGCATACGTTGCCGCCAGGTCTCAGCGAAATGTTCTGGCCGGTCTGTCGCTGGTCTCCTTGCTGCCAACGCTGGCAGCTTTGTTCGTTGAGTCAGAAAAGCTTGAGCTTTTTGCCGCCAAGTTTCCGATCCTGTTGCTCACCCTTCTGGCCGGTTATTTCTACCCCTGTTACCTGTTGTTTATCGTTGTGTTATTGATCTCCTGTCGGATATATTACAAAAGACGGTTGAACCTTGTCTACCCAAAGTTGACGTGATGCGGTGCTATATATCCCGTGCGTGGCGGACGTCCCCGTCCGCCACGTCATGCCGTTTCGAATACCACGAGGACGGCGGACGAGGTCGTCCGCCGTTCACAGGAATTATAAGTTGGCATTACATATTCGGTGTACTCGTCTTATGTGCAACCCTCATCGGGTGCACTTCGTATCCACGCTACCGGACGGGCGGAGCGGAGAGGCTGAGGGAGGTTGTTCACACAGACACCAAACTTACCACCAATGATTATATCCGCCTGGGCCTGATCCTTCAGGATTACCTGGGCAAGCCGTACCGGGGGAAGTCGATATTTGTCCGGGGCGTTGACTGCTCATTGTTTGCCCGCGAAGTCTTCAAGCAGTTTGACGAGATTGAGCTGCCGCGCACGGTGCATGAACAGTACAAAATGGGACGGGAAATCCCTTACGGTCATCTTGCTTTTGGCGACCTCGTCTTTTTCAGAACGGAGCGAAACAAGGTCTCCCATGTCGGCGTTTATATAGGTGACGACAGGTTTATCCACGCCTCCACTTCGCGGGGAGTTATTATCAGCAGCATGAGTGAGAAATACTGGGCTCAAAGATACGCCGGAGGGCGGCGGGTTCTTCCTTAGCCGGCAGCCAAACGGTAGCCGACCTGTGCTTTGAAGCAGGCCGTTAGACGGAGTGACCGTTCCAGCACCCGCATTTCGCAAGGCAACAGATATACCTGATTCAGAACCCGCACCGAAAACCGACGCTCGGCTGAATTCCAGTATCGTAGATGAAGTCAGTCGCGTGGTAAATCTCTGTATCCGGTTGCACATCCGCATTCCTTTTCACTGGTTTGCATTGTCCCGCTAACTCATAACTGACTGCAATACAATAAGATAGCCTAAGAGGTCAGGTTGTGAGTGCCTGGCATACTGCTTGCGCTCCCGAGCCAGGAGAGCATTATGTCAAAACTGGTCTGTTGTCTTGCGGTTATTTCCATTTGCCTTGTTCTGTGGCCCTTTGGCCAGGCGGCTGCCAAGTCCTTTCCCAGAGACGGGCGCTTCAAACAGCTTGAACCTTATAAAGACCGATGGTACTTTATCGATCACGAGAACTGGTATATCAAGGCACCCGATAAGTGGACCCATTTTATGGGCACTTATGCTTTAACGGAGGTCACTCATAGGGTTGTAAAAGACAAGGCCTGGGCTGGCGTCTTTGCTCTGGGGCTGGGTGTTCTTAAAGAGATCGACGATGCCTACCGTGAAGGCTGGTCACGGCGCGATCTTTACATGGATATAGGCGGGGTTGCAGCTTCCATCCTGTTGCCTCAAAACATGAAGTTGTTAGCCTATTACGACGACACCTCTGTCATGTTGAAACTGAGTCTGGTCATTCAATAGCCGCTGTTCAGACCAGTACTTACCGGTTAGAGACCTTCCCTCGGTAACGAAAGTTCTACTTGTCTCATATTTGGGGATATCTCTATATTCCACAGACTGGACCAGTGTAACGTCACATAAATAATCTGTAATATAACCTGTGTGTTCTGTGGCGGGATGATCTTCAGATCGCCCCGCATGACGGCGGCTTTCCCGTCGGGCCTGAAGACACGCCGGGCACAAGACTATGTGAATATATCTCTGGAACACGACGCTATGTCCGGTTGACCGGAGCGTGCGGCGGCAATATATTCCGCCAATGCTGTACGTGGGTGAACTGGCGGGGCTGGCAACGGCTCTGCTGTGGGCTTTTACGGCTATGTTCTTTTCCCAGGCGGGGAGGTTGATCGGCTCGTTTACGGTAAACAAGATCCGGCTTTTGCTGGCCGTTTTTCTTTATGCCGGCTTCTTGCTGGCGGCCACGGGCAGCCTGTATCCGCCGGGCGTGAATGAGCAGCAGTGGTTCTGGTTAGGGCTTTCAGGCATTGTCGGGCTGATTATCGGCGATGGATGCGGCTTCAAGGCGCTGGTCATGATAGGTCCCCGCCTGACGATGCTCATTTATGCCTGCTCGCCTATTATGACAACCATTATTGCCTGGATTTTTCTCGGTGAACAGTTAAGCTTTGTGGATGTCATTGGCATCGCCATAACGATAGGCGGAATTAGCTGGGTTGTGCTGGAGCGGCGGTTTGACCACAATAGTCATTTCAATCTGAGCCACGATCACCCCGATAGAGGCTCCCTGATGAAAGGAGTTTTGTTGGGTCTCGTGGCGGCTTTGGGACAGGCATCGGGACTGGTGCTGGCCAAGCATGGGATGTCTCACGCCGGAGGGACGGTCGAGCCACTGCAGGCGGCCTACGTCAGGATGGTGGTTTCGTTACTGGTCCTGTGGGCGATAACTGCCGTCCAGGGCCAGATACCGAATACTCTCAGGGCCATGAAAAACAGGAGAGCGCTGTCTTTGTGCGCGGCGGGGGCGATGGTCGGCCCGTTTCTTGGAGTCTGGATGTCCCTGGTGGCGGTCAAATACATCGCAGCCGGCCTTGCCGCCACCCTGAACTCAACCACGCCGGTTATGATTCTGCCGTTGGTTGTGCTATGGTATAAGGAGAGGGTTACGTGGAGAGCGACTCTCGGTGCGATCGTGACAATCTGCGGCGTGGCGCTGATATTTCTTTACTGATGAACCACCTGGACTACAGACGGATGGATCGTTTCCTGCGCAGTTATTTCAGCTTGCTGGAGGATATCAGGGCGAGGACCGGAAAGGATTACCCGGCGGTTAAGCGAAATCGCCGACCAAGGCAAGGAGTGGAGTATTTCCAGGCGGGTGATTACTGGGCGGTTTTCAGCTCCAGGTCAAACCATGTGCCGCACCAGATCAGTATCAGGATGCCCCGGACATCAACCGGCCAGTGAGAACCGAGCATGTAGAGATAACATGCCAGGGTCAAACCGAAGAAGGTCTTTACCAGGGCTTCTCTGAAGCGGGCCGTGAGAAAACTGAACAACCCAAAACCGAGAAAAAGAACAATCAAAGCCGGGGCCAGCAGGGAAATCAACCAACCCCAGAAATCCGGCTGGGCTACGGCGTGGCTGATACAGTTTGCCGAGGTGGTGTTGAACAGGAGAAAGATATGGGCCAGAGCAAAAAACAGGGATAAGGCCAGGTACAACAAGCCTTCCTGGCAGCTTTCTCTAACTTCTCTCAGTCCGGCCATGGCAAAAAAGAGCGCCGCTGCAGCCAGTCCTGATAGAATCAGAAAGGAACTGCCGGCGAATATGTATTCAATATTTTGTTCCATAGCTGCCTCTCCTTGCCCATGACAGCCGTAATCGGTGTGCCGAGGAAATTGAAAGCTGTCAGAAGTTGGTAAGTTATTGGACCTGAGCAGATTGAGTTACATGTCCGGCAGGCGGGGGTCGGGTGTGCGTCTATCTGTCAGCACATAAAAGGAAATGGTCTGCACCCTATGGAACAAAAAAACCCGCCCGGTGAGGGGCGGGTTGTTGGTAGGGGCGTTAATCTGGAAGGGATATTACTGGTCTATCTCATCCACGTTCGTGCTGGGGCGGGTCAGCTTGTCTTTAGCATCGCTTATCTCTTCCGGCGACCTGTGCTTGAGCTTCGCCTTATATTTTTTCAACTGTCCCTTGACCTTGTCAACGGCGACGGCGATGGAATTATACATGTCGTCGGTTTCGCCGGTGCCGCTAATTATGTTGTTGTACACGTTGACTTTTAATTCCGCCATACGCCGGTGCCGTTCGGTATCAAGCACCAGCTCGGCGGAGACGATATTGTCAAAATAGCGGGTAAGTCTATCCATTTCCTCTTCCGCCCGTTCCTTCATTTCGGCGGTGAGGTTGAAGTGGCGAGCCGTGATTACTTTCCGCATAGTCGAACGCTCCTTCCTTATGTGACCTTACTATAGCGATTCACCTTGATGGCAACGGTCTATTATTGTAAATGGTCTTGTTTTCGTTAATGATCGCATAATCAGACGGGGGTTGGCACCGCCCTTTTGTAAAGAATCGCCTCGAAGGTGGTCTGCTCTCTCACCAATGTACAACAACAGCGCTTGACCCCGTTCCTTTATACCTTTTACAATCGCAGGATAGAAGTGGATTCAATAAAAACCGATCGCCTCACTTTGATGGCCGCATTTCCTGCCAAGTGATTGCCCCCTTTGCCTATCCGGCAGACCGACGCCGGCTGCTTGGGTTACCGTCGCCATTTTGTGGGCTAAATCTCGATCCATGCATAGACACCATCCAATGGTTTAGAGGTCATTTACTGCAACTTGGTTAACTCATGCAAGTCTCTACGTGACCCGTTTTCGCAAACGGGCAGACTGAATTTTCAATTCCTCTCTATACTTGGTCACGGTCCGTCTTGCCAGACGAATACCTTCGGTGTTGAGGATTCTGTAAATCTCCTGGTCCGACAATGGTTTGTCGAGTGGCTCCGCCTTGATAATCTCCTCGATACGCAGCTTGACCGAGCGTTTCGACATCTCTTCCCCGTCGGCTTTGGCAATGCCGGCGTTAAAGAAGTACTTTATCTCATACACGCCGATAGGAGTCTGAACATATTTGCCGTTGGACACGCGACTGATCGTGGCCACATTCATCTCGACCTTTTGGGCTATCTCTTCCATGATAAGCGGCTTGAGAAAGGCCGGGCCTTTGTCAAAGAAATCGCGCTGTTTATCGATGATCGCATCCATCACCCGGATCATGGTGGTCCGGCGTTGATTGATGGAGTTTAACAGCCAGCGGGCCTGCTCAAGTTTCTGTTTGATGTACTGTCGGGTGTCTTTGGAGGAATTACTACCACGTTTCATTAGTGCCTTGTAACCGGCGTTTATGCGCAGGCGGGGGACATGCTTGTCGTTGTGAAAGACAACGTACTCCTCGCCAAACCGCTCCACGGTCAGGTCCGGGACAATCGGCAGGGCAGCGGAGGCAAACCGCCCATAGGCGGGGGAGGGGGAAAGTCCTTTGATGTCTTTCATCGCTTGCTGGGCTTTCTCGGCGGAAACGCCCATCAACTTGGAAATCTGAAGAATCGATTTTTTTTGCAGCTCGTGTATATGCTCATCCACAATCCGGTACGGCAGCGAGCCTTCCAGGCTTTTCTCCTTTAATTGGATTAACAGGGACTCCCTCAGGTCGCGTGAGCCGACCCCGGTCGGATCAAAGCGCTGGATCATTTCCAGGACTTTTTCAATCTTAGACCCTTCAATCGAAAGCTCCTGGGCCATCTCAGGAACGCTTATGGTGAGGTACCCGTCGGGAGAGATATTACCGATGATGTACTCGCCGATGAGATGCTCCTCTTCGGACAGTTTCAAAAACGACAGCTGCTCCTGCAGGTGAGTATACAGATTGGTCGTTTGGGAGGCTGATCCTTCAAAACTTTCCTCTCTGACTTCACGTGGCTCGCGAACTTTGTACCCCTCTTCATCGTCAGAGAGGTATTCGTCCCAATCAACACTGTCGTCGCTATCTTCGTTTTTTTCGGTCTCCTCCACCTCGATCTCAGCTTCCTGATCGTCGTTAGTCTGATCATCTTCAAGCTCTTCAACTTCTTCCAGGAGCGGATTGGTGGCCAGCTCGAGCCGGATGGTTTGCTCAAGTTTGAGCACCGGCATCTGCAGCATCTTTAATGACTGAATCAACTGCGGGGCCAGAGTTTGCTGAAGTCGTAACTGAAGTCCTAGTTTCATAGCTCAACCTGCAAGCTTATAGCCCATTCATGTAGGGGCCGGTTAAGGCCTCTTCTGATCAGTTTATCGGAACGAAACCTACTCGTTTGACGCTCTTTATTCACTTCGTTCATATATTAGACACCGGTGACACAGCATTTAGTCAAGCCGAAATTTCTCTCCCAAATAGATCTTTCTTGACTCCGGGTCATTAGCCAGAAACTCCGACGTTCCCGATTTTAAGATTTTCCCATCACACATAATATAGGCCCGGCTGCAAATGGACAGTGTCTCGCGTACATTGTGATCGGTAATTAACACTCCCAGCCCGCGCTGAACCAGCCGGCGGATGATTTTTTGAATGTCCTCAACGGCAATCGGGTCGATACCGGCAAACGGCTCGTCCAGCAGCATGAATTTTGGGTCGTTGACCAGGGCGCGGGTGATTTCGACCCGCCGCCGCTCACCGCCGGACAAGGTGTACGCCTTGTTCTTGCGAAGGTGAGCGATATCGAGTTCATGCAATAATTCATTCAGTCTCTCTTTTCGCTGCTTTCGGCCCATTTTGCGGAATTGCAGGATTGACAGAATGTTTTCCTCAACCGTCATCTTTCTAAAGACCGAAGCTTCCTGGGCCAGATATCCGATTCCCAGTGTCGCCCGCTTGTACATAGGTCGCCCGCCGATGTTTTTGCCATCGAGAAAGACCTTTCCCCCGTCAGGCCTCACGAAACCGATAATCATATAAAACGTAGTGGTCTTGCCGGCTCCGTTTGGCCCCAGCAGACCGACCACTTCTCCAGGTTTTACGACAATCGAGACCCCATCGACGACGGCCCGCTTGCGATAGTATTTGCGCAGCAAATCTGCCTCAAGGACAGTCATAATAAAATATAATTAAAATTGGTATAAAATCCAGCAAATTTCGCCATTGCAGCACGAAAGTTGCTGTCTTCTCCAAAATTCCCTCATGAATCCCTCAAAAAGCTATGGATTTAGCGTGTAACAAGTTGTAGATTTGGAGGTGTGTTGTGATCCCTTTTTGCTGAGGAGCGAGGAAAACCGTATGAGAAAATACCTGATTATTGGCCTTCTGTCGCTGGCAGCGTTTGGCTGCAGCAAGTCGCCGGAGGAGAAAATCTTTAGCCTGTTTCAAACCGGCACCCGGCAGGTGGACCGGTATGAATTTGATGCCGCTCTGGCCACCTTCAAGGAAATCGGGGAGATTGATCCCTCCACGCCGCTGGGGTACTATGGCTCCGGCCTCGTGTTCGAACGGCAGTTGCAGTACTATGACGCTCTGCATGTCTATATGTCGATAACCAACAGCTCCTCTTCGTTTGCTCCTGCTTTTGCCGGAGCATGGAGGCTATTCACGCATCTCAAGGAGTGGGACGATGCGGCTCAGATGGCCGCGGAGTATTCCCGGTTGCTCCCCGAGGATCCTGAAGCGCAGCTCATACTGGCCAGAGCTCTTATGAACATCCAACAGTATGGCCGGGCCAGACAGGAGGTGGACAAAGCGATCGAGTTGGGCGCCGACCGCAGCCTTGCAACTCTGGTCAAGGCGCTAGCTTACTCCCTTGAGCACCAGGTTGATTCAGCCGAAGTCGCCCTCCAGACAGCTATGTCGACGTTCCGTGAGTCACCTGCCTTTTATGCCTCGGCCGCTGATTATTTTGAGGCGGCAGGGCTGATCGATTCCGCAATTTCCTTGGGGCGAGCTTCCATTGAGTCGGCGGGCAATGATTTTGATCTGATGGCTGCGCAATTCTACCGGGCTCTGAGGCACAACTACTTGTTCGAAGCCAGACAGATTATCCGTCGGCTGAAGGAACGGGGCGCTACGGAACTGGTTACGACCGGCCTGGAGATGTTCTACCACCTGGCCAGAGAGAATCAAACTCACGCCGGGCATGCCTGCGATACTTATCTAGGAATCGCACCAAGTAGTATCAGTGCTCTCACTTATGACCTTGTAGTCAGAGGGAAGCAGTCGGATATGTTGACTGGATCACAAAATATCGGCGTCATTATCAGGATAATGCAAATCGACCATTACGACCCGGAATTCCAGGAGTACATGAAGTACTTCCTGGCCGTTTTGTTTGCCGGTTACTTCGACGACCTGGACGGCCTTAAACAGTTGAGAACTGTTTCCCCAGGGTTTCTCAATCGCAAGGAGGTCAGGCTCAGGACCGCTTACTGTCTGTACCGAACAGGTCAGCATGAGGAGTACGAACAATTGATGGCCCTGCTGTCGAAATATCACCGCACCCAGCCGGACTGGCTGACCGGAATGGCGGACATATACGGTGACTACTTTGTCAGGCGATACGATTCAGCCAACCAGTATTACCGGATGGCTCTCAACAAGGACAAATGGTACCGGCCGGCGTTTGAAAATCCTGTAGACATGTACCGGCGACTGAAACAACCGGAGAGAGCTCTCAAACTGTTTGACACCTATCCTCACTTTGAACAAAGTTATCCTGAAATAGCGCTGCTGAAAGCGCTTTGCCTGGTTGAACAGGGCGATATCCAACAGGGCGTCGATCTGTTTGAACAGAAGTTTCCTCTTGTAAGGGGTGACCTGGCGAGATTTGAGGCGATGACATCTCTTCTCAATAAGAGGGATCGGCAGGAGGAAAGGACAAAACTCTATCGGCAGCTGTCCCGGATCAATGTCGACAACGTTGATGCTCTGGTGTTGGCTGCCGAATTCGAGTCTGATGGCGCCGATTTCCAGACCGCGTTGAATCTCGCCGAAAAAGCGCTGTCTCTTGAGCCCGATTATGCCACTGCCTCTGCTCAGAAAGCACGAGCGCTGTATGGGCTTGGAAAGCGGAGCGAGGCTTTCGACATTTTTGAAAAATACCTGGTTGAGGCACGATTTAATGTGGACAACAACTACTACTATTCTCGAATCCTCGCAACTGAGCAGATAGACTTCCAGCGAGCCACAAACCTCGCGCGACGGGCCCTGTTCGATTCGGACCATGACTTGAGAGTCTGGATGAATCTGTCCTATGTTTACTTCCAGATTGGTCGCTATGACCTTTCGCGCGGAGAGGCGCTAAAGGCCAGTCAGTCTCACAAGGACGAACCGGAGCCGTTTTTCCGGATAGGCATGGCCATGTTTATGGAAGAGAAGGAGGAAGCCAGAGAAAACCTTGAGAAAGCCCTTGAGCTTGGTTTGAAGGGTGAGAACTTGGAAATCGCTCGCCAAACGCTCCAGAAGCTGTGAGGGCGCTGCTTAGCGGGGCGGTGGCTGCGACAAGTGTCCCCAAGTGTTGCCTCCCAGAAATATGTTCGCATAGCTTTGCGCCCGGGGGGTCTTCAGACCCGACGGGAAAGGCCTTTGTCACGCGGGGCGATCCGAAGATCACCCCACCACAGAATATGCAAGTTACTTGAAGGACACCGCACTAGCAGGCTGGTTTCAGGGAAAGTGTGATGACGAATTCAGGCAGACCCATTCTGGTCACCGGCGGCGCTGGCTATATCGGGTCGGCGCTCGTCGCTCAACTGTTGAACGAAGGATACTGCGTCCGAACCATTGACAATCTGTCATACGGTGGCGCTGCCCTTCTAGCCTTTTGCTCCCATCGCAACTTTGAGTTCTTGCACGGTGACATCCGCAGTGCAAAGGATGTGGACCAAGCCCTTGAGGGAGTTGATGCCGTCGTGCACCTGGCCGCGGTGGTGGGGGATAAGGCCTGCCGGCAAGATGAAAAGACGGCCATTGAGGTCAACAAGACCGCCTCGGAGATGCTGTGCGAAAAGGCGGTTACCCGCAAAGTGAAACGGTTCATCTTTGCTTCCACCTGCAGCAACTACGGCAAAACGGGCACAAGTGCCGTTTATGGCACAAGTGCCGGTTATGGCGCAAGCGCCATTTATGTAGATGAAGCCTCGCCGTTAAACCCGTTGTCTCTGTACGCCGAGTTGAAAGTAGGCTTCGAGAAGTACCTGCTGGACATGAATCGGCCCGACTTTATCCCGACTTGCCTCCGTTTTGCTACGGCGTACGGACTCTCCGGCCGTCCGCGCTTTGATCTGACCGTCAACGAATTCACCAGAGAACTGCTGCTTGGCAGAAAGCTCGAGGTCTATGGCGAACAGTTCTGGCGGCCTTACTGCCATGCCTCCGATCTGGCACGGGCGTGCCTTGTGGCGTTGGAGGCGGAGCTGCCAGCTATTGCCTATCAGGCGATTAATGTAGGCGATACGTCAGAAAACTACCGGAAGAAAACACTCGTTGAACGCATTCTCCATGAATTGCCGCAGATGCGAGACAGAGTCTCTTATACTCGCCGGGATGACGATCCACGAGACTACCGAGTGAGCTGTGATAAAATACGTACACAGCTTGGCTTTTCGATAAGCAAACGGGTTCCTGACGGCATCAGGGAAATCATTCTTGCCATCAAATCCGGTCTGATTGAAAATCCCGATGATTCCCGATACCGGAACGCATAGTCGTGTGTAGAACTGTCACAAAGCACAGGAAAAGAGTTTCGTTATGGAAGCAGTGATACTTGCCGGCGGCAAAGGGACACGCCTGCAGCCGTACACGGCCGAGATTCCCAAGCCGCTGGTCACCGTGGACGACAAACCGATCATTGAGATACTTCTGGCGCGGATGAAAAAGTGCGGTGTCAGGAAGGTGCACCTGGCCGTCAATCACCTCGCCCACTTGGTCATGGCGGCGCTTGGGGACGGCAGTCGGTTGGGGATGGAGATAGTCTATTCTCGCGAAGAAACGCCCCTTTCAACCGTGGGGCCGCTGAAGTTGATTAAGAACCTCCCGGAGCACTTTATCGTCGCCAACGGCGACATCCTGACTGACATTGACTTTCAAACCCTGTTCGACCATCATATCCGCAGCCGGGCCAAACTGACAGTGGGGACGCAGCAACGAACGAGCAAGATTGATTACGGTGTTCTGGAAATGGACGCCGGAGGGACTGTCGGCGGGTTTCGCGAAAAGCCGAAGTATACTTTCGTAGTCTCGATGGGGATATACGTATTCTCACGCGAGGTGCTTAAGCTGGTGCCGGAAGGACGGAAGTTCGGCTTTGACGATCTCATGCTGGCGCTGCTGGAGCGGCGAGAACCAATCAATACCTTCCCGTTTGACGGCTTCTGGCTTGATGTCGGTCGACCCGACGACTACCGGCAGGCCAACCGGGAGGTTGAGAAAATACGCAGCTTGATGGATTGAGCCGAGACATAAACTCACTCACGATTGTGGCAAGACGCTGATATTTCCCTTGCTCAAAAGTAACTGACTATTGACTTGCGATGTCGCTGTCTGTTATACTTTATTGTAGAAGAGTAATCTTACCTATGCTAAGGACAGAACAATGAGTATGCCGGCAGCCAGAATGGGTGATTCCACTGCTCACGGCGGCGTTATCGTGGTCGGCGAGCCGACGGTACTGATTGGCGGCGCGCCTGCCGCCCGAGTAGGCGACATGCATACTTGTCCTATCCCGGGCGGTCCGCCACCTCCACACGTCGGCGGGCCGATTACGCTGGGGAGTTTCACCTTACTGATCGGCGGCAAGCCGGCGGCGCGCGTCGGGGATATGTGTACCTGCACCGGACCGCCGGATTCGATTATCATGGGCTGCACCACCGTGTTGATCGGCACCAGTGGGGGGGGTGGCGGTGCCGGTATGGTCGGCGCGGGCGGCAAAAAGGTTGCGGGCGAGAAGGGGGCTGATGCCGGTAAATCCAAGGAGCTGGCTGATGGCTCCGGAGCAGAGGACGAAGCCGAAACCGAAAACCACTATCTTGACGTCAAGTTCGTCGACAAGGGAGGCAAGCCCATTACGGGGGTGGCCTATAAGGTTAAAGCTCCGGATGATCAGACCGATGGCGGAAACCTATACGGCAAGGTGAAAAAGACTGGTGTAGAGCCCGGCGACTACAAGATCGAGTTGAAGGGGATCACCAAGGCCGAGTGGTCGCAGAAGCAGGCCCGTGTCGGGGATACCGTGAAGATGCTGGTCGAGACGGCCGGTTTCGAAGTGGGGACAAAGGCTACCCTTGAAATCTGGCGGCAGGACATAAACCAGTCGCCCGGGAAGATTAAAACTATTCCCGACGTTGAAGTTCGTGGCGACAAGATAGAAGCAGAATGGCAGTACGAATACGAAGATCAACCGGAAGACGAGACACCGGAGCAACCGGCCTCGAAGTTGTCAACTCCACAGTATTACTTTGTCGCGCGGGTTGGTGAATGCGAGGCAAAGTCCGCCATGCTGCAGTATCGGGACTGGATTGAGATTAAGCTCAAGGACGAAGAGGGCAATGCCGTGGCCAACGAGGCCTACATCCTCCGTCTATCGAACGGAACGGTGCGCCAGGGTAACCTGGACGGTAACGGGTACAAAAAAGAAGAGCAGGTTCCTCCCGGCGAGTTTCGGGTCGAATTCCCTAATCTATCCCATGTCGGCCCCGAGGACTGAACAACTAACAGGGTCTGAACTTGGCCAAAGGGAATAAAGTCAAGCACAAGGGTATAGCCCTTCCGGGAATGACGAAGAAAAAGCCGGCCGTCTTTGTTAAAAACCCCAAGATCAAGATTAAGGCCCGCAAAACGGAATACGTGGTAGTATTGAAAAAAGACGGCAACTTGCCGGCCACATACCCGATTCTGGAGTTTCGAATAACCAACGGTCCGCCCAATTACTATATTGACGTCCAGGTGGCCCGTCGTTATTCCAAAGCGCTTTCCGGTGGTCCGGGGCTGGCCGGCGCCTGGGACAAGTCTAAAAATGTCAAGGACCGTCTCTGGCAGCGCCCTTTCAGCAGCTGGTCCAATGGCCAGAGAACACTCCGCCTTGACGCCAGCGGTAAAGCAACCTATAAGATGCCCCTCAAATGGTGGCGCGATCTGGCCCGTCTTCCCATGAAGAAGTTCGTTACGACTAAGATGTATTACCGGGTGCTGGCCTTTAAAAGCGTTTACGAAAAGACGATTATCGCATCCACCCAGGACGGCAAGCACGGAAGTGCGCCTTCCGTCAAGATCAGGAATAACCTGATCAAGTTCCGTGTCTATAAACTGCGCTATCACAAAGACAGCAGCACTGCCGGTAGGTGGCGACGATTTGCTCGGATTGAGTTCAGGGTTCGCGAGGACGACACGACTGACATGTACAATATGGTGCAGTGGAAGAAGGGGGGGCGTGTGTGGGAGGACGGAACTAATGTCTGGGGCGTAACGGACTACAATGTCAAGCACACCAGCAAATATCCCGCCTGGCAGATTGATCGGGTCAAAACCAATCCCCGGTACTGGGATGGCGATCCGTACACCAAAGCCACTAAGGCCTCTCTGGACAAGAAGACGGCCTATTACGAAGACGATGTCAGCTGCGGACCACCTTATGGGGGACACACGCGGGTTGATACCAAGATCGATTTCATATCGAAAATGCACGTGAACGGTAATATACCTGCCAATGTCACAATAAAGAGTACTACCCATTTACCGAGTGGTAAGGTAGACGTAATCAAGGGAGTCATTGATGAGAAGAAGGCTCCGATCTTAGCGGAGATACCATGGAGTGCAAAGATGCGGGTGTACACCGATTCTTCGGGCTCGCTAAAGTTCAAGCGGCTCTAACTGTCATTCTTCTGCTATGCGGTTGCCAGGCGGAGGTTGAAATGAATGAAGCGAATAGAAAGTTCCTCAAGGTACTAAACGACCAATCATTGGCCTTGCGCGATAGGTTTGACGCGGCGCAGTCGTTGGGCTTTTCGGGAAATGCCGAGGTAGTGGAACCTCTCAAAGAGTTTCTCCGGCGGGAGCGTCCTCCCGATGAAGATTACATTGATTATGATCCACGCATCGACGAGCGTCTGTGTGATATCGTCGTGGTCGATGTTCTGCATGAACTCGGTGATGATTCTCAGTGGAGCTATCTCCTGGAAGCGGTAGCACAGGCGGGGTCCGGGCTCGGCCAGAGGATCAGGGAAAGTGATCTGGCGGCTGGAGTCATCTTAAAGATCGGCTCCACAAAACTGGTGCAGCAACTGATCGCATTGTGTGAAGGGGATCAAGAACCTGTCCTCGCCAGCGCGGTGCAAACACTGGTTGCCGTGGGACTGCCGGAACCAACCACGCATCAGCCCGTCGAAGAGTTGTCAGGTTTTTCAGATGCCATCGAAATGACACCACTGATGCTTGCTGACTATTTCTCTGATATTGCCAATCTCTCAAAAGGGGCCTTGGTGCTCACCGAGGAAGTGCAGACATCACTTTCCGAAGACAACTACCAGATCGCTGATGGCGAGGCAGAACAAGTCACTTTGTACGAAGTGCTTACAGAAGACTTGCGGATTTACAGCCTGGCCTATTTTATTCGAGATGACAAGGTATACATCTGCTCCCTCCGCGAAGCGGCGCTGCGCTGGCGAGACTGGTGGCAGAGGTATGATAAGTTTCTATTGTTAGATGAAGAACAAGGTCGCTTCGTTCTCAAAGCTGCGGAGTAAGGGAATGAGGCTGAGGTTCGACCGTAGATTCCGCACTGCCTGGATTCGGCAATGTGGCAGATAGGGAGAGAGTACAGAAGTGAGCCAACCTGATACAAATCATCATTTTCACATCGAACTCCCCGATGGCTGGGAGGACCGGACGGTGCACCAGTTCCTGGGGCCGGACGACAGCGGCGTGCAGCACGTGCTCAACCTCGTCGTGGACCCCAACGCGCAGACGGATGATGTGGAAGACTACGCCCGCGATCGCATCGATCAGATTGTCGAGTCGATGCCGGCAGCGGAAATCCTCAAGGAGGAGCAAAAGATGCTCGCCAGCGGAGTTGAGGCCTATGAAGCCGTATACAAGTGGGTGTCGCCGAACGGGAAGGTGACGTTCCAGAAGCTGGTATACATGATCCGCGACGGCGTCGCCTACACCTTCAGCGCCAACTTCTCCAAGAAGACGATCAAGACCATCGGCGTGGAAGTGGACAGAATAATAGAAAGCTTTGAACCTGGTCCCGCCGGACAAGACGCTGAGTGACCACAATGGACTTGAAATTCACCAAATCGACCGATACTGAGCATAAAATCAAGCTCGAATCGTCGCTTATTTCGGCTTCGTGGCGCTGTGGTAAGGCTATTGCCGGGCAGACGGCCACGTTCGAAGTACGCACCGCCTTTGTCGGCGAGAGGGCGCCTATAAAAATCAAGGGAAAAAGTGAAAACGGCAAGAAGCTGGGCAAGATCAAAGATGTCATTAAGCGAAACAAATACGTCGGCGAGTTTGAGATTCCCAAGGACACGGAGCTTGATGATATGATCTACTTTGAAGTCGAGCTGCCCAAGAACGGCCTCGAGGGTGAGTCCAACCGGATACCAGTTTTCCCGCCGGTGCAGGTCTTCAACCTGAAATGGGGCGCGAAGGAGGCGCGGCGGGGTGATGTCCTGACGCTGTCGGCGGACACCAATGGGCTGCGGGACCACGAGGAAGTTACCGTTATCATTTACGAGTACGACCGTGACAGTGCGCACGACAAGATTGTTGAACTGCCTGCGACAGTTATGGACAAGCGAATAGAACTCCAATGGGAGTATGAATACCACGAGGACACCAACGAAATCCCAACTCAAGAAGAGCTTGACAAATACGGCAAAAAGTACAATCCTCCGGAGTATTTTTTTACTGTCAAGGTCGAGGACACTGAGTTCGGCAAGCAGGAGCAGGAGTCGGGGCTGTTGGAGTTTAAGGATTGGGTTAAGATTAAGCTGGTGGATGAGGAGGGGAACGCCATCGCGAACGAGGACTACGTATTGTACTTGCCCGACGGGCAGCAGAGGCAGGGAACATTGGATAGCAACGGGCAGGCAAAAGAGGAGAATATTCCCCCGGGAGAGGTGACAATCGAGTTCCCAAACAAGGAAGAGATAAAACTGGCTTAGTAACAGGATAGATAAACATTTAGGAGAGGAAAACGGTTTCTACCAGATAGTCGGGGTTGGCAACATGAGTATAAGTCAACGGGCGCCTGCGAGTGATCACTGGAAGGGTTGCCTGTAACCAGGTGATACCTGTGAGCGCACGCAGCTACTATCCGGTCAGATCGTAGGTGACCGCGCATATTTCTTATGACTTACGGACAAGGCAAACGGTCTAGCCAGCAGAAAAAAGGGTTAGACAAGAAAAAAGCCAAAAAAGGCAGCGGCGAGGAGCTGAATGTCGTTGTCCCGCCGCCTTCGTTAGAGATCACCGATGCAAACGACAATGTTTTGATTGGCGTTCAAACCAAGATTGTCGGTCAGAAGGTTAAGCTTGGGGTTCGCGTGAGTCGCGCTGGATTGGCTATGACCAACATCCAATGGACGATCCCAGGCGAGACAGTCAAGACGTACACTCAGTCAGTGGCCGCCGGGACCAAAACCGTTCTGGCCGTTGGTGATAAGCAACAGAATAACCTGACTTTTTATTGGATCAGTGGCGGCCTCAAGGTAGTACAAGTGTCGGCAACGGTCGGGGGCAGAAATCTGCTGACATTAGTGAGTTTCAATGTGTTTGCTCCTGCAAACGTGACCTGTACCTCAGAAACGGGAGATGTAGCAGTGGGGAACCCCGGCTTTCCAGACGCAGACTTGGAGCTTCATTACGGCACCAACATCACGTCAGGCATAGAATGGACATGTAAGGCTAAAGCTCGGGAGGGTGGAAGCGGGCAAATAGCTGCCACGCAGTTGACCAACAAGAATCACACCCGAACTACCAATGCTGGAGAGAATCAAACGCTTGGTACTGAAGGAGATTGGCAACTGGACAATACTGTGCCCTACGATTCTGCCGTACCCATTTTAGCTGGAGCCTCGGCGACTTGGACCTCTGATGATTCACCTGGAACTCCGTTAACGGATGGCCTTAGTAAAAAGGGGGCTGACCAAAAATTTAGGCTGTACTTCATGTACAAACCTGATGGCATCGACAGCATCTGGGTGACGCTACAGCGGTTGGATTGGAACTGGGGTGGGAAAACCACCAGAGTGGGTGCCCCCGAAGGCGCCGGCAACAACTGGAATCAACCCACCGATGTGGACGACACACCGGACCCGGATGGGGCAGATTCGACTGAACTACCGACGTGGACGGCCAATATTAAGGATGCAGTGTGGAAATAAAGGATAACAGTCTTGTGACGATTGACAAAGCAGGTTTCCCTTGCCACGACATAATGAACGAAGAGGAACCACCGGCAGATGATGCGGTCAGGTGCCAACGTGCTTGCAACACCTGGCTGCCAATGGCACGCCTTGTTGCGGTATTTTGCGCATTGATGTTGGTGTTCAATATACGTTGTGTTATACCAAGTGCTGAGAGGATGAATAATATGAATGAAATTCAATGGGGCAGATCGACGGAGGACCTGGCGATCTCCATTTCCGTCCCCGAGCCCGTATACAAGCCGGGTGACGCCATAGTGCTGAGCATTTCACTGAAGAATATCGGCCGCACACCCGTTCCGATTGTTGTGCGATCTACCTGGATCGATTACGCTACAACCGTGCGTTACGAAGACGGGACAGAGGTCCCCAAGACGGAGTATGCTTTGCAGATGATGGAAGCTGCTCAAGAGGGGCGTCGGCTGACACGCGAATTGATGCCCGAAGAAGTACTGACAGAGTCCCTGGAACTCAGCAAAGCATTCGAGATGACCCAAGCCGGTACCTATACAGTGGTCGCGACGAGAGCGACCTACAAGAGAGGCAAATTGGACGAATACGCAACGGTCACGTCGAACGAGTTGACCTTCAAGGTAGTTCCTAAAGACAATGATCAGTAGCTCTCTGCGCCAGATGTTGAGTATCTGTTTATGCTCTGTTCGTTCGCCGGTATACACAATATGACGATATCTCTCTGAGTTCGGTTCATCTGACTTTTGCTAAGTATTCGACTAGGGATAAGGACTGGCAGAATTGCTCGCTCAAGAGTGGCGAGTGAGGACGATGGGATCGTGACGGCTTAATGTAGACCATGAGATTCTCATGAGCGAACGGATCATCTCAGAAATGCGGATCATGTCCCTCAATCCCCCGAAAGCAACCCATTACAGCGTAAAGAGTTAAGCCCCGCAATAAACTTCTTGACTTTGCGATAAGAATTTATTATAAAAAAAGATTAAGCAGTATTTGGGTATCGCTGTTTTCGGAAATTGTTTTTGAGACGCGTATCATAAAGGTTAAGTAGATTGTAGGTTTATGGACATAGCCAGTTATTCAGCAGATTCGCGGGCGGTTATCAAGAACGCCAGGGAAGTGGCCGCGGAGTTCCGGCACCCTGAAATCGAGGTCGAGCACCTGCTCATCGCGGTTATCAGGCACGAAGGCTCCGAGGTGGAGTCGATTCTCAACCAGCTCGGCAAAAGCCGGGCCTTCATCGAATCAATGGTCGAAGAGCACCTCAAAGAGCAGTCCAGCCGGTCATCGGCGCGCGAAAGTCTCAGTATTGCCCCCTCTGTGCAGGAAGTGCTCACACAGGCGATGGAGGAAAAAGCCAAGCTGTATGACCCCCTCGTTGAGCCGGAGCATATTTTCATCGCCATATTTGACCCCAAGTTCAAGCTTTCGCCGTATGTCCGCGACAAGATCGATATTACTAAAGAAGATTGCTACAAAGCGATTGCCGACAGCAAATCGGTGGCTGAGATTACCACCGCCGCCCCTGCTGCGGAAAAAGGGAGGCCGGGCGGTGAAGCCGGAAGGGAAGTGGCCGGGACTCTTCGCTACTGCGTCGATCTGACCAATCAGGCTGCCGCCGGTGAGTTTGACCCGATGATCGGTCGGGAAAAGGAGTTGCAGCAGATGATCCAGATTCTGCTGCGGCGGCGCAAAAACAGCCCAGTCCTGGTCGGCGGTGCCGGAGTGGGCAAATCGGCCATTGTTGAGGGGTTTGCCCAGGCGGTGATCGGCAGCAGGGTACCGAAAGCGCTTGACGGCGTAAAGGTCATGCAGGTCGACATGGGGTCGCTGGTGGCCGGTGCCAAGTACAAGGGAGAATTCGAGGAACGGTTCAAAACCCTCGTGGGCGAGGTGGTCAAGTCGGGCGGCAAGATCGTTCTTTTTATTGACGAGATTCACACCATCACTGCAGCCGGAGGCGGCGGAGGCGGGATTGATGCGGCCAATCTTATCAAGCCGGCATTAGCTCGCGGCCAGATTCGCCTGATCGGCGCTACCACCGAGGAGGAATACACCAAGCATCTTGAGAAAGACAAAGCCCTTGACCGGCGCTTTGAAAAAGTGAAAGTTGAGGAGCCGAATGAGGAGGAAGCGGTGCGAATCGTCAAGGGTGTCCTTTCCAAGTACGAAGAGCACCACAAGATCGCCTATACTTCTGAGGCTGTAGTCGGCGCCGTGAAGTATGCCCGGCGCTATTTGAGCGAGCGCAATCTGCCGGACGTCGCCCTGGACATCGTCGATGAGGCCGGATCGGAGTTCAGCGTAAAAGAGGAGTTCGCTCACAATGCGATTCCTCCGTTGACAGAGCAGATTTCCAAAATTGAAAAGCTGATGAAGGCTTGCGAAGGAAAAGACCCGCGAAAGGATGTCGAGGAATTTGAGAAGCTGCAGGCGGCGTATGATGATTTTTCGCGCGGGGTGGATCGGTTGCATGGGTTCTGGGGACACCGTTTAGAGGTCGCTACAGGAGCAGTCAAATGACCACCGATGCCATGAAGCTGACCGAACTCAAGAAAGATTTTCAAGAGAAGGTCGAACGCCTGAACGCCTTAAAGTTGGTCGTCGACACGTTGGAGCACAAAATCGACGATGCCGATGTTGCTGCTGTGGTTGCTCGCCGGACAGGTATCCCTCTTTCCAAGATGCTTACTGCGGAAAAGGACCGCCTGGTTAATATGGAGTCGTTTCTTTCGAAAAAGATTGTCGGACAGGAGAAGGCCATCAGCGGTATCGCCAATGCCGTGCGCAAGGCGCGAGCCGGTTTGAAACTGCCCAACCGACCGGTGGGGTCGTTTCTGTTTTTAGGACCGACGGGAACCGGCAAAACTTACCTCCCCAAGCTGCTGGCTGAGTTTCTTTTTGATGACAAGAATGCCATGGTGCGGCTAGATATGTCCGAGTACATGGAAGCCCATTCGGTGGCCAAGATGATCGGCGCGCCGCCCGGGTACGTCGGCTATGAAGAAGGCGGCGTTCTCACCGAAGCGGTCAAGCGCAAGCCGTTTTCCATTGTGCTTCTTGACGAGGTTGAAAAGGCCCATCCCGATGTTTTTAATGTCCTCTTGCAACTTCTTGATGATGGTCGCCTGACCGACGGGCAAAGCCGCACGGTCGATTTCTCCAACTGCATCGTGGTGCTGACCTCCAACTATGCCGCCGACCGCATTCTTGAGGCCGACCGCGAGAAAAGAGAGCTTGACTTGGAGGAAATACGTAGCTTTCTTTTCACAAAGTTTCGCCCGGAGTTTTTGAACCGTTTGAATGATATTATTGTATTCCACACATTCACCCCGGAGCAGGTGGAAGTGATTGCCGGACTCGAATTTGACCAGGTGTGCAGTTTGCTTAAAGACCAGAACATCAAAGCCAATTTAAGCCCCGAGGCGAGAGGCAAGCTGGCTAAAGATGGGTATAGCATTGAGCTTGGAGCCCGGCCCATCCAGCGGATTATCGAAAAGGACATTATCAACAAGCTATCGGTGGATATTATCACCGGGCAGGTGTCGCCCGGCGACCATATTATGATTGATGTTAAGGACGGCTCGTACGTCTTTACCAGGAAAGAAGAAGCTGATACGCAGTAATATAATTAATAGGAGGAGTAAATGGCAAAATTCATACTTGGAGCAACCGAACGGATTAAGAGAGATGACTCCCTCCCGGTTGAGCTCCTTCCTTCCAACAAGCTGCTCTATGCCGCGCGCTTGAACAGCGAGGAAGACCCTGATGTAACTCCGGCCAGGTGCAACAACCTCAAAGAGGTCTTTGAGAAGTTCCGGCCATCCTTTTCGGCCGAACTGGAAACGGCCGAAGGGGAACCGGTCAGCACCAGCTTCGAAATCAGGGCTATGAAGGATTTCACCTCAAAGGAACTGATTGAGAAAAACGACCATCTCCAGAAGACATATTACCGCAAGGAGATGATGGCTGACCTGGACAAACAGTTGAAAAAGAACAACGCCCTCAAGAAGACGCTGAAGGACAAAGAGAAGAAAGAGGCGCTGTTAAAGGTGGCAAACTATTACATTGACCTTATCAGCGAATAGTGATGAAGAGAGGTGAGTGATAAATGGGTGAAGAAGAAAAAAATCAACCGCAACCGCAAGCGGAACCGGCTGCCGAAGCTAAACCGGAAAAGGAAGTAGCGGAAAAGGTATCAGAGGAGGAGTTCGCTTCGATACTGAGCGATTCCTTCGGAGATTTCAGCAAGTTGGCCAGCCTGTTGCCTTCGTTCAAGACGGCCGACGGCGACCTGGTACGGGGGGTCGAATGGCTTGACCCCAAGAAGGATTTTCAGCGCAAGGAGTTCCTGACGAAAAAGGATTTTGCCACCCAGCGCAGGCTGCTGGCGGAGCGGCTCAAGGTGTGGGTGGAAAATCTCTCCAAATCTGAAAACATCGATGACGTTCGCAAGGACTTGAACGAACAGGCCACCAAGCTGGAGACCAATCTCGAAAAGAATATGAAAAAGGTGCACAAGGCCAGCCGTGGACTGGAGACGACTTACCGCGCCATTGACAAGTTCTTCGCCAACGCCCAGCAGGAACCGGACGAAAAGGTCAACGCCTACTTCGCAAATGTCAGCGCCGAAGAACTGACCAATCCTGATGACCGTGAGAAGTTTGAACAGTTGACTAAAGCCATTGCCGACCTCTACCGTGAGTGGAGCGTCAAGGATTGTTTCGCAATGGCCGTGGTTCCGGGCTATCTCGGAAGCGTGGAGAATATTGACACTGTAGCCCGACAGTTGGGTCTGCCCAACAAGGTGCATGTCATGACCGACCTGCCCAATTTTGAGAAGTTCGAGGAGGTTATGGACATGCTTGAAGATCCCGCCTATGCCAATCTTCCCGGTATCGACAACTACAAGCAGTACGTGTCCGTTTTTGCCAACTACATTTTAGCTCGCAGCGCCAACCAGTACGAAGACGACGACATGTGGATCCCACCCTCGGCGGCGGTCGCCGGAAAGATGTACCAGGGGGATACGACAGTCGGCATGCAGCAACCGATGGCTGGATTCAAACACGGCAAGATTGCCGACGCCAAGTACCTTCGGTTCCGAGCCAATCAGCCTGACGCCAGCAAGATCAACGAGAAGGGCGTCAACCCGATGGTGAACTTCGAAGGTACGGCGGTCGCCATGGGCGCCGCGACGTTGTTCACCAAAGAAACCTTTAACATTTACTCGATCCGTCGAACGTACGACTATGTATACAAGACCATGCGTCACTACCTCAACAAACAGACCTTCTCCGTTATCGACCAGAAATTCATCGACGCTATGCGCCGGGATATCGACAAGTTTATGAAGGCGATCAGCGGTGGCGACAACATCCTTCAGGACTACCGGGTGGAGATTTTCGCCGATGAGGAGATGCGCAAGCGGCAGGAGATCGATATCAAAGTGAGCCTGAACCCGAAGTACCCGGCCCGCACTTTTAACATCGAGTTTACCGCCTGGAATGAAGATAACCAGACAAAAGTGAAGGACAAGTAGTCAGCGGACGGCGGCGAAGAAATGATGACGTATCTGTGGTTGGTGTACGCCCTTGTGTGCCAACTTGGAAGGGGCAGATGTGGACATCTGCCGCCCACGGTAATGTAGGAGTATAAGTAGGTCGGGTTCCAAATGGAGTCCGCCTCAGGCGGGCGAATTAGAAACCCGACAACAAGTTCTGAGACAAGTATGAATAAACTACACCTATTAACCTAACAAGTATTAAGGAGTGCAAGAATGGCACGGAGACCAATTCTCGAGATCGATGGCGTTACGTACAAGAACGTGTACGAAGTGTCCTACGACCTGTACACTGCCAGCGATGAAACCGGACGTCCCTCCGACCGCGCCCATGCCGGGACCATCAAGGTCAGGGTTGAATCCGATAAAGATGGAAACGTCGATATTGCCCGCTGGGCGATGGACACCAGCAAGCCCAATTGGAAGGCAGGCAAAGTGACGTTCAAGAATCCCGACGATGCCACCATGAAAGAGCTGACCTGGGAGGAAGGCTTTATCACCAAGTACAAGGAGATAATCCCGCACGTTAAGGATCGTCCCGACGAGCAGATTTGTCAGTATTTTGAAATCTCGTGTCACAAGCTCACCGTGGCCGATGCTGAGATAGACAATCGCTGGGAAGAATAGTCAAAGTCGTCTTTGCCGGGTAGACGGAAGGTTCTACCCGGTAAAGGCTGCTTGAGAAAACCCCCGTTAGGGTTGTATGGCAATACTTCAAACCTCGGCGGAATGCCGGATACGGATAGACAACAAAGAGATCAAGCACGACGTCTCTTCGGTCCAGTTGGACCAGTTTGTAGACGACCATCACCTCCTCCGGGTGCGGATTCGACAGGTCGGCAAGGCCTCGACCGAAAAGGACTTCGACGATCCGGCTGCTTATACAGACTTTCTGGGCAAAGCGATCTCGGTGACGATCACCCCTTACGGCGGCGTGGTCGATGCCGCTCGCCTGCTGGAATTCATTGGCGTGGTGACCGAAGTCAACCTCGACAACAGCATCGACGGCCTGAACACGGTGCTGGTGACGGCCTACAGCCCGACAGCGCCAATGGACGGTACACGGCAGAATGCTCTGCATCACGATCAGAGCGCCAGCGACATCATCAAAGAAATACTGAGCAACTACGAAATTACCGTCGGCACTATTGAATCGACCCCGGGTTCTCTGAAGTTTTCCATCCAGTACCGCGAAACCGATTACCAGTACGTCATGCGGCTGGCCTCGACCAGCGGGATGTTCGCCTTCTACGATGGAAAGGAGTTTAGCCTGGCCAAGGCCGGCAGCGCCGAGACCGAGGAGCTGGTCTGGCGCGAGTCGCTGGGCGCCTTTGCCATGGGGCTGGGAACCGGGGTGGAAAAGATCGGCTCCCAGGTGTATGACTACTCCAAGAAAGAGGTCTATGAGAGCGAGACCGCAGGCGCCCTGAGGACGTCGCTGTCGGATATGTCTAAGGTGTCGCATGACGCTTCCAAACAGATGTACCCGAATGCGAGTTTCGCGCCGCGTCTGAAATCCGGCAGCCAGGGGGATTTGGATCAGACTCTCGAACTTGTGAGGGAGAGCGCCATCGGTAAAATGGTTACCTGTCACGGCCAGTCGATCATTCCGGCGGTGACCGTCGGACACTGCATCAAGATCAAGGGGATGGATAAGCTCGACGGTACTTTCTGGGTTAAGTCGGCAAGACACATGTTTGACGAAAGCGGCAAGTATCACAACACGTTCACCTGTACTCCCCTGGATCTCGCCTTCCCGGAAAGGAAGTTCGCTCGGACGCCATTTTCCGACCTGCAGAGCGCACTTGTAGTTGACACCGACGATCCGGAGCAGCTTGGTCGGGTAAAGGTTAAATTCCACTGGAACGTGAAGGGTGGCTCCAAAGCTGAGCCCGAAATCTGGGTGCGCGTCCTGACCCCGCATGCCGGGGAAATGAAGGGCTTCTTCTGCCTTCCGGAGGTGGACGATGAGGTCCTGATCGGCTACGAGCAGGGTAACCCGTCATTGCCGCTGATACTGGGGAGCCTGTATAACGGCAAAGATATTCCCCCGGTTGACCATCCGGTTGGCTGGAAAGGGGCGGAAAACAACCTCAAGCTGTTCCGTACCAAAAGCGGCAATGAGATCTATTTCGATGATAGTTCGGGTTCCGAGGCTATTGTTATCGTTCAGAAAGACAGTAAGAACTCAATAACGCTCACCTTGGACGGACCGAAAATAGTGATCGAAAGCCAGGGGGACATCAGTCTGAGCGGTAAGAACATAAGTCTCGAGAGCACCAGTGGCGATATAACCCTCAAGTCGGCAGCCGCGATCAAAGTGGAAAGTAGCCAGGATACTGAGCTCAAAGCCGGTGGTAATCTGAAAAGCGAAGGGGGCATGAATTACGATATAAAAGCCGGCATGAACGCTACGGTGGAAGGCGGTGCTATAGTTACCGTGAAGGGTTCACTGGTAAAAATTAACTAAACCTGTTCGATGGAATATCTGGCGCTCCCTCTGATCCTGCGTGACGGTTACCTGCCGCGAACCGACCTGAAACAGTCACTGACATATTCAATTGGTTTGCTTTTAAGCACCCGTATCGGCACCATGCCTTTTGATAGGGAGTTTGGATGCGATCTCTGGGAAAAGGAATTCTCCGATATTGTGATGGCCAACAAAGCTGACATCAGAGCCAGTCTAAGAAACGCTATTGGCAAGTTTGAAAAGCGGCTGTACAACGTGTCGGTCTCTTTCGTAAACGTCAGCAACAGCCATCCTCATGTGCTGGGCATGTCTGTAAAGGTGAGCGGAAATTATCGCGACGGCAGCGAAGAAAAGAAGTTTGAAGCCAGTTACATGCTGGGGTAGCAGTTTCTGACGCAGCAGGTTGAGGTATCGACATGGAAAAGTCCCGATCGCCGGAACAGATTTTCGCTGACATGCACCGCCAGTTACGAGCTTGGGATCGCCAGATTCCGGAGTCTCCCGAGCGGCTGGACCCGATTGTTAGAATCCTCCTGCAGTTGTATTCCCACCAGCTTGCCAGAATTGACAAAAGGGTGGACGTCACCTGGGACGTTGCGACCGGTTTGCTGATAAAATCGCTTGCCCCCGAGAGCAAAAGGTGGCCGGTGCCCGCCTACACCGTTATGCGCTGTCGACCGGTTGACCCGGTGGTGGAGATCGATCCGCATACGCGATTCTTCTATAAGGAAAAGCGAGAAGGGGGGCAGACTTTTTTTTTCTCGTCTCTGCGAAACGAAAAGCTGCTTTCCGCACAGATCAAACATATCTTCCTGAGACTTGACGACTCGATCATAGACCTATCTCCCGTCCCTGAAGGGACAAAACCTGTGGCTGTGATCTCACCGGCATCCTCTAGCGGCCCGGGGCAGGTATTTATTGCCGTCGATTACAATGGCCAGCCGGCAGACTTTGCCGGCGCCGTTCTGTTCTTGAAGGCGGCGCCCCAGGCGCAAAAGCAGCTTCGCTGGGCCCGCTGGTATCCCGGCTCCCACTTTGGTTCCTTTTACGAGGACTGCGGCTTCTGCCCGGGGCTTGCAGGTAGCATCGAGGAGATCATCGCCTCCGGTGGCCAGGCGCGAGACTGGGGCGGACTGCGAACCAGCAACGACCTTTTCAAGCCGCTCGAAGACAGTTTCGTTGCGTTGCCGGAATCATTCGCCGTCACGTGGGAGATGGGTCCGCCTAGCGAGGAACTGTCCGGACTGCTGAGCCGCAACGGCATTGACATTGGCGCCCTGAGTCAGAGTTCCTACTGGATGCGGTTAGACCTCCCGCCGGGCGGGGACAGGTCGAGGCTCCAGTCCCCTTTTGACATTTGCTTTGACTGCTTCATTGCCGTCAACAAGAACGAGTTGAAGTTGTTCAAACATACCGGCGGAAGTCGGCTGGTCGAGGTGGAACTTCCCGAACCGATCTTCAACATCCTTGAGATCACCGGTGTGGTTGATTCCGACGGCCGCGAATACACCGGCATACATCAGATTCTGCCGGACCGTTCCGGGAGACAGTATTCACTTGAAGAGCGCCACGAGCGGTTGGTCTTGTGGTTTGATTTCTCATCAAGCATCGATCTGCCGCCCGATTCCATTTCCGTTAGCTATTCCGTGACGGCAGGGGTAAGTGCTAATGCTATTGCGGTCGGTAAAATCGTTGAGCTGTATGAAAGCCACCCCGGAATAGAGGCGGTAGAGAATGTAATTCCGACAGCGGGCGCTATCCCGGCCAGGACTGATGAGCAGGTTGTCACCGAGGCCTCGGCCCGGCTTCGCAGCCGCGACCGGGCTCTGACCTTCCGGGAAATATCGAACTGGGCGCGTACCTTTGACCCAAGAGTAAAGAACGTAAGCTGCGAGAACGGTGTCGAACGAGCCGGTCGGGGGGTCAGGCGCTGCATTGTCGTGCGGGTGGAGATCAACGGTGAGGAGTTCCATTCCGACGACGAGACCTCACTGCTGCAAACGCGCCTGACAAGCTTTTTGAAGTCTCGGTCACCGGTCAACACTCAGTTCAAGGTTGAGATCACCAAAGAATGAATCAGGCTGAGCAAAAGACAATGCCGGACTTTTGCAACCGGCGGCATCCGTTTCATTATGTTACGGCGCTCTGCGTGCTGGCGAAGATGGGTGTAGACATCGACAATGTCGATATTTTGGCCGTGGGAGAATATGAAAACTACCGGGGCGAGATTCAAACGCAGAGCCCGGAGCCGGGCGCAGCCATTACTGATGATACCCGGATAGTGCTGAAAGTGGGATATCCCAGCGCCGTCGATTACTTGCCCTATCAGATGTTTTACGGCCTCGGGGGGGTTACCTCACGGACTGGCGCATGGGAGGAGAATTCCCGCGCCTTTATGGCTCCTTTTGATGCTGCCGTTATTCGCCACCAAGCCATCGCCATGTATCAGTCGCTGAAATTCTCGTTCGGGGCGGTAGACCTGGCGCACCTGCTGCAGTACCTGAAGCTGCTTGACTTCACTCCCTGGGAGGAGTCTCCGGAAATTAGCGAGACGTTGTTCTGGGTGTCGATCATGCCGAGCTTTCACTTCTGGGCAGGCAATCCCTCTTTTGTCGAGAAAGTTTTGCGCTATTTCTTCGGGTATGATTTTCGCATCGTAGAAAATGTTGAGTCTGAGTATGGCATTCCAGATGACATTCAGTCTCGTCTGGGGTCGAGCTCGAGCGCTCTTGGCAAGGGATTTGTGGTTGGCCGGTCATTTAAGGAGCGCAACTCAAGTTATGAATTACAGGTACTCGGAGTGGCCCCGGACGAAGTCCGCGACCTGTTGCCGGGTAAGTCGAGGCGCCGCAAGCTTGAATGGGTGTTGAGTACTTGTATGCCGAACAATCTGGACTGCCGAATTACAATTAAGGTCGACAGGCGCGGGCTTGTGCTGGGCAGGAAGGATAGGAAAGGGTACCTGGGATATTCCACATTCGTTTGATAGTTGTAGCTTGGGAAAGCCCAGCTGCCAATTGCTCTCTATTAACCTTGACATGGCAATTGACGGAGCATAAATTCCCTTGGAAATTCTTGAGGCAGAATAATGAGCGACTTACAGTTATATTCCGTGAACTGGCAGGACGGGATGCTGATTACCCAGCAGCATCTGAAGGACCAGGAAAAATACTTTGAAGAGCTGGCTCGATGGTACGCTCTGGGTGTCGGCGATAAGTATGGGCTGATTCGAAAGGCGTTTTCGGGAAAGCCGGCGTTGAGTCTCAACCTTTCGGTGAGCGCCAACCGCCTGCGAGTGGAAGTGGTGAGATGTCAGGCACTGACGCCGGACGGCAGCATCATCGAGATAAACGAGCCGAACCAGGGCAGCGTCCGGGCAGAAAAGGAAGTCGATGCTCCGGTAGTGCCGGTCTATATCGGAGTCAATGCTGATGCCAGAAAGCAAGTAGGCGAGCCCGATCCCAAGGAGGACCTTCCCCGCATACCGTACCTGGTCGGCAACTACTGCTTGGCGCTTGGTCAGCCACCCAACCTTCCGGAAGCGCGTTATCTGCAAATTGCAGAAGTGAGTGTCGATGGCAGCGAGGTTGCTCATTCCGACGGTTATTATCCTCCCTGCCTGAGCCTGAACGCCGATGAGCGGCTGACCCAGAAGGCGGTGGACTACCGCAACCGGTTGGAGAATTTGCTGTCCCTTTCATCAAGAGCATACGCGGCCATAGCCGTGGGCGGGGCGCTGGCGGGAGAGCAGACCAGTTTGCAAACTGCTTTCAGGGAGATCATTTACCAGTTCGCCTATCACCTGTCATCGACGCTGGATGATTTTGTCGTTGGGAAAAATGCATTTCATCCACTTCATCTGGTGATGTTCTTTAAGAAGCTGTTTCGGGTTTTCTCGACGCTTTTGAATCTCAAGCCGGGTTTGAAGGACTTTTTGAACGAAAGGTTTTTTGTCAAGCAGATGAACTCCGAGGTAGGCCGGTTTATGTCTTCCGTCGACGGCTTTCTGCTGGCCGAATACAATCACACCGATCTGGGCGGTCATCTGCGTGCCATAGACGAGATAATGGCGAACTTGCGCGGGATCATGGGATTCCTGGCGCAGGTCAAGCGGGAACAGCTCGGCGAACAGGCAGTTGCTACCGACACTCTGACGTATCACGGCCGGACCTACCGGGTAGTGGAGTATGGCGGCAGTAGACTGGAGCGGGTAGGAGAGCTCAGTTACTTGTTGATAGATGTTCAAGAGCCATGCCCCATATCCGACGCGGTGATACTGATTAACAAGGACCTCTTCAGCACCGCGGAGTGGTCGAGTATGCAGGTGCGGCTGGGCCTGAACGAGGCCCGCGGGTTGGGCGAAACGGATCCGGTCGAAGTCGACGTGGTAACCTTTGGCGACAAAGTGGCTCTGCGGGCTCAGGATATGCTCCGGTCACCGTCGGTACGCCAGGTGACCCTGATTTTCCGTGGGGCCGGCGAGGCCGACAAGTTTGCAAATCTGGGAAAAATGGACTTAATCGTTTACGCCGTTTAGGCAGTGCTGCAAAATGAAAGAAGACGTTGCCGTAAAATCATACGTAGATGACCTTTTTAGATACCTTGACACGTATGAAAGCAGCTATGCCCAGTTTGAAACCGAAGCCTTTTTACAAACATATAACGGTATTTACGCCGTGTTCCAGGCGCTGCTCAAGCAGCGCGACAAGGCGGTGGCTCTTGATGAATTCTTTCTGGACAAGATCAAGCAATCCCCTCTGACCAACTCTGATCTCCGTCAACTGACCATCCAGGTACTGATTACCTTTTTTGAATCAGAGGCTGATATTGACGGCCTGTCGAACCGCGCCTACACCTACTGCCGGGGAATTCGAGGCGTCAAACAGGATGTTCCCTTCTTTGAACACCATCTGGTCCCCCTTCTGTTTAGTGACGGGAGCCTGAACAACAACTATCGCTTGAACTCCTTTCTCCTGAACGAAATTGCCCGCTACTTGAACAAGTTCGGTAAAAGCCTGACAACCGACCTCAGCCCGGAGCAGTTTGCCGCCATGGGAGATCCGTTGAAGTTCCTTGAGTTGGCGCGCCGGCGGCAGCAGCTAGGAGCGGACATCATCGCCGACCGCACCTCCCTAGAGTTTCATTTGCAACGAGTTGATACCTTTACCAAGCTGAAGCAAAAGAGTCGGTTATTCGAGCACTACCTCAAGGAATGGAATTACCTAAGGGAGAAGAGCTTTTGGGCGAGGGTGAAAGCCGTCCTGGGCGAACTGGGTGGGAAAATCAAGGGCGTTTTCTTCAGTTGGAGGTATTTCCGGCTGGTCATTACCCAGCGTAATCCGGCCTTTTTGTTTTATGGGTTGATCATTCTTTTCTTCATTTTGCTGGCGGTTTACATTCCCATGAAATGGGGTGACTACTCGCAAGGCCGGTTCGATCAGTTCGAGAAGCGATCGCATACAGTACAAGGTGACACCGGCAGATGAATGGGAACCTTTTGGCGGTGTAAGAGGGATGTGAGCAAGTCGTGAAGTTTGGTAAAGTTTTTAAGGTCTTCAAAAAAGGTGCCAAAGCCGCCTCCAAACGCAAGGGAAAGGGTGCCGCCGCTGCCGGCGGCTTCGAGTGGCCGTCCGGAGTGCGCATCGGCCTCTACGGCCATGACAACTCCGGCAAGACCGTCTATTTTACCGTTCTCAACGAAGAGTGCAAGGTTTCCAGAAATCTGCAGATTTCCGTCACGGATAACGCCACTGCCGGTGAGTTTCTGTCCAACTACCGCCGTATCTGGGGGGTAGGAACAAAGACCGACATCGGCACGGTAGTCGATCTTCGCGAGGAAAAAAAGTTCCCCGACCCTACTAAAGGGGACAAGGTTCTCCAGTTCAATGCCATTATCGACCGGAAAAAGAAAATCCCCGTTGTCACTTATGACTATAACGGTCAGGCCGTTTCCATCTCGGGGGAGCATGAGCTGTCTGAAAAAGTGGTTGACTTCATGTCGGGCTGTGACGGGGTTCTGTTCTTTTATGACCCCAAAATGCTGGGTTCCGAGGCGCGTACCCAAGCCCACGTGGCTTCTTTCGTCAACTTCCTGGAACAGCTGGCGCCGCTGAACCGGCGGCTGCCCATTCCTGTTGCCCTGGTGGTTACCAAGGCCGACATCCTGCCCGGTTTCTCGTCTGAGAACCAGACCGTTTTGATCAGTGCTGAGGATGAGCGTTTCTTCGCCGAAGACTACGAAGTGTTTTTGGACAGGGTCTTGACCAGCAACAAGATTGCATCCAACTCCACCTGGTCCGGAACGGTGAGAGACATCCTGGTGAAACTGAAGGAGTTTCTAAAAGTTGTGGTCGGCCGGACGCTGGATTTTCAGATATTTTTCGTCTCAAGCACCGGGCAGACACCCGAGAAGATCGGCGCCGATGTCGGCCGCTCCATCTATGCTCCTCCGTCCAGGATGAGCCCGGTGGGTATCAAGGAGCCGTTTTACTGGTTATTAAACTCCATCAGACGCGGTCGGAGGGTATCGAGAATCCGGACACTGGCAAAGTACGCTGCCCTGCTTAGCCTAATCTGGATCGGCGTGTTTTCGTTGCCGTGCCTGTACCATTTTCAGTTTCTGCTATCTCGAGCAACGCAGGTCGAGGACAATATCCTCAGATCACATGACAACAACAAGCTCATGGTTCTAAGCAAGGAGCGGTCCAAAATCATCAGCACCTACGATAGGTATGAACATGCCTGGGTGGCGAAATGGTTTTTCGACCGGTTCCGGGTGGCGGCAGGACAGCTACGCGAGCAGTACCGAGGACTTAGCACAAATGCTGCGAAAGTCCAACTTGACCGGGTGATAACAAAACTTTCCAACATTGTTCGTGATGAAAACCGCTGGCCCGATAAGCTCCCGACCAGCGATAGCCTTGTCCTGGATTCCGTCCATATCGGGCTTGAAGGCAGCTTGAGTAGTTTCCGGCAGTGGGATGATACATCAGCCATTTACGCTCGCAGCGGACGAGTGCTGACATACTGGGAATTGCTAAAGGAGTCAATTCGCAACCCGGCCGAGTCGGACAGCGCCTGGAAGAAGATTACAGAACAGATCGGACATGACAACAATCTTTACGGGAAAGACTTAAGCCGGGAAGAGAAAGCCCTTTGCGAGGCGCTAACACAGGCAGCCTCAGCCCAACGGCAAATCGTGGTGGAAACACAGACCGTCCAAAGGGCAAGTACCAACTTTGAGCAGTTGGTAACCAAGATTAACGAGCGTCGGGATAATCCTGAATACCTGCTGGGCAGTGCGGTCAAAGAGTTGGAGAAGCTCAAGAGGAGCTTGAGTGGCGATCCCACCAAACAGGGAGTCGTGGATAGTATCAGCAACTACCTGCAGCGGGCCGCCTATTTTGATGAAAACCGGCAGTACAAGTTCAAAC
>Ga0209979_1000928_pt1 | contig 35169 bp, 50 predicted proteins | sample AnhtaG_FD_183114 | JGI IMG/M metagenome (GOLD analysis project Ga0209979, IMG submission 183114) | Deep subsurface microbial communities from Anholt, Denmark to uncover new lineages of life (NeLLi) - Anholt_01485 metaG (SPAdes) (version 2) | ecosystem: Environmental > Aquatic > Marine > Oceanic... | reverse complement strand
CGGAAACGATGATTCATAAAACTTCCAACTAGAGGACTGCTACAGTAACCACATAATGTATGACCTCTAAGCAGGTAGTCATGCTTTGCCTTTGCCCGGTGTAAATCCCTGTCACGCTGTCTTATCTCTTGTACCCTATCAAACAGTTCTTTACTGATGACAGGTGGTGTAGTATCGGGTAACAGATCCCAATTACTTTTAACCTGCTTAACAAGCTTTGTTTTCCTGCTACCGCGCGTTCTTCCATAATACGTAATGCCCGTATAAGCAGGATTAACAGCCAGATTTTGGATCGTTCTCGGATGCCATTTCCCACCCGTCTTTGTCGGCACTGCCTGGTCATTTAGCGTCCTAGCTATATTGAAGCAGCTAATACCGTCTACCAGCATGGTGAAGATCTTTTCTACTACCTTGGCCTCGTGCTCTAATATTATCCGCTTTTTGCTTTTGCTGTCCCACTTATATCCGTATAATCCTTTTCCGGTTCCGGTGGGGAGTTTGCCCATTTTCACATATGCTGCCTTACCACGCATAGTCCGTTCCCGTATCTTTTCGGCTTCCAGCTTTGAGGCAAAGCCCCGAATATAGCTAATCAGCTTGCCTAATTCAGAGCTATCTACGTTCTCGGTGACGGCTTCCAGCTTGACGCCGTGCTTCTCCAACTCTTGGGTGAGTATCACGCCGTGAGTAGGGTCACGACTCAGGCGGTCAAGGCAATAAACAACGATAATATCAATATCGCCCGCCCTTACCAGTTCCCGCAACTCGTTTAGCTTTGGCCGTTCAAGTGATAGCCCGGAATATGCCTCACTGAACTGATAGGCCACGTCATAGCCTTTGTCTCGGCAGTAGCTAAGGCAAGCCTCAAGTTGCGTCTGTAGGCTAGTTCCTTCCTGCTCTTGGTTATCTGTGCTTACCCTGGTATAGATACCTGCTCTCATTGCTTCTTTACCCCCTTCCACTTCGGCTTATTCCAATAGGGTGATTTGCACTTAGGGCATACTCTAGGCTCTACCGGCCTCTTAGGATACCAAGAATAGCCACAACGTAAGCATTTCAGTGTGGGTAATTCAAGCTCTCTCTGCATACCCTGATTATATACCTAACAGTGTAGAATATCAATACCCTCTGGCCTCCTGCTAGCACTAAAATTGTTCCTTTGTTTTCTCAACTTTTATGCATTTGCACAGAAGCTTATCTGTTTTTCTGATAGTTCACGCCTACTACACACGACTCTACCCTCTGACACTTGAAATGTCAGTATTTAGATTGACAATTGTCAGTGACTTTTTTAGCTTTAGTTCGTGCCTAAGTGTCAAAGTGTCAAAACTGTCAGTGTGTATGTGCATTTTTCAAACAGCCTCGTAGGTCTTAATCCGCCGCCCTTTATCCATTTTCATGTACGAGTTATTGACCAGTCCAATCTTCACAAGCAATCCCTTCTGTTTCCTTTGAACAATAAGTACAATACATGGTTATAGCCTCCTAACGGAATGTTATTACTATTGTTCCGGTAGCATCCCTAGTTTCCTTTAGATTACCTGCGGAACTTGTGAGTTTGGCAAGATACCGAGATGCGGTCAAGGGAGAACAACCAACCACCTCTGCCCCTGAATTAATCGCATCTGCCTTGGTGATAAATCCTTGCTCCCTTATGATCCTAAATATCCACTCCCGGTATCTGATTTCATAATAGCTGTTAGCCTTCATCTCCGGGCTACCGGCCCGGAAGTCAACCATTTCCTTGACTATGCTAGTTGACTCTCTCCCTCTCTCCCTCTCTCCCTCTCTCGCTCTCTCTCATTTTTAGCACTATACTCACGAATAAGGCGGCCATGCTCTGCCGCTGTTTTTTGCCTCATTTCAAGGTTGTGTTTCTGACAGAGAAGGTGAAGATTCTCAGGGTCCCAGTTACCAGGGTTATTGTCAGCGTGGTCAATCTGCAATTTGACCGCCGGAGGCTTGCGCTTGCATGAAGGGTCCAGACAGTGCTCACCGTCCCTGGCGGCAATGAACTTATAGGCTATCTCATGCTGGTGAACTTGAAAGCGGTTAGGCATCGTTTAACAACCTTGGATCATCATCACACCTTCAGTTTGGCACCCGGCAAAGCATTTAAGCAGGATTCTGCTATCGTTTAGGATGACCGATAAGCTAGGGTTCCGGTCATTGTGAGCCGGGCATAGTGCCATATACTGGCCGCCATGCGCCTGCTTAACGCCTTTGAGTGAGGCCAGAAAATCGCTTAGGCTTTTAATTCTGGCACTCACCTTTCACCTCAGCGATTAGCTTCTGCCAAAATTTGTGCCATGCAGCTTTTTGTGCCAGTGAAGCTGGCGCCCGCCGTATATCTACTGTGACTGTTGGTTTCCCCTTTGTCTTAGATGTCGTCACCCGTTCGTCCAACCTTGGCTTTAGTTATTAGCCTAGTAACCTCATCCACAGGAATACGGTAATGCCCACATGGCAATTTCACACCCCGGATTTTACCCTCTTTAAGCCACTCATAAAGCGTCCAGCGACTAACCTGGAGCCGGCGCTCAACCTCAGCTAACCTCAGCATACCCTGGTGCTTTCCCATACTTTAATCATAGGGTATAATTGGATTACAGCAACGACAATTCTCCACGCATTATTGAACCTGTGTTGAGTTAAGCTGAGTTAACAGATGACAACTTGGTGACAAAAAATGAGCGTAAATAGAAGAACTCGTTCCCCAAAACCTGATTGGGTTAAGACTACCGATAGATTAACCAAATCTAATAAGGTAGCCATAGCCAAAGAATACGAGGAACGCCTTCGAAAAGGAGTAAGAAGAGAGAGCATTTTGGCAAATTTGTCTTCAAAATTACAGAGGGATGAGAGGACAATCCAGAGGTACATTAGCGAGGGTCGCCAGATCATGGCCGAGGAAAAGCAAGCTCAGGAATTCCGAAGAATACAAAAGGGAATGCTTCAGGAACGGGTCAAGCACCACTTCGATGAGCTTGCTGAGGCAGCAAAGGCACTTTATTACATTCAACAGTTGTTACTCACCAACCCGCCCTCGTCAATATATTCACAACTCCTCCCCTCCTCTGTAAGTAAATTCACATTTCAAACTGCAGTTGGTGTAGGATTTATCCCGCCACTACACTTTTTGGGACATTTCTGCCAAGAGTTTCCTAACCAAGATTTGAAATGTTGGACCGACTTGTTACCTCAAGAGGTTATTGACAGGCTAGGATACTTGGGTAATACCGCAAAGTTTAGATATTGTCAGACCTGCCAGGCTTGTATGGATTTAATGGCTTAACACTTTCTTTTCCGCTACTGCGTAATCTGTAATTCTGATAGCAGAACTCTAGTTAATTTGTGATAATAAAATGATAATTATGGTGGGCCTTATTGATTTGAGAAGGAGTGAGCAATCGATTCCAGTGCTGCAGCAACTTCTGGTTTTTCATGACACTTAAAGATGGAATGTGCAGCTGGCAGACAAGCGCAGAGGCTTGCCTGCGGGGATCTGCGGGGGGCCTTACACTCAGGTGCAATGGGCATACGTTGTCGAAACCGAGAGCGATGAGAGATGACGATTGCCTCATTACGAGTCGGAGTGGGGAAGCCCGGGTGCTACAACTTGCTACCTTTGGTTCATACGGATGACACCTTTGTTCCATTGACACGAACGTCGTCACGTAGTATACGATAAGCAGCCACAGAGCTGTGTGAAAACCGAATACTCTGTTCGGAGAAAGGCAAACCGCGAGAAATCGCGGGGCGTAAAGCCACAGGTCTAACGTTGGGAAGATTCAACCAGGATAGCCGGGCTGCCGAAGACGGAGCTAGTCATAAGAAGCGTTTCTCGGACGGGGAAGGCTTCTCTGACTTAGCAGGGCCTTGGTTGGGAGGGCATGATGTAAAATCATAGACTAAGACGTAGTCCGCGACCCCCGAGTTCGTCTATACCGCTGTCACGGGAAATCACTGCCCGTTTTGGGGAGCGCACAAGATGAAAGATAAGACGGAAGTTCAACTCATGGATGAACTGGTGGAAATGCGCCAACGAGTTGCTGAATTGGAAACATCCGAAACCGAGCGCAAACAGGTGGGGGAGGTGCTTGTTCAGGCGGCGAGCCATGAATGAGCCTATAGGTGAAGGGGAGGGAGATGTCCGTTGGAGACAGCAGACGAGAGAGGGACCTGACACCCCGGCAGAGCGAGATCCTTGCCCTGTTGAGAGATCGGCCGGCGAGATGTCCTTCGCCGAGATAGGGCGCATCCTGGGGATATCTAGGGAGAGGGTGAGGTTTATTGCCAGGAGGGCCGGATCCGACGCCCGCAGGCTTGTAAGGCACGAGTTGACATGTTCCTAATGTGGCAGGTCCTTCAGGGCAACGGCCTCTCAGATAAGGAAGGGCAGGCGCTTTTGCTCCCTTGAGTGCTATTGGCGGACCTACAGGGACCCAGAAATACCCAGGCTGGAGCTGACATGTGAGGTCTGCGGGGAAACCTACGTCAGAAAGGCGTCTCAAATCAGGAGTCGGCCAGGCCGCCTTTGTTCTAGAGTGTGCCGAAGAAATGGTTTGCCGGGGTAAAACGGTGGGGACGCGCAGGAGAAATGGCTGGGAAGCTCTCCTCCGAATCTGAGGCCGGGCATGGCTACCCTTACCCTGCATGTGGCCGCCAAAACTGAGGACCACGCCGCAGCTCCCCCTGGGAGGCTTTGTATTCTTCACCTCCTCAGGGCAATCTGTCCCCTGAGCTGGCGGTTGCCATCGATCACCTTGTCCAGGCGCTCCAGCAATTGCTGGTATTCGGGCATTTCTGGGGGAAGCACCTTGAGCGTCTCCACTGTCTGGCGCTCCTGCTCCATGCACCAGTCCAGCAACTCCTCTAGGCCACCCTTAGTTACCCGTGTCCTCTGCTTGGGCTTCCCTGACCTGACCGAGATAGGGTAAGAATCCGACACTGGAGTTCTCCCCCTTGCTGCTCTCACTGTGGTCGTGCCAGTCCGTATTCTGACGTCATTGCCGGGAATACCACAGACTCCGCTATGATGGCGTCCGCACCTTGGACAGAGCTCGGGCATCGTTCACCTCTTCACATCATGGGTTGAGGGAGACAGGACCGGGGGGCGATGATTCCGGATGAATTGGAAATCTTCCTCTTGCCTCCATAATTACAGAAAACCGACACCAGAGCGCAATGCCCAAAGTGTCGGTTTCACTATTAGCTCCTTGTTGCCTAAGTGACCAAATCCAGGCAACAATTCATCGCTACACTTCGTATTTAATTGTCAACGCCTCCCTTAATCTTGGGGTTAAAATAGTTTAATCCACTGAGCGGCAAAAGTCAACAGCCCATCCTTATTAGCCACTCATTAAAATCATCAACCATAAGAGCTTCTTAGCCGCCGAAAATATGACCCAAATGGGTCACTATTATGTAGCCGAAGAGATGACCCAAATGGGTCACTATTATGTAGCCGAAGAGATGACCCAAATGGCCCACCATAGCTGACCCAAATGCCTCCGTATTATTGGTGCCAAATGGTGATTGACTAACTCCCACCTATACGTGCTATGCTTTGAGGCAAAAGTAGTGTCCTTGTCCCCGTCAGACTGGTAGAGGCGATAAAGGCAAACCTATCGAAAGATAGGGGCGCAAAGCCACAGGTCTAAGGTTCGAAGGAACTAGGATGGTTGGGCTGCCGCCGATGAACGAGTTTAGTCAATCTGCTTTCCGCGAAGTGCCAGCGGGAAACGCTTTTTTTTCAGCGTCCCCAGATGTTCGGCGGCGTCATCGATGCTACGGAGTGTCTTTATGTCTCAACAAGCCGACCTAGGCGTCAACAGGCAAGGGAAGTGAGCCGGGGAGCCGCCCACGCCCTGCCTTTGTCACCGGGCTATCGTTTATGGGGAGCTACCTCTAATGGCAGTCGATGTTCGTGAACAGAATCGCGTGCGCGGAATCCTGCTTCTCTGCATCTGTCTCTCGGAGATAATAAAGGACGCCCTCAAAATTCAGGCGCTCGATGGGATTCAACGGGGGATGAGCGCGGAGGCAGCGGAGAGATGGAAGGATGCCCTCATGGAACTCGATGCCGCTCTCGATGAGATAAGAGCCAGTGGGTTAACTTGTGCCCTGGAGCAGTTGGGGCGTAAGTTCGATCACGTGGTGGACCACATGTTGAGGGTGGTTCTAAACTCGGATTCCTTTGGGCAGGGGGCGGATGGGTTAGAGGGCCAAACGGGATTTTGCGCCCCTGCTAAACATGGTGAGTAGTACCATTGGTCGATTGACCAGGAGATACGTAGTCGACATAAAATAGAGCCAAACCCAGTAGCCAACGAGGCATCACGGCAAGGAATGCAACGAAAGGGGTTTGCCGATGAACAAGTTTAGTCAACGTGCTTTCCAGGAAGTCTGCGTGGAAAGCACGTTCTTTTTTCGGCGTTCCCAGACATGGGAGGCTTGTTGCATTAATGCTGCGGAGCCTGTTCATATCTCGGGGTACCGACCTGGGTGTCAACAGGCAGGGGAAGTGGGCAGGGGAGCCGCTCACCTACTCTGTCTCTGACATAGGCTTGCCCCGTTTGAGAAAGGAGGTGAGCTAGATGGCAGTCGAGAAGGCGATCGCGTCCTCGAGCCTGGTAGAGGTAGTCGACAGGATCCTGGACAAGGGCATCGTGGTGGATGCCTGGGTCCGCGTGAGCTTGGTCGGCATCGAACTCCTGGCCATCGAGGCGAGAGTAGTAGTCGCTGGCGTGGACACTTTTCTCAAGTATGCCGAGGCTGTGGGACTACTGCCAGCGGCAGCATAAACCGTAACCAGAGGGGAAAGCGTTGAGGCACAACTGCATTGAGTACCGGCCGGGCTCCCGCTTACTAGAGTGTTCTCGAGGTTCGTAGCAAAGACAGGCGGTAAGCTGCTGGAGCGGCGGGTGTGTCTCAACGCCAACCCGAATCAGGAACCGGAGACGGCGAGCGTTATCAATAGTAACAGAAAGGAGAGAACGGTTATGGGCATGATACAGGAGTTTCAGCAGGCTGATGCCCAGCGCAGGCGTGAGGTGGCTACCATGAACAAGGAGTTCGCCGGCCTGGATGCTGAGCGCAGGTCTGAGGTCGCCACCATGGTCAGGGAGTTCGCGGGCCTCGATGCCCAGCGCATGTCCGAGGTCAAGGCCATGAACAAGGAGTTCGCCAAGGGCGATGCCGAGCGCAGGGTTGAGGTGGCCGCCATGGTTAGGGAGTTCGCGGGCCTCGATGCTGAGCGCAGGTCTGAGGTTGCCACCATGATCCAGGAGTTCGCCGGCCTGGATGCGGAGCGCAGACGGGAGGTGGTCTCCCTGATCCGGGAGTTTGCTGCCCTAGGGCCTGAGCGCAGGGCAGAGGTAGCCGCCATGATGAAGGAGTTTGCCCAGGGTGACGCCGAGCGCAGGACAGAGGTCGCCTCCCTGATCCGGGAGTTTGCTGGCCTGGATGCTGAGCGCAGGTCTGAGGTCGCCGCCATGATTCATGAGTTCGCCGGCCTGGATGCCGAGCGCAGGGTTGAGGTGGCCGCCATGGTCAGGGAGTTTGCCGGCCTCGATGCTGAGCGCAGGACAGAGGTCGCCTCCATGATCCGGGAGTTCGCCGGGCTGGATGCGGAGCGCAGGTCCGAGGTTGCCTCCCTGATCCGGGAGTTTGCCGCCCTGGGGCCTGAGCGCAGGCGTGAGGTGGCGGCCATGATGAAGGAGTTCGCCCAGGCGGACGCCGAGCGGCGGACCGAGGTCTGGGGCGTGACAGCACCTCCCAAGGCAAAGGCCAAGGCAAAGGCTGCCCCACCACCTCCAAAGGCGGAAGCACCACCGGAAGCACTCCCCCCGGTGGAAGAGCTCCCGGAAGTGGAAGTGGGAGAGGAAGAGGAATTGTGACCAGAGCCGAGGTCTGTCGAGGTGACCCCGTGGCGGTCACCGAGCTTGCTGTCATGGGGTCACCGCTGGCTTATCGCTTGTTAGATTAGTTGCCTGTGGTTCTGGCACAGCCAGGCCGAAAGGAGGAGGATTTCATGGTAACCGAGGAAAGGACGACGTTACTGGAACCCCGTCCCCTGCCCAATTTTGTGGAGACAAAATTCATCAGGGAGATCGTGGATCGGGCATTGGCCTATGCTGCAGCCGGCTTCCCGATTCACTTTCGGGGCGCGTCGGGAACGGGGAAGACAACCCTGGCTCTACATGTCGCCAGCAAGCTGGGTCGCCCGGTAGTGATGATTCACGGAGACGAGGAGTTTACCACTTCAGACCTGGTGGGTGGGGAATATGGCTACCGGCTGCGAAAGGTGATAGACAACTTCATCCACTCTGTTCTCAAGACGGAGGAGGAGATGACCAGGAGATGGGTGGACAACCGCCTGACCGTGGCCTGCAAGTATGGGTTCACCCTTCTTTACGACGAGTTCACCCGCTCGAGGCCGGAGGCCAACAACATCCTTCTCTCAGTCCTCCAGGAGAAGATGCTGGACCTGCCTGCCGCCAGGGAGGGCGATAGCTACCTCAAGGTCGACCCCAATTTCTGCGCCATCTTCACCAGCAATCCTGAGGAGTACGCCGGTGTTTATCGGAGTCAGGACGCCCTCCGCGACCGGATGGTCACCCTGGACCTGGACCACTTCGATGAAGAGACGGAAGTGGCCATAACCGAGGTCAAATCCGGGCTTCCTCGCAAGGATGCGGAAAAGATCGTCCGCATCGTCAGGGGTCTGAGAGAGTCGGGGGCGTGTGAGTATGCGCCTACTGTCCGGGGATGCCTCATGATCGGCAAGACTCTCAAGGTGCTGAACGGGTGGGTCGATGCCAACAACAATATCTTCCGGCAGTTGTGCGTGGACATCCTGGCTTCAGAAACGAGCAGGGTGGGCAGCAAGACCCAGGCCTCGAAGGTGAAAGAGGTGGTGAACAATTTAATCGACCAGCACTGCTGAAAGGAGGTGTGTCAGATGCCACCACTAATACGTGCCTTTGCCAGAGTGGATAAAGACGGGAAGATCGCCATCCCGGACAACGTCCGTCGCCAGGTTGGGTTCCAGCCTGGTCAGCTTGTGGAAGTGAAGGTTGTATCCAAGACTGGCATAATGGTTGCTGCCAAGGAAACCCCCAGATAAGGGCACGGCCCTCCGGGCGGAACTTGTAATGCAGCCGGACATGAAAAGGGAGGCGGGATATGGGCGAAGAGGAAGAGAAGCAAGCAAAAAAGGGTGGCAAGACTGTAAGCGACCTTAAGGGCGTACAGGATATCAAGACCGGGATAAGTAAACGTGTCCGCTCCATGCCCCGTCGCGACGACCGTTATTACCTGGACCTCTACCTGCTCCAGAAAGAGCAGGAGAGATTGAAAAAGGAAGTGGGCTGGGTAGATAAACGGGGGAAGCGGGTGCAAGAGCGGACAGCTGATGTTCAACAGGAGATAGCGGCCCAAGAGGAGAAGGCGCTGGAAGAGATGAGCATCTTGCAGGGATCTCTCCCCGACCCTCCCAGCCAGCCAAAGGACAAAGAAGAGGCGCAGAGCGATAAGCACAAACGGAAAAAGTGGACAACGATGACCCTGGACTATTAGATCGCCTCGAAAGGAGAAAGGTAGCGAGATGGATTGGCAGCCTTACCGATTGACGGGTCGCAGCGTAAGACCGGGGGCAGCAGCAGCTCTGGGGGCAATATTACCGGGGAAGACTTTTCCCTGTGCTTACTGCAGGGGAACAGGCACTCAGGTTCACATGAAATCACAGTGCCCTGTTTGCCGCGGAAGGGGCTTTAACGAGGTTAGCCCGCCGGCGGTGCTATGCGCCTTCTGCCGGGGAAGCGGCGAAGCCTCGCCTCAATCCCACATCACCTGCCCCGCGTGTCGCGGAAAGGGTGTGATCGCCGTTAAGGAGCCAGTCGAGAAATGCGACGCCTGTCGGGGGCTTGGGCGTGTCACCGGCTCCCAGCTCCCTTGCCTCAAGTGCAAGGGGGCCGGCGTTTTCACCGTGAAGAAGAGGGAAGAGATAGAAATTCGAAGGTGAAAGGGGGTGGATGGTGGATGAGAAACAGAGGGTGACTGCTGCTGCCGTTGCCAGGGCTGAAATGGCCAGGGAGAAGGCCAGGATATCGGGCAAGAAGCTCCAGCGCGCCTCCCGCTTGGAGCGAGCGGTGGAAGAATTGGAAATGGAGCGGGAGGCGGAGAAGAGGAGAATCGAGGAGAGAGCCAGGATTCATCGAGAGGGCGAAATACCCACGATATCCCTGAGTCAGGTGCCTCTCGAGGCCATGGCCAAGGGCCGAAACGAAGATACCGAGGTGGTATGGGAGGCTTATAAGCCAGCGGAAGATGGGAAGAAGAAGCCGGTCAGGTTGAACGGAGCGGCGATCACGGCCCTTGGCCTGAAGCTGAAGGCCGTAGAGTGGGCCCGGGCCATGGGCAGGGGCGCAAAGCAGGGTTCTCGCGCCCAGAGGTTGGAGCAGGAAGCGAGTCTGTGGCAGCAGAGGCGGAAGTCATAGTAAGAGACGCGGCATGAAACGCGGTGCTCCGACAAGGAGATTGCTGAGTCGGAGCGCCGACACAAAGAGTATGTGGCCAAGCACCGTGAGCTTGAAAAGATCCTGGGAAAATATGGCCAAAGCTGAGAGTTCAGCATTTTGCCAGTTAAGGGATGCACCGGCAGGTGGACCGTCACGTTCAAAGGGGTATCATGGGTATTTCCCCCTCTCGATGAGAATATAGTAACTGAGGAGGCGAGACATGCTAAGCGGCACCGAACTGGATGCCCTGAAGGCTATCGCAGAACGGGGCGGCGTTACCACTATTAAGGTGGTTAATAGCAAGATAGGGTTCAACAGCGATTATGTCCGCATTATTTGTGAAGGCTTGGGCAGAGCTGACTACATTAACGTATACCGCTCGGGGAAGTGCGAGATGACGCAGAAGGGCTGGCAAGAACTGGAAAGAAGAGGGTGGCAAAAAGAGGAGACAAAGACAGAGCCCGCCCCAAGCATAAAATGCCCTCGCTGCGGCGAGCTAAACAGGGCGGATCGAGTGTTCTGTAGCTCTTGCTGGCAATACTTAGAAGACATCAAGGAAGCGGAGCCTGTAACGAGCGCGAGCTCTGCCGGCTCAACCCATCTTCAAGAACTTTTTGCAAAGTATCAACGGCCCGAGATAACAAAACAGGGACACAAGCAAAAAAGGCAGAAAGAAATCGTTAAGAAGGCTAGAGGCTGAGGAGGTTATGATGACAATTGAGGGGATAAGAGCTGCGGAAGTGGTGACTGTGCAGTGCGCCTTCTGTGAGGGGGGCGGGAAGGACCCCTTCGGGGTCATGTCTCACCTCTCCAACTGCTCTGCCTGCGGGGGAAAAGGCACCATCCGCGTAAGGAGCCCTTACGTTAGCTGCGCCTTTTGCCAGGGGACTGGAGTCCATCCTGGCACCCGGCTCACCTGTAGTCTCTGTGGCGGCACCGGGGCAAGGCATGTAAGGGGGCCGACGAAGACGTGCCTAAATTGCCTCGGCAGTGGCGTGGAGCCCCGTTCCGAGATGGGGCTTTCCTGCTTCACCTGTAGCGGTAAGGGAGTGGTCGAAGAAAGCACCTAGGAACTATCTATGGCCCGGAAGTACGCCTACGGCATCATCCCCAGCAACGAGGAGAGCAGCTTTGGTCCCATCGGCTTGGGCCAGGGATCGAGGGAAGAAGTATATACCATGGTGCACCAGGGCCTGTGCTGCGTTATCAGCGATTACCAGGGGCAAGACTTCCGGGGTATGGCTAAAGAAGAGCTCATACGTTGCTTGATGGTCCACCAGGCCGTCATTGAGACGGTCATGCAGAGGTGCACGGTTCTGCCCATAAAGTTTGGGACGCTTCTTGAGGACAGCGCGCAGGTCCAGCGCCTCTTACAACAAGGGTATGCTCTGTTCACCGACGCCTTACACCAGATTCAGGACAAGGTTGAGTTGGAAGTCGCCGCCACCTGGGACACGGGCAAGGTCCTTCAGGAGATCGGCAACGAGGAGGAGATTGTACGTCTCAAGGAAGCGATAATGGGGAGGCCCGCTGAGGAGACCCTTGAACAGCGGATACAGGTTGGGAAAAGGGTGAAACAACTGCTGGATAGGCGGCGGGATAGCTACCGAGAGCGAATGGTAGCTTTCCTTAAGGACACGGCTCTGGATGTGCAACCAAATGCCCTGCTATCTGATGAGATGGTGCTGAATGTGGCCTTCTTGACCAATAAGGCGAGGCAAGACGATTTCGACTACAAGGTCAGGGAACTTGACGGGGTCTTCCACGGCGAGATCAACTTTCGGATCATCGGTCCTTTGCCGCCTTACAGCTTCAGTACGGTAGAAGTAATGAGACCTAACCCGGACAGGCTCGAGGAGGCGAGGCACCTGCTGGGCCTGGGAGAAGTGGTATCGGAGGCGGAGGTGAAGGAGGCCTACCGTCGCTTAGGGGCCAAAATCCACCCAGATCGCAACCCCGGGGATCAGCAAGCCGAAGAGCGCTTCGCCAAACTGCGCGAGGCGTCCACACTCTTACTGGCCTACTGCCGGGGGCAGGGGGGTGGTCGTCGTGCTAAAGGGGAGCGCTTCCCCCTCACTCCCCAGGCTATAAAGGACAGCTTTCTCATAACCATAAAGCGCCCGGCAGTCGGGGAGGGTCAGGAGACTCCCAGGGGGCTGACATGTTAGGGGAAGGGAAATACGTCTACTGCATAATCAGTGGCCATGAGGGAAGGAGATTTGGTCCTATTGGCATTGGTGGTCGTGGGGATGAGGTGAGCACTATTTTTTATCGCGATCTTGGGGCTGTTATCAGCAACGTGCCCATGACGAAATATGTCGTTGATAAGGAGAGCATGATCGCCCATGAGAAGGTCATTGAGGAAGTGATGAGGGATTACACTGTCCTGCCTGTGCGGTTTCAGACAGTGGCGGCGAGCGCTGATGAGATCCGCAGCCTCCTCAGAAAAAGGTATGCCGAGTTCATGGGCCTGTTGAGGCGCGTTGATAACAGGGTGGAACTTGGGCTAAAGGTCTTATGGAGAGACATGGATTCAATTTTCCGAGAGATCGTAGAGCAAAATAAGGACATTGCAACATTGATACAAAAGCCGCCTGCAAAACCCTCCAGGCAGAGTAAGGGAGGGAAGAGAGCCGTAAGAGAAGCAATCGAATCGGCATTACAGCAGAAGAAGGCGGCAGAAGCGGAAAAGCTATTGGGGCCTTTGAGAAGCATCGCCACCGATTTTTGCCTCAATGGGACCCATGGTGATGATATGGTAATGAACGCCGCCTTTTTGGTTGATAAGGGATGGGAGAGAGAATTCGATAACCGAGTGGAGGAACTGGCGACAAGGTACGGTGACAGAATGAAGTTCATTTATGTAGGCCCAGCACCCCCATATAGCTTTGTTAATGTAGTGGTGAAAGAGAATCAAGGAGTGCGGTAAAGAGAATGGATCGGGAGGCACGAAAGGATGAGCAGAGGCGAAGGGGCTATAGCCATCAAATCGGGTGTTTTCTAGTATGACACGAGATACAGATAGGGAGGCAAGGTATCTATATTGCATCATCAAGTGCGAGGACGAGCGCAGCTTCGATGGTTTACAAGCCATTGGTGGCGACGGCGACCAGGTGTATACCGTGGTCCATGAAGACCTGGCCTGTGTCGTGAGCCACTCGCCAGATATGAAATACGACAACACCCGAGCCAACATGATGGCTCATGAGACGGTGATCGAGCAGGTAATGATAGAGGAAGGGTTCACCGTCCTTCCCGTAAGATTTGGAACCGTAACCAGGAAGGATTCCCCTTCCCCGGAGGGCGATATCAGGCATAAGCTCCTCGAGAGCAGGTTCAAGGAGTTTCAGAATCTGCATAACGAAATGGAGGGCAAGGTTGAGCTGGGGTTGAGGGCGCTTTGGCGGGACGAAAAGGCGATCTTCGATGAGATCGTCGCTGAGAATAAAGAGATACGCAGGGTTCGCAAATCCCTTATGGGTCGTATGGATCGCGCCCCTGAGGCAACTCATTGGGATAGAACGCGCATCGGGGAGATGGTCAAGGCAGCTATGGACGCCAAGCGAGATAGGGAGGCCAAGAAGCTTCTCTCTCGCATTCGTCCCATAACAGATAAGGTTCGAGAGAATAAGATCATCATGGACAGGATGGTTCTTAATGCAGCCTTTCTGGTTGACAAGCGTCGGGAGGAAGCCTTTGACGAGCTGGTGAAAAGGCTCGATGAGGAACTGGGGGAAAGGATGGTCTTGAAGTACACGGGGCCTATTCCGCCCTTCAACTTCTGCGAGATCGTGGTTGCCTGGGAAGAAGACTGAAAAGGAGACCAGATGCCGAAAAGGCCGATAAGAAAGAGGCGAGTAGCCAGGGCAGAGGGCGGAAGCAACATTTTAGTTGACATACTGACCTTGCCCGTGCTCGGCGCTCCGAGGATGGTCAGTTGGTTCGGCAGGAAGCTTGCTGAAACATGGGAGCAGGAGGAGTTGGACGAAGGCAAACTTCAGGGGCAACTCCTGGAGCTGCAGATGAGATACGAGCTGGGGGAGATCAATGATGAAGAGTACTCGGAAGAGGAGACAGCGATACTGGACAGGCTGAGTGCTGTTCGCAAAGCCAAAAAAGCAGGCTGAACATCCAGAAATAAAGCCGAGGACGATTCCGAACTAAAGGAGGGAGAAAATGGTTATGAAAATGGCGGAGCTAGCAGAGCGGGCCAGGGAGCAACTGGCTCAGGTGACTGGCTTCAAGCCGGTCGCTATCGTGGGAAGCTACAAAGATGAGGAAGGATGGCACATCTCGGTGGACGTGCTTGAGATGGCCAGGCTTCCGGAATCCACCGATGTCATCGGCACTTATGTGGCTGTCCTGGATGAAAACGGCGACATGGTGAAATTCGATAAGAAGAGGGCACGCCTTCGTGGGGAACCTTATGAGGAGGCAGAGGAATAGCAAGAGATGACAAACCAATCACCGAGCTTTCTCCATAATGAAGAGCTGAGCTTTCTGCTGTTTGGGGGGAAAGGCGGGGTGGGAAAGACCACAGCCGCCGCCGCCATGGGTTTGTATCTGGCCGGTCAGAGAGCTGATCGAAAGGTCTTGGTCATCTCCACTGACCCGGCTCACTCGCTCTCCGACAGTTTCGACCAGCCAATTGGAGACAGGGTGACACCAATAGAAGGGGTAGCAAACCTTTTCGCTCTGGAAATGGATGCCCCAAGACGGCTGGAAGAGTTCAAGGCGAAGTACAGAAAGGAGTTGGAGACCATTGCCTACCGGGGCACCATCTTCGACCAGGACGACATCTCAGAATTCCTTTCCCTCTCCTTACCCGGCATGGATGAGATGATGGCTGTAATCGAGATAGCCCATATCGTCAAGGATGGGGAGTATGCTCTGATCGTCCTTGACACCGCCCCCACGGGACATACCATCAAGCTGCTTGAGCTTCCTGATCTGATGCTCAAGTGGCTTGATCTGTTGGAACTGATGCAGAAGAGGTATCGCTACATCGTGCGTCGGCTAACCGGCAGGCGTCCCAAGGATAAGGTCGATGACTTCCTCGCCGAGCAGTCTGCCGATCTGCGCCTTGTCAAGTCCCTCTTCGCAGATCAGAAGTCGACAGAGTTTATTCCGGTCACCATTCCCGAGGAGATGGCCATCGAGGAGACTCAAAGGCTGCTCGATGCCCTGCGGAGGTTAAATGTCCCTCTAAAAACCATCCTTGTAAACCGAGTAGTTGCCGAGCGCGAATGCCCCTTCTGCTACACGCGGAAGGAAGGCCAGGAGAAGAGCCTTGGCGAGCTAGAGCAAAGGTTCGCCTCCTATGACCTGATCAAGGTGCCTCTTTTGCCCTGGGAGGTACGGGGGAAGGATCGTCTCGAGACCTATGGCCGGCTCATGCTCGGGGAGGAGCTGCCCGAGCCTGCCCTTGCTGAGCCTACAGCGGCCATATCCTTGGGGCGCAGCGACTGGCACGGCCTGGATCAAGCGGAACTCATCCTCTTCGGCGGCAAAGGAGGCGTGGGCAAAACCACCTCGGCAGCAGCCACTGCCCTGTACCTGAGCGGCCTGGATAAGAAAAGAACCCTCATCTTCTCCACTGACCCGGCCCACTCCCTATGCGATAGCTTTGCTCAGGAAATCGGCGACAGGGTTACGCCTGTCTCCGGAGTGGAGGGGCTTTTTGCCATGGAGATGGACGCCAACCGGCTGCTTGAGGAGCTAAAGGAGGAATACCGGGAGGCTATAGACGAGGCTTTCAACTCCTTCCTCAAGGGCGGCGTCGATGTTCCTTACGACAGGGCCATCATGCAGGAGCTTATCAACTCCACCCCGCCAGGGATAGACGAGCTCATGGCGCTGATGAAGATCATGGATTTCATGGAAGCCCGCGAGTTCGACCGTTATATCCTGGACATGGCGCCTACAGGCCACGCCCTGCGCTTCCTGGAACTCCCCGACATTGTCAGGGAGTGGTTCAAAACCGCCTTCAGGCTTATCCTAAAATACAAAGGGGTGGCCGGGGTGCGGCTGAACAAGACCGCAGAGCTTCTGTTGCGGAGGTCAAGGCAACTCAAACTAGTTGAAAGAGTGCTTCGCGATCCCGAGCGCTGCCAGTTTGTCTGCGTCACCATCCCCGAAGCCATGTCCCTGGCGGAAACAAAACGCCTTGTGGAGCGTCTCGCTAGGCTGAGGGTGTCCTGCCGGGAGGCGATAGCTAACATGGTGGTCCCTCCCAGCGAGTGCCGCTTTTGCCGCGCCAAGCGGCAGGAGCAGCAGAGGCGCCTCAAAGAGGTTAGTGATTTTGGTCTCAGGGTGACTGAGGTGTCCCTCTTCTCGCACCAAATCGTAGGTCTCGAAGACCTGCGCCTGATGATGAGGGCCATCTATGGAGCTACAGAGGAAGAGAATGGTCAACTGGTAGTTCAGTTGGCGGCAAATAAGTAAGTAACGTAAGGAGGTTCAGAAAATGGCTGAGCAGACAGGGAGTGCAACTTCGGCAACCGCGGGCTTTATGCTGAGAACGGGAAAGCAACACCAGGAGAGAGGAAACACCTACCAGGCGATATATGACTACTTCAACATCATCGACCGCTACCCAGGTAGCGATGAGGCGCAAGAGGCTTATGGGCTGCTGATGAAGTTCGCCGAAGATTTTGAGAGGAACGGTCAGCTATACGCAGCCAAGCACCTTCTACAGCGAATAGAGGCGGTTTCCTGATACTAACCGCGCCTGAAATGCTGCGGTAGTCTGCTTGGGAAAGGAGGGGAAAAATGGCAGTAACCGGCAGTGAGCGAAGGGCCCTTAGGGTAGTTAAGGCGCTAAATGGTGCCACTAAGTGGCAGGTAGGTGACCACATGGGGGTTTCACCCGACTACGCAGAGTATCTGTGCAAGCAGCTGGTGGTGGGTGGCTATCTGGCTCAGACCAGCGCGCCGTCGGTCAGCCGGAGATACAGAGTCACCTCGGCGGGCGAAGAGGCTGCATCCAAGACCTGGGACCAGCCTAGTCACATGCCTGCCGGCTTAAGGATCTAGGGGTGGGCAAAAAGATGTACCGACCGACCGCTAATGAGGTAAAAGTTCTGAAAGCCCTTAGGGAGCTGGGAGAGGCTGACGGAAGAACAGTGGGCTCCAAGATAGGTATGGGATCCGAGATGGCTGATTACCTGTGCCGGTACCTGATTACCAAAGAGCTTGTCCACAGGGCTGGCAGGAGGTACGCGCTCACAGCAGCAGGGGAGACGGCGCTGGAGGAGGCGTTCAGCAGAGTCCTATCTATACTGAGGGATAGGGAGCATGACATGATCGAAACAATGTCTAAGCTCAGATTTATATAAGGCTAAAGGGAAACACATCGTCTGAGTGAATTCTGTCCGGGCACTCATAAAGATAGGAAAGGAGGGAGAAGAAGATGGCAAGCCAATATGGATCAGTGTCAGAGATTACGCCCATAGTGATAGAGCCTGAGCAGCCGGGTTTTGTGCAGACGCCATACGTCAAGAACATAATAAGACGGGCCCTGCTCTATATCGGCGCCGGGTTTCCCGTTCACTTCAGGGGCCCAGCTGGCACAGGGAAAACCACTCTGGCCATGTACGTGGCGGCTCAAATTGGACACCCAGTGATGCTCGTCCACGGAGATGAGGAGTTCAGTACCTCAGACCTGGTTGGCGGCGAGTATGGCTATCGCATGAAGAAAACGGTGGACAATTTCATCCACTCCGTCCTCAAAACCGAAGAGGACGTGCAAAGAAGATGGGTGGATAGTCGGATAACGGTGGCCTGTAGGCACGGGTTAACCCTTCTTTACGACGAGTTCACCAGGTCGAGGCCAGAGGCTAATAACGTGCTGTTATCGGTCCTGGAGGAGAAGATCCTGGGCCTGCCAGCGACACGTGGGGAGGAGGGGTACCTGCGGGTTCACCCTGATTTCTCAGCCATTTTCACCAGTAACCCAGAGGAGTATGCTGGTATTTATAAGGCTCAGGATGCGCTGATAGATAGAATGATAACCATCAACCTGAGCCACTATGATAGGGAGACGGAAATAGCCATTACTCAGGCTAAGTCCGGTGTGCCGCGGAGGGATGCAGAAAAGATTGTAGATATTGTCAGAGACCTTAGGGAATCGAGACGGTATGAATTCACCCCCACTGTGCGTGCGTGCATTATGATCGGGAAGGTGTTGAAGCTGTGCGGAGCACGCCCCACAGCTGAGGATGAAGACTTCACTCAAGCCTGCCTAGATACTTTGGGTTCGGAGGCAGATGTCACCAGCGCAGTCATTGAGGCTAAGAGCGGGAAGCCAAGAGTTAGAGAGACGGTGCTTGCTCTAATTGGAAAACATTGTTACGCGGAACCCTTGAAGCCAAGAAAATCTTCATAAAGCAGCGTTCTGTGAGACTTGGCTAGAGGGAGGGGAAAGAATATGGGCACGGCAGAGAGGCACTTTGTTCTTGGGAACCATTACAGGGACGAGGGTCAGTACGACGAAGCTATAGCGGAGTATCTTAGCGCTATAGCAGCGAATCCGGGTTTTGCTGAGGCCCACAACAATCTAGGCATCATGTACAAAAACAAAGGCCTATACGAGAAAGCCATTGTGGAATACAGGAAAGCCATCGAGCTCAACCCCGAGCTGGATCAAGCTTACGACAACCTAGGAGCCATCTATCTTGAGACTGGCTTCTATGATGAGGCTACTAAAGCATTCGAGCGGGCCTTAGAGATTAACCCCGATAACCCTAAAGTGCACAATAACTTGGGCATTGCCTATGATGATAACGGGAATTATGCGGCTGCCATAGAGGAATACAGGAAGGCCATCCAACTTGAACCAAGTTTGGCAGAGCCACATTATAACCTTGGTGTTATCTATGGCGTAATGGGTAACTACGAGGAATCGGTCAACGAACTCAAGCGAGCAATAGAGCTTAAGCCACAGGATGCGTGGACGCACTATAACTTGGCCCTGACATATAAGAACAAAGGAATGATCGAAGAGGCCATAACAGAGCATCAAAAGGCTGTGAGCCTAGATCCCAACTTGATGGAGGCGCACTACAATCTGGGGGTGATCTGGGAAAGCAGAGGAGAGAAAGAAAAAGCGATTGAAGCGAGGATAAAGTATCTGGAGGCGGCTGTTCACAGTAGATCGGGGTGACGGAAAGCAAGCGATATCACCCATGAGCAACATTGGGCGGCCTAGAGATGGACACAGAGAAATGATTCCACAAAATCGATCCCCGAAAAAGAAGCAACGCGTGTTGATTGCCAGGCCCTGCTCTTTGAACCTGCTCAGCGGAAATGTCTCGAGTCCCAATTTCACGAGGGTGCCTCTTGTTACCAATACTACGAGACTGCCCCTCGTTACCGCGGGAGTACCGTTTTCGCTTACTCGAGGGGTGATTGGGCGAAGGCAAGCAGGAAGGCCAGAAGGTGCTGCTAAAAGCGTGAATAGACCTCCTACAGACAAGGAGATTTGTCCCCGGTGCCGCGGGAGCAATATTCGGCATGAGCTCAGGTCAAATAAACGTGCCCTATGGGCCTGTCTCAATTGTCAGAGACGGTGGTGGGCTTCGGCAAACGATCCAGCGAAAGTGGTTCGGGCTAGGCCGAGGTTGGGTCAGAAGACCTTCAAACCCGGGGTTTGGCACATGTTTGGCGGATCTGGTTTACGAAGATAAAGCGTTAGACGGGGAGGTTGAAGATGTCTCCAAGAAGGCGAGTTGGTCTTGTAAGCGGCGTGGTGCCTTTTACCGCCACCAGGCCAGCCGCTTTCGTCAGCGAGCGACCTCGTGCCATTACCACATGGCGGCATTTGGGGATGCCCCCAACAGGGCTGGTAGCTGGGGAAGAAATGCCTCGAAGGGTGGTAGAGCCTGCAGAAATGGGCTTATTCGAGGCCCTGGGGTATCTGTTGACCGCTCCTATAACCATTCCTGCAAAAGGGCTTGAGGTTGTTGCCCGGGAAATTGAAAAGCAGGCTCGGAAAGAATTTGATGTTGAATCCAGGCTCAGGGGAGAGCTGCTGGAGCTTAGGATGAGGTATGAATCCGGCGAGATAAGCGAAGAGGAGTATAGAGAAAGGGAGGCAGAGCTCCAGAGAAGACTCAAGGAAATCACCGGATAGTCAGGAGGGAATATGAGCTGGCTGGGGAGAGGTGATGCGGAATGCCTTTAGAAGCGGAAAGAGACAGCACCGGCAGCCTGGTAGACGTGATAGACAGGATCCTGGACAAGGGGCTGGTGATCAATGCCGACATCACAGTGTCCGTTGCCGGCGTGGAGCTACTGGGTATCAAAATAAGGGCAGCGCTAGCCTCCTTTGAAACCGCAGCAAGATACGGCCTGGAGTTCCCTTCGGGGACTAATCTGGGAACGCCAGCCTGGCAGGAGGCGCTGGTACCCAAAGAGGACTGCCCGCAATGTGACAAGAGGGTGCCTACGGAGGAGCTTCTTACCGCCGGCTGCCCCTGGTGCGGCTGGATAAGCGCCAAGGCAAAGGCGATTCCGCCCCTGGCTTAAGAAACAGGCAATTGACCATGAGGGGTATTGACATGGTTCTTGATCCCATCTCAAAGGCTATCCTGGACGAAATGGATAAATATGCCAGGCAGGAGAGGGAAAGGGAAGGCAAGCTTCCCTACTGGCTGCGGTGTCCTGCTTGCGGGAAAAGAGTGGTAAAAAAGGAGCTCCTGGAGAAGGGGTGCTATGTGTGCGGGTGGCACGGGGCGAGGGATGAAGCTGAGCTAGTTCAAATCTTTGACAGTGGAGAAGTAGAGGCAGAGGATAACCAAGACACATATAGAGCGAACTGCCCCCAATGCGGGCGTCGGGTAATCAGGCAGGAACTCAGGGAGAAGGGGTGCTGGCTCTGCGGCTGGAAGCCGGACCTCGAAGGTGAGCAGTGATGGCTGAAGAAAAGGGGGATGAACTGCCACCAATCTATTCAGCTAAGGATGCTGAAATCACGGTATGGAACCGAGTGTTGCATCGGGTCGCTGTACTGGGGAAGGAAGGTATTATTGTAACCGATGAGGATTACTCCAAGATGTGGCAGGAAGAGGTGCGAAAGATAGTGGCACAAATGCAGGAGCGTGACTCAATGAAGAGGGAGAAGTTCCGAAAGTGGATGCGAATCACCGAGTGAAAGGAGGCAAGAGAGGAGGAGAGACAAGTATATTCGGCCACACACCCTTGGGGCAGACTGGCCGGGTTTCCGTATAAACCTGGAGGATAAAACTAAACCATGACGAACAACGGGTTACCGAGCTTCTTGAACAACGAAAACCTGCGATTGATAGTTTTCTGTGGAAAGGGTGGCACGGGCAAAACGACCTCTGCCGCTGCCACGGCGGTGTGCCTGGCCAGACTCCGGCCGGAGAGGAAAATACTGGTCCTTTCCACAGACCCGGCGCACTCGCTGGGGGATAGCTTCGGCCACCCTGTAGGGGCGGAGAGAACCCCGATAGAAGGTATGACTAACCTTTCGGCTGCCGAGATGGACTCCGAAGGGTTGCTAGGGGATTTCAAGAAGAAATATAGCCGGGAGCTCAGGAAAATGGTTCAGAGGGGGAGCATCATACACCAGGCGGATGTAGGAGAATTCCTTTCCTTCTCCTTGCCAGACATGGACAAGATCATGACATTTCTGCAGATCAACAGGGTGCTCACATCCCCGTGGTATAAGCCCAGTGAGTGTGATTTGATCGTTGTGGATACCCCACCTACAGGGCATCTCCTTGGGCAGCTGTCTGTTCTTGAGAATCGGGACAAGTGGATTGCCGTTTTTAAGGCGGCGCTGAGTAAATCCCTGTGGTTTCGGGGCAAACGTTGGGGAGATGATCTTGTAAGTAACTTTGTAGAGGAGATAAGAGCAGCTCTGGAAACGGTAGGCTCGCTTGTGGGGAATACGCAGGAAACCGAGTTTGTCCCGATTATGATTCCAGAAACGCTAAGTATAAACGAGACGCAGGACCTGCTCGCTGCCCTGGAAGAAAAGCGGATTCCAGTAAACAACATCATCGTAAACAGGGCCAGGGGCGATAGGGGATGTGCCTTTTGTTCACTTAGTGAGCAGACAGAGGAGGAAAGTATTGCGGAGATTGAGGAAAAATTTGCTGATTACAATCTCATCTATGTTCCCCTATTTCCTGGCGAGATTCGAGGTCAGAAAGAGCTGGCAAAGGTGGCTAGAATTTTGTCCGGGAAAACCTACCGATATCGTTCCCGGAAGTCTACTAAGTCATTGCCAGGTGGATTTTCAGTTGCCGAAGCAAAGATGTCAGATCTTTGGAGCCGGGATCTCCAATTCATTTTGTTCAGCGGAAAGGGCGGAGTGGGCAAGACATCCATAAGTGCAGCTACCGCCCTGGCTATGGCAAGGCGCTATCCCAACAAGAAGATACTAGTCTATTCCATCGATCCAGCCCATTCCTTGGCTGACAGCTTTGACTGCCCCATAGGGGATATAGTTGTCTCCATACCAGAGGTGGAAAATCTCTTTGCCGCAGAGATAGATGCTGCCAAGTTGGGCGAGGATTTTATACGTGAATATAAAGAAATCATAACAGATGCCTTTGACACCTGGGAGAAGAAAAGAGGGGTAAGGTTTGAACTCAGGTTTGATCGGAACATCCTGGTCAGTTTTGCCAAAGCCCCTCCTCCTGGGCTGAATGAAGTCCTCGCCTTGGAGAGGGTTTTGAATCTGGTACAAGAGGAAGGGTATGACCTTTGCGTATTGGACATGGCGCCCACAGGGCATGCCCTAGAGGTTCTGGAATTTCAGCAGTTGATTCGGGACTGGTTGAGTAAGACTTATAGGGGGCTCACCAAATATGACAGAGATCTACCGTTAATCCAGTTAAAAACATTGGCTGACAAAATAATGAAGTCAACAATAGCTATGAGAAAAATCCAGCGAGCCCTTACAAACCCAGAAACGAGTGAATTTGTAGCCGTCACCATCCCTGAGGCAATGGCGATTGCCGAAACGAAACGGCTCCTGTCTACTATTGCCGGGCTTGCTGTCCCCTGTCATCACATAGTAATCAATATGCTTATCCCGCCTACGGAGTGCAGTTTCTGCAATTCTAGAAGGCGGGAGCAATTAAGATATGTTCAAGAACTCACGGAGGTAAAGTCTCCAGAGCAACTTGTCAGCCAAGTGCCCCTTTTTCCCTATGAAATCAAGGGATTGGGGCGATTGGGCGAGTTGGCGCGTAGTCTGTTTGATTCTAATTAGCGCCACCCAATATGGTTCACCACGGGAAGAAAGGAGGAGACAATGGTGACGAAACGGACTAAACCGCGGCACCGAGCGATGCCAGAGGTTGAGGTGAAGCTGGCCACGGTGAAATGTGCCTTTTGTAAGGGCACGGGGAGAGACCCATTCGGGGTCCTGTCGCACCTTTCCAACTGCCCCGCGTGCGGCGGAAGAAAAACGGTTACGGTGAGGGAACCCTACGAGACATGCAAGGCGTGTGATGGCACCGGGCTGTACTCCAACAGCAAGATGTACTGCTGGCCTTGCCGAGGCAAAGGGGTGGTCCCTGTTAAGGAAGGGGCTTAGCCATCGACAGCTTCCGAAGAGTAGAACGACATATTGGGCGCTAAGGAGGGGCGATAACATGTTGACTGGTACCGAGCTAGAAGTCCTTAAGCACATCGCTGAGCGCGGAGGCAAAACCACAGTAGCTATAGTAGCCAGCAAAATAGGGTTTTCAAGCGACTATGCTCGTATTATCTGCATTGGCTTGGGTAACGCCGGCTACATCGACTTGTACCGCAATGGCATATGCGAGCTTGCGGCTAAAGGCTGGCAAGAGTTAGAAAAGAAGGGTTGGCGAAAGGAGGAAAGGGAGAAGGAGAAAGATACCGCTAAGCGAGGTGGGCCTACACCATTTCGGTTGCAATTGTAGGCAAGGAGGGGGTGACCATTACGCACATAGTGAGGAGCGAGGAAAATGTTACGACCTAATGCCGTAGAGTTAGAGGTTTTGAGGGTACTGAGGGAGCTGGGAGAAGCTGATGTAACAGAGGTAGGCTCCGAGACAGAGCTGGGCACTGCGAAGGCTCGGCACTTATGTCAGTACCTAACCATGCATGATTATCTCCAAAGGCAAGGGGTAGGGTATAGGCTAACCCCGGCTGGGGAGAAGGCACTGGGGGCTTACGGCAAAGAAACTGATTCGCAAGCTGGGGATTCCTCCCTGAAGAAGAATCTCAATAGGGATTTCAGCGCACGGAAAGTGGGGGGGTTAATCTCAAAAGAGCAGAGGCGCACTCGCTCCGGAGTGGACCCGAGACAGGGTATGAAAGCGTCCCTCAAAAAGGGGGTAGTTCTTCCGCCGGGTAAAGTAACGATCTTAGTCCATGAAAAGGGAGGGCTTCAACCTCCTGGGAGCACCTGGGCACTGGCCCCGCAGAGGATGAGCGTGCTTCCGGCAGGAAGTGTGATGATTTTAGCTCCACGGGAGGCAAGGATATTATCCCCGGGAGAGGTGACAATACCGCTCGTTAGCGGCGTAGTAGCATTTCGTTAGCTGGGTGATATGGAAGGAGGAGATTAAGATGGCTAGGAAGGCAGTGAAAGAGATAACCAGAGAAGCCGGGTATGCGGTGCTTGAGTGTGGCCTTTGTGATGGGACGGGTGCAGATCCCATAATCGGCGTCGGCAAGTGCCCCGCCTGCGGTGGAAAGGGAACCATTCGGCTTAAAGAGCCCTATGTCCAGTGTGGCTACTGCCGAGGCGAAGGTATTCATCGCGATCGCCTCGGGTTCCCCCGCCGTCTCACCTGCTCTGTTTGCTCTGGAAAAGGGGTTGTCAGTGTCACAGGTGTGACCAAGACCTGCCCTTCCTGCCAGGGTTCGGGCAGAACCCTGGCGAATGAATTCGGGCTTCCTTGCGTGATCTGCTCGGGCAAGGGCATGGTGGCTGCCTAAGGAATAGACGTATCCTTCTGTTAGGAGGTAAGAAATGGCACAAAAAGTACCAGTGAGAGGAAAACTACGACCACGGCGGGCCATGCCAAACGTCGAAGCCAACTGGGCGGAGGTAGAATGTGCCTTCTGTGAAGGCACGGGCAGAGACCCATTTGGGGTCATGTCTCACCTCTCCTCCTGCTCTGTCTGCGGTGGAAAAGGCACTGTTCGGGTAATAGAGCCTTATGTCCTCTGCCGCGCCTGTGACCAGACAGGCGCTCAACCACACACCAGGTTGACCTGTCTTGGCTGTGGTGGAAAGGGAGTAGTGACTGTGAAGCAGCCGACGGAGACATGCCCGGCGTGCAACGGCACCGGTACCGATGGCCTGAACCTACACTGCTTGCGTTGCTCAGGGGCGGGGGTAATCTCTAAAAAAGAGACATGAGCAGAGCAAACTAGGAGGGGTTAATGAAGAAGAATGACAAGGAGTTCGATATCTCCGACGTGCTCGGCGGAACGCTGAACATCCTGGGCCTAAAAATAGACCTGGCCAAGCTTCTCTCCTCCCCTGAGGAGATGGGCGACCGCCTTCAAGAGCTGCGGGAGAAGCTGAAACAGGCTGGCGGGAAAGAGGTGCTGGGGGATGAGGAGTGGAGGAGCGGAGGTGTAAGCATCGGCGGGCACTTTCGGACTCGTGGTATCCTCGGAGAGCGGGAGTACCACATAGGGACGACCGCGCCGGCAAGACCACGCAAAAAGGCAGAAAGGGCAGAAAAAGCCCCCGAACTTCCTGAGGTCGTCGAACCGGCGGTGGATGTGTTCGATGAGGCCGACGAAATCATAGTCGTGGCCGAGGTTCCCGGCATCGATCTTGAAGACCTGGAGTTGAAAACCGAGGGGGACATCCTTTACCTGTCCACAAAACCTGAAATAAAGCGGGGCTATCGGAAGGAGATCAAGCTGGATTCCGAGGCGGACGGGGATAGTTTAAGCGCAACGTGCCGCAACGGCGTCCTGGAGGTTAAACTGCGGAGGAAGTCCTGAGAAATGACCATCGATATCGACGAGAAGAGTCTGAAGCACGGGGTACTCGGGCTTGTTATAGCCCTTGTTGAGATTATAAGGGATACTCTCAAGCTGCAGGCTATGAGGCGAATGGAGGGTGGAAGCCTGACCGAGGAGGAGACAGAAAGACTGGGCGAGGCGCTGATGGAGCTCGATATCGCCATCGACGAGATCAAGGAAGAGCAGGGGATTGCCGAGTCCGTGAAGTCGGTCAGGGATGGCCTGGACGACATTGTGGATGATGTCCTCGATAGGATGATAAACCCCGAGAGGTGGAGGGAGGAGGCTGAACAGAGGGGAATATAGGAGGTTGGTAGATGAGTGAAAGGACTGAAGTTCAGACAGCGCTTAAAAGAGAGGCAAGATACCTCTATTGTGTCGCCGATACCGGGGAAAGTGTGAGCCTCGGGGAAATCGGGATAGAGGGCAGCGAGGTTTACACCATCCCCTATAGAGATATTTGCGCCGTGGTCCATAATTGCCCTGCCGAGCCCTACAAATCCAGCGATGATGAGGTGGTGAAGGCCTGGGTGCTGACGCATCAGGCGGTGATCGATGTTGCTTGGGAGAAGTGGGGCACCGTCCTCCCCTTAGGCTTTGATACCATAATTACAGCCCGGGAGGGAAGCGATGAGGAGCAGAATACGAGGAATTGGCTAATGGAGGAATACGAGAGCCTTAAGAAGAGGATAGAGAAAGTGAGAGGTAAGGCGGAGTATGGGGTGCAGGTCTTCTGGGATCCGAAGGCCCTCGCTCAAAACCTCACCGAAACCAGTCCTGAACTCAAGCAGTTAGAGGAGGAAATCGGGTCCAAGCCAAAGGGCCTGGCCTACATGTATCGGCAAAAGCTGGAGAACCTCCTGAAGAAGGAAATGGAACTAAAGGCGGACGAGTGTTTCAAAGATTTTTACGCCAGGATAAAGAAGCACGTTGACGATATTCGTGTGGAAAAAACAAAGAAGACAGACCAGGGCTCGCAGATGATCATGAACCTATCATGCTTGGTCTACATAGACAAATACAGGGAGCTGGGGGAGGAGCTGGACGAAATCAATAAGATGGACGGCTTCTCAGTTCGCTTCACCGGCCCCTGGCCGCCATACAGCTTCGTGAGCGCCTGATAATGGAGAGACATTGATGGAGCCGACACGAAATTCACACGCCACCCTGGTTGACCTGCTGGACAGGATCTTAGATAAAGGCGTAATCATTTACGCAGACCTCATCGTCTCCGTGGCTGGCATTCCCTTGATCGGCGTTAACCTGAGAGCTGCCCTGGCGGGAATGGAGACGATGCTACAGTACGGGGTCATGCAGGACTGGGACGCTAGGACACGGGCCTGGGAGCGCGAACATAGAAAAGAGAAAGAGCTCTCAGTGACCTCGGGGGAGGAAGTCATCCTCGAGATGTTGGGTTCCTATCACTATAGCGAAGGTATATACACCGCCTGGAGGATGGGCCGTATTTATCTGACCGACAGGAGACTGATTCTATATCACTCAAGCTTTCAGGAGGTGATCTTTGAGACGCCTCTGGAAAAGATAAAAGGATTAGCTATAGAAACGGAGGAGTACTTCACCGAAAGAAAGGAGCGAGAAAACCTCTGTCTCTTGCTGGAGGCAGGCAACATAGCCCGGCTGCACGCTGTAGACACTCATAAACTGAGAGAGGCCATGGACCAAGAAATGGCCAGGCTGGGGGTTGCTTGGCAGGAGATGCCGACACTTCCAATGCGGGACGAGAGGGCAGCCAGCTTCCTCGACGATGGCGAGGAGATCGCCTGCCGGGGGAAGATGTGGTACCTGGTGGCTCTTCCCGCTCCCGGTGGACTTATCAGTGAAACTTGGAGATCCGGGCACTTGTATCTCACCAATAAGAGGCTCTGCTGGTGGTATGACTTTGAAAGGAGGATCGTCTTCGAAATCCCCCTGGAGTGGATTGCTGCCTCGACAGTTGAAACGAGGAGCCTCGGGCCTGCGCTCGGGAACAGGAGGGTTCTCGATGTCATATATCAGAATGATCCGGGGAAACAGGTAGCCTCCTTTTCTGGGGACGAATTATGGCAATGGGACAAGGCGCTCAATCGGATTGTGTCACAGCCGGTCCTTGTCTCAGCCGGAGAGATAGACACCTGTCCCCAGTGTGGGCAAGGGGCCCCGGTTACGGAGCTTCTCGAAAAAGGGTGCGCCGGGTGTGGCTGGGTGAGCCCCAGGCTGAAAAAAGAGATACCTCAAGCGGCAAGTTCAAGTTGAGGGTAAGCTTCGCGCATCCTTGAGCAACAGAATTGTTATGACTACAAGGATCGTTTGTGAGATGACGCTTCGTGGCACTGTGAGGGCAAGAAGGCAGGTAAGAACCAAAGCCTACTTAATTAGGCCTGGCTTGCTAAAGGGGAGTGGCGAGAGGGGCTGGAAGGTGGTTGGGCCGGTGAGGCGCTGTGGCTAACGGGGATTCTTGAAATGGCATTGATCCGGGGATTTAGCAAAGTGGAAGAGGATGGCAAAATCGCTGTCCCCATTCATATTCGAAGATATGCGGGACTTGCGGCCGAGTATCCAGTTGAATTTGCGGTTATGAGGGTTAAGGACACGGCTCGACGGCCTCACATGTATTTTTTCACGCCGGATCACGCCCCTTACCTCTTGCCAATGGAGGTGGCAATGATGCAAGGCGTAACCAGAGTAGATAATGAAGGAAGAATAGTGTTAGACAAGGATGTTCTCGAGGAAGCGAAACTTGAGCCAGGTCATTTGGTTGAGATGAAAGTGGCCGGTTCTCGGGGAGCTCACTGGATAGCACTCTATAACCGTGTGCGCTACGCCCCTGGCTATTTCCCGGAGGGAAAAGAGGTGGCCGTCAAGAAGCAGGTAATGCCAATAAAGGAGGCAGAGAAACAGAGGCGTGCAATGGAAATAAACTATTAGGCAGCAAAGGAGGGACAAAAATGGGTGTGAGGGGTTCAACCGGCAGGGGCTCCAGGGTTAAGCATTCCACCGGGATGGAGTGGGATGAGCTGGATAAAGCGAAAAAGAAGTATATACCAATAAGACATTCCACCGGAGAGAGCTCGCCCATAAGGCATTCTAGCGGCACCGAGCTGGATTGGAGAGCACTTCGCGGCGAGTCAGAGGATGAAGACGCTGCGCAGAAGGGCAAGATGCACTCCATACCGGCGAAGGCCCAGGAAGATACCACATATCTGGATCTCTACTTGACGGGCAAAAGAAGGGGAGCATCGGCACGCCGTAAGGCCGTTGCCGACAAAAGGGGCGAGCCCACCGAGGGCGAAGAGGAAAGCGGGAAGAAGGTTTCAAAGGAGCAATTCAAAACCATCTCCCTAGATTACTAGAGATTGAGAGGACGATCGATGCCAAAGGCAGTCGGCATTGACCTGGGTACTACGTTTTCAGTGGTCGCTCATCTGGAAGCTGGCCGACCCGTAGTCATACCTAATGCTGAAGACAGTCGGTTGACGCCATCGGTTGTAGGTTTCCTGAAGGATGGAAAGCGACTGGTGGGGCAACTGGCTAAACTGCAAGCTATCGCCAACCCGGATGGGACCATTTTCTCCATAAAGAGACATATGGGGCGGAGGACTTATCTCGATCTCGATAGTCTCAGCGATGACCGGGAGGTTATTCGGCAAATCAAAAGGCGCATGGGCTCTGATTATTGGGTTAGGTTTGAAGACAGGGAGTACACCCCCGAGGAGATATCGGCCATGATCTTGCAAAAGGTCAAGAGCGATGCCGAAAGTTATCTGGGCGAGAAGATAGAGAAGGCAGTGATCAGCGTCCCTGCTTACTTCAACATAAGCCAGCGTCAAGCTAGCATAGATGCAGGTACCATTGCCGGTCTGGAGGTGATGAGGATTGTTGATGAGCCTACCGCTGCCGCCCTGGCTTACGGTTTGGACATGGAGGACATCCACACCATCCTGGTCTGGGACCTAGGTGGAGGCACCTTTGATGTCTCCATCCTGGAGCTTGGAGAGGGGGTTTTCGAAGTCAAGGCGGTGAATGGCAATACCTGGCTGGGTGGAGACGATTACGACCAACGGATAGTGGATCACCTGGCTGACAAGTTCCAACGCGAATACGGGATCGACTTGCGAGAGAACAAGGTGGCTTTACAAAGACTCAGGGAGGTCGCTGAGAAGGCCAAGATCGAACTAACCGATGCAGAGATTGCCCGCATCAGGATACCCTTTATCGGTGCCGGTGGGCAGGGCCCCAAGCACTGGGAAACAACCCTAGCCAGGGCAGAATTTGTAGAGCTGACTGAGGATCTACGCCAAAAGATGGTCGGCCCAACTAAGCAAGCGCTGGCTGATGCCGGACTGGAACCTGAGGACATTGACCGGGTGATCCTGGTGGGTGGAGCAACCAGAATGCCCGCCGTGAGAGAGCTCATCAGGCAACTTATAGGCAAGGAGCCCTATAAGGACATCCATCCCGACGAAGTTGTGGCCATGGGGGCAGCTATCCAAGCAGGCATTCTAACAGGGGAAATAGAGGGAAAAGTATTAATAGATGTTACTCCTCTCTCTCTCGGCATCGAGACCCAGGGTGGGATATTCACCAAGATCATCGGGCGGAATACCACTATTCCTGTCTCACAGGGTCAGATCTTCACCAATGCCGCTGATAATCAGGCATTGATGGATATCCATGTCTTGCAGGGTGAGCGGGAAATGGCCATGTACAACATGACCCTGGATAGATTTGAATTGACCGGCATCCCCCCCGCACCTCGAGGAGAGGCTCGGGTGGAGGTGACCTTCGATATCAACGCCGACGGCATTCTCCACGTGTCTGCCCGGGATCTGTATACAGACAACTCGCATAAACTGAGGATCAGCCCTCGCTTCTACGGGCTGCCGAGAGAGGAAATCGGCCGTATGGTGGAAGAAGCCCAAAAGTACGCCGGAGAGGACACGATACGGCGGGAAGAGGTCGAGATTGGGATCAAGGCCGATAACATGGTTCGGGCTGCCCGGCAGACTATGGAAGAAGCCGGGGGTGACGTGGATTCATTCCTGGTCGACGATGTCGAGAGAAAAATACTGGAAGTCCAAACCGCCGTGGCCACGGGCCACAGCCAGGAGATCAAATCGAGAACGGAAGAGCTGGAAAAATTGGTTAAGGCACTCCACAGAGAAACAAAAGACAAGAAACGAGAAAAGGAGCATGTCACGGTTCATAGACAGGTATGAGGGCGAGGGTACCAGGGAGCTGGGAGGGGGAATTAGAAGAGCCGTCGAGCCAGGCTTAGCTAGTGACGAGCAGGTCATCCTCCGCTCCCAGGGTGGCTACAAGGATACCATGCGGTCCATCTGGAAGCTGGGCCGTTTTTATCTTACCAATCACAGGCTGCTCTTCTTCGTTCCCTCAAGGATCGTATTCGAAACACCTTTAGGTAATATCAAAGAGATCAGGGTGGAAGAACAAAGGTATATTGCTGGCAGGATGAAGGATGCTATTGCGATAGGATACCGAGATGGAATGCTGAGGACGTCGAAAGCGTGGATCATCGTGCCCGATCTGGAACTCTGGAGGAAAGAGCTTTTCGAGAGGGCACCGCTAAAGCTTGACCAAGAAGCTGTAAACAGGGTGATAGAAGAGCTCGACCCTGTTAGCAGGGAGATCGTGGCCTATCTTTGGGAAAACCGTCACGCTACCATTGGTGAGCTCGCCGATCTGGTATCGGCTCCCAGCCACATGCACATTCTCCTCAAGATAAGAGGCGATATTAACCCGCTGGCCGAGTCGGTGACTGGCAATCCGCTCCTGGTATTTGAAAGGTCCAAAATCGACCCTGACAATGGTGAAAAGGTTTTGTTCAGTTGGTGGATGGTCGCTCCGGAGGAGGCCAGGCAAAAGGAGAAAAAGGTACTTCTGGATGTCTTCGATGAGGGAGACCACATAGCGGTTGTTGCCGAACTGGTGGGTGTTGCCGAAGAGGACGTCAGCATCGACGTAACGAACGACGCACTTGCCATCTCAGCCAAAGGGCAGGACAGGAGCTATCACGAAGAACTCGCTCTACCCGCCAAAGTCAATCCTGACACATACGCGAAATCCTACAGCAACGACGTCCTGGTAGTTAGACTGGAGAAGCTTTCTAAGGAGCAGCTCTGAGGGAGTCACCCGATTGCCTGTTGCCTGCCGATAGCCAGCTCATATTCTTCCCTTCATGGGATGATAACACTACCCCCAGGAAAGGGAGGTATTGACGCCATAACTCAGCGTCACACAACTTCATGAGCGTTGCTCGGATGGCCCAATGTCTGTGGCAAAGGGTGGTCCAAGAATCCTGGTGAAGGGCAAAAATGGTAGTAGGGCAAATATTGTCTCGCAAAAGATTGCAAGAACTAACCGGTAAGCCAAAGGAAAAAGATAGGTATATAATGGATCAGTTAGGAATGAGTAAAGCCGGTAGTTTGGATGAAGCAGCTAGAATTCTCGGAGATATGGATCCTAAATTCGTAACAGAAATGAATTTGTCTGCCCTAATCTTTTCCGATTGGGCTGATCCAGTTAGTAACGCAAAGAAAGTTCATCGTCAACTCAAGAAAAGATACAGTGAAATAAGAGAGGGATTCTTAACTCAGTTTGGCTTCAAATTGCCTTATATCGAGTTCTTAAGGCGGGAGGCAACCGGAAGAGGATTAAATTGCTTAAAGGCCAGAGAAAAGTATAAGAACTTTGAGGTTTCCAGAGAAGATATCCAAAGGGGCATCTCCCTTCCTGATCTTAATTATGAGAGTTGTTTATTATTAGCAGGGTATTGGGGGAAAGCAAACTTGAACTTCACTAACCGGTATACCGTTCAATTGAGTGGTGGTCAGCATGATTTTGATTTTTATAGAAATTGGGTAAGAAATGCTATCAAAAAACTACATAATCTTGACGTGGAAGTAGAGTCGGTTCCGATAATGGGATATGAAGCAGAAACTCCGCGAATATGTATTCACTCAAGAGCTATTGCTACCTGGCTAAAATATGATTTGACTTTCCCTAAACCAAAACAAAATGTCAATCTACCTGATATAGACTGGGATGAAGAAAGAAAGCAAGGGTTTTTTGACGGCATCATCGCTTTTATGGGAGGTTCTTTAGGCAAGTCGGGGGATCTAGCTTTACATGACCGTGATTTACATTTTATAAAAAATCTAGCCCATCTAGGGAAAGAACTCGGATACAGCCCCAATATAGTTGTAGAAAGGTTTGAAGAAAAATCCGAATCCTACCGGCTGTATTTTTCTCCAAGAGAGGTCAAACAGATGAATTTGATCAATCCTAAACATTCTAGAAGCTTGACTTTCTCTGGTATAAATCCAGAAGCTAAAATTAAGAACAAAAATGGTAGAGGAAAAGAGAGTGTAGTGCCTCAGTCGTTTTGACAAATCGACCCTCCCAATATGTTAGACGCTAGTCACGGTTTTTGCCAAGATCAGCTTGTTCACCTCCCTTCGCCCTGAGGACATACAGCGCATGATCGATGAGGCTGAAGCCAGCGCCGAGGAGGACGTTAGCATCAATGTAACGAAGGACAGACTTACCATCTCAGCCAACCGCCCAGACAAGAGGTATCACGAAGAGCTCGTTTTGCCAGCCGAGGTCGATCCGAGCAAGTACACGTGGTCCTACGGCAACGACGTTTTGGTCGTTAGACTAGAGAAGCTTCTAAGGAGTTGCTCTGAGGGATCCCCCCATTGCCAGTTGCCTGCTAATAGGCCAACTCGTATTCTCCCCTTCACGGGCTCCGATTTGGGAAATTCACCTTTTTGCCTCTGAGCCACTAATCAGTGTTGACAAAATGCCCGTCGTGTGTTAACATGTTAACAAAGGGGTAGATTCATGGGAGTAGTCGGAACAAGGGTGCCGCCAGCTCTGGAGCAAAAGGTGCAGGAATATTGCCGCGGCCTGGGGAAGACGCCTTCACAGTGGATCAGGGAACTCATAGAGAGGGAGGTCTTCGGGAAGACGCCCAATCCGGCGATCGGGGATGCCGTCCAGGGCTTGGCTGGGTTGGTCAGCGATAATACCAAGCTTGTGGGTACCATCCTGGCGGTCTCGGTTGGGCTATTTAAAACGCTTGTCCAGATTGAGATGCTAAATCATCCAGAGAGGGCGAAACAGCTTGAGGATATCCACCGTGAGTTCTCGCAGGGGCTCCTTGAAAGCATACCGGCCAAGGAACAGCTCACGATCGAGATGGGGCTGAAGATATCGGATCTGGCAAGCGAGATAGAAAGAATCAAGGGCGAAAAACAAATTCACTAGGAGGTTTTACGATGGCTAAGGATGAAAGAAAGTCAAGGGGAGAATTTGACTTTGGTCTCGGAGGTCTGTTTAAAGGGATTGGAAACCTCTTTGAACTCGTCTCCAAGATGACCGAGGAGGGAACGGAAGAGCTCAGCCGCACCGGGGAGATCAAGGGTTTGGGTGATAAGGTTAAGGGGGTATATGGCTTTAGCGTGAAGATAGGGCTGGGTGGAAAGCCGGTTATCGAGCAGTTCGGCAACGTCAGGGCCACGGAGGAGGGCACATTAGTGGCGGAGGTTCGTGAACCGCTGGTGGATGTTCTGGATGAAGGAGACCGGCTGGTGGTGATCGCCGAGCTTCCTGGTGTGGAGAGCGAGGATAT
>Ga0209979_1000927_pt1 | contig 35216 bp, 36 predicted proteins | sample AnhtaG_FD_183114 | JGI IMG/M metagenome (GOLD analysis project Ga0209979, IMG submission 183114) | Deep subsurface microbial communities from Anholt, Denmark to uncover new lineages of life (NeLLi) - Anholt_01485 metaG (SPAdes) (version 2) | ecosystem: Environmental > Aquatic > Marine > Oceanic... | reverse complement strand
TACCAGTCCCAGTACCAACTCTTATAAGCGGCTGATCCCAGGCTTTGAAGCTCCTGTAAGCCTTTTCTTTGCGGCAGCGAACAGGACAGCAGCTGTGCGTATACCCACGTATGATGTGAATAGACAGAGAGAAAGGGTAGAATTTCGCCCCCCTGATTCAACTTGCAATCCATATTTGGCCTTGCCAGCCATGCTGATGGCAGGACTTGACGGGATAGAAAATAAAATAGACCCAACTGCCGAAAATTTTGGCCCATTTGAAATAGATATCGCCGAGATGGAGGAACAACAGCGGGCTAACATTAAGGTCTTACCTAGCTCTCTGGAGGATGCCTTGGAGGCCCTAAAGGCAGACCACGACTTCTTATTAAAGGGAGGGGTCTTTACCAAGGATTTGATAGACGCTTGGATTAAATACAAACTGGAGAAGGAAGTGAATCCTTTGCAGGCCAGGCCACATCCTTATGAGTTTGAGCTGTACAGTGATATATAGGAAGGCCTCTCGACTGCCATGACTTCGCATCTATGATATGCATGAGCTGGGGATAACGGAAAGTATTGTCAATATTGCCGTAGATAAAGCTAAAGAGGCGCAAGCTAGCAAGGTTACTAAAATCAACTTAGTTATTGGCGAGTTGTCAGGTTTCGTACCTGACTGTATTGAATTTTATTTTGATTTCCTCAGCAAGGGTAGCATCGCCGAAGGGGCAACTCTCCACTTTGAATTGACACCATCTCAATTTCGCTGCCGAAGTTGCTCCACTGTTTTTCGTCCTCAAGATACCATATGGACCTGCCCCAAATGCCAAAGTCAAAGCGTGGAGATAACAGGAGGCCGCGAGCTATATATAGAAAGCATAGAGGCGAAATGAGGAAAATAGAAGTTATACAAAACATTCTGGAGGCCAACGAGGCTATAGCTGCTCAAAACCAGCGCCTTCTGGATAAGCACAAAGTTTTCGCCATTAACATTATGTCATCTCCTGGCGCCGGCAAGACAAGCCTCATCTTACAAACTATAGCTAAGCTGAAGAATAAACTAAGGATTGCAGTTGTCGAAGGCGATGTGGCCTCAACTCTGGATGCGGAAAGGGTTAAAAACGAGGCAGTAGCAGTTGTCCAGATAACCACAAGAAATATGTCAGAGAATTGCACCCTAATTGCTAATATGATTAGCCGCGCTCTCAAGAGTTTGCCCCTAGAGGACATAGATTTGCTTCTCATTGAAAATGTGGGCAATCTTATTTGCCCCTCTGAATTCATCCTCGGGGAACATAGAAGAGTAGTGATCTCCAGTTTGCCTGAAGGTGATGACAAACCCACTAAATATCCCATGATTTTTGCTGATGCCGATGCAGTGATAATAAATAAACTAGATCTTCTCCCCTATCTTGATTTCGATATTCCTGCTTTTCGGCACGCTGCTGAAGGGCTAAATCCAAGGGTCAAATTCTTCGAGCTTTCTTGTAAGACTGGCATGGGAATAGAAAATTGGTGCTCTTGGTTATTGAACGAGGTGGAAACCAATGCCCGCAAAATCATAAACAAAGGAGGGTAAATGGAAAATAAAATCATAGAAAAACAAAACATGGCGCCGTTTGTTGACAATCTCATCAATGCGGAGGCTGAAGTAATAGGGCCAAAAAGGAAAGATGGCAAGTATGCTTTTGACAAGCTCATTGAAACTGGTGAGTTGTGTCTTGATTACGATACCACGCTGTTGCCACCAAAAATGTATCTCTTCCCCCCAAAAGAGACGCTTATTAAGTTTGAATTAGGTAAAGAACCTAAAGTTGAGCTGGTTGCTGAGGCTAAGCCGCTAATTCTTTTCGGTGTCCACCCTTACGATATTAAGGCCATTGAACTTCTGGATGTAGTATTTTCAACTACTAACCCAGATATCAACTATCTTTCCAAGAGAGAAAAGGCTGTGATAATCGGTGTTGATTGCTTAAACCCCAATCCCAATGCTTTCTGCCCTAGCCTGGGCACAGCTACCGCCGAGACTGGCTTTGATCTAATGCTAACCGACATCGGCGATAGCTATGTGGTAGCTATTGGCAGCAGCAAGGGAAAACAGCTACTTACGAAATATGCTGAAACAAGAGAGGCAAGTCAAGCAGAATTAGCACAGCGCAACAGCGAGCGGCAAAAAGCGCTCGCCCGATACAAAGTAACCCTTAGTATTTCGCCTGAAGAGTTGCCGCAACTGCTAGACAAATCCTGGGATAGCCCCTGGTGGAAAGAGAAAAGTGAGAAGTGTCTCAGTTGTGGCTCCTGCATCGTGGTATGCCCAACCTGTTTTTGTTTCGATGTTCAGGATGATGTCACCCTTAATCTCAAAGAAGGTGAGAGGTATCGCCAGTGGGATGGTTGCATGCTAGCTGACTTTGCCGCAGTAGCCGGAGGGGGAAACTTCAGGAAGGATAGAGAAAGTCGATTTCGTCACCGTATTTACCGCAAAGGAAAATATATCTGGGAAAGGTATGGAAAGCTAGGCTGTGTCGGCTGCGGAAGATGTGCTTCCGCCTGTCTTGCCGAGATTGCCAGCCCGGCTGAGACTTTTAATAGATTAAAGGAGGAGAGTAAGTAATATGATTAGTCAAGCAGTTCCACAGGCATCTATCTATCTGCCACACCTTGCTGAACTAATAAGAGTCGAGCCTATAGCTGAGAGGGAGAAAGTGTTTGAATTCAGGCTGAAGGATGGCAAGGAATTGGGCCATAAGCCCGGTCAGTTCGTCGAGCTTTCCATTTTTGGTATTGGCGAAGCCCCTATATCAATTTCATCCTCGCCAACAAAGAAAGGCAGTTTTGAGCTAGCAGTACGAAACGTCGGCAATGTAACCAATGCCCTACATAACCTGGATATAGGAGCAACGGTGGGTATTAGAGGACCTTTCGGCAATGGCTTCCCTGTAGATAATCTTAAGGGTAAAGACATCGTGATAGTAGCTGGAGGCATAGGCTTATTCCCACTAAGGTCGCTTATTAACTACATTCTGGACAAAAGAAGTGAATTTGGCAGGCTTATCATCCTATCTGGTAGTAGGACTCCACAGGAGCGCATGTTCGTCAATGAGCTTGAAAAATGGCATAAAAGGGAGGATGTGGAACTTCTAGAAACAGTGGATGAAGGCGATGAAGAATGGACTGGACATGTGGGAGTAGTAACTACCCTCTCTTCCGAAGTTCATATAGACCCCGAAAAGATATTCGCCGTCGTAGTAGGGCCGCCAGTGATGTATAAGTTTGTCGTAGCCGAATGCCAGAAAAAGGGCATCCCAGATGAACGAATAGCAATGTCCTTAGAGAGAAGAATGAAATGTGGCATAGGCAAATGTGGGCATTGTCAGATTAACGGTGTTTATGTCTGTCAAGAGGGACCAGTCTTCACTTATGCTGAGGTCAAGAAATTAAGGGAGGCGATCTAGATGAAAGCAAAGTTAGGTTTTTTCGATTTTACCGGTTGTGAAGGCTGCCAGCTTGAGGTTCTCAACTTTGAGACTGAATTAGTGGAGCTACTGAACCACGTAGATATCGTCAATTTTAGGGAGGCTAAAACAGAAAGGGAGGATAACTATGAAATAGCCTTTGTAGAAGGGTCCATCACCAGGGAATCAGAAATACCCAGGTTGAAGAAAATAAGGCAACAAGCAAAGATAGTGGTGGCTTTAGGTGCTTGTGCTTGTTTAGGTGGAGTTAACTGCCTGAAAAATTTCCGTCCTATGGAGGAAAACCTTAAGATAGTTTACGGCGATGCTGCTAGATACTATGACACCATCCCGGCGCGTCCCATCAGCAGCGTTGTTCCTGTTGACTATTATGTCCGTGGCTGCCCTATTGATAAAAAAGAGTTTCTTAAAGTAACCAAGGCTTTGCTTTTAGGCAAAAGGCCAGAGATACCTAATTATCCCGTATGTGTTGAGTGCAAATTGGCCGGGAATGTCTGCGCCTTCGATAGAGGAGAATTATGCTTAGGCCCGGTTACCAGAGCTGGTTGCAACGCCATCTGTATTAGCAATGGTCGCCATTGCTGGGGTTGCCGGGGTCCGGTAGATGATCCTAACACCAATTCGGAAAAGGAGATACTACAAAAGCACGGATTGACTGTAGAGGATATATTGAACCAGTTCAGAATCTTTAACGGCTATCTGGAGGTGTCAAAATGACGCAGCTAAACATCAATGTCCACCATGTAACTAGAGTAGAGGGACATGGCAACATCACTGTCAATACCAAGGATGGTAAGATAGAAGAAATAACCTGGGCAATTCCAGAGTCCCCTCGGTTTTTCGAAGCTATGCTAAGAGGCCTAAACTATGCGGACGTAACTTGGATAGCTCCCAGAATTTGTGGCATATGTTCCATAGCTCATGCCACCGCATCCATTCAAGCAACCGAGGCTGCCTTCGGTGTCCAACTAAGTGAACAAGCAATGCTCCTGCGCAAGCTTCTGTATCACGCCGAGACACTGCAAAGCCATGTACTTCATTTCTACTTCCTGGCAGCACCGGACTTCCTAGGGGTGGGCAGCGTTTTCCCTCTAGTCAATACCCACAAAGAAGTAGTTTTAAGGGCTCTGCGGCTGAAGAAATTGGCTAACGATCTGGCCGACCTTATAGGTGGCAGGAAAACTCATCCTATGGCCTGCATTGTTGGTGGATTCACCAAATTGCCTGAAATTAGCCAACTGAAAATCATGCAGCAAAGATTAGCCCAAGCGATGGATGATTTAAGGGAGACAGTCAAACTATTCAGGGGACTCAAAATACCCAACTTTGTCAGAGAGACAGAATATATCGCTCTTAAAGACCCGAAAGAATATGCCTTCATTTCTGGCGATATCGCTTCAACTGATACTGGCACTGCACCTATAGCTGATTACCTCAGCATAACTAACGAGTTTTGCGTCCCTCAATCCACAGCTAAATTCAGCAAGCATAACCGTGATTCCTATATGGTTGGAGCTCTGGCACGATTCAATAACAACTATGCTCAGCTTTCGCCTGAGGCTCAAAAAGCAGCCGAAGATTTGGGATTAAAAGCAATCTGCCACAATCCGTACATGATAAGCGTAGCTCAGGTTGTGGAATCGATCCACACAGTTGAGGAAAGTCTGAAGATAATTGATCAACTTATGGCTCGGGGACTAAAGGAGGAGAAACCAGATGTCAAGGCTAAAGCAGGGAGGGGTATTGGTGCAGTAGAAGCTCCCCGAGGAATACTATTCCATGATTATACCTATGACGATAAGGGAATATTAACCGAGGCTAACTGTGTTATTCCGACCAATCAAAACCATAACAACATCCAGAAGGATATGGAAGCATTAGTGCCGAGCGTTATCAACAAGAGCCAAGAGGAGATAACTCATCTGCTAGAAATGCTGGTACGTGCCTATGATCCATGCATTTCTTGCTCAGCTCACTTCCTAGAAGTAAAATTTGTTTAACCTATGGCTAAAATAAAAACCTTGGCGCTAGCTCATATCAGTGTTTTTGGTGTTGTCCAAGGAGTCGGCTTCAGACCTTTTGTTTATGGGCTAGCCACCAAACACAACTTAAAGGGATGGGTATGCAATACCTCTGAGGATGTCAAAATTGAAATAGAGGGGGAGGCAGAAGCTATTGAGCAGTTTAAGCTGGAGCTGCAAACAAAAGCCCCACCTCTAGCTCGCATTGAAAGTATAGCTATTAGCTATCATTCACCCATTGGCTACAAAAGCTTTGAGATCCGTAGTAGCATTGCTGAAGAGGGAAAATACCAACTCATTTCCCCAGATATTGCCACTTGTCAAGCTTGTCTGAGTGAACTACTAGACCCAGATAATAGGCGCTATCGCTACCCCTTCACTAACTGCACCAACTGTGGCCCACGATTTACCATAATTGAAGATATGCCCTATGACCGTCCCAAAACTACCATGCGCTATTTCCAAATGTGCCACCAATGCCAGGAGGAATATGATAATCCGCTGGATCGCCGCTTTCATGCTCAACCAAATGCCTGTCCAAAATGTGGTCCAAAAGTCGAACTAGTTAATGCCCAGGGTAAACCTGTAGCCAGTCCAGACCCTATAGCTACCGCCAGCCAGCTCTTGAAAAGAGGGAGTATCATCGCTATTAAAGGCCTGGGGGGATTTCAGCTCGCTTGCGATGCTACCAATAAAACGGTGGTCAGAACCTTGCGGGAAAGGAAAAGACGATGGTTCAAGCCATTTGCCATAATGGTAACCAACATGGAAGAAGTCAAAAAACACTGCTATGTTTCCCCAAAGGAGGAGAAGCTGCTCACCTCACCTCAAAGCCCTATCGTGCTTATGAAATGGAGGGATGGCTCACCTGTATCTCCAGAGGTAGCTCCAAATTTAGCCTACTTGGGAATTATGCTGCCTTATACGCCATTGCACCACATCTTGCTTAGAGATACTGGATTGCCTTTAGTGATGACCAGCGGCAACATCAGTGAAGAGCCTATTGCTAACGATAATGATGAAGCATTGAGGAGACTAAAAGGGATTGCCGATTACTTTTTAATTCACAATCGGGATATTTATTCTCGTTATGATGATAGCGTGGCCATGGTAGAAAGAGGAACAAACCAGCTTGTCAGGCGAGCTCGCAGCTATGCCCCTTGCCCCATCATTTTGCCTTTTAAAGCCAAACAAGTGCTCGGCTGTGGTGCTGAGATAAAAAATACTTTTTGCCTAACCAGAGATAATTACGCTTTCTTAAGTCAACATATTGGTGATATGGAAAATATGGAAACCTTAGAGCATTTTGGCAACACTATTTCCCTCTATAAAAGGTTGTTTCGAATTGAGCCTGAGATCGTCGCTCATGACCTTCACCCCGATTATCTTGCCACCAAGTATGCCCAAGAACTAAGCAAATCTGGCACGAAACTTATTTCTGTACAGCACCATCATGCTCATATTGCTAGCTGCATGGCAGACAATGGATTACAGTCCCGGGTAATTGGTGTCGCCTTTGATGGCACAGGGATGGGTGCTGACGAGCATATTTGGGGAGGAGAATTTCTGGTGGCTGACTGCAAGAGCTTTAGTAGGTTGGGACATTTAGAATACCTTCCTTTGCCTGGAGGAGATGCAGCTATAAAAAGACCCTACCGCACTGCCATTGGCTATATTCTCAGCCTATTAGGAGAAGATGCTTTAAGGCGATTAGCCTTTATGGAACAAGTTAGCAAAGCTGAGGCAGAAGTTATAAAGCGCCAAATAGAAAGAGGGCTAAACTCCCCGCTGACTTCGAGCATGGGACGCCTATTTGATGCTATATCAGCCCTGATAGGCATAAGGGGTAAAATAGATTATGAAGGGCAAGCAGCCGTGGAGCTAGAAATGGCTGCTTATACCCGTCATTGCGAGGAGCGAGATTCCTCGCTTACACTCGGAACAAGCTCCGCAATCTCCGATGATAATGAAAGCTATCCGTACAACATAACTAAAGATAAGGGAATGAGGATTATTAAACTGAGGGAGCTGCTCCAAGCTATAGTAGAAGACTTAAAGCAAGGAAGCTCTAAAGCCAGGATATCAGTAAAATTTCACAACACCATAGCTCAGATGACAAATGAGATGTGCCAACTGATAGCTGATGAAACCGGGATTAACCAAGTAGCTCTAAGTGGTGGCGTATTCCAAAATCGACTGCTACTAAACAAAACAGCAAGCCTACTGGGAAAAAGCAGCTTCCAGGTATTTACCCATAAGCAAGTGCCCTGCAATGATGGCGGCATCTCTTTAGGGCAAGCAGTGATTGCCAATTTTGTTAAATAAAACCCAACTGTTCAATCCCATGTCATTCTGAGGGAGCACTTCGGCTTCGCTCAGTGTAAACTCAGCAAACGAAGAATCTCGGAGCCCCTTGCGGAGCCTGTCCTGAGCGCCATGAGATTCTTCACGGAGTTTACACTGAGCGGGATTAGATTCTTCGCTACGCTCAGAATGACAAGGAGTGAAGGGTTCAGAATGACAGGAAGCGAAGGGCTCAGGGTGACATAAGGGGTAGCTGAACACTTACGCCAGCTGCCCAGTGTGTCTTATGAAAAAAGCTAGCTTGTGGCATGATAAAACTCTCCTTGCCCTTTGTATGGCAGCGCTAGTGCTTATGATGGGGTTAGGATTTCTTAGCCCTATTTTGCCTAAGTTTGTCCAAGCGCTGGGCATTGCTCCACCTCAAATAGGAACCATGGTAGGGCTAGTTATAACCGTCTTTGGCATAGCTCGAGCCGCTATGGATCTGCCCGCTGGCAGGCTAGCTCACCTCTGGGGGCGGAGACCTCTTCTCATCCTTGGTCCATCTCTGGTGACTATCAGTGCTATTGGTTGTGGCTTGGCTATGGAATACTGGCAATTAGTGGTATTCCGCTTGCTCCAAGGGTTGGGCTCAGCCCTCTTCAGTGTAGCCGCCATAATTGTCATCGGCGAGATCAGCACCCCGACTAACCGGGGACAATATATAAGCTTTTACTGGGGAGCTTTCCTTATTGGCTGTAGTCTTGGACCGACATTAGGTGGATTCGTGGGGGAGTATTTAGGTTATCGAGCCCCTTTCTTTTGCTTCGCTGGACTCGCCTTACTAGCTACCCTGTGGTGCTACTTCCGCATCCCAGAAACTAAAGGAAGGCAACCGACTAGCGTATTTGCCTCAAGCAATCTCCCAGTTAAGAACAGTTCAATAGAGAAACCGCCTCCCCTACATAAGAATTTAAACTTCATACTCATCTCCATGGTATCTTTATTTACCTTAATTACCTTGAGCGGCAACCAGATAACTCTAATTCCCCTCCTGGGCTATGAACGCCTCAACCTAAGGGAGGGGCAAGTAGGCTTGGCCCTTACCCTGGTAGCCGCTATGCAATTTGCCTTTGTTTTTCTTGCCGGTAGGCTTTCGGATAAGGTGGGAAGGAAAACTATTATTGTGCCTGGGGGGATAATAACTGCCCTAGGGCTAGTTTTGTTCATCCATAGCCCTAGCTACCAGTTTTTCCTGCTCAGTGCTGTAGTGCTAGGGGTGGGAAGGGGATTTGGTGGTGCTGTTCCTACTGCCTATGTCGCTGACATCGCCCAATCACAAAATTACGAACATACTATGGCGCTATATCGCACGGTGAGCGATATCGGCTTTGTAGTAGGTCCCATTCTCTTAGGTTGGCTTAAAGATACTCGTGGGCTAGATTTTCCCTTCTTTCTGGGTGCTGGGCTTCTCCTTGGAGCAATAATCCTTTTCGCCGCATTAGCCAAGGAAACTACTGGTCACGATAAAAATCAGGAATTGCTATGATAGATGAAGTATTTTCCGCTACCAAAATAGCTTTCCAGGTTATTATAGTGATACATTTGCTCTGTTAGCTTCTTTAGCTTGAGTTAACCGTTATATAGCTGCGGCTTGTATTACAGGGAAATTCGGGCTAAAATGCCTAAAGTTATGTGTTTAGCCATACCAATGAGAATTGCCTCCATAGAAGGCGATGAAGCCGAAGCAGAGGTTGGTGGGGTAGTGCGTCGAGTTAGCATCGCACTTACCCCGGAAGCGAAGGTAGGGGAGTATGTGTTGCTTCACACTGGTTATGCCATAGGCGTGATAGATGAAGTCGAAGCCAAGGAAACCTTAAAGCTCCTAGAAGAGATAGCAAGCTTCAGTGAAGTTTCTTGACGAGTACCAAAACAGCGACCTGGCTACAAAACTAGCACGCAGAATTGCTAGCCGCTCTATTAAGCCAATCAGGTTAATGGAATTCTGTGGTGGGCATACTCATGCCATAATGAGACATGGAATTCGCCAGCTAGTCCCCGAAACAGTCGAAATGAGAGCCGGCCCAGGTTGCCCGGTATGCGTTACAGCAACCACCGATTTGGATAAGGCTATTGCCTTGGCATGGTTGCCCAATGTTACCATCACTACCTTTGGGGATATGATGAGGGTGCCTGGTAGCTATTCCAGCTTACAGCGGACGAAGGCTGAGGGAGCAGATGTGAGAGTTGTCTATTCCACTATGGACGCTGTGGAAATAGCGAGAGAAAACCCCAAGAAATCGGTTATCTTTATCGGCATTGGCTTTGAGACCACAGCACCAACTATAGCGGCCTCCATAATTAAGGCACAGCAAGAGGGGATAGAAAACTTCCACGTCCTCTCCTGTCTCAAGTTAACCCCGCCAGTGATGAAGACACTCCTTGACTCGGGTGAGGTAAAGCTAGATGGCATTATTTGTCCCGGGCATGTCAGCGTTATAATCGGCTCTCGCCCTTATGAATTTATACCCGCGGATTATGGGGTTGCTTGCGTTATCTCAGGCTTTGAACCCATAGATATTTTATTATGTGTAAGTAAGCTAGTGGAGCAAATTGAAGCTGGCCAGCCAAAAGTAGAAATAGCCTATCGCCGTGGAGTAAAACCTCAAGGAAATAGGAAAGCCCTAGAATTGATGGAGGAGGTTTTCCAAATTGATGGAGCTAACTGGCGAGGAATTGGCATCGTGCCACAAAGTGGCTTAAAAATTAACCAGGAATATGAGCATTTTGATGCCGATAAAGTTTTTTCGGGATTGCTTCGCTTTGCTCGCAATGACAAGCCAGTGAGAGAACCTAAAGGTTGCCGCTGCGGAGATGTAATTCGTGGGGTAGCCACACCGCTTGAATGCCACCTCTTCGGCAAGGTTTGCACCCCCGAGAAGCCTGTAGGTCCCTGTATGGTCTCTAGCGAAGGTGCTTGCGCTGCCTATTATCAATATGGGTCCCCTGAAAGTTCTGAGAATTTTTAAGCAAAATATGGAGTGAGCTATGAGTGATGTCATTCTTTTAGCCCATGGCAGTGGTGGCAAATTGAGCCATGACTTAGTGAAGAAAACATTCCTTCCCTCCCTGGCTAACACCATGTTAAATAAATTAGATGACTCAGCTATTTTTGAAGCCAGTGGATGCCTTGCCTTTACCACCGATAGCTATGTAGTTAACCCTATTTTCTTCCCCGGTGGGGATATAGGTCGGTTGGCTGTTTGTGGCACAGTTAATGACTTATCCATGAGCGGAGCTAAACCCCTATACTTAAGCTTGTCCATCATCCTAGAAGAGGGCCTCCCCCTGAGTGAACTTGATCACATAGTTAAATCAGTAAAGGCAGCCGCTGCAGAGGCTGGGGTAAATATAATCACCGGGGATACCAAGGTAGTAAACCATGGACAGGCTGATAAGCTATTTATCAATACCTCGGGAATAGGAATAATCTCTCCAGGGGTTGATATTTCAGGAGCTAATGCTAAAGTCGGTGACAAAGTTATCTTAAGCGGCACTATTGGTGACCACGGCATAGCTGTAATGAGCCAGCGCGAAGGATTAAAGTTCTCCGTGCCTGTGGAAAGCGACTGCGCTCCATTGAACAAACTGGTATGTCAAATACTGAAAGCCTCACCCAGAATTCATTGCCTCCGCGACCCTACCCGAGGTGGACTGGCTACCACCCTTAATGAATTTGCCACACAGTCTAATGTGGGTATCATGGTAGAGGAGGATAAAATACCGGTAAAAGAAAGTGTTAGGGCTGCCTGCGAACTTCTGGGCTTCGACCCGGTTTATGTTGCCAATGAGGGTAAACTGGTGGCTATAGTCAAGCCAAGTGATGCTGACAAAGTTCTGGCTAAAATGAAGCAAAACAACTATGGCAGAAATGCTGCTATCATTGGCGAGGTAAGCGATGCTCACCCCGGCAAAGTAGTAATGAAGACAAAGCTAGGTCCTTCCCGCATTGTTGATATGCTTTCCGGGGAGCTACTGCCACGGATATGCTAGATGAAGGAGGAAAAGTGATTTCGCTTGGCATCGATATAATAGAGGTAGAGCGTATTGAATCGGCAATAAAGCGATGGGACAAGCGTTTTTTAAATCGAATTTACACCGAAGCTGAACTTAAGATTTGTCAAGACAGAATTCCAGCCCTAGCCGCCCGATTTGCCGGCAAGGAAGCCGTGATGAAGGTCTTAGGCACCGGTGCTAAAGGCGTTGGCTGGCAAGAAATTGAGATTCTAGCTGATCCTCAGGGTAAGCCCTTGGTGCAACTTCATGGCAAAGCTAGAGAGACAGCCAAAAAGTTAAGCTTAACTGAACTCTGTATCAGCCTTTCCGATACCAAGCAATATGCTGTAGCTGCGGCTGTAGGTACATAAGACCTATGGCTTCATTTCTTCGCGCTGCCCCTTAGTCGACATCCCGGCATAGGTTGCGACCTTCATCCCTCCTTTTCCTTTTCAATTTTCTCTGCTATAACCAGTGAATTTTCCTCATACTGTAGAAGAGATTTTGCCACGAATTCCATTAAGGGAAGAACAGCTTTTACCTTTTTTTCATCTTCAGGGTTGAAGGGGATTTTCTTATCCTGCGAGGCTTTTGAATGGTTTAGCTGGCAGCGATACCCTTTAAAGAGTATTTTGGCTACTTGAGGGATTACTTCATGAGCATCATCGAAATCTGGTAAATTTTTGGCGCTTTGCTTTAAAGGTTGTGTCTCGTTGCCAAAACACTCATCTAGTGCTAGTTTGAGTAAACCCTCCTCGTAGGACTCGCCAGATTCGCTCAATTGCTTGAGTTCATTCTTGCTAAGCTTTTTTGCTACCTGTATTTTGCTAGCCACATTCTCGGCAGCAAGATAAAGGTCACGGAATTTATTGAAAGGGTCTTTAGCCAAATGAGCATGCCTGAAATGACTGGCTGCCTCAGACGGCTTGACATCTATTTTGCCTGGTTTGCTTGAGTCATATACTTCAACGATATTGCCAGAGGAATCCTTCTTTACTACTCTACTGGCAATTGATGCCCCCGCAACACAGCTAGCAGTAATACTAATACGTTTTTGGCCGGTGGGGCTGATATGTTCCATGCGTTGTGTAGCTAGGTCAATGGCGAGGGTAGCATCATACCTCCAACATAAAACATCTAAGAATCGGTTAGCGACTGTAAGAGCCTTTTGATGAGCATCGGTTTCATCACAGGCCTCAACAAATTCGGCAACTAACTGGTCGCTGCCTCGGCTAACTTGCGCTTTTACGCCATTAATCTCCGTGTTTGCTTCCAACCGCGATGGCTTGTTTAGATTGAAATAAACCTTCCACATCTTTAATCTTCCTTACTCATGATTGTAGATCCTCTATCGAAGATTGAAGAAGTTCGTCTAGGGTATCATAGTGATGTGCCTGAAAAAGCTGTTGGTTTATCCTTGCATAGTGCCAGTCTTGCCCGGTAATTTCTGAGGCGTCATCACACCATATTCTCGCCCTTTCATCCTTCCTAGGCACGTTTATATCCACCTCTCCTTTAGTTTCCAGGATATAGAACTTGCCATCTGTGGTTTTAGCGACAAAATCTGGTCTGTAGTTCTTTAAGCCCCCCTCCATGGAAATATATTCCATAAAGAAGCCGAGCTTCTCATTTTTGGTGAACGCTTCCACATCCTCAGCGCGGTCAAGAAACTTGGCAAATTCAACCTCAAGGTCATTAGCACAAGGGACATAATTCAAGATGCACTTATTAGCGGGATAAACAGGTCTCGTCCAGACGAAAGGATTGGTGTCCTTTAAACATATTGCCTTTTCCTGCTTTGGCTCCTCTTCCTTGAATGTTAATTCTCGGAACGATTTCGTGAAGGAGTTTAGGATAAGCTCCTCGGTTTGAGGCTCGCTGACAGCATAGAGAACACGAGAGTCATCAAGAGATACCTCCTCAGTGAATAACTTATGCTCGACATAGCCTTTAACTAGAGGGTAGAAGACAGGGAAGTTGGTAGTGGTAGGAAGATGCAATTCCTTGAGAATCTTCTGGGTGTAATAGGCGATTACTGACCTTGTATCCTGGGGGACAGGGAGATCCCATTCCCTTTCGACTACTACCATATTGGTTAGCATATCCTGGGCGATATACTTCGTCTTCAACACCTTATCTTCAAGTGCTACATTTCCTACTGGTATTGAGTCTAACTGGAGCTGCTCATAAGTCGGGTGACAAATCCTCACCCTGGGAGATAAAACTGGTAGCTCTATATTCCTATCAAGTTTGCTGTCATCTACGAAGATAGTTGTCATATCTATTGGAGTGGATGTATCGAATTCGGCAATCTTGATGCCCTCCTCTACCTCAAGTTTATCGAGGATTTCAGTTAAGGCTGGAGGACCTATAACTTCGAGAATGTTAACGGAGGTCTTTGGATCAGCTATCTCATCGGTGAACATCTTCCTTAAGCCTCTTCCTATTACCTGCTCTGGGAGAACCTCTCTTTTTGAACCATAAGCTCGCAACCCCACAATCACATTTACATTCCTTACATCCCATCCTTCGTTCAGCATCATTGTGCTGACAATCACTTCCACTCCATTAGGAAATAGCTCTTTCAACTCTGCATCCTGCGTTATCTTTTCAGGTTCATCAATCAACTTCGCAACTTCTCTCACTCGTCCCAGATCTTTCCTTTGGATATTCCCAGTGCTATCTGTGTGTATTAGCAATATGTTACCTTTTAGGTCGGAAACGGAATTGAGATAGTCAAATATTTCATCTGCTTCCTCATTTTTGGGGCACTGAAAGAACAACACAGGCTTCTTTGGTAGTGGTTTTAGTGCCTTTTTATATTCCCTCCACCGTCTAACCCCAGCATCAATCCATGCTCTATACCTCTCATGCGCTCTATCAGAGGTTATCTCTCTTGCTCTTGTGACAATTCCCTTAAGAGGTCTTTTAACGATATCCATTTCAATAGCTTCCTTGAGGGTGAAATCTTCAATTATCCAGGGAAAGTAAGCACCGGTCCCCGTCTTGGGAGTAGCCGAGAAATCAAGCTCCATGTTTATTCCTTTTCCAGCCGATGTTTCGAGATTCTTATGAAGCTCTAAAAGTATCTTTTTCCACGCCCTCTCCACATTGTATATGTGATGTGCCTCGTCTTTCAGAATCATTACATTGGGGCAGGAGGTCAAAACTTCCCTTATCCTGTTTGTCTCGGTGAGTCTCTGTCTGACAACGTATTCCAGAGCTAGTTTTTCACTAATATATTGTGCAGCCTCTTCTTCTTGCTTATACCTTCTTTCTTCAAGCTGCTGGATATTGGTCAAAAACAGGATATCCTCAGGGATAGTGCCTATAGGGTCTTCCCTTAGAATGATCCTGAGATTGAAATCGTCTTCCCACTCTGGCGGGGTGAAAGGGTAACGAGTGAAGATCTTTCGTCCTTCAAAATCTCTTTTGAGTCTTTCATAGACTATGACATTTGGGGAAATCAGTAGAAACTTGGAGGTGTAATTGTCCTTCTTTTCCCTGAGGTGGTTGAGGTAAGACCAAGCGATGATTAGAGCCATCACAAAAGTCTTGCCCGAGGCGGTTGCCATCTTGAAGGCATAGAGTGGATATTGGTCATAGGAAGGGTCGTAGCCAACAATAGGACCCTTACCAAATTCCCTGGCGAGGTCTATGAATACCCTTTTCTTTAGAACTTCATAGCTGTATATCAGACTCTCTATCGCCTCCCTCTGGCAAAACCAGAACTCAAAGGGCCCATTCTCCACAATATGGTCTTCATCAAACCAAAATTGTAGAAGCCTTCTCGTAGTATCGGTTATGCCAGGATAGCGTTGCTCTCTCCAAGCGAAGACCGCCTTTCTTAGGCCATCGACTAGATAAGCCTTGCTTGGCTTTCTTTGGTCGGGATGGAGAATATCTGTTGGCTTCACTTCGCTCCCTCATTAAGGTCAAATAGCTTTAATTGATTATCTTCATAGATAATTTCTTTAGTGTCTACTTGCTCAAATTTCCATTGACCCATCTCAATAGCAGCGAAAGATAAGCTAAAGGATCTGTAGTGTCCACTATATCGAAAACCTGCGCCACGTCTTCTCTTTTCAAGCATTTCCCTGACCGGCCTAATCATTTTTTCCTTTTTGTTGCCATGTTCCAAATCTCTAAAGCAGGAATGAATAATGCTTCCTAACAATAGGTCAGCTAGCTGTAAAAATTGAGCCTTGTCTCTGTCTGTGCAATCAGGAGATGTATGGTCCGAGACTACTCCTTCAACATAAGCATTTCTGTCTATCTCCACATATTCTCTTGTCTCAGATATTAAACGATCCAAAATCCTAATTTCATCAAGCTTTCTATGCCAAGGCTCACCATCAGTAATGATTCCCCTAACTCTTAATCTATTATCTTGGTCGTATAAACCATGGGCACAACCTTTTAAAAGCATCCTTAAGACAGTTTCGAAATACCTGAGCATCTTTTCGCCTTTAATGCCTCCACCATAAAGGTCTAAGTCTGCGGAAGTATGAAAAAATATCACCCCTAATTTGCAACCCAAGGAAGGGCTAAATACACACGAGCTTTTACCCCTTAATGCTTCAACTCCATACTGAAGCCAGTCTTTTATAACTATAGACCCATCTTGCTGGCAGATTTTCTCACCCGAGATCTCAGCGAAGTGTAACTTCTTATCTTCACACCCGTGTCTCCCCCTGACCTTCCAAAGTTGTCTTAATAGTTCTACGGAAGCAGATTCAGGAACAAGGAGCAAAACATGTGCCCATACATTCTCAAATACTCCCTTCGATTCATCATGGTAGATTAGGCACTCGTCAGTCCTTGAGACTGGAGACAATGGGAAAAGAGTTTCTCTCATACCTTTACCTTTAGAATCTTGTTCGTGTCGTTGCCGAAAACGTCTACAACCTTCACCATTATCTGACATTCGCCACCCTCGCTATAAGTATGTTTAGCCTCCAAGTCAATCTTCCTATTCTTCTTTGTTCGGTAAGACTGCCAGCCATTGTGAAAGGTATCGCCCTTATAATCCCAGTCAACTGCCCAGTAGTCTACCAAGTCAAAAGAGGATTTTAGTTTACCAGCAATTTCAGATAGCTCCGGTGAAGGAGGAAGCTGGAAGTCTGTTATTTTCAAAGTAACTTCGTGGGCATTGATTTTTGACTCAAGCTCAAGATAGGCTACCTCAGAGAATCTTATATGGGGAAGAAGCTGCTTCTCTACCACCTGGTCAGGGATTTCTAAGAGTTTCAGGTCGAATCCAACCAGAGCGGACTTCAGCTCATTAACTGAGGGGATTTGCACCAGCCTGAGGTCAACGCCATTTCTTTTTGCCGAGGCTCTAGCCAGGTCATTTACCTCGTAAGCCCAATCCCAGCCTAGGACATCTGCTTTATTGAATTTGTTTGCCCGGCACTCAAGAACAACCCTCTCCACCTCCTCCATCGTCACCGGTGCATTTAGAGGACCGATGTGAACTGCCCTATCTGCCCTTCTGCCATGGAGATATCTAAAATCTCTTAAAGGTTGTGCCTGATAGAGCTTGAGCATAAAGGAGAGATACTCATCCTGCTTCTCCTGCCAGTAGACGGTCTCATAACTTCCTATATTCCATACCTCAAAAGGTCTTGCCAGCTTGCCATAGGTTTTACCTTCATTACCCTGTAAATCTTTGGAATTATGAATGTTAAGAAGCCTTTTTCTGGTTGTATGAATGGCAAACTTGGATAAATCACACATTAGCCACCGTCTGCCCAACTTTTCGGCAACCGCTCCAGTGGTGCCCGAGCCGCAGAAGAAATCAGCTACAATGTCGCCGTGTTTAGAGGAGGCAAGCACAATGCGTTCTAAAAGGGCTTCAGGTTTTTGGGTGTCGAAATCCAAACGTTCTTCTTTAGGTGCATGCATCATATCTGGTATATCATCCCATACATCTCCAACCAGTTTCTTTTCAAGGACAAAACCACTCTCTTCTTCTAAAAAATACTTTATCCTGATATTGCCATCCCTGGTAACATAGATCCTGTCTTCCTTTTCGAGTTGCTCTATGCTTTCATCGGTATAGTCTCCCCTCGGTGCTGTTTTGAACCATCTTCCTCTTTCATCTTTCTTAAAACCATATCTGCTTGCTTGTGAAATTGGCACTTTCAACGTTGTGTAAACCTTATTAAGGCTTGAAGAGGGAACTTTTGAATATACAAGGAGAATATCGTAGTTACGTGGGAACTGGCCTGAGATTGCTTTTGCTCCCCTTCCTCCATAGAACCACACCAACATGTTCCTAAAATTCTGATATCCAAACAGGTCTGGCTGGTCCATCATCACCTTCACATAGTGCCCCACATGCCAATCTAAATGGACATAGATGCTCCCATCCTCAGCTAATAGCTCCCTCATTAAAATAAGCCTGTCATACATATATTTGAGATAGGAAGCGATGCCACCGCTCCATATATCGGTATAGGCGCGTTCCTCAATTATGGAAGGCTCTTTTTCAACTGGTTCCGCACCAACCTTGGTCTTGATAGAAAAGTCTGCGCCGGTAAAAAAAGGAGGGTCTATGTAAATAAGGTTTATTTTGCCTGCCCAGCCTTGCTTCAGAAAGGAGCTCATTATAAGTTTGTTGTCACCCCAGACAAGAAGGTTCTTCCAATCCTTAGGGTAATTTTCTGGCCACTTCTCTTCAGCAAAGCCTCTTCTAAAGCCTTCGCTAGGTTTAAGCCTTGGCTCATTTACCGTTTCAACCACCTGGAAGGGAAGATTTGGTCTTTCTACAGGTGCTTTACCCTCTAATTCAACCTTGTCATACTTGCCAGCCCAGAGGAGTTCAGTAAACCTCTTATCATTCTTCATACCTGCTACCTCCTTGAAGACCCAATAGGCGATTGGATAGTGAGCAATTTTCCATAGCTAGGCTATCAATCATCGCACGCTGCCTTTCTTTATGGCTGCCACTAGTGCGTGAGTGCGAGCATCGGCATCGAGCTTGCGGAGAATAGAAGTTATGTGATTTTTAATGGTCTGCTCGCTGACACCCAGCACTTTGGAAATCTGCTTATTGAGATAGCCCTGAGCCATATAATTGAGAATCTCTGTTTCTCTGGGGGTGAGCGGTGAGATGAAAGTGGCAGCCTCTCTTTCCCTGGCAAGCTCGTGAAATTGCTGCAGTATTTGTTCAGCAGTCTGCGGTTGAGAAACAGATTGAACCCGAGAAAGAATAGCCTCTCTCTGAACTCCTGCCGCCAGTAAACTGGTGATATACTGATTTAAGCTCACTCTTTCTTGTTTAGCGGCACGAGACAAAACACGGTGGAGGCTTTTTGGGATTCTTATCAAGATTTTTCCGCTATATTCCTCCATATCCCTAGGTAAGGGAACGTTTTGACCATCGTTAAAAGCTACTTCGATCCAACACTGCTTAGCATCCTCGATAGCTTCAAAGACCTCTTCCAGAGTTTCGCCCTGAGTCATGCATCCTGGGAGCTCTTCAATCTCAGCAACGAACCCACCATCAGGATCCGGATGGATAGTGACTGGATAGTGTAGATTCAGATAAAAATCTAAGTCCTTACGCATTGTGTTTCTCATACCATTCCTCCAATCCTAAGCGTTCTACGAGCTTTCTGACATAAACTCGCTTTACTCGCCGACCCTTGACCGTGGGCACGGTAATGGGATACTCACTTGGCTTGGCAAAAAGTTTATGCCCACTTTTAGAAGGTCGCTCCTTGTATCCAAATGCCTCCAATACCTTAACCACATCTTGAAATGAGACCTCAGGTGGCTCTCTTAGAAAGAGCTCTACCAATTTTTCAAGCCGAGCCATCCATCGTCCTTATGATATTATATATAATATCATTCTATTGCAAATCACGTCAATAGCTATACCCTAGCAAAGCTACTTGCCTTTAGTTATTTAAATTATACCTTTTAGATGGCATTTCCAATAGGTTATAGGAGGAGGTTTTCAGTAAGACAAGTTTATTGAGGGATATTCTGTTTGTTTGCTTCCTCAAGCAGCCATGCATCGGATACTCTAAGGGCTTTCGCTAGCTACCTTAAAGTGGAAAGCTGGACAACTGCCTTGCTCAATGCCCATCCAACACCTTCTCGGCTTTTATCTTCCACGCTGAAATACTTCCTTTCCTCAGTCAGTTTCAAATTCGATTACTTTACTGATGAAGAAGCTTTAACTTCTAAAGTTTCCACAGTGCTGGGCTCGAGCTCTCCAATCTGATACCCCGTCAATTTCTCTCCCATATACTTGCTAATCGCTTCACGTGTAACGTCAGCGATCGATCGTTTTTCCTTGTATGCAATGTAACGTAAAGCCTCGTGCTGTGCCCTATCAATGGATGCAAACAATACAACTCTACCGCCATTTTCTTTTCTCATTTTTTCCTCCTTTGTTGTTTTATTAAGCTTTCACCCAAAGAGTCGACCTTTCTCTTCGAGCTTCGGCTTTTCTGAGCTTTTGTTCCCCCTTAGGAAATCATGTTTCCGTTTGGGACTTCCTCATAGGCATCACCTCCTTTAATATGCTTACGGTCTCCTTCCTTCGACGACGTATACCTCAACTAGTGAAATAAACTTGACCATGATTGCCTCTTGAGAGAATCGATTACATAAAACGTCTTGAGTATATTGCACCAGCCACTGCTTATCCTCTTCTGTGTTAGGAAAATTATCAATCTCAAGCGCCATGACATCATCTTCATAAATAACGCTGCCCGTCCCCAGAAACCTTTCTTAGGTTCCGGATCCAACGTGCAGCCTCCTTCACCATACCGTTGCATCATCATTTCTGTAATTTCTTTACAAGTAACTTTGAATTTATTCCTCTCTACTTTCTTGCGTTGCCCACGTTCATCTGGATTGTAATACTTAGGAAGAAGAACAATAACGGTTATTCTTTCTCCCCTTTGTTCACTCAAGTTCAGCTCCCTGTCTCATATTCATCTCCTTGGCTATAGTATTATAGCATTATAGTATCATATGTTGTCAAGTGCCTTACAGTAAATTAAGGCTAAGGAAACGCATCTCGGTTATTTGCTTCCTTAAGCAGCCACGCAGCGGATACTTTAAAGGCTTTAGCCAGGGCGACTAGCTCAAAATCAAATACCGGGCGAGTGCCTTGCTCAATTTTGGAGATGCTTGATTGGTCAACCTTAAGCTCTAATATTTGCAGGCTTGGTACGATAATGTTTTTGTCACCCTGACCTTGAACGAAGTGAAAGGGAAGGGTCTCTAGATTCTTCGCTTTGCTCAGAATCCAGGAGGCGAAGGGCTCAGAATGACAAGAGCATTGGCAAAGGCTTCTTTGATACCAAGTCTTTTTGAGTTATAGGTAGCTCTGTTTGCTTTCACCCATAGCGAGCTAAGAGAAGCATCTGCTATAATGGGCATTAGTATGCTAGCCAAAGTAACAAGCTGTGCTGTGGTGGGGTTGGAAGGGGCCACAGTAGATGTAGAGGTTGACATATCGCCTGGGCTACCATCGTTTACTATCGTAGGCTTGCCAGACAAAGCTGTTCAAGAATCCAGAGAGCGGGTAAGGTCAGCTATAAGAAACTCTAACTACAAGTTCCCCGCCAGACGCATCACGGTCAACTTAGCACCAGCAGACTTGAAGAAGGAAGGTCCGGCTTATGACTTGCCTATGGCCATAGGCATACTAGTAAGCTCAGGACAGCTATATGCTGACCTCTCATATAGTGTCTTCCTAGGGGAGCTTTCCCTGGATGGCAAGCTACGCCATACCCATGGCATATTGCCTATGGTAGCTTTAGCCTGTGATAAAGGCTTATCTACAGTGTTCGTGCCTGCGGATGACACCAAGGAGGCATCTTTAGTAGATGGTGCTCATATATTCCCAACAGAATCTCTAGCTCAGCTAGTTACTCATCTTCGTGGTGAAATAAGTATTCCAGAATACCACAGCGCTATAAACTGGCAGCAGGAAGCTTGCCCCGATTATGCCTTCGACCTTGCTTATATCAAGGGTCAAGAACATGCCAAGAGGGCTCTGGAGATAGCAGCGTCAGGAAGACACAACATCCTTATGTGTGGACCGCCGGGAAGCGGTAAAACCATGCTGGCTCGTTGCTTGCCCTCAATATTGCCTTGGTTAACCATGGAAGAAGCCATAGAGGTAACCAAGATTTATAGCGTCACTGGGCTATTGCCGCAAGATACCCCGATCATTATGGAGCGGCCATTTCGCTCCCCCCACTACACCGTTTCTCACATCGGCTTGGTAGGTGGTGGGCAATGGCCACGCCCTGGGGAGATAAGCTTGAGCCACCATGGTGTGCTGTTTCTGGATGAATTCCCTGAGTTTGGACACGCTGCCCTAGAGTCATTGCGTCAGCCAATGGAGGATAGAACCATTACTGTCAGTCGCGCTCGCGGCAGTGTCACCTTCCCCGCTAGTTTTATGCTGGCAGCAGCCATGAACCCCTGCCCCTGCGGCTATTATGGAGACCCATTTAAGGAATGCAAGTGCTCAGCGGGGGAGATTACCCGCTACCACAAAAGAATAAGCGGGCCACTACTGGATCGCATTGACATCTTCATTGATGCCCCTCACATTGACTATGAAAAGCTCACCGAGGATAGGCCTGCGGAAACCTCGGAGAAGGTCAGGGAAAGGGTCAAGTCAGCTCACGAGATACAAATTAAGCGTTTTCAGGGGACAAAACTAAGGTGTAATGCTGATATGACTCCTAAGGAGGTAAAGGAATTCTGCACCGTAGAATCAGCAGCACAAAGCTTACTTCGTGCTGCTATGAAGCAGCTTCACCTTACAGCCCGCGCCTTCCATCGCGTCCTTAAACTTTCCCGCACCATCGCCGACCTGGAACACAGCGACATCATCAAAACATACCACGTAGCTGAAGCCTTACAATATCGGCACAAGGAAATAATCTAAGAGGCTAGCTACAAAACTAGCCAGAGAACGCCGCCGGCAATCACCAATATAATGCCAATGATAAGGGAAATCCTGCCACCTATTTGCCAGGCGTTTAGCCAGGGACGCTCCGGTTCGTGAGTTATGAACTCCTTCATATCCCTTCGGCTTACCAAGGAGTTATAATATGTTTTCTTCTCCCTCTTATTCCAAAGCATAAAAGCAATGCCCAAGAGGACGAAGAAAATACCCATCCCAAAGATAGCCCGGCAATTGGCAAGCGCCATGTTACTCAAAATTAAAAGGCAAAGGGCAAAGATCAAAATGACAAATCAAAATGCAAACCTTTTTAATTTTTGCTCTGTATTTTTGCATTTCTATTTTTGCTTTTTGCTTTTTGATTTCACCTTATCTCTACAGACGCTCCAGCAGCCTCCAGTTTCTCCTTTATGGTGGCTGCCTCCTCCTTGGAAATGCCCTCTTTTACTACTTGTGGAGCAGCTTCTACCAAATCCTTAGCTTGCTTTAACCCTAAACTGGTTACTTCACGAACTGCCTTAATGACTTCGATCTTCTTTTCGCCGATATCCTTTAGGGTGACGCTAAATTCCGTTTTCTCCTCTTCCGGAGGCGCTTCAACTGGCTGGCTGGGAGCCGTTACTGGCGCTGCTCCCACAGCTACCGGAGCAGGGGTAACTCCAAATTCATCCTCTAAAGCCTTAACTAAATCAGCTAGATCGATCACGGTCATGCTCTTAATAGCGGCAATGATTTCCTCCCTGGTCATTCCCTTGGCCTCTTTTTTCGCCTTCGCCTTTGTAGATTCCTTCCCCCCTTTTACTTTTACTTTTTCCTCTTCTACCTTCGCTTCCTTTGGTGACATGCTTTCCTCCTTACTCAAGTAAAATTTTGAATCCGCACTTGTAGTACATGGCGTAACTCACGCAATGGGGAACTTAGAATATTATGTAAACTCCTCACCGGTGCTTGCAATTGAGCTATTAATTGAGAGATAAGGATTTCCCTTGGTGGTAAACCGGCCAGAGCTATAACCTCATCAGCACTGAGCACTCGCTTCCCCAGCAAACCTCCTTTAATCTGCACCGCTAAGTCTGTAGATTTGATGTATTGGCTAAGGACTTTAGCTGCTTCGACTGCATCATCATAGCCAAAAACCAGAGCTGTAGGCCCATCAACGATGCCCACAATTTGCTCCTTACCAGCTCTTTGGGCAGCAAGACGAGTTAAGGTATTCTTAACCACGTGGTAATCAGCAGCTGCACCGGCTAAAGCTCGGCGTAACCCAGTTATCTCCTTAGCCGGCAGACCCTGGTAGCTAGTAGCAATAACAATAGTACTTCGAGACAGATCGTCTGCTAGCTGACCAATAATTTGTGTTTTCTTTTCCCTTAGCATGTCTCCACTAGGCAAATAAAAATCCCTGCGCCAATAACACAGGGTTAACACAAGGCCTTGGCAGGCAAGCGCTTTAAACCCCCGGGGGGATATCTTCACCCCCCTTTGCCCCTTTATCTAGCAAGGAGCGGTACCTGCTGTCATTGGCACCGATTCATTCTATTTATTATAGCACAAAACTAACCAGCTAAAGCCAGTGCTGACTTGAGATCCAGCTTGAGGCCTGGCCCCATACTGGTAGACAGTGATACGCTTTTGATATACTGCCCTTTAACCCCACTGGGCCTTGCCTTAACTATAGCCTCCATCACTGCCGTCAGGTTTTCCAGAAGTTTATCGTTATCAAAGCTAACTTTGCCTATCGGCAAATGGATGATTGCCGTTCTATCCAGGCGAAACTCCACTCTACCCTTACGCGCCTCGCCTATAACTCGAGGTAAATCTTGGGGCGGCACCACAGTGCCCGACTTAGGGTTAGGCATCAAGCCCCGTCGTCCCAAAATACGCCCAAGTTTGGCTACCCTGGGCATCATATCAGGAGTAGCCATAGATACATCAAATTCAAGCCAACCAGACTCAATTTGCTTAATAAGCTCATCTGCTGCGGCATAATCAGCTCCAGCTTCCTTAGCTAATTTTATTGCCTCTCCTTGAGCAAAGACAAGTATCCTTACCTTCTTCCCCAATCCATTAGGCAGTAGAGCAACGCCTCGCACTTGCTGGTCGGCACTACGCGGATTGACCCCCATCCTTAAATGAAGCTCAACCGTCTCATCAAAACTGGCGTAGGAAGCCTTCTTAGCTAACTCGATAGCCTCCTCAGGTAAGTAAACCCTTGACCTATCTACAAGCTTACTAGCCTCTTGATACCTCTTACCATGCTTTGCCATCTTATACTCTATCTATTCCACCTCTATTCCCATACTTCGAGCAGTGCCTTGAATGATGCTCGCCGCTTTATCAACGTCGGTAGTATTGAGATCCTTCATTTTACTTCGTGCAATCTGATAAAGCTTGTCTCTACTTATCTTGCCTATCTTGTTGCCTTTGGGGTCACCACTACCTTTTTCCACTCCTAAAGCACGCCGTAATAAATCAGAAGCGGGTGGCATCTTAGTCATAAAAGTAAAGGAACGATCAGCATACACGGTTATTTCTGCCGGGATAATGAACCCTTCTTGAGAGGCAGTTCGCTCATTATATTCTTTGCAGAAAACCATGATATTAATGCCGTATTGCCCCAAAGCAGGACCTACCGGTGGTGCCGGAGTAGCCTTACCCGCTGGCAATTGTAACTTAATAACCGCCTTGACTTTCTTTGCCACGCTACAACACCCTTATCAAATTCTAATATCTAAGCTCTAAATCCTAAACAAATCCTAAATTCCAAATTCAAATACCAAAACTCACTTTGTTTTGAATTTTTGCCATTAGTACTTCGATATTGTTTAGCATTTAGGATTTCGAATTTAGAATTTATCTGTGCTATATCTTTTCTACTCCCCAAAAATCCAATTCCACAGGCGTTTCCCTGCCAAAAAGCGATAGCAGAACCGTCGCTCGTCCCTTTTCCAAGTTAACCTCCTCCACCTTGCCGATAAAATCGATAAACGGGCCATCTGTTACACGAACACTCTCCCCCCTCTTAAAAGCCACCTTAACTTCGGAGGGAGTTTCCTCCGCTCGCTTGAGAATGATATTTACCTCTTCTTCAGCTAAAGGCACCGGTTTAACACCAGTGCTCACAAAGCCAGCAACGCCAGGAGTATTGCGCACTATGTCCCAGCTATGCTCATCCAACTCCATGCGAACCATAATATAACCGGGAAAAGCTTTTTTACTCATGATACGGCGCTTCCCACCTCTGATCTCAATCTCCTTAGTCATAGGTACTACTACCTTGAATATCTTGTCGCCGGCATCCATATATTTAATGCGTTGCTCCAAGTTCCTCCTGGCACGCTCTTCCCGCCCAGAAGACACATATAACAAATACCACTGCCCGTTAGATATCACCTTTAGCCACCTAGAAGCAAATCAGTAAGCAACCTAGTGAAACCATAATCTAAAGCACCTAAAATAGCTCCCACAACAACACAAACAATAAGAACTATGATACTCAACCTCAAGGCTTCTTGTCTTGTTGGCCAGTGTGCTTTCTTTAATTCCTCTACCGCCTCTGGAAAGAAAGTCAGCCTTGACTTCTTCTTAGCTGGTGCAGCAATAGGCCTGGCAGCTTTAGCTTTCTTGGCATGACTAGTCATAAAGTTTGCTTCGCTTTGCCCGCAATAACATTATTTCGCTTCTCGATGAAGGGTATGAATACGGCAACGCGGACAATACTTCTTCAGCTCTAACTTCTGTGGATCATTCTTTTTATTCTTAACAGTGGTATATGTCCTCTGCTGACATTGGTTGCAAGCTAGATGAATGATTGTGCGTAGCCCCCCCTTCTTCTTGGCCATGTTTAGGCAGCGACCTTAGAGATCACCCCAGCTCCCACTGTCTTTCCACCTTCCCTGAGGGCAAAGCGCAATCCTTCCTCCATAGCCACAGGATAGATGGTCTTAATCTTCATATGAGTTAAGCTATCACCAGGCATAGCCATTTCGACACCCTCAGGCAGCATTATGCTTCCAGTAACATCCATAGTCCGGATGAAGAACTGAGGTTTATATCCGTTGAAAAAGGGAGTGTGTCTGCCACCTTCCTCTTTCTTTAATATATATACCTCGGCCTCAGCCTCAGTGTGAGGCTTAATTGCGCCTGGCGCAGCTAGAACCTGACCCCTTTCTATCTCGTCCCGATCTATACCTCGCAGCAGCACTCCAATGGCATCGCCAGGTTCTGCCCCGGTCAACGTCTTATGGAACATCTCCAGGCTGACCGCCACCGTTTTTCTGGTCTCCCTCAACCCCACTATCTCCACCTCATCCCCAGGTTTGATAACACCACGCTCCACCCTCCCCGTGGGCACAGTCCCTCTCCCTTTAATGCTAAATACGTCCTCCACAGACATCAAGAAAGGCTTATCCCTATCCCGCTTTGGCATGGGGATATATTCATCTATGGCATCCAGCAACTTCCATATTCCACCACACCATTGACATTCTCTTTTGCCACAGCCACATTCCAGAGATTTAAGAGCGCTTATCCGCACAACAGGGACTTCATCACCTGGAAAGCCATACTTTTTAAGTAAGTCTCTAACCTCCATCTCTACCAGGTCTAACAACTCGGGATCTTCCATCAAATCTACCTTATTGAGGGCTACCATTAAGCAAGGAACTTCTACCTGCCGAGCTAGAAGGACATGTTCCCTAGTCTGTGGCATAGGACCATCGTCAGCGCCAACTACTAGAATAGCTCCATCCATCTGAGCTGCTCCGGTTATCATGTTCTTGATATAGTCAGCATGCCCTGGGCAGTCAACATGGCAATAATGACGCTTCTCAGTTTCATACTCAATATGGGAGATGGCGATTGTCAGTCCGCGGGCTTTCTCCTCAGGCGCATTATCTATGGAATCAAAAGTGCGAAATTGAGTGGGGCCTGCTTTAGATAACACCTGAGTCATTGCCGAAACCAGTGTAGTCTTCCCATGATCAACGTGCCCTATAGTACCCACATTGATATGTTCTTTAGTGCGCTCATAAACTTTCTTTGCCATTTTCTGTTAACCTCCTTATCTCAAAGCCCACAACCAGATTCGAACTGGTGACCCCGTTCTTACCAAGAACGTGCTCTACCAACTGAGCTATGTGGGCATATTCTACCACATTTTGGTGGAGGGGGTAGGATTCGAACCTACGCAGCCCAACGGGCGGCAGATTTACAGTCTGCTCCGATTAACCACTCCGGCACCCCTCCCATCTTTAGTTTACTATAAAGTGCCTAGAAAAATCCAACCCAGCCCGAGAGGGGACTCGAACCCACTAACCTACCGATTACAAGTCGGTTGCGCTACCATTGCGCTACTCGGGCAACTTTTGGCTCGTTAGTATAAATAAAGGCAATCACAATGTCAACTAAGCAAGGTATTTGGAAATGCTTTGCTGATTTAGATACAATGCCATTATGGACATTAGAGAAAAAATTTCAGAATTGCCAACTTACTCTCAAGAGCTGGGGCTTGATTTAAGAAGAGAGGAGGATAGATTCAAATGGTTTCTAGCCTCGATTCTTTTCGCCAAGAGGATCTCCTCTGGAATAGCCAAAAGAACTTATAAAGAATTTGAAAGGGAGGGAATTGTAACTCCTGAGAAGATTATCGGAAGTGGCTGGGATAAACTGGTGGAGGTACTGGATCTCGGAGGCTACGTCCGCTATGATTTCTCCACCGCATCGAATTTGCTTGAAATAGCAGTTAGCTTGAAGGAGAAATACGGTTCATTAGAAACTTTATATACTCAGGCGAGGGATAGCAAAGACCTGGAGAATAAGCTGCTTGAATTTAAGGGCGTGGGGTCAACCGCAGTCAGCATCTTTCTCAGAGAACTAAGGGGAATCTGGGAAAGAGCAAAACCACGGCCCTCTCCATTTGCCAAAGAAGTTGCCTCCAAACTTGGACTAGGAGAGAGAGAATTAGAGCTTCCCGCTATAGAATCCTCTTTGGTGAGGATAAACTTAGAATTTTGCCGGCGCAAGAGGTGCTCTAATTGCCCGGTAAAGGAGGGCTGTCACGAGCTAAAGATTAGCTAAGTTCTATTTAGTGAGCCAGCAAGTATAGCCTATTGACATCCACGCACATACCTATTATTCTGCTACATACAATAAATATAAAGGAGCCTAGAGATGCAAGCATATTGTATGAAGTGCAGGGCTAAGAGAGAAATCAAGAACCCCAGGTCAGTTGTATTCAAGAATGGGCGCCCAGCAACACAGGGAGTTTGTCCTGTCTGTGGCACTAAGGTATTTCGTATTGGCAAGAGCTAACTAGAGCTGCTAGTAGGCCAACTAGAAGTCTGGAACCAGTCGCTAAAGGATAGAAGAGTAGGGCAGTATGCACATTGTCAGAGGCATTTTCTCGGGAATCCTTAGCTTTGTGCTAGTTGTCACGCTGGTCACTTTAGGCATCGTTATCACGGTAAACCTTACCATACTCAACCCCAACTTCATCATCTCCGAACTCGATAAACTAGATATCTATTCGATCATCGCCAATCAAGTGAGAGAGCAAATTCCAGCAGAAGAGCCTTATATAGCTCAAGTTGTAGATGAAACCATCGCCGACCTCGAGCCCTGGCTAAAGGAACAGACTGCCACTGTTATCTATGGCGGTTGTGCTTATCTTAAGGGAGACCAAGAGCTCAATATAGTTATCCCACTGGAACAAGTAAGAACCACTATCAAGGACAATGTAGAGCAAGCTATACTTGAATCTCCCCCGCCTGAGTTGGCGGGAGTTTCCCAGAGCCAAATACAGGTCTTCCTATCACAAATATATGCCCAAATAGACAGTCAGATTCCACAACAAATAGAAATTAACGAGACATCCCTGGGGCCAGAGGTAGCAATGCAGCTTCAACAAGCACGGCAAATTGTTAACTATGTCGAGCTTGGCTATAAAGCGCTGATTGGCCTGGCTGCCTTGCTGATATTACTTATAGCTTTGATACAATGGTGGCATATAAAGCCCATTGCCCTCTATGTGGGCATGCCCCTCACTATAGCAGGAGCTCTCAGCCTCCTGGGCACTATAGCCGCTAGAAACCTTATCCCCCGTGCAATCCAATTCGAAATACCACCTGAGATTATGTCAAGATTACCTCAGTTAATCGCTGATTTCACCAGCCCCTTACAAATATATGGCATAGGGTTACTGATTGCTGGAATAGGACTAATAGTGCTCTCCTTTAAGCTCAAATCCCCAGGTTACGCCTCCTGACAAGATTCACTATAGTAGCTGCATAAGCACTCGTTTTATAATCAGGCATTCAGTTACTACAGCATTTCGCCTTACTGGGCTGCTAGTTCGAAGGCTCGAAGCTTCGAACAACGTTTCGCGAATAAAAGATGTTTGCCTTAGCAAATTTGGGCGAGAGTACATAGCACCGTAGCCTTTTAGCCGCCGTTATACGTAGCGAACGAAATAAAATAATCAGCCAAGGAATGCCTATTTCCCAAGCACTTTATATACCGGTTTTATTGCTGCTAACACAAAAATTATAGCATACCAATACCAATCTAAACTGAGCAGTGGTTCCCAAAGTTTTGCTATCATTAAAATAGCACCAGCAACACTTAGTTTTATGAACTGGATATCAAGCCAATTCAACTTTTTTATTTTTGAATCTGCCAAGGTTCCAAGAGCCATATTTTTATACCTCCTTTCTATTTAAATTCAATCTTTATCTATACTATACTAAAATTCAGGTGGTTTAAAAATTTGCAACCACAATTGCAGGGCCCCTCATTATCTTCCTAACAGGGCCACTCCCCCCAAAAGCTGTAATTGCATTCCAGACGGACATTTGTGGATAATGTGATTGAAGTGTATTTCCTCATTGTCAACTGAACCCTCTTTGTTTAAATGCTGCAGCATTCTCGGCCATCTTCTTCAGGAGGTCAAGGGCAAGCTGTCTTTCCTTCTCTGTAAATCCGGTGGCAAGACCTTCAGTCCAGTGTTCTAAAGCTCTTTCTATCCTGGGCACGATGTCTTTGCCTTTGGCTGTCAGAGAAAGCCTGTAAAACCGCTTGTCCTGGGAATCACGTTTTTTCGCCACATATCCTAGCTCCACCAGCTTCTTAATTGCTCGTGCCGTCGTCGTTTTATCCATGCCGAGTGCTTCACTTAGTTCGTCCTGGCTCAATCCATCCTGCTGATAAAGAACACGGATAAAGGGCAAATGACCTCCCTTGACATCGAGTTCAGCAAACTCTTTGTCTATAAAACTACGGCTGTACCTGTGAATAATAGAGACCCATCTGCCTAATGACTCGTTCATCGTGTATCACCCCGCTTCCATTAGAATTTGCTGTTTCTTGAACTCACGCATCTGGGGAATAACCATAGCAAGCGTTATGATAAAGGATAACGTATCGGCGATTGGGAATGATAGCCATATCCCATTAAGTCCGAAGAAACGTGGCAGAATGAATACTAAAGGGATGAGAAAGAGAATCTGCCTGGATGTAGAGAGAATGAGTGTCTGAATTGGTTTTCCAATTGCCTGAAATATGGTTGAGCCAACAATCTGAAATCCGACCAGCCAAAGTGCCATAAAGATAAGCCTTATTGCGTGGGTGCCCTGGGCTACAAGGGTAGCATCCGTGGAAAAAAAACGTATAATCGGCTCAGCGAAAAGGAGGATGATTAAGACAGCACCGACGGAAAAGGCCGCCGCAATAATAACGGACCGGCGTATTACTTCTATTCCCCTGTCATAACGCCTGGCAGCATAGCTGAAACCAAGGATTGGCTGGAGTCCCTGAGCAATACCCATATTCGGCATCACAGCAAAGTGCAGTACCCGAAATACCACACCATAAACTGCTATGGAGACATCCCCACCGTAAAAACCAAGAGTCCTGTTAATAATGACAGCAATAAAGCTTCCTGCTGCAGTCCTTATAAATGCGGCAAATCCTATGGCGACAATTTCCTTGACTATAGCTCGTTCAAGAATAAAATTTTTCACACGAATTCGCAGGGAGCTCCTTCCAGAAAGGAAATAATGTGCCAGATATAGAGTCGTGGTGATATGTGCGATAACCGTTGCAATTGCGGCTCCCCTGATACCCATACCAAGGGCAAAGATAAAAATCGGGTCAAGCGCAATGTTTAAAAGAGCACCTATAAACATGCTTATCATGGCAACGCGGGCATTGCCTTCCGCCCTGATAATAGCATTGGCTGCCATAGAGAATTCGTGGAACACCACGCCGAGAAGAATTATATCCATGTATTCTTTTGCGTAGGGCAGAATGTTGTCCGTAGCTCCAAAAAGACGGAGAAGGAAAGTACTTCTTGACAGTGCCACAACGGCTAACGTTCCTCCAAGAATAAGAATCAAAATTATGGCGTTACCCAATGTACGTTCCGCCCTTTCCATCTTGTCAGCACCCAGGCTTCTGGAAATAAGGGAAGCTGCCCCCATTCCCACCATCAGCCCTATGCCCATTATTACCATCTGGATCGGGAAAACAATGGAAATGCCGGCGATACCCAGAGTACCCACTCCTCGACCAACAAAAATCGCATCTACGACGTTGTAGAGAGACATAACGAACATACCTGCCGTCGCTGGAAGAGAGAGTCTCCACAGCAGTGTTTTTATGGGTTCGTTAGCTAGAGCTACACTGTGGTCACGCATAGCTTATTCAAATCCCTTCATCAGTTGTATATACAACTGATTATATCAAGGTATAGTTGTAAATACAACTAATCTTTGAAGCAGTCTTCCAGTAGAATTTGAGTGGAAGGCAGAAGGTTATTTATCTCCCCGCCAGAACCATTTCCCTCTCTAAAGTTGCGATTACATTCCGCACGGGCATGGATTCATGGATACATGCTCCTTAGTTCCTCTACAATTCTCCTCTCTTCCATAAATTTCTCTCTTTGCTCCAGGGTTAGCTGAGCTTCATATTCAGCGAGCTTATGGTGTAACCTTTCCATCTCCCTATCGGGTTTCGCCTTCTCGGAACCAGCTATTGCAGGTGTAGGAATTCTTTTAACTGCTTTGGCTAGGCCGATTTTAGCAGCAATCCTCGGATACCATGATGGTCTAAAAAGCCCGGCAGTTAACAAGTCTCCAAGCCGCTCTATCAGAGGGTCAACGTGTTTCATAAATGGAAAGAACCGACGAACAACCCCGCCTTTCCGACCTGTGACAGCACGCAATAGGGTACCTCCCCCAGCGTATAAAAAACATAACGTGAACAGAAGGCAGAGCAACGATAAGATGACAAGAATCAGACTTCCAAAAAACCTAGTACCAATCGCCCCAAAGACAAAGCTTAAGATAAGGCCAAACATAGACCAGCCAAAGGCCAATACCAGGTAACCAGTGCCCCTGTACTCAGTTGGCTCTAGTTCGCTTAGTTTGGCACCCGTTACTTGTGGCTCAGCGATATTACGTTTGCCGGCAACAAATAATAGAGCAGCAACCGTTAATGATAAGCCAGCAAGAACAGCGAAAAAAGAAGGAGAAAGCAAACTACCTAGTCTTACTAAGATTTCCATGACTGCCTCCTTTCGAACTAGCTCCGACAAATACTTAAGGATAGCATAACAAATTTGAATGTGATGGGACTCGTTGCAATACAGTGTGATGTTATTGACCTCTCTGAATACGAGCCGCCAAACTGCCTAGGCTCCTTCACCACGCAAAACACATTGAAAAGGGGAATTTTTAAAGCTTGCTTTGATAAGAGGAAGGACGTGTCTTTATCGCTAAGCAATTTGTCAGAATTCGGCGGATGAAATGATTACCCTAGTCCCTTCTCAAACAACTTTCCACCCCAACGTTGTAACTACATTCCGCACGGGCAAGGGTTTAGCTCCATTCTAAGATGTTGACCATCACGCGAACGAGGACTAAACTCAAGTCCCGAAAGTTGATTATCACCTCTGAAAATCTGGTAATATTAAAAGGGGAAAAACGTAAGAAAGGAGACAGTTATGAAGATTATTGACCTGCGAAGTGATACGATAACCCTCCCCACAGAGGATATGCGCCGAGCCATGTATGAGGCTGAGGTAGGAGATGACGTTTATAAAGAGGACCCCACCGTTAATCTCTTAGAGGAACTAGCTGCCCGCATGTTGGAAAAAGAGGCTGCTCTCTTTACAGCCAGCGGAACTATGAGCAACCTTATTGCTATCCTGACATATACCCGCCACGGCAATGAAATCATCATGGGCAATGAGGCTCATATGTTATGGGCCGAGGTTGGCTCTGCATCTGCCTTGGGTGGAGCCGTGATGCGGACTGTTCCCAACGAGCAAGACGGCCGGCTGGACCTTGGTATGGTGGAGCAAGCTATTCGACCAGAAAATATCCACTTCCCTCAGACTACGCTCCTCTGTCTAGAAAATACCCACAATCGCTGTGGTGGCACTGTTCTGACTCCTGAATACACATCTGCTATCGCCGAACTCGCCCACCAACATGGACTTCGGGTTCATCTGGACGGAGCACGCATTTTCAACGCCGCCGTTGCCCTTGATGTGCCTGTAAGTGAACTGGTTGCACCCGCGGATTCTGTCTGCTTCTGCCTCTCCAAGGGCCTCAGCGCTCCCGTGGGCTCTCTCTTGTGTGGGACTCAGGAGTTTGTAGCGAAGGCCCGCAAGTGGCGTAAGATGCTGGGAGGAGGAATGCGCCAGGTGGGGATTATCGCTGCCGCCGGCATCATTGCCCTTCAGAAAATGGTTGCGCGTCTGGCTGAAGATCACTCTACTGCCCGGCACTTAGCGTATGGGCTAGCCAACATCCCCGGCATCACCATTCACCCTGACAGGGTTCAAACCAACATCGTGATGTTTGAGCCTCCGATCACCATCCCCGCTCCCGAGTTCATCCAACAGAGCAGTGCCCGGGGGGTTAGGTTCGGCTCTCTGGGTGGGCAAAGAGTACGGGCCGTCACGCACCGCATGGTCACAAAGGCAGATATAGATGAAGCCCTGAACCGTATTGAGTTTCTTGTCAGAGAAATAGAGTCAGAAGCCCATTAGAAAAAGATTCCCCCAAAGCCTCAAAGTTAAGCGCTCGCTTATCTGGCTGTAATGGAGTATAGCGAGCGTGAATTGGTTAGAACTCGCGGTTCGCCTCAAGTGTTACCTATGTGGTCAGTCAGCACACTATGGTGCAACACATCGCTCAATCAGGTATCATTGTCACTACTAAGGAGGTCAATGTGAATAAAGTAGCTATTATGACTGACTCCATTGCCGCTATACCGCCGGAAATGGCACAAGAATATGGCATCGGAATAGTGCCAGCCCACGTCATCATGGATGGTAAGGATTATCCTGACACAGAAATAGATATGGGAATGCTCTATGCCCAGCTTGAAGGAAAAGAAAACCTGCCGACAACTTCAGGTGCTACCATAGGGCAATTCTTGCACGCCTAC
>Ga0209979_1000926_pt1 | contig 35219 bp, 27 predicted proteins | sample AnhtaG_FD_183114 | JGI IMG/M metagenome (GOLD analysis project Ga0209979, IMG submission 183114) | Deep subsurface microbial communities from Anholt, Denmark to uncover new lineages of life (NeLLi) - Anholt_01485 metaG (SPAdes) (version 2) | ecosystem: Environmental > Aquatic > Marine > Oceanic... | reverse complement strand
CGACAATGAGCTTAAGTTATTGGGTAGAATTCATTCAGCAAATGAGGCAAGGGAAGCTTTTTTCATGGCAAGGCAAGCAGGCTTTGAGAATATCAACATGGATTTGCTATATGCTTTACCGCGGCAGGCGGTTAGCGACTGGCGAAATAATCTTGTTGAGGCAATAAAGCTCAACCCTGACCATCTTTCACTTTATCCGCTTACTCTCGAGCCTGGCACACCATTGGCAAATGCCGTAGCATCAGGCTCGCTACCAAAGCCTGATGCTGACCTGGCAGCTGACATGTATTTGTTAGCTTTGGACAAGCTAGCCCAAGAAGGTTATAGCCACTACGAAATATCCAATTGGGCATTGCCGGGGAAGCTATGTCAACATAACATGACTTATTGGAAAAATGAGCGCTATTTAGGCCTTGGCGCTGGTGCTCATTCCTATTTAGATGGTTACCGGTGGGTTAATGTTTTATCACCTGTGGAATATATAAAGCACCTTGGCAACATGCGAACAAAATTGTCTCAACAACCATATTTCAACGCTCCGTGGGTGGATAACATTGAACATATTGACAGGGATTTAGAGATTGCCGAGGCAGTGATTTTAAGTTTGAGATTAGAAAAGGGGGTAAATCTTACTGACTTTGCCCATCGCTTTGGTGTGGAGCTTTATTCCATTTATCAGCAGCAACAAATTAACGAGCTGGTTGAACTCGGTTTGATAGCTAAAAATGAACATAGCATCAGGCTAACCACTAAAGGCAAACTTTTGGGGAACGAGGTTTTCTTACGCTTCCTACCCAAAAGTAGAGGATAGTTTACATAATATAACCGACTGTCCTGCTAATCCTGATTTTCTATATGGTGTATTTCCTTTATTCTTTTAAGGTGTTCTTCAAAACCAACAGCTTTTCTTATGACTGGTGCTTTGCCTAATGGGTCAACCACCCCAACGCTGGCGGAAAGGACATCGAAAATAGCTTTTGTTCCTAAAGCAGCTACCTCAAGGTTATAGCCACCTTCTAAGGTAAGGGCAAGATGTCCTTGACATAGCTCAACAGCCAGTTCCTTCAATATCCTGACAATCTGAGCAAAACCAGTGACGCTGGCCTGCATCATAGCTATACTATCAGCCCAGTGAAGGTCAAAACCAACGGAAACAAGGATAAGCTGTGGTTGGAATTTCCTGGCTACTGGAACCAGGACTTCGTTGAAAGCTCTGAGGTATTCCTCATCCCCCCAGCCAGCAGACATGGGAAAATTAACGGTATATCCTTTTCCTTGACCGGTCCCAGTTTCATCCACCCAACCAGTCCCGGGGTAAAAGGGATATTGATGAGTGGAGAAATAGAGGACCTTGGAGTCATTGTAAAAAGTCTCCTGAGTTGCATTGCCATGGTGGACATCAAAATCAGCGATTAGAATGCGCTCAATATTGAAGTTAGCCAGGGCAAATTTAGCCCCAATAGCTATGTTATTGAAAATGCAGAATCCCATTGCTCTATTGGAGGTGGCATGGTGTCCTGGTGGTCTGACCAAAGCGAAAGCAGAATCAACTTCACCTGTCATTACCTTTTCCACAGCGGTTAACATTCCACCGGCGGCATATAACGCTACCTCATAGGATCTTGGGCACATTACAGTATCAGGATCAAGCCATCCGCCTCCACTTTCAGCTTTGCTCTTGATGTAGGAGACATATTCTGGTGCATGCACCATTTGTATTTCATCTATTGAGGCAAGGCGAGGAGAAAACGAGGTAAGCTTTTCCTTCGTCTTGGTCTCCTCCAAATGTGACATTATCGATACCAGTCTCTGAGAATTCTCTACATGCTCACCGGTATCATGCTCCAGGTAAATTGGGTCATATACTAGTCCTGGCTTCATAATTAATTACCTCTTATCGCATCATAGCAAAGCTAGTTGAGCAAGACAACAGTGTTTTTTGAGCTCCAATTGACTGCACTTCCTAAATGGAATAACATAGGGGGTTGGCTAAATTGGTATTTCGAAAGCTTCAGGCAATTAGTAGCCGCTGATAGTTAGTAATAGAGAGGTCATGTCTGAAATAGCTCAAAAATTTGACCCCCTTTTCAATCCTGGGTCGCTTGCTTTGATTGGAGCATCAGCAAGTCCATATAAATGGGGGTCTGTTATCTTGTCTCATATTATCACCGGGCACTTTAAAGGCAAAGTGTACCCGGTAAATCCAAAGGAGAAAGAAATCCTGGGCTTGAAGGTATATTCCAGTGTCAAGGCTCTGCCTGAAACTCCTGATCTTGCTGTAGTTGTGATTCCTCCCTCCGGCGTGCCACAAGTTTTGCAGGAATGTGCTGAGAAAGGAATCAAGGCCGCGGTCATCGTCACCGCTGGTTTTGCTGAGGTAGGAGCTGAAGGGGAGAAATTGCAGCGGGAAGTGGTCAACATAGTCCGTAAAAGTGGCATGATTTTAGTGGGACCTAATTGCTTTGGCATTATCAGCACAGCTTGTAGTTTGTGTGCCATTATGCCACCTTTATTCCCCGAGCCAGGGCCCTTTGCTGTAGTCTCACAAAGCGGCAATATCGGTTTTTCCATCGTCCAAAGATTAAGCAGTAAGGGTTTTGGTATCAGCAAGCTTATCAGCTATGGCAATGAGGCAGATTTGCATTGTGAAGATTATCTTGAGTATTTGGCTGAGGATACTGAGACTAAAGTCATATTGAGCTACATTGAAGGGTTGAAGGACGGCAGAAAGTTTTTTGAAACAGCTAAGAAGGTCACTCAAACAAAGCCCATCGTGATGCTTAAGGCGGGATATACAAGTGCTGGAGCTAGAGCAGCCAAATCGCATACTGCTGCCTTAGCAGGTTCTGATGCTATTTTTAACTCTGTTTGCAAGCAAGCAGGGATTATAAGGGTTCGAGACATGGATGAGATATTCAACGTTGGCGCTGCGCTGTTGCATCAACCACTGCCTCAAGGGAAAAAGGTAGGAATAATCACTGCTGGTGGGGGTTGGGGGGTCATTGGTGCTGATGCCTGTATTAATGCCGGCCTTAGTGTGACTCGGCTTCCTGAAGAGACTATAAAGGAATTGGATGGTCTCTTGCCTTCCTGGTGGAGCCGGGGCAACCCGGTGGATTTGGTGGCAGGGGTTTTCGGGGAGGATGTGATGAAATCTGTTGAGGTCATGCTCCGTTGTGCTACTGTCGATGGTCTGATATTGCTGAACTTATCACCAATGCTACCAAGAGGCATAGTATTGGTATCCAGTGAGAGCCCAGTTTTGCGTGAACAGCTTGAGGCATTCGGGGATAGCCTGGCCGAGGTTCTTGAGCAGTTAGCAATTTTAGTGGCTAAGTATGGTAAGCCAATTATCATCGCTTCAGAGTTTGGTAGTGGATACATAGATGCTCAGGTAGGCAAGCTGGCGGTGCAAAAGGGAATCCCATGCTATCTCTTGCCCGACCACGCTGCTGCTGTCCTTTCCAGATTAGCTCAGTATGCTGAGTATCGGAGAAATTTGTCCCCTCACGGTTCTTCAGTGCTTAAGCCATAATACTAATATTCTGCATAACCACTCTAAATCTAGATTGTCTCTGAAAATTATCTAATTATCTTCGATCCCTTCTTGGTGGCTTCGCTTCGTCAACTTTCAAGGTACGCCCATCGAAATCGGAACCATCCAATGCCGCTTTTGCTTTTTCGGCTTCCGATTGGTCAGACATTTCAACAAATGCAAAACCTCTACCTTCAATTATATTGACTTGCTTAACTTCACCATGATTGGAAAATAGTTCCTTTAACTGTTCATTAGTTACGGAATAGCTAAGATTTCCTACATAGAGTTTACTACCTTGCATTCTACCCTCCTTTTCTTCTTTATTTCTCTTTGCCCAATAATGTTTTTTCCGGAGGTAGAAGCAAGCTAGCGACTCTCATCTCTTTAACAACACTATCAAACATAAGAGAACCTCATTAAGGACTTGTTCCAGAAAACTTAACTGAGCATTTTTACCACCCCCTCCAGTATTTGCCAGCCATTTCATATAATATCAAAATATGGGAATGCTGTGTCTGCTTACTTTGTCTCATGCTGTGTCTTTAATATACCACAAAAAAGGCAATGCGTGGATACCCTTAGGGAGTATCAAGAGAGACTGCTATTTCCTGTCTTAGGTAATCATAAGTTTGCATTACTTTGTGCGATAACAATCAGTTTATTTTATCATGATAGCAAAACACAAGGGCAATTTTACAGAGTTTTTCATTGAAGGGTGAGATTAAATTGACTGTAAGAGGAACGTACTTTATACTTGATAGCTAAAATTAATGGTGGTAAAAAGCGGCATGCCAGGTCCTATTTCCTGCAAAGGCCATCTTAGTGAACGTGCTGCTGATTGAAGAAGTCCTGTTTGTCCACGGATAAATTTTGTTGTAGGAGGTGAGATTATGGCTAAAATAACGGGTGGGGAAGTTTTGAAGCGCTGCCTTGTTCAGGAAAATGTTAGCTATGTCTTCGGTGTGTGTGGAGCCCAATTTTTACCTTTTTTGGATGCCATCTACAAAGATGAGCGGATTGAGTTCATTGGTACAAGGCATGAGGCTGCAGCGGCTCATGCGGCAGACGCCTGGACACGCGTAACGGGAAAACCAGGTGTATCTATCGGAACGGTGGGACCTGGAGCTGTGAATTTGGTTGCCGGAGTATATCCCCCTTCCGCTGATAGCATACCCGTAATAGCAATTACGGCACAGAATCAGACATGGCGTTCGTATCCAGACCATGGTTCCACTCAAGGCTTAGATCAAATTTCGCTATTCAAGGGGGTCACTAAATGGAATGCCGTTGTCTCTCATTGGAAACGCATCCCTGAGCTTGTTTACCAGGCCTTCAGGATAGCCACATCAGGTAGACCTGGACCGGTTCATCTCGATTTCCCTTCAGATGTCATGTTTCAAGCCGAAGAGGAAAATGAACTTGAGATTATTCCCCCCGAAGTTTATAGACCCATGGGTCGGCCTGTTGGGGATATTTCGTCAATCGACCAGGCTGCGAAAATGCTGAGCGCCGCAAAGTTGCCGCTCATCCATGCTGGTGGTGGAGTTCTTCGTTCAAAAGCTTCCCAGGAACTTATCGAACTCGCTGAGTATTTACAAGCCCCGGTAACCACTTCTGTACAAGGAAAAGGCAGCATCCCGGAGGACCATCCCCTCTGCCTTATTTCAAGTTGCTTTGGCACGGCGGGAGTCATTGCTCAGGCCGATGCCGATGTCGTACTTCTGGTTGGAGGGCGGCTAGCGGACCTTGAGTTCTGGGGCAAACCGCCTGCTTGGGGCGAGGCACCACAGCAGAAACTTATCCAGATAGATATCGCTGGCGAAATGATTGGGGTTAACCGGCAGGTGGACATCGGTATGGTTGGCGACGCAAAATCCACCCTTCATGCCCTTTTGGAAGCGCTTAAGAAATATACGTCGAAAAAAGAGGAGCGTGAGGCTCTTCAACCATACAAGGAAGCGGAGAACAATTGGCTTGAAGGCTTCAGGGGAATGTGTGAATCGGATAGTGTGCCGATCCATCCGGCACGACTGGCAAAAGAGGCACGGGACTTCTTTCCCCGGGATGCTATCGCCGTGATCGATGGGGGAAACACATCTGTCTGGTGTGTGCGTCTAAATCGCATCTATGAACCAAATACATTCTTAAGCTGTTCATCTGGAGATGGCGGTCACCTTGGAGCCGGTATTCCCTATGCTATCGCAGCCAAGTTAGCAGCTCCCTCGAAGAAAGTATACTGTGTTACCGGCGATGGCTCATTCGGTCTCAACATCCAGGAATTGGAAACGGCGAGTCGTTTACAGTTGCCTATCGTGTTCATAGTTCACAATGACAGTGCTTGGGGAATGATAAGAGCCGGACAAACAGCGTCTTTTGGAAAAAGATACATCGGAGTTGACCTGGGTAACATCCGCTACGATGAAGTCGCTCGAGGTATGAATTGCTATGGGGAAAGAGTGGTGAAGCCTTCCGAGATCAAACCTGCCCTACAAAGGGCGGTCGACTCCAATCTTCCCGCAGTGGTAGACGTAGTAATTGACAAAGAAGTATTACCCTCACCGGATCTTGAGCTTTGTGTGGGAATGTGGTTAGAGGGTTGCGGTGAATAAGCAAGAAACGCAATAGTAGAGAGATGTGGTGGTTTGTAAGTCCCAGGATAGCTTTCGGTGAGGATGCGCTTGATTATCTGGAGGAAGTTAAAGCCAGGAAAGCGGTAATAGTAACAGATCAGGGAATAAGAAAAGTCGGTTTTGTAGAGAGAATCACAAGTTACCTGGAAAAAAACGCAGCTGAAGTTGAGACATTCGAGGCAGTGGAGCCGGATCCATCAAAGGAGACTGTATTCAAATGTGTAGAGCTCCTCAAGAGGTTTGAACCTGAACTGATAATTGGCTTGGGTGGTGGATCCCCCATAGATGTCGCAAAAGCAGCATGGCTGCTTTATGAAAACCCTGGGCTATCTCTGGAAGAAGTAACACCATTTGCCGAGGTGACCACGGGTAAGAAAGCCAGGCTGATAACGATACCCACCACCAGTGGGGGTGGGGCAGAACTTTCCTGGGCGATGGTGGTCACGGACAAGACGGAACAGAGGAAATTAGAACCTGCGACGCGTGAGGTCATTGCGGATATATGTATCCTGGATCCATCATTAGTCTCAAAAATGCCTCCTCAACTCACTGCTGATACCGGGTTGGATGCACTTGCCAACTGTATAGAAAGCTATGTTTGTGAATGGCGGAATGACTTCACCGATGCATTTGCGATAAAAGCGATGGCGTTGATATTTGAATACCTGCCTAAGGTGTACAAAAACGGTGATGATGTGGTTGCAAGGGAACGCATGCAGAATGCCGCTGCGATGGCGGGGCTAGCTTTTGGCAATTCTCAGGTGACCATTGCACATAGCATGGGGCATGCGCTGGGTTCTATTTTTCATGTTTCTCATGGTCGCAGTGTGGAAGTGGTGTTGCCTTATGTAATACAGTACACTAAAACAGTTGCCGCCGATAGATATGCTGAGCTCGCAGCCGCGATCGGGATAAAAGCAAAATCGAGTGAAGAAGCTACCGATAGATTGGTTGTTGCCGTGAAAGAGCTAATTAAACAACTAAACGAACCTCTCTCGATCAAAGAAATAGGAATAAGTGAGGAGGATTTTGAAGAAAAGCTCGATCTACTAGTAGAGCGAGCAGAGTTGGATACTTGTACAATAACTAGTCCAAGAGCTCCATCCGAGGACGAGTTTAGAAAACTCTTCCTCCACGCTTATGAAGGTAGGGATGTGGACTTCTAGGATGAAGTAATATCGCTAAAAGGCATCATGTGGCGCCGGCATCCTTTTTTATCCTGTACATTTTGTGTATATCCTGTATATGACACATATAGTAAAGCTGAAATTTAAGGTTCCAGTTGCGTGAGCCTATCTAGCAATAAATACCAAATTCTGCTCGGAGGATAGGGGGTATGCTTTATTCTCCAGGGGGTTATTAGGCATTTCCCCTCAGTTGCCCGTTACCAATCACGTATATTGACCAGGGAAGGATGGTAGGGTATCATTTTTCTGGTTAAATAAAAAAAGAGGTGATGAAAATGTTCTTGATGGTGACACAGACATGGCCAACTAAGAGTACAGTCCAGGTTGGGAAGGTAGGCGTGGAGGCTCTTGCAAAAGCCCTGCCACTCTATGTAAAGAGACTCGGCCCCTATATCGCTGCTGGCGGCGATGGCATGAAATCGTATGTCCTTTATGAAATAGAGAAGGGGCAGGTAGAGGAAGGGATTAAGGAACTGAACAAACGCTTCGTTGCATACTTCAATATCGAGGGATGGAAATATACAATAGAGCCTTTAATGTCGGCGGAAGAAGCACTACCATTAATAGGACTATAACCCCTACTTGATAAGCAGAATTTAAGACAAGAGGCCGATAGGCACTACCTACCTGCCAGTCATCAGCCTTGAGGACTTTAATAAATTAATGCTGAGCGAATGGAAGTGATAAAATCATTGAGTAGTTGGCTTGTGAACTTTTAGCTTTGAGATAATGTTTTTGCGGGAGTAACTCAGTGGTAGAGTCCCTGCCTTCCAAGCAGGTTGTCGCGGGTTCGAGTCCCGTCTCCCGCTCCATTACCTATAAAAGACGGCTTGTCTCACCAAAAATGAATTTCGATACCTTACCCAATGCTATGTTGTAACTGCTCGAGCAGGAGACCTGAGCCTTAAAACAATCACTCTTGTGAGCTTGCCACATGTTGTTTTGGTAATTTCTTCGCGGGCGTCGATGATGTTCGCCAGATACTCGGTAGCCGCCTTCGGGCTTTCTAGGACTCGATTCTGTCGCAATCGTGAAGATGACAAAAGTTCCGTTTTTCTCCGACGCGGGAGCTAGGCTGGAGTAGAACGGTGAACTTGGACAATTGGCGCTGAGAGGTAACGGCGCTGAGCAACTGGCCTTAGGGACAACTGATCTCGGAAGATGTCTTGAACCGGTTGTTGCCTCTCAGGCAAGTATGGTAAAATCGGTCAAGCAAGTGGCAGGAGGTAGAAAAAACCGGTAATCTGGCTGGTAAGCAAGAGAGGCGGTTTTCCAGGGCTTTCCAGATTCAAAAAGCGTTAAACTAGGCTAAATAATCAAAGGAGGTGCTATATGCCAGAAGTAAAGATAAAAGCAGGGGAGCAGCTCAATGGTCTGGGGAGGATGCTTAAGGAGATAATAGACACAAATCTCCAGGACTCCAAGAAATACAAGCGCATCGAGAAGTTAAAAGCTAGTGTAGTTATAAAAGAGGGCACTTCCGGTGTAGCTGTTACACTTCACTTTAGACAGGGTGAGATAGAGATACAAAACGATGCCATAGATAAGCCTAACGCATATCAGGAAGCCGGATTTGAGAACATGGCATATATTAGTTCCGGCCAAATTAGCCCAACAATGGCTTTGCTCACCAGGAAAGTGAAGGCTAGAGGTAATCTTTTAGTATTAATGAAGATTGCACCACTAATGGTGCTAGAAGGATAGAACAAAAAAATCAAGCAATGGCGCAGGTAATTGTAATTGATAACTGTGTCATCCGCTCTGGCGAGTATTTTTGATTGACTTTTGAGAAATCTGTGGTAAAATTCAAAAAAAGAAAGTGACAAATGGCTATGAGTTAGGTACCGAATAACAAGAAGGTACTGACTGAGGCAAAATCTAAAAGAAGGAGGTCTAAGAGATGGCAATCAGGTTTGGAACGGAAGAATGGGTAAAGGCTGCGTGCGCAGAGGTTAATAAGAGCCAAGCCTACAAGGATGCGGCCAAGAACTGGGAAGGGGACATGAATTTTATCGTTGAGCCAGAAGGCGGGTTGAAGGAGACACTCATTGCGTACTTCGACCTGTGGCATGGTGAATGTCGCTCTGCTTCAGCACCCGCAGACGAAAGTGGCAAGACCCCTGCGTATCGCTTCTGGGCTCCGCTGAGCGTATGGCGCAACATATTGGAAAAAAAGCTCGACCCCGTCCAGGCGATGATGACTGGCAAGCTCAATCTCAAGGGGGACATGGCGCAAATTATGAAGATGCCCAGGGCCGCCGTGGAGTTGGTGGAGTGCACATCGCGTGTCGACACTGAATTTCCCTGGTGAGCTGCATGGTTCTTATCGAAATTGAGTTCCGTGCGTAGCCAGCATCAAGGAATAACATCAGCCTTGAGCTGAACGCAGCTGACATAAAATATTTTAAGCAAGCTCCAGATTTTGGAGAGGAGGTAGCTCTATGTGGTATTTTATTACTCCTGAGGTGGTTTACGGCGAAGATGCGGTGAGTCGTTTGGGGCAATTGAAGGGGAAGTCCGCCTTTATCGTTACCGACGCCAATGTGGTGAAATTGGGCTTCGTTGACAAGGTTAAGGAACAGCTCTCCAAGGCCGGCATAGGGAGCACCGTCTTTGACGAAGTTGAGCCTGACCCATCACTTGAGACGGTAAAGAAGGGATCGTCCGAAATGACCAAGTCTGGGCCCGATTTGATAGTGGCGTTGGGAGGAGGCTCAGTATTGGATGCCGCCAAGGCAATGTGGGTGGAATATGCAGGGCCAGGTATGAAAGCAGAGGAGATAAATCCCTTTACTACTGGAATGGGCCTCCAGAACAAGGCCAGGCTTGTTTGTGTTCCCACAACTTCGGGTACCGGTGCTGAGGCAACCTGGGGAATAGTGCTCACCGATCAAGCCGAGCAGAGGAAGATGAGTGTTGGCTCCCGTGAGACTATGCCTGATATTGCTATCGTAGACCCCCAGTTTGCGGCTGAAATGCCTCCTGGACTTACTGCGCAGACAGGTATGGACGCGCTGACCCATTCCGTAGAGGGATTTACCAGTAGCTGGAAGAATGATATCAGCGATGGGCTTTGCATTAAGGCTATCCAGCTTGTTTTCCAATATCTGCCCAGAGCCTACAAGAATGGGCAGGACATGGAAGCCAGGGAAAAGATGGCCAATGCTGCCTGTATTGCCGGGATGGGGTTTATCAACTCGATGTGCGCAATGGCACACGCTGCCGGCCATTCCCTGGGAGCCGTATTCCACACACCCCACGGCAGAGCGGTGGGGTTATTTCTGCCCTACACTATTGAGTTTGTCGGCGATGTTCGTGAAGAACTCTGGGCCGAGATAGCGTACTCCATCAAATTGGACGTACCTAAAGGGAAAAAGGCAGGACCAGTTCTAGCCGAGGCGATACGTGGACTGGCCCGCAGTATCAAGGAGCCATTAAGCATCAAGGAGACAGGTATCCCAGCGGATAGCTTTAACAATTCTATAGAGAAGCTGGTAGACAATGCCTTTGCGGATTTTCAACTGGTTACTAGTGCCAGGGTGCCTACTACTGAAGAGACCCAAAAGTTTCTCCGCTATGCCTATGAAGGCAAATCAATAGATTTTTAGTTTATTAGGAGCGACGGTATGGAGTGACCAAGGCCATAGCTGCTACCGAGAAGAGACATAAGCTAGCTATATATAGGAGCTGGTTGTGAGAATCTGGCAGTGGTCAGGCCGGCCCGACAGTGGCGTTACCTGTTAGACACGCTGAAGCTGGGCGAAATCTCCTGAGAATCAGGTAAGATTCCAAGAATATAGAAAGGAAAGGAGGTGCAAAAATGTTTGGCTATATGGGAAAGATTTTAAGGGTTGATTTATCAAAGTCTAACATCTCGGAGGAAAGCCTTACCGAGGATGCATGCAAAATGTTCTTAGGTGGCAGTGGGCTGGCAACCAAATACCTTTTCGACGAGGTACCAAAAGGTGCCGATCCGCTAGGCCCGGAAAATGCGCTCATATTTATGACCGGGCCTTTGACAGGGACGGAATCTCCAAGCGCTGGAAGATACTCCGTAGTCTTCAAATCCCCTCTTACTGGTTTCTGGGGGCAGGCAAACTCCGGTGGTAATTGGGGAGTCCATCTCAAAGGCTCAGGCGTTGACGGGATTATTTTCAAAGGTATCTCACCACAGCCGGTCTACCTTGTAATCGACGAGGGAAAAGCCGAGCTTAAAGATGCCAGGAATCTCTGGGGCAAAGGTGTTTCTGAGACCAACAGATTAATCAAAGAAGAACTTGGTGACGAATTCAACGTTGCTTGCATTGGGATAGGCGGTGAGAATCAAGTCAGGTATGCCTCCGTTATGAACGACCTTCACCGAGCAGCCGGAAGATGCGGCGTGGGGACTGTAATGGGCTCAAAGCGCTTAAAGGCCATCGCTGTGAGAGGGACAAAAGGATTCGAAGTTGGCAATAAAGATGTTTTCGACAAGGTCTCAAAGACAAACTATGACCTGGCTAATGAAAGTATGTTGAAGATTACCCTTGAGACTTTTGGAACAGCTATGGTCGCAAATCTGGTAAATGTCAGAGGCGGATTCCCCACGAGGAACTGGCAAACCGGGGTTTTTCCAGAGATAGACAAAATAAGCGGGATTACGCTCGCCGAGTCTGAACTTCTGGTAGACAGAAAACACTGCTATGCCTGCCCAATCAGCTGTGGAAGAGTAACTGTAGTAAAAAGCGGTCCCTATGCTTGCAAGGGAGAGGGACCAGAATATGAAACAATCGGGGCTTGTGGTGCCATGTGCGGAGTTGACAGCTTGGAAGCCATCACGCTGGCGCATAACTTGTGCGATGACTACGGCCTGGATGTAATTTCTACCGGCAGTTCAATAGCTTTCGCCCTGGAATGTTATGAAAAGGGAATCCTGACAAAGTCTGAAACCGATGGATTGGAGCTGAAATTTGGAGACCCCGATATTGTGATTCAGCTGATACATAAAATAGCCAAAAGGGAAGGCATTGGAAATTTGTTAGCTGAAGGAACAAAAAGGATGGCGGAAAAGCTGGGCAGGGGAACGGAAAGATTCGCTATGCATGTCAAAGGCCTGGAGATGCCGGCTTATGACCCTAGAGCTGCTAAAATGTGCGGATTGGCATTTGCTACCGCAAATCGTGGCGGTGACCATATGACGGCTTATATTGAAGGGCCGACCTTCATGGACATTCCTTTCCTTTGTGTTGAATACAGCAAAATTGAAGATCTGCTGGTAGAAAACCCCGCCGAGGCAAAAGTGGTAAAGGATCTGGAAGACTCCCTTGCCGTTTTTGATGCCATGGGAACGTGTAAGTTCATGGGAATGGCTCTGGCTACTCAAGACTGGGTCGATATGATAGCCAATTGCGTGGGCTGGAAGTTTGATGTCAGTGATTACAGAAAGCTCGGAGAGAGGATTTATAACCTAGCGAGAGCTTTTAATGTAAGAGAAGGGCTGACCAGAGCCGATGACACGCTTCCCAAGCGCCTATTGGAAGACCCACTGCCTGAAGGTGCCGCTCAAGGGCAAGTGGTAGCCAAGTTCGATGAGATGCTAGATGCCTACTACGAGTTTCGGGGATGGGACAAGAAAACCGGCAAACCAACTCCAGAAAAGCTCAAGGAGCTAGGGCTAGGTGATATAGTCAACAAAATATAAAGGGGGGCAGGATTATGGTTTCCATCGCTGAAAAGCCGTGGCTAAAAAATTACAAGTTAGGGCCATATAAGCTTCCGCAGACAAAAGAACCTTATCCAAAGATGTCCGTTCATAGCCTTTTGGATGCTGCGGCAGCTGAATTTCCCGACCATTCTGTGTGTTTTTATCTGGGGAATGAAATAACCTATAAAGACTTGAAGCTCGAGGCAGATAGCTTAGCTGCTGCCCTTGCCGACCTGGGTGTAAGAAAAGGCGACAAGGTAGCCACCATCCTTCCAAATTGCCCGCAGTTTATCATAAGCGATTTTGGGATACTAAAAGCCGGAGCCACGCATGTCCCATGTAGTCCGTTGCATAAAGCCGCTGACTTGATATACGAGATTGGTGACTCAGGAGCTGAGACGGTAATTTGCTATGACGAATCTCTCGAACTTGTTGAATCAATAAAAGACAAAACCAAAATTAAGAGGATAATCGTTACCTCCGTTATGGACTATTCATTGGAGAAGCCGGAACTAAAACAAATACCGGGCACATATCAATTTCGTGATTTAATAGCCAATCACGAGCCCAAGCCCCCGGAGGTTGACATCGACCCAATAAAAGATTTAGCCGTTCTCGTATTCACAGGGGGTGCTACCGGATTACCAAAAGGTGTGATGTTAACTCATTACAACCGGCTAGTAGCTATGACCCATGTTGCATGGTATATTGAACCTTTGAAAGTAGGAATCAGGGGGAAAACCTCCGTATTAATGCCCCTTCCGCTTTTTCATCAGTATGGACATCTCATGATGCACTTTGCTGTCTATTGGGGTCTTAAGATATACCAGATTCCTGACCCAAGGGATACCGATATGCTCCTGGAGGTGTTAACAAAATATCGTCCTTTTCTATGCGTATGTGTGCCTACCCAATACACGAGGCTGGTCTCGAAAGGACTCGGAAGGATAACGACCATGTTCATGTCTGGTGCAGCTGCCCTAGCTCCAGAAGTTGCCCAGAAATTCAAGCAGCAAACTGGTGTGCCGATAACCGAGGCTTATGGCCTAACGGAAACAGGCGGGGGTACCCACATTAATCTTTCATCTTTTTCCAAAATCACTGGCTTTGTGGCTTCTGAAAAGTTCGGCTCCATAGGAATACCAATGCCGGATACAGAAGTCAAAATTATAGACCTGGAGACAGGTGAGGAAGCTCCGCCTGGGAAAGAGGGAGAGCTACATATTCGTGGACCGCAGGTTATGATGGGTTACTGGCCTGAACCCGGGAAAGGACTGGTAGATGGCTGGCTTCCTACTGGTGATGTCGTAAGGATGGACGACGACGGCTATTTCTACATTACAGACCGGGTTAAAGATATGGCAAGTGTTTCCGGACTTAAAGTCTATACAAGGCTGGTTGATGACGTTCTTTATGAACATCCAGCGGTGGCCGATGCAGCAACGATTGGAATTCCAGACCCTGAACGTCCCGGCAGCGAAAGGATAAAAGCTTTCATAAGGTTAAAAGAGGAACAAGAGGGAAAGGTGACCGCTGATGATATAATCAGCCATTGCAAGGAGAAACTTCCAGCCTATTCCGTTCCGAAGTTCATTGAGTTCAGAAAAGAATTGCCTCTCACTGTCACTGAAAAACTCTTCAAGCGGCAATTACGGGAAGAGGAGGTAGCCAAGATGAAGAAGGCAGGATTGCTGAAGGACTAAAGCTCAACCAAACCAAAGCTGAAAACGCCGCCCTTGTGATACTACATATGGAAGATGCTGAGTTATGAAGATTTAGAAGCGCAGATAATAGACAGTGGTATATGTACAGTTTGTGGGGCATGCATTTTAGCCTGCCCCAATTCTCACATCAAGTTTATTGAAGGCAAGCCGAAGAGGCCCAAAAGGACACTGGATTGCGTAAGCTGTACCACATGCTACGATGCTTGCTATATGCTCAGGCGAGGATTGATGGAGGATATAGAGGGCAGCATTTTAAGGTGGGGAGAAAAGGGGAGTATCGGGATATGTAAGCGCATTCTGGCGGCAAGAACAACAGAGCAGCGCATAGAAAAAGCTTGCCAGGACGGTGGAATCGTAACCTCGCTCTTGATTTATGCCTTAAACGAAAATCTTATAGACGGAGCTTTGGTTGTCGGAAGAGATGGATGGATGCCGATAACCTCTATAGTAAAAACCGAGGGCGAGATTATTTCCTCAGCGATGACCAAATATGGGACAACCCCTATATTAAAGGAACTTAGAGCTGCTGTTGTGGATCACGGTCTCAGCAAGATTTGTGTTGTAGGCTCACCGTGTCATATCCAGTCCATAAGATATCTCCAACACCGGAACCTGCCATTAGCCTCTGCAGTAAAACTCACTGTAGGCTTGTTCTGCCGTGAAAATTACGAATACCACTGCATGCAAGGGAAGATAAGTGAAAGAGGGTTGAACATTGAGGAGATAGACAAGTTCAATGTTTCCGAGGAGTTCAATGTATATGCAAGTGGCAAGAAATTATCTTTTCCCATAACTGAGGTAAAGAGTTGCGTGCCTAAACACTGCCTTATTTGTGAAGATTTCGCCAGTGAATTAGCAGACATAGCAATTGGAAGCGATGGCTCTCCAGAAAGATGGTCAACCGTTATAGTCAGAACCGAGGAAGGAGAAAAGGTTTTCTCACAGTTTGAAACAAGTAAGGGTATAGAGACAAAACCTATACGGAACTTGGATTATCTAAAGGAGATAGCGGATAGGAAAAGGGAAAAGGGTAAGCAGACAAGGGACATATTTAGTTTAAGAGAAGAAGGTTTAGAGAAAAAAGACATTGCGGTTAGATTAGGGATAACAGAAGAGAGAGTATCCCATAGGCTTGCGGGAATTTAAGATGATTTAGGGATAGCCTTAAGACCCCGAATTCTCAACGGGCTGCAATTCCCAGTAGCGTCTAAATGTGATAAGCTTCTATCGATATCCGAAAGGAAACAAGAGTGGGTCAGGTTTCCCGCTTTTATGGGCTCGTAGCTCAGCGGCAGAGCGGCCGGCTCATAACCGGTTGGTCGTAGGTTCGAATCCTGCCGAGCCCATTTAATTCTTAATCTAGATAGCAGGATAACGATAAGCTTACTACAGGAGCAAAGGTGCTAAAGGAGTTCGACTATATTTTTAACCCCAGGTCTATTGCGGTAATAGGAGCATCGCAGACCGATGGTTTCACAAGAAGCCTAACGAGGACAGAAAAGACAAAAGACAATCTGTTCCTGGTTAATCCAAATCACAAGGAGCTTTTTGGCAAGAGATGTTATCCAAGCATCCTGGATATCGAAGAGCAAGTTGACTATGTTGTCATAGCAGTGTCAGCGTTGCTGATCCCCCAAATATTAAAGGACTGCATCGAGAAAGGAGTAAAGATAGCTCATATTTTTTCTTCAGGCTTCAGCGAGACCGGGATAGCAGAAAGGATAAAATTAGAGGATGAGCTGAAGGAGATAACGAAGGGCAAAATTAGACTGATCGGTCCGAACTGCCTGGGAATCTATTGCCCTAAATCGGGATTGTCCTTTAACCCCGAGGCATCAACTGAAGAGGGACCTGTTGGAGTCATTTCGCAAAGCGGAACATTTGCCGATTTATTTCTAGACATTGGAAAGATAAGGAACATCAAGTTTAGCAAGGTAATCAGTTATGGGAATGGTATAGACCTGGATTGTCCCGATTTTTTGGAATATTTGGCAGAAGACGATGAAACAAAAAGTATAGCGTTATACATCGAAGGTATAAGAGACGGGAGACGTTTTAAATCAGCACTGAAGAAGGCCGCAAGTAAAAAACCAATAGTAGCATTAAAGGGAGGGGTAACAGAGCATGGCAGTAGGGCAGCAGCCTCTCACACTGGTTCCTTAGCTGGTTCTCCCCAAGTCTGGAGAGCATTTTTTGAGCAGGCCGGTGTAGTTCAAGTAGAAAGTTTTGATGAATTAGTGAATACCATCTTAGCAATTAGCTGTTCACCTCTCCCTTCTGGAAAAGGAGTTTCAATTATTACTCACTCTGGTGGTTTTAGTGTGCTGGAAACCGATATCTGTGTAAAGGCAGGATTAGAGGTTCCTCAATTCGGGGGGAAAACACTGAGAAAACTAAAGAAACTAGTGCCAGTGGCAGGAACAAGTATCACGAACCCTTTAGATGCCTGGCCGATATATTACAGGTCATCAGCCCTTCGCGATACCATTAAGGCTATAGCTCTTGATGAAAACATACATTCACTGGTGTTACATATCGATGAGCTGAAATATTGGAAGCAAATATTGGCTGAAGAACTTGAGGGCTTTGTGAGGAAAGTCCTTGGCTTTATGATGGATGCGTGCGAGTATGCCCGCGATGAAATTAAGAAGCCTGTAATGATCTGTGTTTCGTTAGAAACTTATTCGGAAGACGAAGAGGATAGGAAATACCACCTGATGGTTAAGAAAGAATTTGAGAACAGGGGATTTCCGGTATATCCCACGCTTGAAGGGGCAATCAAGCCCCTGTTTAACCTCTATAAATATCGCACGCTATTTCTTCGCACATAGCGCATCATTTACACTTTGCAGGGATCAGACCTTGCGGCCTATTTCTGCGGCCTCAGCGATAGCGTCCAGAGCTTTTCGAGGCTGTTTAGCATCACCGATAACATACATTTCTTTTGTCTTACCTCGGACTTTTTCAGCAAGTTCGTTTACGGGAGCAACTCCCATCGCCAGAACAACGGTGTCAAAGCCTGAAAGCGTTTCTTCCTTGCCATTTCGCTCAAGGATTGCTCCATCCTTAACAACCCTTTTTACCAGGGCAGAGGTAATAATGCTTGTTTTTTCCTGGGCAAGCCTTTGAAGAAGGAAATACCTTGTCGCAGACCCGACATCCTGTGCAACTCTGGGTAGCGCTTCCACCAAAGTTACCCTGCATCCCATGGTTTGTCCTAGAAAGTCCGCTGTCTCGCAGCCTACCGTACCTCCTCCTATTACCAAAATGCTGCGTCCTGGTGTCACTTTACTCCCCAGGATGTCAAAAGCTGTGACCACCCTCTCCTCTTTTATCCCTGGAATGTCAGGAATGACAGGAGTTCCTCCTGTAGCAATTACTATTGCATCAGGCTGAAGGTCATCAATGGTTTCTTCAGTTGCTTCTTTGCCTAAAATTATCTTTACTCCCGCCTTTCTAACCTGGGTGCTCAAGTAATTTATTATCTTAGTAATTTCTTGCTTGCATGGAGGAACAGCAGCAAAATTGAATTGACCTCCTAGTTTTTCTTCCTTTTCATACAGGCAAACTTCATGGCCTCTTAAAGCCGCGACACGAGCCGCTTCCATACCACCAGGGCCTCCTCCCACAACTAGAACCTTCTTGCTTCGAGAAGCTGGAGTAAATGCCATCTCCCTTTCCTTTCCCACCGAGGGATTAACCAGACAGGATATGCCTGCTGTCCCGGAATGAAGAGGCCTATCTATACAACCCTGGTTGCAACCGATGCACCATCGGATATCTTCATAATTTCCCTCTGCTGCTTTCTTTGGCAATTCAGGATCTGCTAAAGATGCTCGTCCCATGGAAACCAAGTCAGCTTGACCCTCTTTCAGGATCTCTTCAGCCATACGGGGGTCACTAACTCTACCTACAGCAATGACTGGCACAGAGGTAGCCTTCTTAACCTCGGCAGCAGCATTCACATTGTAGCCAGGGGAGATTGCCATAGGAGCGATTATATAATTAAAACTAGCGTAAACACCGGTAGACATATGGAAGGCGTTCGCCCCAGCTTGCTCTAAAAGGGGAATTATTGTCTTGGTTTCCTGGATGGTTCTTCCACCGGCGACTCTCTCGTCCCCACTTAAACGGAAAATGATGGGATAGTCAGGTCCCACCTTTTGCCTGATTTTGTGGATAATGTCGGTGGGAAAGCGTAACAGCCCCTCCGGATCTCCCCCATAAGCGTCTGACCGGCGATTGGCATATCCTGACATGAATTGTGCTACCAGGTATCCGTGGGCCCCGTGAATTTCTATGGCATCCATCCCTGCCTCTTTAGCTCTTCTAGCTGCTTCAGCAAATTGTTCCTCCAACTCCAAGATCTCCTCCACGCTAAGTTCTCTAGGAATTTCTCTGCAAACAGGGCAGGCAATTGCTGAAGGGGCCACCAGGGTTCGACCAGTTAGGAACGAAAAAGTTTGTCTTCCTGGGTGATACAGTTGAACTGCAATTTTTGCTCCTCTAGCATGTGTTGCCTTGGCTAGGTCCTTGAATCCTGGGATAAACTTGTCGTCCCAGATGCTGAGTTGATTAGGTGTACCTTTACCATAAGGACTAATAGCGGTTATCTCGGTGATAATCAGACCAAAGCCACCATCAGCCCGGGCTACAAGGTAGTCCCTAAGGTGCTCGCTTACTGTGCCATCGAGGTTAGCAAAGTTAGTACCCATTGCAGGAACTACCAGTCTGTTTTTCAACTCCATGGAGTTGATTTGTATCGGTTCAAAGATTTTTGTGAGGGAGGATATTGTCATTAGACTTCCTTTCGAATATCTGAACGATGGTAGAAAGTTAACATCTATTAACCATGTAAAACAAGGAGGTAGTTGACATAATACTAACAAGCTGCAGCAAAGAGATGCTACTTACAGTAGGAATAACTAATCATGAGCTTTTAGATAAGAGCTGAGGTAGAGCAGGCCGGTTATAGCGCAGTTACTTGGGTACCATCATAACTATGAGCCATCAGGATGAAGGCACATCATGCCAGTGACGGTTCCGCTGTATAAGCAGCCATCAAGCCCGATTTCGGTTGCTGCCCAACAACTGTTATACCGTGGGTTGCTGCCAATCTCATAGGAGAAAACCGATTTCCCTGTATCCCAATCCAGTGCTTCCCACGTCCAGTTTCCTGATCGTTGTCCAATGTCATAGATAAGGTTAGTGGCTGCACTCATTGCTGGTATTCCATTAGGCAGGCTGACCTCTTCATTAACCCAGACTGAGCGCAACTCTTGAGTCTGAGGGTTCCATTCAAATTTCTCCGCGCCATATGGCGCTACATCTGGATACTGCGACATTACTATATTGATGATAGGGTCTTCAGAGGTGGTATTCAGTTGATTGTTGACCACCAGTGCGCCGTATCCTCTAACACACACAGATTGCTCGGAGGAGGATTCGGTAGCTTCAGGATTGCCGAATGTCACCGGGATCTGAGCTGCTATGCGACGGTCTTTAGTCCCAGGAATCTGCACCCAGTCAGAGGAAATCTTGTCCCGCCAGAAGAGCACTATGTGCATTAAGTCCTGACCGTCAGTAATGACAACGAACTTATCTTGCTCTCCAGTCCCCATCAGAGTAGGTGTGGAACCAGAACCCATGCCAAGCCTTATACCGCCCACCTCACCACCTGTTTCATAATTGGCAATCCAGCCCCCTTCGCTTTCATTGGTTGTTAGTCCGTCTCCCGTCCACTGTACACGGTACATGTGCTTGCTTGTCACCACATAAATCCCGCCATCTTCATCACATGCGATTGAATTCGATGTTTCTTCGTCCTCTCCAAGATGCAGGAAATGTGCCGAGTCGAAGTTGCGGGATACAACCCCAACAGTCGCTTTATTGGTAATGAAAACGAGCATGCCATCGTATGCAATATTAAGGCCGGCGATAAATTCATCTTCGCTGCGAAGCTGGTCTTCAGGGATTTCAAAAACGCGCTTTGTTACTATCTTTGAATAGGGATCACCAGGAACCTCATCACTGTATCCGAAGATCTTACGGATGCTGGGAATAAAAAACGTACCTTCGCAGTCAACGAGTGTATACGCGTTGGACAATCCGCATTCCATGCGGGATAGCGTTACATTTAGAGGTTCTTTCTCCATCTTCTCGATGTAGGAAAGCCTGCCTCCATCGAGACCTGCCTTGAATACCGTGGTCGGGGTATTTCCCCATAATACGCGGTTGCCGTCAGGGTACACACCAGAAATAGCAACCGTTATTGGAGGGTAATACATTAGCTCTCCCAAGTAATCGAATTTATATTCCGATGTATCCTCAGTTGGCCCCGGATACAGGGAAGATGCCTGACAGTATGGATTCGCGTGTGACATAGGCCACGGTGAATCAGCCACAAACGGATTTACTGGGGGTTCATCGAGAGTAATTGTGTCAATTGCACCAGGTTGCTTGCATCCCTGTGTATAAAGCAAAGCCCCGAGGGCGATCAAGACAATCAACACTGCCATTATGGCTTTGTTTATGGAAAAACCAGGGCCTGTTGATACAGTTTTTCCCCATTTCTCTCTCATAGTTTTAACCTCCTTTGAGCTTACTGAGAGGTGGACAACATCCGGTGCTCATCACCAATTCTGCGCAAATTTCTTATTTTCTACCATGAAAGGCTTTATGGACTTCTTTCAAGTGCCTGTTGGTGACATGGGTGTAAACCTGGGTTGTTCTGATACTTTCATGGCCGAGCATTTCTTGAACAGAGCGAAGGTCAGCCCCACCTATCAACAAGTCCGTGGCAAAAGAATGCCTCAACGTGTGAGGGCTTACTTTGATTGATAATCCACATCTTCTTGCATACTTGGCAACGATTTTTTCGATAGACCTTGCTGTCAGTCGCATCTTTTCCCCATTCTTCTGAGTATCTACTGAACCACTGTATCGAATAAACAGCGGCTTAAAATGGTCTTGACGCGACTGCAAGTATCGCTCAATCCACTGTGAAGCTGTATCTGACAAGAAAACTACTCGTGGTTTATTTCCCTTGCCCTTGACACCAAATTCCTGGCGTTTTAAGTCTATCTGGTCACGATTCAATCTCACTAACTCTGATACTCTTAGTCCTGTGCTAAAGAAAGTTTCCAAGATAGCTTTGTCCCTTAGTCCTATCTCGTTTGATATTTGGGGACTGCTTAATAGCCTTTTTATCTGCTCCGAGTCCAAGAAACTAACAGAACGAGTGTTCTGTTTCGGAAGTTCTATCTTATCAGGGGATAAGGTGGGTATATCACGCTTGACTAAGAGATAACGTAGAAAAGCTCTCACCGCGATAATGTGGTAGCTTTGTGAGACGCGCTTTAATAGCAGGCCGTTTCGAGTACGAAGATGCGCCAAATATAACCTATATCTTCTAATAAGCTCCAGGTCTATGTCTTCAGCTCTACGGGTAGGAGAATTTTCGCTGAGCCAGTTGTGGAAACGGTCCAAATAATGTCTATACACGCGAATAGTAAGAAAAGAGCAGCCCTTTTCGATTTCCAGGTATTCCAGGAACTCGGTGATTAATAGGTCCAGGCTTGTGTTGTGACTCAATGTTCTATTTCCTGCACTTCTTTGGTTCGCAAAAGGTTTGTTATGCGAACCAATTTTATATTAAATCACTATGCTCACTTTTGTCAATACATGTGTCCCCTTCCCCCTTTTTATTGGTTAGCGGTATTTCCAGCATGCTGAGGTTAGTTGCGGCGAAATTGCCTGGGATTATTCTTTTCGATCGCAGGGTTATGATAAACCAATCCCTATAGCTCAATTACCAATCCTGCCCCACACTCCAGAGCTTTTCCTTTGAACACCTCTCTTATTTTTTGTTTGTGTTGAGTGCAATGACAGGGATAAATTAGCGATAAATCATCAAATGCCTTGAAGTCATGAAAACAATGATAAGTTATTACTTGGTCAACAACCTCTACTTCTATTATTTGTTCAGGTGCTGTGCCAGGTAGTGGCCCACATTCCTGCTGAGCACAGCCAAATAAAATCAGTAGCCCGACTGTTAATAATATGAAGTAACCCCGTCTCACTTCATGCACCACCCTCAGGCCTTGATACCTCAGCGATTACCATATCATATTTACGCTTGATAAATGCTTTTTATTGAGCTAAACTTCGCTGTTATTCTTTTCAAGGAGGCAAACTAGTGGACTTCGAATTTTCACCCGAGGAAAAGAAATTCAAGCATGAGGTTCACCAATTTTTCCAATCTGAGCCAGAGTTATGCGCTGGATTTATGGAAGAATGGCATGGTGGCGAAGGATTTGGACCGAGAACCTGGGCATTATTGAGAAAGCTTGGCGAGAAACATTGGCTAACTCCAACATGGCCTAGGAAATATGGCGGATTAGAGCTCCCCTATATTTACTATTACATCATTCAGGAAGAGATGTCCTACTGGATAGGACTTTATGCTTGTATTGGAACAGCGATGGCTGGTCCTGTCATTCTCAAATGTGGCACTGAAGAACAGAAGGACTTTTATTTGCCAAGGATAGCCAGGGGGGAAATTGAATTTTGCCTGGGCTATAGCGAACCACAAGCTGGCTCTGACCTTGCTAATCTACAGCTTCGTGCTGAAGATAAGGGTGATTACTACCTGCTCAATGGTCAGAAAACGTTCAACACCCGGTGTCACTTTGCTCAATATCACTGGCTTGCTGCAAGAACAAGCTCAGAGGGACCAAAGTATAGAGGCATCTCACTATTTATTGTTGACCTTAAAACGCCGGGAATATCCATAACGCCACTGATGACATTCTCGGGAGAAAGGACAAACGACGTGTTTTACGATGACGTTAAGGTGCCCAAGAGTTCTCTAGTTGGGGAACCAGGAATGGGGTTCTACTACATAATGGAAGCATTAGCTTATGAGAGAGTTACACCTGTTGGGGCATATCAGAGGTTATTTGAACAGCTTCTCGATTATATTAAGGAAAGCGATAAAGGTAGTGACCCGGTAATCAGGCAAAAAATTGCTCAGCTGGCTATCGAACTAGAAGTTTGCAAACTTTTCACTTTAAACGTAGTTTCAGCACAAAGCAAAGGAATCATCCCGGTATACGAGGCAAATGCAGCGAAGATTTTTATCACTGAGACAGAACAAAGGTTAGCAAACACCGTGGTTAACATTCTTGGCCTTCGGGGCCAACTGCAAAGAGATTCGAAGTGGAATGTGCTTAATGGCATGTTCGAATTCATATATCGTCAGTCACTTACGGAGCTTATTATGAGAGGAACCTCAGAGATACTGAGAAATGTTATCGCTCAACGTGGATTGGGGTTAAAAAGAAAATAATCTTCCAAGCTACTTGAATGAGGGAGGAGAAATGAATTTAGACCTTTCTGAAGAGCAAGAGATGCTGAAAAAGACGGCGCGGGATTTTCTAGAGCAAGAATGCCCCAGAACTCTGGTTCGTGAGATGGAACAGGATGAGAAGGGATACTCCCCGGAATTATGGAGGAAAATGGCTGAGTTGGGGTGGATGGGACTTGTCTTTCCCGAAGAATATAGCGGTATGGGTGGCAATTTCGTTGACTTAATCATTCTCCTCGGAGAGATGGGAAGGGCCTTGGTGCCTGGTCCTTTCATTCCCACAGTGGTTTCTTCGGGGCTGCCAATTTTCCACCACGGAACAGAGGAACAGAAAGGTAACTTCCTGCCTGAGATAGCAAGTGGTGAACTTATCATGACTTTGGCTCTTACTGAGCCCAGCACGCGTTTCAATGAAAGTGGCACCGAGGCGAAAGCCCAGCATCAATTTACTAATTACAGTACAAGTGGCACTAAATTGTTTGTTCCTGATGCTCATGTAGCTGATTGGATGATCTTTGCCGCCCGAACAAAAGAAGGAATAACCCTATTTCTAGTCCCCGCTAAGAGCCCGGGGATAAGTCTTACCATGCTCAAGACTATTGCTTCGGATAAGCAGTTTGAAGTGACACTTGATGACGTAAAAGTCCCTACGGCAAATGTTCTGGGAAAAATTGGTGATGGATGGAAGATAATTACACAGATAGAAGAGTGGAGTGCTTTAGCCTGGTGTGGTTACGAAGTTGGTAGCTTGCAACGGGTTCTGGAAATGACCGTCAGCTATGCTAACGAAAGAATACAATTTGAACAGCCAATTGGCAGCTTTCAGGTTATTCAGCATAAATGTGCTGATATGGTTATCGATATCGATGGAGCCAGATTTTTAACTTACCAGGCGGCCTGGAAACTAAGCCAAGGCTTGGCAGCCTCCATGGAGATTTCCATGGCAAAAGCCTGGACCAGCGAGGCTTCAAGAAGAGTCTGCCTCAGTGGTCACCAAATTCACGCTGGAATAGGACTATTTACAGATTATGACATGGAGCTCTATTTCCGCAGAGCGAAAGCAATGGAGCTCGCCTTTGGCGAAGGCGATTTCCACCGCGAGATTATTGCCCAGCAGCTAGGTCTTTAACCTTGGTTACTTTTCTCGCTCGATTATGGTTGTTGCTCCTTGTCCACCACCTCCGCAAAGGGTGGCACATCCGTACCTGGCATTTTTCTCCTTCAAGATACGTGCCATAGTGCCGGTAAGCCTTGGGCCTGAAGCAGCTAACGGATGTCCTATTGCAGTGGCACCACCTTTTATGTTCACCTTATCCGGGTCGATACCCAGTTTCTTTATGGCATACAGTGTCACCACGGTGAAAGCCTCATTAATCTCCCAGTAATCGATATCCTTAACCTCCAATCCAGCCATTTTCAGCGCTTTCTGACTAGCTGGAACAGGACCTTTGCCCATGAGGCTGGGCTCAACTCCTGCCCAGCCCATAGACACAATCTTGGCCATAGGCTTAAGCCCATGTTTTTCCGCCTTTTTTCTGGACATCAGAAGCATCGCCGCCGCTCCGGCATTCAACGGCGAAGAATTCCCTGGCGTGATAACCCCATCTGGCTTAAAGGATGGATTTAGAGATGCAGTAGCTTCGAGAGTTGCACCCTTTCTTATCGCCTGGTCGGAATCTATAACCTTTTTGCTGCCGTCAGCAAGCGTTACCTCAACAGGCATTAGCTCATCCTTGAAGTACCCTTCATCCAGGGCCTTTTCAGCCAGATTATGGCTTCTAACAGCCCATTTATCCATGTCCTCTCTGGTTAATCCTATCTCGTCTTTGCATTCCGCAAATAACTTTTCTGCTGTCAGTCCCATGTTTATCGCTGTGGGAAGATCATACTTTGCTGAGTAATGTGGCTCCATCAGTGTTGGGCTGAAACCTATATGTGGGTTTGTGGTGGGGTCCATAGAGAGATGAGTCATGTGCTCTATACCACAGGCAAAAACAATGTCAGCATAACCCACCATAATTTCCATCGCCCCCGTGTGCATGGCAGACATGCCAGAGCAGCAAACACGGTCTATCCCTTGTGCAGGGACATTTATGGGCAAATCAGCTAGTATGGCTACTGACCTTCCACCGTAGAGCCACTGCTCCGTCATTTGCATGGTGCATCCGGTAAGCACATCACCAATTTCCTCGGGATTGATCTTTGTCCGCTCGATTATTTTCTTTATCAACCTGCCAGCCAATGCAGGCATGTTTTCGCTATTAAACACGTCTCTCTCTGGCTCTGCGGGCCTCGACCTTGAAAATGGTGTCCTCAGGTAATCAACTATCACAACTTCTTCCATTTCTTAAACCTCCTTATTTAATTTTATTTTATGTAAAGTCGGGGTGAGAGGATTTGAACCTCCGACCTCATGGTCCCAAACCATGCGCGCTAGCCGCTGCGCCACACCCCGCGGAAGTCATATTTTAACACTTCTGGTAAGAAAAAAGCTTATTTGCAGTTAGGACAGACATCAAAAAAGTCTGCAGGTAGATTCAACTTTTTCCTAATATACTCCAACTGCTCTTCAGGAGCCCAGTAATTGCCGCACACTTTGCATTTCTTCAACTTAAATTCCTTCTTCCAATTGCGTGCATATACCTCTCGAGTGCCATCCTTGTCATCCATCTTTATCGCTCCAGTGGGACAAACATAGGCGCAGGAGCCACAGCCAATACAATCTGCAGAGGGTTCAAGGAACGGTGGGGCCACTTCCCTGTTTACCCCACGATTGACGAGACTGATAGCACTTCTGTCCACAATCTCCTCGCAAGTCCTGACACACAGGCCACAAAGAATACAATCCTCATCTTCCAAATATTCTGACTTGAACGGTGGCTGCTTAACGCCCATTTCCGAGGCCAGTTTCCTTATCACCTCATTTTGAGAACATCGGGCCAGGAGCAATTCCATTATCATTTTACGGTTGTTTATAACAAGAGGTGAGCTAGTTTTAACCTCAAGTCCTTCTTCCACAGGATAAAGGCAAGAAGCAACTATTTGCGAGCGACCTCCCTTGAGAATTTCTACACAGCATAGCCGGCAAGCTCCGTAAGGCGCTAAGTTTTCATGATAACAAAGAGTAGGAATATAGATTCCATTCTCGCTGGCTACCTCAAGTATCGTCGACTCTTCCTTTGCCTCCAGTTCCTGCCCATCAATATTTATGGTTACCATTTTTACTTCACACCTACAGCTTCTAGCTTACAAACATCTTTGCAAATACCGCAGTTAATACATTTGCTCTGGTCCAGAACCACCGGTTTCTTCTTGCCCATAAAAGTTATTGCTTCTACAGGACAAGCTTTTTCACAAAGTCGACACCCTACACAGTTTTCATCTATTATGTAATATTGAATCAGTGCTTTGCAGACACCAGCAGGACATTTTTTCTGTTTAATATGAGCTTCATATTCATCTTTAAAATAACGAAGTGTGCTGAGTACCGGATTAGCAGCGGTAGTGCCTAAGGCGCATAAGGAGGTATCTTTCAGGGTTTCCGCGATGCGCTCCAGAAGCTCAATATCCTTTTCTTCGCCTTTGCCCTCGGTAACATCGTCTAGAATTTGCCGCATTCTCTTTACGCCTTCTCGACATGGCACACATTTACCGCATGATTCCTCCTCTAGAAACGTGAGGAAGTACTTGGCGGTATCCACCATACAGGTATCTTCATCCATAACAATCATGGCACCTGAGCCCATCATTGAGCCAGCCTTGGTCAACTCATCAAAATCCACAGGCATATCAAGCATGCTTTCAGGGATAACACCGCCTGAAGGTCCACCAGTCTGCACTCCTCTGAACCTTTTCCCTTCCTTTATGCCGCCACCAATATCATAAATAACTTCTCGTAATGTCATCCCCATAGGTACTTCCACCAAACCAGTGTTGTTCACTTTGCCCACCAGTGAAAAGATTTTTGTCCCCTTACTTCCTTCAGTGCCTATGGTCCTAAACCAATCAGCTCCTTTGTTGATTATCAAGGGCACATTCGCCAGGGTTTCCACATTGTTTAAGTTGCTGGGCTTATCCCATAAGCCCCTTTCTACAGTGTGAATATATTTTGCTCTTGGTTCCCCGACTTTGCCTTCCAGCGATGCCATTAAAGCAGTTGATTCACCACAAACAAAAGCGCCACCGCCTCGATTAATACGAACAGTGAAATCAAAACCAGAGCCAAGAATATCCTTCCCTAAAAATCCTAATTCTTCTGCTTGCTTTATCGCTATTGTGGCATTTTCCACCGCTACAGGATATTCGTTACGCACATAAATATAGCCCTCATGCGAACCAATAGCATAAGCAGCAATTATTAATCCTTCAAGAACATTATGAGGGTTACCTTCCGTAAGCGCTCTATCCATAAAGGCACCAGGGTCGCCCTCATCACAATTAGCGATAACATACTTAGGTTCTCCCGGAGCATTATGACAGGATTCCCATTTCCGACCGGCAGGAAATCCCCCACCCCCACGTCCCCTTAGCCCTGACTTTTTGACTTCCTCAGTTACCTGCTCGGGCGTCATTTCAAAAAGAGCCTTGGCTAAAGCTGAGTAACCGCCCAGGGCAAGGTAATCCTCGATGCTATTGGGGTCGATGTTACTGTTGTTGCCTAAAAGAAGGCGTTTTTGCTTTTTATAAAAGGGTATCTCAGATTCATGTATAAATTTTCTTCCTGTAGTAGGGTCAGTGTAGAGCAACCTGTCAACTGTCTCACCATTAATTACCGTCTTTGAAATTATATCAACTACATCTTCCACCTTCACATGGGTGTACAGAATATTCTGAGGGTAAATAATTACCAACGGGCCTTGTTCACAAAAGCCTGGACAACCTGTAGTCTTAATATCAACTTTTGCCTTCAGTTTTTGTCTTTCAATCTCTTTTATAGTGGCATCAATGATTCCTCGACAACCAAGAGCCAAGCATCCTGCTCCACTACATATTGCTATGCAAGGCTTACCTACCTTTCTCTTCTCAGCTATCGAATTTCTAAAAGCTTCTAAATCTTGTAAGGATTTAATCTTCCTCACTCGCGGCTCCCTAACTATATTTATTTAATATTGAGTCAACTTTGCCGGCGCTCATCTGCCCAAAATACTCACCATCAATATTCACCACCGGTCCCAGGGCACAGCATCCCATGCAATTCACCGTCTCCAGTGTGAACTTGAAATCACTTGTTGTTTCTCCACGGCTAGCATTCAAGCTTCGCTCAAGTTGCTCCAGCACTTTAGAAGTACCTCTGACATGACAGGCGGTGCCCAGGCAGACATTAATTAGATGCTTGCCTCGCGGTTTAAGGCTAAACGCCTTAAAGAAAGTAGCTACGCTGTATACCCGGCTTAAGGGAACGCCCATGGTATCACTGACCTGCGTCAAGGCTTCCTTGGGCAAATAATGGAATTCAGCTTGAGTATCCTGCAGTATGGAAATTAATTGTCCCTTATCAGCATTATATTTATTAATAATAGCAGCGACTTTTTTATCCACCTGCTGCTTTCTCCTTAAGCCTGGCATACTCAGCGCTCACCCGCTGCTGTATTTTGTCTGTCATTTTCGGTGTAAGGTGTCTGAACCTCCCTTGAGATTTAAGGTAATCCGTGACAGGACGTAGCTGAGGAGGGTCATAATTCAGGGTATACTTTCCGTTCTCCACCTCATAAAGAGGGAAAACGCCCGTTTCCACCGCTAACCTCCCCAACCTTATACTCATATCGGTGGGAATTCGCCAGCCTGTGGGGCAAACCGATAAGATATGAATATATGTAGGGCCTTCAATCGCAGTTGCCTTTTTGACCTTATCCATAAGGTCAAAGGGATAACTAGGACAGGCTGTAGCTACATAGGGGATATCGTGAGCAACAGCGATTGCAGGCATATTTTTCTTCCACGTCCTTTGTCCCATGCTGACTTTACCTGCAGGCTGAGTGGTAGTTGAAGCGCCAAAAGGAGTAGCACTTGACCTCTGGATGCCGGTGTTCATGTAAGCTTCGTTATCAAAGCAAACATATAGGAAGTCATGCCCTCTTTCAAAAGCGCCGGATATAGCTCCGAGGCCAATATCAAATGTTGCTCCATCACCACCCATAGCCACCACCTTGGCTTCAGGTAGAGAAGTCCCTTTCCGTTTTAACGCTTTCATTCCTGCCTCTATGCCTGAAGCTACTATGGCGGAATTCTCAAACAAGGTGTGAATCCAGGGAACTTCCCAGGCAGTGTAGGGAAGCTGCGTAGATATGATTTCCATACATCCGGTAGACATAGCAAGAATTACATTCCTGCCCAAAGCTTTCATTACAAGCTTCACTGCTAAAGCCTCAGCGCACCCTGAACAGGCACGGTGTCCGGGTGTAAAACCCTGTCTCTTTGTTACTAAACGAGGTGCATATATACCTAAAGTCTCCATTACTTCACCCTAAAAATTGTGCCAATTTTTTGGGAACCCATTATTCCCTTACTCCGAATATTTCAAATTCCTCAAACTTTCCTTGTTCAGCCTTATCCATCCCTCGATGAATCATATTTCGAAATCCCTCAACTGAGATATCTCTGCCACCCAATCCACCGATAAAGCCGATGATTTGTGGCTTCTTTTTTAGATGATATAGAGCAGCCTTTACCTCAGAGCAGACGGGACCTGGCCCACCAAAGGAGATAGCACGGTCAAGGACGATGAGCAGCTTTGCTTGAGTTACCGCCCGGCGAAATTCATGGAACGGAAACGGTCGCCATAGGCGTAATCTTACTAATCCTACCTTTTCCCCAGCCTCTCTTAATTCATCTATGGCTTCCATGGCTACCTCGCTGAAGCTGCCCATGGTCAGTAGCAAAACATCGGCATCATCAGCTCGATACATTTCCACGGGGGAGTAATCACGTCCAAAAAGCTCTCCAAATCCTCGCCATGCCTGTAAAATCACCTTCATGGAGTTTCTTAGGGCTTCGTCCTGGTATTTCTTGGTCTCGGTATAAAGGTCAGGCGTGGCGAAATCACCCATAGTTAACGGCTTATTTGGATTCAGAGTGTAACGAGGGTGAAACTTAGGTAGAAATTTATTCACCTCTTCAAGCTCAGGAAGCAAAATAGGCTCAATAACATGTGACAGGTGGAAACCATCAATGTGAACCATAGTAGGAAGGAGAACTAGAGGGTCTTCAGCAATGCGGAAAGCACACAGGGTTAAATCAAATGCCTGCTGAGCATTTTCAGCAAAGATCTGAATCCAGCCAGTATCCCTGACAGCCATGACGTCAGAGTGGTCCCCCCAGATACTCAGTGGCGATGATAGAGACCGATTGCAGACCGCCATAACTATGGGCAACCTCATTCCTGAAGCCACATACAATACCTCGTGCATTAGCTCCAAACCTTGACCGGCGGTGGCAGTGAATGTTCTAGCACCAACTGCTGAAGCGCCAAGGCAACCACTCATAGCTGAGTGCTCTGATTCAACGGGTATGTACTCTGCATCCAGTTCACCATCAGCAATGAGTTGTGCAATGCGCTCCACGATATGAGTTTGAGGTGTGATGGGATAGGCTGAAGTAACATCAATGCTTGCCATTTTCACTGCTTCAGCAATGGCAAAGGAGGATTCAAATCCCACCCTTCTCATTCTTTTATCTCCTCAACCATCGTTATCGCCTGTGTCCAGCACTCACGGGCACAAATGCCACATCCTTTACAATGATAAAGGTCAGCTTCAAAATAGCCGTCCCCATTCTGGCTAACACAGTCTTCCGGACAGAAAAGAGAACAGATACCACACTTGATGCATCGGTCATGGTTAAATACAGGACACTGTGCTCTCCAATCTCCAGTGCGGTAGCTTCTGGCATTTCCTGGCTCAGTTACCACAAATCCGGGAGCTAGTTCCTGCCACGAGGGCCATGATTCTTTCACATATGCCCTTTCAATCCTCTTGGAAGCAGGGATTAGCTCAGCAATGGAAACTTCTTCATACGCCCTTTTGCAAGCTTCGATGTTCCTCTGGGCTAATTTTCCAAAGCGTTCTTCTATTGGTTCCAATAAAGAATCTAGCTTAATTGTATCCGTTGACTTTACCAAAGCTCCTAACATGGTGGTATTCACAATGGGCACCTTTAGTAACTCCAGTGCAATGGCTGTAGCATTGACTACTGCCAAACGCCACGGCCCCCCCACTTCTAACTTTATGTCAACTAACTTCTTCGAGCTATTTACTATTAGCGTGCCGCCATCTTTAAGCCCGGAGGTAACATCAATTATGCCAAGCAAACCAGGGTCTAGCACCACTACGATGTCGGGTTGAGTTACCGCCGACCTTACTCGGATATGCTCGCTCTCGCTTATACGATTGAAAACCAGAACAGGAGCCCCTCTTCTTTCGGGACCAAAGCTGGGAAAAGCCTGAGCAAACTTACCTTCTTCTATCGCTGCTAACGCTATAAGTTCCGCTGAAGTTACCGCGCCCTGCCCTCCCCTGCCATGCCAACGGATTTCAGTAAGTTTACTCACTTGCATTAACTACCTTACGTACCCCTGAAGGGACTTGAACCCTTGCACCTGGCTTCGGAGGCCAGCGCTCTATCCTCTGAGCTACAGGGGCATATTAATTCTCAGTAGTTTATCACAAACCAGCACTCCAGGTGAATAAACCATAAGCTCCAAGGATATAAAGCGCGATTAACACCGGGGCATACCAACTTGCGACAGCAAAAGTCTTGCGCTTTTGCCGAAATCTGACTCCAGTAATAACAACGAGGCTCATCATTACCACTGTTGCCGCAGTAACAAGGTGAGAATTCGACGCTACGGAAAGCACAGAGCCCTGCCTATATGCAAGGTCGACAGGAGCAACGATGGCGATGTTGAACATGTTGCTTCCTAATATATCAGCAATTGCCATGTCTATGGCGCCTAACCTCAGTGCAGCGATAGCAACCACTAGCTCAGGCGCAGAAGAACTGATTGCTAAAAATAAACTCCCCACGAAACTGGCACTCCAGCCGGTAACCTGGGTAATTTCATCTCCTATGAATGATAGCCATATCCCGGCGCCAATAACTGCTATGGCAGCCAGCGTGAACCTGAGATATACCGTCCTTGCTGAAATACCCTCGTATTGGGCAGGGCTGGCTTGTGGCGAGGATGGCTGGTGACTTCGCTCAAAGCGGAATATCTGCCACAGCGCTACCAGATAGACTATGAATATGACGATGCTCGGGAGTCCCATCCACCCCAAAGCTAATCCAGAAAATCTTTGTCCAGCAAAAATGCTGCCTGCAGCGATAGCGATAAGCAGTATCCCCCAGCCAGCCGATAGCATGTGCTCCGAGCTTGCCTTGCTCAAAAGCGGAGTACGACGGTGCAGAATATCCAGCAAAGCCAGGATGGCCAGATTAATGGCGCAGCTTCCAAAGAGGATGCCTACAGCCAGGTCAGGAGAACCATAAGGAAAATCAACCAGGGCAACAGCGCTTACCCCGGTGACCAGTTCAGGCATAGAGGTGACTGCAGCAAGAAGCAACAGCCCTATCCAGATCCGTCCCACACCCGTCTTCTCGCCAATAGCATCCCCATACCGAACTGCCTTTGTTCCCGCGAACAGGATGATGATAAGACATAGAACAAACTTGAACCAGACCAATGCAGAGCAATCATACTACATAGAGGACAAGCATATAAAGCACATGTGCTCCTTTACTGATACCTGCCTTCCCCATCATTGTGAAGAATACTTTTTTGTCATTGCACGGCATTCAGCAAGGCAAAATCTCAAACTCCAAGCACTAAATTCTAAACAAATCCTAATATCCAAATTCAAAACTCAAATCCCCTTTGGTCATTTGGATTTCGGTCATTTGATATTGTTTAGTATTTCGGATTTAGGATTTCGTTTTTCTGGGATTGCCACGCCTTCGGCTCGCAATGACGTGTGGGAGAGCTTGAGCAGAGCAAAGAATTGTTCGAGCCCCAAATTTAAGCTCAAAATAAGATATAACCTTCATACTTTGACTTGTCACCTATCTATCTGACCCAGACCCCCACGTAGCTGGCAGTGCCATATATGGGGTATAATTCATTAGTTCCGATGGGGAGAGGTGATCGAGTGGTTTATGGTGCCGCTCTCGAAAAGCGGTGGGCTGAAAAATGCCTCGTGGGTTCGAATCCCACCCTCTCCGCCAAGCATCAATAAGAGGAGAATACTATGAACTACATTGGCACTGACACCAAGGAAGGAATTATCAGGCGCTTCTCCGAATATGTATCTTCCGGAAAGGTTGATTTTCTTACCGGCGTTGGAATTGATTTTGTCTTCGGACGAAGAGAAGGACCATACGTATGGGATGCAACAGGTTCCAGGCGCCTCATTAACTGTCACTGTAACGGTGGCGTCTTCAACTTGGGGCATAAGAATCCAAAGGTTATACAAGCCCTTGTGGAGAGCCTCAAGGAACTTGATATTGGCAACCATCACCTCATTAGCGAGCAGCGAGGTCTTCTGGCTGAAAAACTGGCGGAGCTGACTCCAGGTGATATCCAGTATACCGTATTTGGCGTCGCTGGCGGCGAGGCCATCGATTTGGCCATAAAGCTGGCCCGTGGCTATACGGGAAAACTCAAGGTAATATCTGCTGAGGGAGGCTATCATGGACATACTGGTCTTGCTCTCGCCGCGGGAGATGAACAATACCGAAAACCATTCGGGCCACAACCTCCCGGCTTCATGCAAATACCTTTTAATGATATAAGTGCTCTGAGCCAGGCCATAGACCACGATACAGCAGCAGTCATTTTTGAGACAATACCGGCAACATATGGCATGCCAGTTCCTCCACACGATTTTTATCCTCGGGTGCAAGACCTCTGCAGGAGAAATGGCGCCCTGCTCATTATCGATGAGGTCCAAACAGGACTGGGACGCACAGGCAAGTTATGGGCAATTGAACATTACGATGTAGTACCGGATGTCCTGGTAACAGGAAAGGGGCTTTCTGGAGGGATATATCCCATGAGTGCTACCTGCTTTCGTCCCCAATACGAGTCATTCTTCAAGGCC